>Ga0209935_1000748_pt1 | contig 67581 bp, 78 predicted proteins | sample ThiBio_1000_plan_2_FD_183958 | JGI IMG/M metagenome (GOLD analysis project Ga0209935, IMG submission 183958) | Wastewater bioreactor microbial communities from Cape Town, South Africa - Thiocy_cont_1000_plan (SPAdes) | ecosystem: Engineered > Bioreactor > Thiocyanate-remediating >... | reverse complement strand
GTTTTTTTTCAAATGATTCAAGAAAAAAAGAATAACATTAAAAAAAACAACAACAAAGTCTATCTTTTTTCTTTTGGTTTTTTTGTTTGTTTGTTCCTAAAATGTCGTCTTAATCGTCATCATCATCGTCATCTTCGTCGTTATTTTGTGAGCTAACTTTCGTTTTTGCCATGGCTGCTGCAATATCTTCTTCTTCTTCACCTGGCAATGTGCCTTTAATTCCACCATCTAAAACATACCAAATAGATCCAATTCTCTGAAATTTTATCATCCGTAATTATTGTTTTACCTTCATCTTCATCTGAATCTTCATTCTCGTCTCCAGATAATTCACGATTTTCATCTTCGGCTCGTTGCATGGCATCCTATACACGAGATTGATTAACAATTTGATCTCGTTATGAGAGAATTCTAGATTACTTTGAGTGTTGCATCATCGATATCGGTAACAACTTTGGGTTCCATTTTGATTTTGAATATGCCACCGTATTTTTCGATGCCTTGTTTGATGCTATCGATGACTTTTCTCAAGGCTTGTAAGCCTTCTTCTCGATCGAGACATGTTGCTGTTACAACATAAAGTGGTGGAGCGATTAAATTAATCTGAAATTCAGTTTTATGTTTGGATGTGAGTGAGAAAAAAAAACGAAGTGAAAATCTACTTTAACAGGCATTTCTTCTGTTGAAGCTTTGAGACCTTCTCGTAGAGCAGCTTTAACAGCATCGACACCTTCGTAACCATAGCATGCAACTTCAACATCTAAATATTCAATGAATAATTCATTTGATTAGTTGATTGTCTCTTTTCTAATTAATTAACCTGATCGACATTTGACAGCTTGAGGCGTGAGACGACGACGAATATTATTAAGTAGAATTTTCTTTGTTTCGGCATCGACTTTACAATCATCGAGTTCATGTTCATCACTAATTTATTCAATATTCACAAAAAAACAAAGATTGACAAATAACTATTTACTTGACTGCTCGTGCAAATACATCAAATGCTGCACCGGTTCGTTTATATTTTTCATCGAGAAACCAAGCAGTTTTCTCGTATAAATCTTCGAATTCTTCATTCGTTTTCAATCCTAATACTTCAGCAGTATGACGAAGAATGCTACTCACCTAAAAAACGAGAAACACGTTTGTTTGTTTGAAATGAATTCGAAATAATTCTCACTGTTTTTCCTCGAACAAATCTTTCTTCACATTTACTGATATCTTCAGGTGAGACTCGACGTTTAGATAAATCAATATAACCTTTGTCTCGATCGACACGAACAACAACAACGACTTCATTTCGACCGACACGAATAAGTTTATTTATTGAACGAATACGACGACGAGATAATTCAGTCAGAAGAATCATACCTTCGATATTATTATATTCGAGAAGATTAACGTAAACACCCATTTCCTCAATATTAACGACATTGACCATAACAAGTTCATCGGTTTCTGGTAAACGACTTTTATAAAATCGGCACGTTAACTGCATGATTTTGGAATATGACTGGGTTTTACACGTCTAGAAAATCAAGAAAAATACGTTCGAAGATGAAGACTTATTATTATTCGTTTTTCCATCGATGAATTGGTGAATCGATGGATCGACAGTTTCTCCAGACATTGGTGAAGTAATAAACAAATCTAAATGATGAGTGAGGTCTCTGAGTGTCATTTCATTCGATTGGCTAATCTATTCTTAGTTCTCTTCCTTCTGCCGCATTGAATACAGGCAAACTAAGATAGAGAAAATTTCAAGAATTCGACTTAAATTTGTTAAACTAATCAGCTTGCAATAGTTGTTGAAAAAGAATGTGTTTCTATCTCTTTGACCTCGATCTACGAAAATCACTGAAACGAAAGGTTTCGTATGTCATTCTCAACGATGTTCAACACTTGTACATGTTTTAATGAATTGTTTACGAGAAGATTAACTTCGATCTTTGTTTCGCTTTTCGTATGACCAGACAATTACAACAAGATTGAATGCATTGAATAGTGTACGCATAGTTACATGTCATAATGAGGAGACACGCTGTGTCTTGGAGTCAGTTATTTCTCTTGAATTTTTTTATTCTATTTTCATTCATCGACTTCTGTAATTCACACGGTAGAATGCTTGAACCACCACAACGAGGTAATTTAGTTAGCAAACAAAAACTTCTATCTATTAACTTTGCAATTGAAGGTTCGATGTGGCGTTTTGGCTTTGATGTACCTCCGAATTACAATGATATGAGTAATTATTGTGGTGGAAAAGAAAATCAATGGACTGTACAAAAAGGTCGATGTGGTCTTTGCGGAGATCCGTATCAAGGACCACGTGATCATGAAGATGGAGGCATATACGCCACAGGTATCATTGGACGTACCTATGAATCAGGCGAAATGATGAATACGACTATTGATATAACGGCAAATCATTTCGGTTATTTCGAATTTCGATTATGTCCATTGGATAGCGGACATTCTCGTCGACCTCGTCGTTTGACACAACAATGTCTTGATCAATATCTTCTGCAAATCGGTCCAAGTGATTCGAAATCAAATGGCGATCCAACACGATATTATTTACCTCATGGAAATAAATCCTATTTCTATATTCCCGTACAACTACCTTCGGAGATTACGATTTGTAAACATTGCGTTCTACAATGGAAATATCACGCTGGAAATACATGGGGAAATGATAAACAAGGAAGAAAATGTTTAGGTTGTGCTGATCAACAAGAAGAATTCTATAATTGTGCTGATATTGAAATTATCGAACGATCACCAAATGAATTAAGTACACCGATGAATAATGATAATAGCACAATGACAAATAATAGCGAACGAATTCGTTGTTTTCTCATACGATTTACTCTTCTATTGAGTTTGTTTATTGGTCTAACGCATATGTAAATATTTTCATAATTTATTGACAAAAATTTTTTTTTCTAATAAAAAACGAATCTTCTTCTTTTTTTTCTAAAAGAAAACTATTCAATAAATGATGATAATGTTACGTTCATTATCGACGTGCCTACGCGCGTGACAAATCTTCATGTGATAGATGACTGACATGTGCGAGACGAGAAATTATGAATTAATTTTAATAAAACTGACAGTATCCATATTTGGTGTTTTGTTTTATGATGAATTAGTTGTTTGTATCTTGAGATGATATTTATAAAGAACTGTATAAATGAGTATTTCATAGCATTCATAATTTTGTATTGAATAGATATTGATTCTCTCGTTAACTAATCCTTCGGATTTCTCAAGAGTGAAGACGAAAGACACGTTGTTTTGATTGGATTAATTGAATTAGAAAAAATATATATATATTTATTTATCGTTTTCGATTCGCAGACCTTGATATCTCTATTTGATATTCATTTCATTTTAGCAGCCTAGACGAAACCACGCCCAACTGCTGTATTCTCAAATTACTTGATTCTAATTATCACGGAGAAGAGAAAAAATATTTTGGTGTTTATTTGGTCTCATACTCAGCTAGCCAACAGCTTATCATTCAATGATTATTATTATTCAATAGTGTCTGTGCGTGTGTTTACGAGATAGATTGATCTGACATTTTCGCCATAAGATTTACTCGAATATTGCTCAATAATGCCACTTTACGGAATGGATATTGCTCTTAAAAGAAAGGTATTTCAAAGTTCAATTTTCTTTTTTCGTTGATACTGTTCTTTTAAAAACTATAATGAGAATAATATACGTATATGATTAGATTGCGGCTAAACGTAATCCCGAACTAGATCGAGAAGTGCAAAATTGGATTGAAACTATCATCGAAGAGAAATTTCCTGATGTTCTCTATGAGGATGCATTGAAGAATGGTGTTATTCTTTGCAAGTGTGTTTTTTTAATTTTGAATGTAGAAAACGTTCAATCTCAATGATGAATAGATTGATGAATAAACTTCAACCGAATTCCATTCCGAAATATGCAACATCGGGTGGAGATTTCAAATTTCGTGAAAATATTTCACTTTTTCGTATGTACTTTATTTTTGTTCTTTGAAATCGATGAATTTTCATGATTAAATCTAGAAAATGCTGCTCGTGCATATGGCTTAGAAGATACAGAACTCTTTCAAAGTATTGATCTATTTGAAAAACGTAATATTCCACAAGTTACTCAATGTTTATTGGCAGTTGGTCGACAAGTATATCATGAATATACCAGTTCGTTTATTTATTTTTATTTGTAGGCACAAAAACATAACTTCAATGGTCCCACTCTTGGTCTCTCAACGAAGGCATGAGCAAAGTTTTTGTTTAACACGACATATATAAACTTTTAAGAAAATAATAATTCAACTATATTTAGATGCTTTCTATTTTTTTTTAAATCTACATTGTCTATTCATTTATTTAATAATAAAATATATATTGCAGTAGTTAGAGTGCTGAGAAAACATAACATCCAATTAATAGAAACAACTATTCTTTATGCACGATCAAATCTGTTAGTTAACTTCTTGATGTACCAACAAAAAAATATGACATAGCGGTAAATTTATATAGAATGAGTAATAGTAATAGTTCTTTTCGCATTCTGGTATGTTCTAAACAGAATATCGAACAAACAGAAGAAAAAACAACAGTAAAAATGTTCTCTACGGCAACACTATTCCGACGCATCGTGCAAAGAAAAACAGATGTCTTAGAAAAGTCAGAAGTAGGAGAACAGTTGGGCACTACTGTTTACATTGATAACATGCTATTGAGTAGAAATGATAGAAGCCGATGAGGATAATAATCAATGACATAACATGTAATAAGATCGAAAAAAAATGGTGATCTATTGTAATCCATACTGAAATTATGTTTTTCAGAACGTCATTATCAAATAATAATGTAACATTCAACAGAATGAGTAGGAGGGCAAATTTTTGATATATCTGTCATATTGTTTCCGAATTCCAAGTGACGCAAGTACCCTGCATAACGAAGACAAAACGTGGTTTAAAGAACAAAAACTATCTTATCAAGAGTACCAATCCGAAGTGATAAAAAGTAGTTGTCGTTACATCAGTCAGTGTTACTTATTGACTTTCGCTTTTCTTTTTTATTCGGAAAAATAATGCGCTCATTAGCAATTTATTCTTTTATAACGAAAAAAAAACGAACAAATTCACTATTGTGCGATTATTTGACTTTTTTTAAAATTTCTATTCTCGAATTAATTCAGAAATAACAAGAAGCATTTTGTTGGAATGAGATCCAATCCAAGTTCAAAGAACATCCTTGTACAAACAATTTCTTTCGACATGAATGCATTCATCATTTTCCTAATATAGAAACATACAGTTTTTAACAAGAAAAGAATGTTGTATATTTCCTACAAGCAACCAATCTTGTCCTTGTCGTTCTTTCTTTCTTTTTCTTTTTCTCTCTCTTTTCTTTTTCTTTTCTACGCCCATTTTGGATATATCTGCGGTGGCAATATCCAGATAATTATTTGCAATAACTTGGTGGTACTCTTTCCTTGCTCGAATATTATCATTTCTACTTAGTGTTTCTTTTATTGCGGTGAAAGGAAAATGGCCAATTACGGACCAGCATACGGATCACTTGCTGAAAATCAAGCTAAAGTACGAAACGAGTTTTTTCTTAAATCTTAAATTCCTTCGTGGAAATTCGATTAGAACTATGTCTTAAAAACGTTTACTTCATTTAGATACAAGGCAAACGTAGTGCGGACTTAGATCGCGAAGCACAACAATGGATTGAGGCTGTTATTGGGGAGAAATTTCCAGGTGGTTCATACGAAGATGCTCTTAAAGATGGAATTCTTCTTTGCAAGTAAGTTCATATCTTCGATTTTGATTTTCATAGAAAATCATTGTTTAATATAATTAGATTAATGAATAAACTTCAACCGGGTTCAGTTGCAAAGATTTGTACATCAGGCGGTGGTTTTAAATTACGTGAAAATGTATCTGCTTTTCGTAAGTTTTTTTTTTGTTTTATTTTGTCGAAACAAAAAAGAGAGAATTTCGAATCAATAGAAACGGCTGCACGTAACTACGGTTTACCTGATGCTGAACTCTTTCAAACTGTCGATCTTTTCGAAAAACGTAATATCCCTCAAGTGACACAATGTATTCACGCACTTGGTCGATATGTACGCATTCGAATTAACAAACACTTGTTATCATTCGTTAACAATGGTTTTTTTGTAATTTAGGCACAAAAAAAGAAATTCAACGGCCCAACTCTCGGCCCGAAAATGTCCGACAGTAATCAACGAGATTTTACTGACGAACAATTACGTGCTGGACAAGGTATGGTTGGTTTACTCAACGACGGCATGAACAAAGGTGCTAATCAATCGGGTCAAAATTTTGGTTTATCACGTCATATTTAAAACAGCTATCCACCACATGTGACCTTTTATTTATCCATTCATACTCCTTTTTTGAAAATTGCGCATTTCTTCTCAAAAAAAACTAGATATATTAAGAGAAAATAAATAACTTCGATTGATCGTATCTATCTCAATGCATTATATTTATATTTTCAAAAACAAAACAACAAATCGCTATGATAAATGTTATATAGACAAAGTTTTTAAAAAAAAAGAAGAAAAAGAAAAAGGAAAATGTTATGAAGACGTTGAATATTGATAATACGGTGAAGAAAATGTGTACGGTGACGTGTATCGGCTGGCTGCAGCTGCTAATGAAAATGGATTTGTTGACGATGTTGGACCCATAGGTGTCATTGACGAATAAGTAAATGGATATGTTGGATTGAATCTTGAATAAGCCGATGAATAAAAATTTGGATCATAGAAATTGTTTTGATGCGATTGAAATTGACTTTCATAATGATCAGTAAACGCTGTAGTTGAATCGGGCACATCAACTGTACTACTTGTTGGTGGAAGACGTGACGGAGGTGTTTGATCTTCTTCACCTGAACTTGATTTACATCGTTTCGATGATTCTGGTGTCGAATATAAATCTTTTGCATCATAATCGTCATCGATATGTCTTTTAACCGATTTCACGTCTCTAGAAAATAAAAGAACGAAAAAATAGATGAATAAGATTTTCGTTTTGCTAATTACTTTCGACAAGCATGACCATTATTCTCACGAAAACCTTTTGCAAACTAAAAAAAGAAAACATTCAATGTTGACATTTTCAACGACAATCAATCACTTACTGGATTATGATCGATCTTCAATCGCGTAACCTGAATTTCAAAAACACAACAAAAAACATATAATTTTTTTTTAAATTTCAATTAAATATCATTACATGTTCGCTTTGATAAGCAGTTACAGCAATAAATTGCGTTTCCGGAAAAACGAAGATGTTGACATTATCAAACGGTGCCATGGATAATTTCGAATCATTATTCGATGCATTGACAGCTTGAATGATATGAAGGCGTGGGATGTATTTATGCATTGAATTCAAGATTATCTTTAACATAGAAACATATTCGGTTTAGGAATCGATTCGAACAGGAAGAAGAAGACAACTTACATGTCCATTTTGATCCGCTGTGTTATTTGTTAGTTTAAGTTTACTGAATGATAAAGGTTGCTTCATGAGTTGTGCACCTGTTGAATTACTATCCGGATGAGGATAGAAACGACCTGGAACTGTAAAATAATAATAAAAAAAAGTATTTGATTTGACTTAAATTATGAGACAGTTATAAACAAAACTTACAATGTGGTTCGGCTGCACCCGTAATCATCCATTGAGAATTATGATATTTATATCGATGATTATCAACAGGTACAACATCCATATAGACAATATATTTTGTTGTTGGATCAAGACCAGTCAATGAAACTTTATACGTTGGAAACATACGTCTAAAAGACAAAAGAAAATATTTATCGAAAGTTTGTCTGCTGCTGTGTTTTGAAAAGCACGAAAATCAATTAGTTGTTCAATCATCATTGACGTCAGACAATAAGGATGCATCAGTCAACGAGCAGATGTATCCAACAGTGGTCATGTCACCCACTTGATATATAGAAACACCAACTGGGCATCGACGCACATCTCTCAAGAGATTGGGACAATAAGGTGAGCTGAGTAAGAGACCGAGTACGCATACAACTTGATCAATTCGTCCACTTATGTGACGAGAACGATTAAGTGAGGAGAAAAGAACTTGTCAGCTAATTATTCTTCGAGAGAATTCTTTGACAATATTTAGATATATCTATTCTCATGTCTTACCGGCCATTTTTCGTGATAATCATTTCTAAATTCAGTGCAGCAAATCGCTTCCATAGATCTAAATTTTCAAGTTTAACATCAATATTTGGATCGGCACGTTTGGTCGTATGAATATACGTATACGGAGCACGAGATGCATCTGAAAAATACAAACAATCTGACCATTATCATCGATCGTCAATATTGTTCACATACCAGCAAATGATGACATATCTTCGTAGAATCCAAAGCCAAATCCATAAGTTGGTGTCGGCGTATGTCCGTAAACGAATGGTACAGGTTGCGATCGATGATGTTGCGCGTGTGGATAAGTAATTCTCGATGAAGTCGATGCTGAATTGTAGAGAATTTCGTTTTCATCTTCAGTTGGATATGTTGATTTGTTTGCTTCGTCGGATGATGTTGCGCAAAGTCCAAGCATGGATTCGGATGCTAGTTGAGGTTGTAAGTAGGACAACATTGATGATGCAATTCGATCGAATTCGATGTGATTGTGCGTCGTTATGTTCAGGTCAAAACAATTGTCGTGATGCCGTAACAAAACGAGAGAAAAAACGAGAGCGAGAGAGAAAGAGAGAGAATGAATTTATTTCATTTTTCGTCCAATGATTTTCGTCGTCCAATAGAAAAACGTCTCCTTCTCTCTTTTCTTTTTTGATCTAAACGATTGCAAAGGTAAAGAATGTTTCCCCAATAGACATTTATATTTATTGCAATATTCGACTATTACTAGTCAATGAGCATACGTTTAGTTTTTATGATGTGCGACTATAATCGTTTATGAATAGAGAGAAAGAGAAACTCAAAAAAAGAACGAAGAAGAAGCAAAATTTATATTCTCTTCTATTGGTTTTTTTAATAATGTTCTCGATTCACCAGAGGATACATATTGAAATAGTGTGAAAATCCCATTTTGTATATTAAAATTAACTATTCAATTTGTTTTTTTGCTCACGAAATGAAATACTCGTTTTCTATCCATTAACACGTTCGATTTGAAAGTTTTCTATTCGATTAAATAAATGGTTTTAAATTGATTGTTAGACTTTTATTTCGAATAAATATACACACAACACAAAACGAACAAACAAACAAACGTACGAACGAACGGAGAAAAAGAAAAAAAATTTGTCTGTCAAAAAAATGATGCCGTATTGTAATTATTTGTTGGATAAACAGAATTTTGATAACGTCCATACGGATTGAAATGCATTGGAGTTGACGTCGAAGGTATTTGATTCGACGATGTGTTCATATATGTATAAGCCGAATTGTAGATCATCGTCGATGGATCACTGGCGTAATTACTGTAGAATTGAGGATGATAGGATGTTGAGAAACTCATTGGATTCAGATCACTGTCATGTTCGTGATTGACAACACTATTTTCAAGGTATGTTGATGTAGTCGATTCATGTATTGTTGTTTGTAATGGTGGAGAATTTGACGTAAATGAAAGAAGAGATGAATCACCTTTATATGGACGAGAATGAGTTTCTTCGTATTTTAATGGTTTATCCAAAGGTAAATTTGTTTGAAGACGTTTTAATGGTTTGCAATGACTTCTAGAGACAAGAGAAATCAATTTTGGATAAATCGGATTCTTCTTTCGAATGTTTTTACTTTTTTCCGTGAGTTGGCTCACGAAAACCTTTAGCAAATGGATTGTTATTGATTTTTAATTTCGTAATCTATTTCAAATAAAAAACAAAATAAAAACGAAACTACTAATCTTCGTGTTCAATCTACTTGATCGTTTTGATAGGCTGTAACTGCAATAAATGCTGTTTCATCGAATATAAACGTACTCAACGGACCTGTACGCATTGTATAACTATCGGACGCTTGAACAATATGTACACGTGGAATATATCGATGCATCGAATTCAGAATAATCTAAAGTTCGAATTAGTGTTTTCAAGGTTCTGTCGAAAATCATTCAACGTACATGATTTGGATTTTGCATAGGACTATTAGTTATTTTAACTTTATTGAAAAGAATCGATTGTTTCATCCATTGTGCACCAGTTTGTGGACTATCTGGATGAATATAATATCTATTCACAAATAGGACAACCATCGATGAAAACAAAACAGAAAAGACAAGTCCTACCGTCCGTAAAGATGTGGTTCAGCTTTGCCCGAAATGTTCCATACGGATTCATGATATTTATATCGATTATCATCCATCGGAATGATATCGAATAATAACATGTATTTTGTATTTGGATCAAGTTCACTAACTGATACGCGAAAGTTAGGAAATAAACGACGACCATTTCTAAATCGATACTCAAAGACTAGATTTGTTCGTTTGAGAGAAGACGAAATGTTACTTTGTTATAATCATTTCATTGCCTAGCGAATAGAATCGTCTCCATAAATCGATATCTTCAAGTTTAAGACGAACTTTTGGGTCAAGTCTATCTCTTTTCATATCTAAATGCAAACATTCGAATCGATAGCAAGTTCAACGATTCGATTCTTACCCGAACATGCAAAATAATTCACAGGATCTGCACTTGTATTTGTAACTGGCGGATAAAATGAATTGTACATATTAGCTGCAGCTGTAAACGCAGCCATGGATGCATATGCTGACGATGCAGCACGTTGAAACAGATGATTATCGTCAAGCATGACAATCTTTGGTTTTTTACAAATTTTCTTTTCACACAAATTCAAAATTACCACACCCTTCTTCCACACTAGGATAACTTGAGAAAATACACACTCTTCTTCTTGATAACAAGAAAAAAAACAGGAAAAGACGAAGAACAACTTGACGAAAGTGTTTCTCTTCTCTTTACTCTTTTTGTCCTTCTTCTCCTTCTTTTTCTTTGTCGAACGCGCGATGATCAACCAATGAAATGCAAGAGAATTATTTCGATGAAATTTATCTAGGGAATCGAACTACTATGGATATTAGATACGATTGAATTTGTTGACACAATTAAACACGACGATTCCGACCGTTCGAAACGCGAACGATGAGCTCATTAAAGCGAATTCAATACGAGTGAGATCGTGAGAGAGAATAATAGATAGATAGCGGAATGAAAGCATCGTTTCGGTTTTGATAAGGTGTCAAATGAACAAGTGAACCATATGATATATACATATGTCATTTTGCTAGCTAACCGAATAAACATCAAATATGCAAATTTCCGTCTGAATGAAAGTTCTCTTGAGAACCAGATTTCGAAATTGTTTGTGTCTATATTCTTTTACCAATTGTCAGTTTGTCATTTCCACACGTTTCATCTATCGCGTGTGTCTTAAGTAAAAACAAAACAAGATTAAAAAGATGAATCAATTTGACAGCATTACATCACAGTCTGATGGCAACAATCCATGATGCTCGTCAATTGAAAAGCATCTGGACGAATTTTCTTTTCTCTTTTAATCAGATCGATTGTTTAAACATGTTTTATTATTGACAAAACCCGATCATAGCCTATTAAATCGGCTATCAGATAAAGATCGAACTTTTTTCTTCTTCTCTTACACCTAATTATAGTTGTGTACAACACAACAGCATTCGAAGCCAAGGCTAAACGCATTAGAATGATTAGTTTTGAAAATGAAGTTCGAGGAAAGAAAGTAACACGAAGAGAAAATGTGTGAGTGTAAAAAGAGCGAAGGATAATTTTCGAAATTTAATCAATTAGAGTATAGTAGATAGTTATCCAAATCGATTCGACGTGCTAAGAGAATCATCAACGTTCGAATTGGTTTTATTTATAAATAAAAAACAAAACATTGAAGAACAAAAATCGATTTATCAGATGATCAATGTTGATGCCGCAATTATTCCTTTTTTTATGTTTCTGATGCTGAAAATTGGAATCAACAAGTTACTTGCTGCTCTAAGCTATATTTATCTTTGTCTTCGATCGGCTAATATTGCTGCTGTTTTTAACACTTTCTTTTACTTTGATCATAAAAAAAAACGAAATCCTCAAGATTTAAAAGAACAAAAAAATGTGTCAATTTAATCGTTCATTATGACAAAAAAAGAGTCTCCACGCGTATCTAGACCATGTTGACAATATTGTCGTTGATCGAATGTCTCGATCTCGGACAACTATGTTTCGATATTGCCGACAAAATGGATACGAACATAAAGACATGACATTCAATTTCGTTTTCAATTCATTGATTAAAGACGATTGCATTTTGCTTTTAGTTCTTTTTGTTCGAAAAGATTAAAAAATATTTTCTTCTTCATTTCATTTGCTTTATTAGAGATTAACTCCACGAAAAAATCCAGTCGATTTAACGGACAATTGCATTCTCTGCATGAACATGTTTTTTTTCGGTGATGATTACGTTTTAAAATAGAGAGAGAGAGAGAAATGAATGATTGATCTTTCATTATTAAGTTGGTCTCCGTTTTATGCGCTGCATGCATAAGCAGCCTAATTGTGATCGGTTTGTCACCTTCGAAGAATAGAATCGAGCCAACAAGAAAAAGAAAAAAAAATTGATTATTAGTAGACAGATTGTTCTAACAGATAGATCAATATAGCAAACAAATGACATGCTGAGTAGATCTATCTTCTGATCACCTTGACCAAAACGAAATCAAACATCAAAGTTTAAACGATAAAAAACAAAAACTAAAAACATTTGATCACCAATAGATTAAATCGATTTTTATGTCTACACGCATTTGATCTTTTATGCATGACATTGTTCAGTTAATTTTATCGAAAATTATGGTGCTAAAAAAAACGTAGCTATTTAATTGTATAACATTTATGTCTATTTATACATAAATATATGTATACGCTGTTCTTTTCACATCCCCACACCCTTATTTTTGCAATGCAACGGTGCCTCGAGCCACGATCGTCACCCTCAAGAAAATATTCATGGATCAATAAGTTTACCTATGCGGTGGAAACAAAAGGGAGAAATGAAAGTAGTCATCATTGTTGGCCACCTACTGAGTTTTGACTTGTTTGAGGTGTTTGGACGCGCACTTGTTCAATTAGAGAGATGTTTCATTTTCGATCATCATACTAATTAGAGATCGGATGAACGCTAACTGTGACGATCAGAGCGTTCATGCGCTTTTTATAAAAAAAATCTCGAACGAAATTATTAGCCGTTTCTTTTTGTTTACTGTATTTCAAAATTGAACAAATCAACCGAATGGCAGAAAAAGGAAAATTTCTTTTCGACAAAAATTTTAACACTGCATATGTCATTGTCGGTTATTGCCTATGAAACTCGCCGTCCCGCGTGCATTATGAGGTGTTGATATCAGTTGAACGACTAGTCGGTGTGTGTTAAGTCAAATGTCGATAGAAACAGACTTCTTTTATCTATAAACGTTTCACGCGCGCATATATGCATAAGAAATTGTGTGAACGAATTTTGCACCTCAAGCAGAAAACGGAAGACACAAATAAACGAATATATGTACTATAGTTACTATATTCATGAAGATGCTATTGGATTAGGAATGAAGCCTTTTTCATTCGAAAACTCTTTGTTAATATTTATATTTGGATTTATTGAATTGTGTATGAATCGACTGAAAATAATAGGAATCTAGTCATCCATCACTTGCAAAAAAAATGAGACAAACACAACGACAAAAGAGATTGATTATTTTGTTCTTGTGCATGCTGATGCAGATCTGGATCGCGTCACTTCGTCATCCTAGAATAGTCAAAGCAAAATTTTATTTTAAAACAATCCTTTCTAGATACTTTAAAAATTTTCGTTTAATGTCGAGTATCTTTATCATTCGAGACTGAAAAAGAAAACATAGCAATGTGAATATTTCGAACTGTTTAGGAGACACTCTACAAGAACTTACATTCTGAACAAGCGTTTTCAAATCTTCGAATAAATTTGTTGTAAGACTTTTTTTTAGCGCGAATGAATCTGTTATTTTTACTCATTGAAATAATGCAACGAGAAGATAGTTTATTCAATCAAACATTGACTATCAATTTGTTGGTTGATCAAACTCAATCCTATTCGAATTTATTTTCAATAATGATCATCATTTGGATGTATTTTCTCTTATCATTAGATAATCAATTCGATCTTGTTTTTTGTTTATTGAATTCAAATAAGTTTATTCTTTAAAGGAGAACAAGACAAAGGGCAATACATATAGAAAGTTCGTTTTCGTCCGCTCATACAACTCGAAAGTCAATACCATTCGTATGCAAACGATCGAGTGCAGTTTCAAGAACATCCATATCAAGTTTAAGTTGTGCACTAAGATCGTGAATAACTTTGACATTATCAAGTATACGTAATGATTGTGTATGAGCATCATACACGAGTTCATACGGACGTTTTAAAGATTTAGCAAAGATACGAAGTTTTTCTTTAGCATCTTCGAATGTTTCAGCAAGGAAATAGATTGGTTGATAATCTTCATCTGAAACGAAAGACGAGATAGGATCGATAGTTTTGTCTAAAGAAATCAACCTTGATATTCTTGAATAACGGTTGTTTCAGGTTCGAACGGTTTTATTTGCGGTTTCGATGATAAAGCATGTTGAAGTTCGCCGAATGATGAAAGAAGACCTAAGAAACAAAAAGGAAATTCTCGAAAAGCAAAAAATACGAGTCAATCATTCGCACCTGCACCATAGGCTCGAACTTGCCCGTTTTCTCGACATAAGCCAAATTCAACTGTAAACCAATAGAGTGTCGAAAGTTTAATAATATCAGTATCACTAACACCTAACGAGGCCAGACCAATATCTTGTGAAAATCTAGATCAAGCAAAAAAAAACTAAACGAAAATCCGTCGTTTCGGATTTGTTACTGTGCGAAATTGGGGTCAGATAAAAGCGGAACATGACCAAGAAGTTCATGAACAACATCCGGCTCAGGTGAATGCAAGGGCGATGATGGATGACGAATATATTGTGTACATTGGAATACTCGAAATGCTAGACTTGCGAGAAAGTCACGTGCCGAAAGTAGACCTGCACAAGGACGAAGTTGAAAACCTGATCGTTTTCTCATAAAACGCGAGACGTCTTCCAATTGTGGTATAGCTGAATCGGAGAAGCCGCCTTCTTTTTCTAAGATATCCAACACATGAATATGTTGTTTACATGCTGATGTTGGGTAGATTTTACGTAATTGTCGATAAATAAGACTAGATTTCAAAACAAAAAATCTTCTTCAAACATCAATTTCATCGATCACTCACCCCCAAGTTTTGGTTTCCTCGGGTGTATATTCAACATGTGGTATAACATCACCATATCGAAACGTAAATGCAACTTCAGCAATACGTTCACGTCGTGCTCGATATGCTTTATCCGTAAATCCCGGATGACGTGAGTCCATATCCGGTTGATAATGTGTCAATAAATGATGACATTTATCCAATTCCCAAATCGACATTGGAAACCAGATATTATTATTTTCTGTATTTGCATTTTTATTAGTTGAAGATGATTGTTGTTCAGTTGACGGTACATGCGCTTTGATGTTTTTAACAATAAATTTCGAATCTGATTGAAAGAGATCTCGTTTTAATTCATCCATTAGTTTATCAGTACAAAGAACTTCCATGAAAACATCAAGACCTACGCATGAATCTCCTTGAAATCGAGTTTCATTGCTCAAATATCGAATCACTTACCATCGGATGGCTGCTGAACTGATGGCCGTGTTTCCATATGTTGGACTTTCAATCCATCTCGATTGAATGTATTAATTAAATTTAACATTGATGCACTTTGCTTATCTTTAACTGATACTAAAATTGTATAAATACGTTCGTCTTTAATTTCGATAGTTTTCTTTTGTTGTTGTTGTTGTTGATGTTGTTCTTCATCATGTTGTTCTCGATCGAATTCGGCATCAGCAATTAGCGTTCGTTTGCGCGGTTTATATCCGTATTCAATCGAATAACTCTTACGAAACAATGGTTTCGTAGATCCATTCATTTTCTGTCTTGATTTTGACTTAAAAATAATTTCTGCTTTGGGAAAAAGTTAGAATGAAAAACAGACTAGACTGCTTTATATAGTCCGAGGATTTCAATAAATTACGCCTCCGTCTATTGACAGGCGCACGCCATTTCCTTACAACATGCTGATTTTCTTTTTTCGAAGAAAATACAAAGTTAACAGAAGAACAAATCGTTTGTCATAAATAATGGATCTGATCATTGTCATGTATAAACGATTTTGTATTTTCAAAGGAATATTAATAAAAACTAACAATAATTTGCATTTAATTGTCGTGCAAATAACTCATAGAATTTATTCAAGGACAGTTTTATTTTTGACTTTTCTCTCTTTGATGACGATTAATGGTGTTATTGTTGTTTCAGTTCTGCAGGTTTTCTTTTCTTTTTCTATTTTGGCTGATCAATCATCAATTATAATAGTTAAACGAACAAAAATGCTGACAGCCGATCGCGAACATTTTCCATATTAAAACGCCATTATTTGTTCGTCTATTGTCAATCAAATTGCCAAAAATATCTCTCGCAACGGTAATAAACAATAAGTTCAAATCAAATGACAAGAAAAAGAAATTTATTAAATGTTCAATCAATCGTTTGAATTAAGACATAGGAAGTGAAAAAAAAGGTCGTAGAAATCTGTAGACACAAAACGACAACGTATAAAAAAAGAAAATTAAATTATGAACACGACGGAAATCGTGAATATTGAGAATTTCGTTGTCGAAGGATCTTGACCAGAAGAAACCCTCAAAAAACTTCAAACACACAGCTACTCCATTTCATTTATAAATCAATTCGCTTCAAAAGAACTTCATATTTCCATCTCTCTCTCTTCTCGTTGTAAATAAGCTCGTTTTTTTTTGAAATTTGTCGACTTAATTCAAAAAGGGATAAGATTGAAGTTGATGAAGAAAAAAGAAAAAAAAAAGTTTTGTTTTTTTCCGTAGTCATTATCTTCAAAAGAAAAACAAACAAAATCTTAACAAATTATCAAACAATCAATGTTCGTTTTTCTTCATAAATTTTCTTGTTTCGATTGATTTTTAAGTTTATTTACAATTTGTTTAGCAACGAAAGGCGACATATGATGTTGACAAACGAAATGTTGTTTCAAACTGTAGAGTACAGTTGGTTGAACACGACGGCACGTATATTTCATCGATTTAAACAATGGATTCTTCTTCGGATTATAAATACTAAATGGACAAAGATAATTGTTATGTTTATCGATAACAATATCGTTTTGTTGAAAGAGAATATCTTTCGCTGGATCTTTGCCAAGTCGAATCGAACGACAGATAAGTTCGACGGCAGATGGCTTGAATTTATGATAATGAATCAAATGTCCGTAGAAATACGCGTATTTTCGACGTGTGCACAGGTGAACACCGTGTACCTCTTCGCTTAGACCAAAGGCGTCATTTTGCCAGAATGGACATTCGCAAGCTAAGCTTTGAATTCCTCCGCCAGTAGAAGTCTGACAAAAACAAATTCTAGTTTTGGAAATCGAGAAAGAAACAAAGTCGTCCTACGTTGACCGATGATTGTTCGTGATGTTCGTCGTCGCTGAAAACAAGAGAAAACGAATTAAGACAAAATGAAAATCAATTTGAATCGATTTACGGTTCATCTTCGGTTGTGTCAATGGACTCATTGTTTGCTGGAGAATCTTGAAAAGAAACAAAATCGAATGGATTTTCATCGACAAAATTTTACCATAGGAAATTGAAGTTCGTGGTTGAACGGAACTATTCAATCTAAACAAAGTGTCTATTCCGAAAACAAATCAACGCAATCATTTTACCTTTCTAATCGATTGGCTAGGCTATCCTCTAAATAATCGATAGATTAAAATCGAACAGCGAACAACAATTCTATCCTACCGAATTCATCGTATGTTGAACTGATTTCGAACGGTTCTGTTTTGACTTGATCGATTTGTGGCAATGATTCGATGGTAAAATGGCTCGTTTGTTTTTCTTGTTCGATATTAGCTTGAAGTTTATCGATTAAAACTCGATATTTGTCAATATCAGTCGAATTCTTTTCGAAAACATTCGAAATTTCTTTGATAAATTGTTGATATTGATTCAATTTATATTCGTATTCGAGACGAATTTTATTTTCATCGACAAGTGCCGAATAATTTGTCCATAATTGTCTTAATTCACTACGAAGATTTTCTCGATAGTCATCATCTTGTTCGATCATTTGATCATGTTCGATTAAATGCTGAAGGCAAACTAGTTTTTTACAATGATGTACACATGCAAACAAACGAACAGACGCTTCAGAACAAGACGGTTCACTACATGAGCCGAATTCCGACATGTTCGCGTTTAATTGTGAAAGAAAAACAAAAATCGTTAGATATGTACGTCAGTCTGTCATCGATCAATTTTGACTAAGAAAAATAAATAAAAATCGTCGGTTGTAAACCGAAACAATAAAAGATTTTGAGAACGAATTCAATTGAATATTAATGAAGATTTTGAAAATAAAATTTAATTAAAAGGTTTTTCAGAGGAATAGATATATTTTTTTTGAGGAGTTGTGATCTATCGAGTAGATGTCGCCAAAGAGATATGATGATCTAGGATTTCTCGTAATATGATCGTTGATAACGTAATAAACAAGAATCATCTGTTAATGTTCAAAAGAATAAAACAACATTTCATCTCTAATAACGGAATATACACATTGATCTTTTACTCTCCGATATTCTTTTTCAACCGATCGATTAAATAACCATAACTAAAGACATAACAATATGTATATATTCTCTCATTTTTTCTCTGACTGTACAAATCAAGCATGTTTATTCTATCGTTCTGTTCTCGCTCTTGTAAAGACCAATTTTTTATTGTTGACATTGTTATCCAGATGGTTTGCCCACCCTTTCATCATTTCTATTTCTCATCTCGACTATAGTCGAATAACATAGAGACGAGATTACCATAATCAATATTCTATGGCAAGACCTTATATTGAGATGATATTACTGGTAAACTTTCTTCTTTTGACCATGATATTTCCATTAATTAACGGAAATATTTTATCACGTATTGAACAACCAGCATTTGAATTACGTGTTAAACAAGCAGAAACTATTCTCTTTGGTCGATTTCTTTGGATGATACCGATAAATCATAATGATTTAGAAAATGTTGTTCATGCTACTAAACAAGATACGTTTGAATTCAGTGTTTATTGTACAATTAAAAAATCGAAAGCACCTGAAAATGTTCCACGTGTAATACGTATTCTTATTCCGGATACAGGTAGAATTCATCAGAAAGAACGAGTATTTTCAATGAGAAATCCTTATGTGTGTGTTTAGCAACTGAAATCGATATGAAAAAAAATCGTTGGTTTATTATTTTTCCTAATTCAAGTTCAATAAAGAATACATGGACGATTCATAATCGAAGTGATGCATTCGATCTTGAAGATGATCTCGAACTTCGAATATTCGAACAATTTTGCTTTCTCAAACCAAAACTTCCCTATGGTAAACTAAAACTCAGTCAAATTAATCTCTTTTTTTGTACACGTAGGTTTTCCGACCAATGGTCTTCTGAATCGTTGTCCAAAGCCAAGTCGTGACCATTGCTTTCAAAATGGCACTGCTATCCGACGTGATGAACTACTCGAATTGAAAAGTTTTCTCACAAGTACAACAACTCGTAAACCAAAAACAATTGCCAAACAAAAGAAATTTATTCAACCTGTTTGGTAATTCAATAAAAAAAGAAAGCAGAAGAACTAAAAATTACACTTGACTAATTAAGATCGCTGATGAATGTCTTTGCTGACTATAGTCCAATGCTCGATCGGGCTGTTGCTGTTGTTGTTGTTTGATGAGTTTGTGTGCGCGTAATCTCGCCGCTTCTACTTGTTCTTGAGAGAATCTTTTCACCGGCGGAATCGGTGGCGTTGTATTTCGTAGGAAAACAGCTTTGGCTTGTTGTGGCGAATTCTGAAAATTTGATAGAGTTTTTCGAATCGCATTTCGATATTGAATTTCATTGTTATTATTATTATTATTCGAAATCGATGGCGAACGTGTGGCAATATCGTCGTCAGCATCGAACGCTGCCATCATCGACGGATGTTGATTCAATGGTAGACTCCAGTTTTTCGGACGATTGTGATAATAGATTTCCGATTGAAAGATTCGAATTTTTTCATAGGGTTTCTCTTGATTGAGTTCGGGTAATGAGAGAGCTGTCGGCTGTTGATAATCGAGTGGCGTATTTTGAACGGTTAGACCGTTGTAGATTTTCATTGGATATTTTTTGTCGATTTCGTCTCGATTCCATTGAGTTTTCGTTGTGAGAAAAATCCAAACAATTAAAACCAATAGAACATGAATAATTTCGAAAATAAACGTGAGAAAAAGCAAACGAATACGCGTTTGAATGTAAAGCAAGAAAATATCGTGTACAAGTGGCATTTTACAAGCGGTATACAATAATAAAATGATGATGCCGATTAAACTCGGACAGTAATTCGAACAACGATCGGAATATGTCGATGATTGAAAACGATTGTAAGCGTAATAGTAGATTGTGATCGAGGAAATATAAACAAGAAATTCAAGAAGTAGATAGAGAAAGAATGTTGTGTAAGGTTGACTGGAAAGGAGATAGCCGATTTGAGGACGAGACTCGATTGGATTGAAGCAAACATTTTTTAAAAGCAATTGAATTGAACCGTACATTAACGTCCATTGAAGAACATTGAGAAAATGTACGAGAGAATAGAGGATGGAGAATAACTTCGATATCGACCAGAAAACTTGAGGTTCTCGAATGAGATAAACGAATGAGGCGAACAGAAAATTAAGTAGACTTAAACGAGTATAAGCATCGAGAGAAAATGGGAACGATGATGTGTGGATAGGCGATGGAACAAATCGTTTTGAAATTGCAATCGAAGGCGATGATGACCAATCAAATAATAGATCGAGATCGGTACGCCAAAGAAATCCTATTTGAATTCGAACAAATACAATCTCGATTTCTGAATGATGACAAAATCTCTGCTACCTGAATCTTTAGCACCAGCATAGAATTGTTTGGCATGAATTAACATTGTTGAAATAAGAATAAGAAAACTCATGATTAAATGAAGTGTACTACTCAATGAAAATGAATATTTCCATAGAATTGGATAGAATGAAAAATGTTTGGCTTTTAAATGTTGACTTGTTATTTGTTTATTATCATTCGCATAATTTCCAATTTGAAATAATGCTGGATAAATGAAAACAATGAGCAATATCAATGAAATGATTAAACAGAATTTCTCGAAAAATAATTCGAATTTTAATAATGCAAATGTCTTTGGCCAAATTAAACGTTCATGAAAATAACATTGTTTTATTCCAAAATAGACAAGTATTATATGTATAAATACAATAATCAGCGTATACCAGAGACGAGAAAGACTGATGAGTTTAGTTCGTGCCATTTTGCTGACTGACTGATGATACAATTGATATGTATATATACGTATATCCTCTCGTTTTTCTCCTTCCAAATGAACACTTCTATCGTTATTTTCTCTCTCTTCTCTCGTTCTCTCTCTCTCTCTCTTCTCGTGCATAAGTACTGGTGTACATACGCAGATGAATGCATCAACAAAGTGCACATCTGTATCTTTTGACAAAGCGATGATCATGCTTTTCTTTTTTTTGTGTATATTCCTGAAAGATATTGTATTTTTCTCATTAGATTCATGTGAACGTTAAGAATAATGACTGATCGTTTGAGCAGACTAACTAATTACAAATGAGATTGACAGAATAGAATCAACATTCTCTGCACATTCATATTGATTTGATTAAATAGCTACAAATATGGACTATGTGTGTTTCAGTTAACGAATATCGATTATTTTTATTTCTTTTGCATCTCCTTCTGGATATGTTTTCGGTTTAATCTAGCCAATTTCGATTTCTACTTGACCTTTTCAACAATCATCATAATTGAGATATATATGACTGTTGAATTTTTATTGATTCTTCACTCGACATCAATCAACATTCACTTTTCATCAACTGAATTTCGAGAACAGATTCGTATTATTTTCTTGTTGATATGTGATCATCAGATGGAAATCTAATGATAATCAACTGATCACATCGAAGAAAAAGACGAACGGTTAAATCAACAAATATCCGCTGTGCATAAGATAAACACGAACTGGCTTAAGAAAATAAAGTAACGATTCCATCGAATCTTTTCATCTTCCATTCGGGAGATAAATGTTAAAAGAAAAAAAAAAGATCATCGCAATAGGTAACAATAAACTACAACAAGTCAGACTTGATATGATGATCGTTATGTAAATAAACGGAAGATATTCAATGCCAATATTAAAACAAACTGTTGCAACTCCCTGGAGAGAACCGAGCCGGTTGATTGATCCAGAAATGTAGCTACAAATTAATTTCTTTTTTTCTCTCTTCTTCTCATCATTCGAAAAATGATATGTAATTGTATGTTGTTTTTCCTTTTGCTCCGTTCTTAATGAAATTATATTCGGTTTTACTCTTGGCGATGTTCAGCCTATTAAAAAGCACATCCTTACTCGATCGAACAGTATTTCTCTGTCACATCATCCATGTAAGTACAAGTTACAAACAGAAGAAGAAAAAAAGAAAATATTTTTCTCCGTTTCCACCTGCAGTGAACCTCGAAGACAGTTGATTTACGTAGTACACATATTGAATTATTGATTTTTTTTTGTTCAATGAATAGTTTCTTATATTAATAATAAATCTGTTGAGAGAAATATAAAGGAGAACAACAAATCTTGTCATTTGTTTTTCAGCTTCTAGTGGAACAAGAGAAGTAAACATGGCCTATCATCGTCATCAATCACCTTCATTCATTAGTCTTCGTTACTGTCTTGTTATCTTCTGTATTTCAATGATCATCATTGAAGTAAAATAAATAAATAAATCACTAAACGAATAAAAGAAAACAATCGATTCGTTTGTTTTCTTTCTTTCTTTCTCTTACATTCAGGTTAGTCAAGCATTGACTGATAAAGATTCAACATCGATCGAAGAAGGAAATCAAAATAATAATGATAATATTCAATTAGAACGTCGTAATTCAAAGAAAGTTGCACAAATGCTACAACAAATGTTACAACGTGGTGAAATGCAAGTTGAACCCTATCGCATTCATAAATTTCTCGGCAATCTTTATCATCGTCGAACTAATGAACAACTGAAGAATCCTTATGGCTTTTCTTTTTAAATAATTCGAACGTTGTCTTGCTTTTGAACGAAACAATAAAATAATCAAACTACTCTTTATTTCATGTTTTTGTTTTCTCTTATATCACAAGTCTACAAAGAAGAAAGTAAAAACGAACTGAACGAATGAAAAATAGCATCATCAACTTTTGAGCTGCGATCGATTAGTTGTTTGTTCGAGAAAATAAAATCAAACGAAATTAGATAAGCGCACACACACATGTCGAACGAGAATATTTAGCAGAAAAATAGCGATTGTTTTCATAGTTTAAATTAAGACAAAGAGAGAAGCGCACACACACATATATAAGAGGAACAAAAAAAAAGTGTTGTGATATAAAAATTATGAATTGTCCTGGTTTGTCGTCTATGGATTGGTGTCAATACAAATACTGCATCGATCAATGCCCTATGAAGAAAAAAAAACAATTAGGAAAATGAAATAGATTGAGAATGTTTCTTTTTTTTTGAAGGAACTAAATCAAAAACACTCCCGAAAATCAAAAGCAAGACAAAGAGACAAAATTTAGAAAAAAAAAACAGACAATTATAAATCTAGGAGGAGAAACCCACGGTATCATCGACATTGATATTGTTATCGTTGGTTTCCGGAGCTGATTCACGGCTCGAATCAAGCTCGGATAATTTCAGCGAGATCGAAATCTTTAGATATACACATAAAGTTAGATTTTAGAATAAAGCAAATTCAAATTCGACAAACGAACAATATTCAATTAGGAAATCTACATACTTTTGTCGGAGATGTTAGTGCAATATCAGATCGAGCTGGCGAATAACTTCGTGTGGGCGATCGATGAAGATTTGACCTGGAAAAGAAAATGTTTATTTCATATTTAAACAAAAAGGTTTGTGTTTTAAGTTTTACGTTGAAGCAGATGTTGTTATTCTAGGAGACGTACTACGATATCGAGATTCGTAATCGATATGCGTTGTAAGATCAGTTAATTTTCTTAGATCTTGTGCAGCTTTTTCTCTTTAGATAATAAGCAGAAGAAGCAGACTAAGATATTTATCTACGTGTTTTTGTATTTGTCAATACCTTTCATATCGTTCGTTGGATAATAAACTCTTCAATCGTTTATTATCGGTGTCGAGTCCGATGATTTGCGATCGTAGAGCTGCAATTTCTTTACTTTGACTTTGTCTTCAATAAAATCAAATTCAAATTTACAAAAAAACCAAACGTCAATTTCCTCTCTTACATTTTCAAATCACCCATATTTGCTCGATCTTTTGCTAAATGCAGATCGGATTCTTTTTCCTGTGCTTGAATTTGTGTTTGAAAGTCTTTGTCTCTCAACGATGCAATGATATCTTCTAAACTTTGTACAACAGCCTTTTCGTTGTTGATCTGCGTTCGTAACATATCGATTTCGATTTTCATGTCACTGATCACTGATTGATACTGTTCGTTTTCGATATCTTTCGATGTTAACTGTCGAAGAACTTGTTCTTTTTGATTTTCAATGGTCGAGTTCATATCTCGAATGTTATTGAATTCATTTGTTAGATTTTGTTTGTCGTTTTGTAATTTTTTGATGAGATCTTCGTTTCGTTGCGACGAACGATTCATATTGGTCAATTGAAGTTCATATTCTTGGCCAAGAGCTACATGCTGAAGCGAGAGAAAAATTACGAAAAAGATTTTTAATGTTAACTGAAACTACTTTTTGAAGTTCTCGTTCGAGATAATCGACATGTTCAGCTAATCGTTTGTTATCCGCTGCTTTGATTTGCAGTTCTTGTCTGAGATTATTAACTTGCGATTCCAAATCAGTGAGCGTGATCTTCGTTCGACTTAGATCGTTGCTTGCTTCGCGATATTGCTCAACGAGAATTGTTCGATCGTTTTCCTTGAAGAAGACAATTTGTGTTTTTTGTTGTTGTTTGAATTGAATAAAAATCAAACTTTTTGAGCGATGACATTTTCGCAATTGGCGACCTGTTTGATGTACTCTTGAATTTGTAGTTTGAGATTTTCTTTGTCATCGATGACATGTTCGAGATCTTGTTGAAGATTCTGAAGAGAAATGAGTTGAAATCGAAAGGAAAATCATTGATCGAAATGGTTACGTGATTTTGTCGAGCTAAACTTGCGAGATCGTCTTGCAAACGTTTGATATCTCGTGAGTCTAAGTCGATCTTTCGACGATATTCAGTTGATTCTTCGTGATTTCGATCGGATTGTAGTCGAAGATTGGTTATTTCTTTGAGTTTTTGTTTGATATCTTCTTTAGCTCGTCTAGAATTCGAATAGAAAACGATTTTTTTTCGTTTAAAATCAAGATTTTACTCGAGTGTCGATTCTAATTCATTAACTGTAATACCTAAATCTTCGATTCGACGTATTTTTGCATTTAATTCTTGATTTAAATGCAAGTTTTCATCGGATTTAATATCGATTTCGGCGCATAAACGATCTTTTTCTTTGTCCAACGTTTGAACCGTATTTCGAACAATATGAAAATCATCTTTCAATGCTTTGTTCGTTTCTTGTAAATCGTCTAGTTTGAAAAGAAGATTTAAGAACAAAAACAAAGGTTTTGATGTTTGTTTTTACAGATTTTCTTTTCTAATCGAATGATTTTGTCTTCCTGTGCTCGAACTTCGTCGTTTTTCAGACCTAATTGATCTTGATTTTCTTGAACGAGACGTTCGGCTTCCTCGGAAAGAAATCTCAATTGTGCCGACGCGTTCTTCTGCTGACTGATTTCATCGTTTAGCTGAGAAATTGTAAACGATTGTTCGTCGAGTTTATTTTCTAAATCTTTGATTTGTTCGAGTAACAAACGATTTTGTTGAAGAATTTCATCGCGATCATTTTCCAACTTGAGATTTACATAAAACAGAAGAATAAATTCGCTTGAGAATATCTCAGTTTGGCTTTTACCTTGCGGAAATCAATTTCAAGATCTTCGATTCGTTGTTCGTATCGAGCACGTTCACTCAAGGCACTGTCTGTAGCGATCTGAAAGAGAGAGAAAGGGAAATTTTGAATATTTGAAACACGTTGGAATTTACTCGTAAACGTTCGCGTAATGAATCACGTTCGTTGGCTGATGTTCGAGCTTCGAGAATAGCTAGTTGATAGGAGAAGAAAAGGATTGAATAGAAAAAGAAAAGAGAATCGTTGTAATAAACCTGAGTCACGTTCGTTTTCAACTTTACGAAGAATCGATTGAGCTGCGAGCGAGACTTTCGGAGTTTGGGAACTTTGTAGAAGATCATGACGAGTTTTTTGTAATTCGTCTTTTGTCTGGAAGAAAATCAACTATTAACAATCAAAATCAACGGCAGTTTTACTTGTTCGTAAAGAATATTCAAATTATCACGTTCATTAGTCAAGACTTTGATATTTCCTTGGATCTAGAATTTATAAAAAATTTATTAACAAAAAATAGTTCAATTTGATTTTACTTCGGTCATATGTCGTTCGAATTTGTTCAATAAAGATTGCAGATCCTCTTTTTCTCGTACAAGTTTCGATAATTGCGCATCATCAACATCCTAAAAACTTGTTTATTAAAACATTTTCCACGAAACTCAACTCAAATCTAACTTTTTCTTTCGATGATCGTTTATATTTATGAAGTTCCCGTCGGAATCGATCTCGTTCATCTTCAAGATTTTTCAATTGCGCATCATACGCATTCATATCCTTCAACAACAAAAAAATCGTCCTCAAATTCTTCTTTTTCATTTTCTGATTTTACTTTTGTTGGCGAAGCTCGATTTCGATTGAGTCCGCAAACGGTGCAGCGTGTTGGCGATGTGCTACAACTACTAGCTGACCGTTTGACAAATTGAGATTGATTTGTCGGTGAAACGGCACGGTCACGTTTCGATGGCAGGCGTGTTGGCGATGCCGATTGACCTCGTAGACGCGATGGTGAACTGCTACGAGGTCGTTCGTTGAGTAGTTTCTGAAGTAAATCGACTTCGTTTTTGTACATATCGCGTTCGTCTTCGATGTTTTTGAAATGAACGTCGAGTCGAGAGGAAAATGAAAGTTTTTTCGCAAGGGAACCGCCTGTTGTTGCTGAAGGCGTAGAACCTTTAGTTGTTCGACGACATTTTTGTAATTCTTGTAGAAGATCTTTTTCTGTAAAAAAAAATGAACTCAAGATAAAAATGAATTCTTCGAATCAATTGATTTACCATTGTGAATAAGTTTCGAGATACGTCGTGTTAATTTCGTTTTCTCTGCTTGAACACGATCGGCAAGTTCTTTTACTCGAACGACTTCATTTTGACAATCAGCAAATTGACTTTTCGTTGCTTCAAGTTCATCAAGCAAATTATTTTTCTCCTAACAACAAACGAAGAATAAAACCTGACAAGTCTCTTCGAACTTTAAATCATTAATCAAAAAAGTACATTGAACAACACTTGAATTTCGATTAAAGCTGTGAGCGTAATGTGTTCATTGTTCAAATCATATCGAACAATTTTATTTACTTTGTCAACGAATGATTAGAAATGCTTTAGGTTACGAAAAAAGAAAAGAATTTTAATGTTGAATTAGAGTAAAAGATTTATTTCTTATGCAGACACTTTGCTTCTCGTCAAGAATAAAACAAAAGAAAAGGTAGAAACGAATTTTTTACTCTTCTCTCTCTCTCTCTTTCGCTCTTTTCAACAACGATCAATGAATCGAAAACTGAATCCATAGAAATCTACGTTTATTACTCTCAAAGAAATAATGTATATATTTATTTTTCGTCTTATTCTCTCTCTCGCTCGTTCTCAATCTTATTTCAAAATCAATCGAATTCAAATCTGAACATACGTTGGTTAAGAGCGAAAGTTTTGCATCAAGTGTTTGCATTTCACGATGATTATGCTCAATTTCCATCTGTAATTGAAAAGAAAATAAATGAAATAATTTCAACAAAAAACAACTGACTTTAGCTTCGGTTAGTTCTCTGTCAGCCGCCTCGACTGTATATTGTTTATCGGCTTGAACTTTCCGTGCGAGTCTATCGATATCTTTCAAATCACGAAGAAGATCATCGTTTTTCAATCGTTCTTCGAATTGTTTGTTTGTTAGGTCACGTTTGAGATCGGTTAGTTCTTGAAGACGTCGTTCTAATCCACGATTGACTTCGTGTAAATACTCAATCTAATACGAATTTATACAAAAAAATACTGATTAATTCGATTTTTTGTCGATTTACTTGTGCATTTTGATGGGAAATCACTTTCTCGTTGCCTTTTAATTTCGCTTCGAGTTTGAACAGATCGCCTGCACGATCCGACTCGTGAACACGGTGGAGTCGGTCGAGTTCTCGGTCACGAGTTTCGACCTGATGAATGCTCGATGAACGGAATGGAAGCGTTCCGTTGAGATTTGTTTTCGATCGCGATGAATGACGATGGGGATGATGTGATGTCGTCGTCATCGTTCTCATCAATGTTGAAACAGTGTGAGCATTGTGTAAATCGGTAACCGGGCCGCAGCGTCGAGAAGAATACATGTCTCTTACGGTATTTATATTTCTCTCGTTTTTTTCTTTTTCACCCACGTTGATCAACAATAGACTGTCAAATTCTCATCCCAAAACTTCCCGTAGGGAACCGATGATGATTTCGTCGTTTGTTCAGGTTCGATTTTTTTTCTTCTTTTGTTTGTGGTCTAGATAGAAGTAAAACAAAACAAGTAGAAACGAGAAAAAAAAATAAAGAAGTAAAATCGAAAATTGATTTTTTTGTTTTCCCTGCTGTTTGTACATTGGTAAGAACATAAAAAGAAATTTGTGCTCTGTCATTCAAGTAGAAGAGAAATATAAAAAAAAACGAAAAAGAAGAGAGAGAGAAAGTCGAAGAATTCTTTTTTTTTTATGAAGGTTGATTGTATATACGCAGATGAAGAATAGTGAATTTTAATATGTTTAAAAAAAGGATTGAAGACAAAGAAAACGAGAGAGAAAATGTGGCCAATAAATAAAAAACAGCATTTTTGTCATTGGTATTTTTAGTATTGAGAAAAATTGGTGACCATGAAAGACACAAAAAATTGTGGCTTGCGGTCGCATAACAAAAGAAAAATGAGATGAAAATTTTCTGTTCTTGTTCTGCTTATTAAAACAAGAACAAGAAGAAAAAAAGAATTTTGTGTATTTGTAATCGGAGAAAATAAATATTTCACACATTATGACGTTTGCTGATGTTGTAATCGGTGAGATATGTCGAACATTGACAAAAAGCAGAAGTAAAATCTTACGGTTAACAATGATGAACATTTTCAAAGAACAAATAATTTAATAGACATTGAATGCGTTCACATCGAACTGCGAAGACGAGAGAGAGAGAGAGAGTGAAAGAGAACGCTCGCATGCTTCACACAAGCTAGTTGACAGAGAATTTTTACTTCTTTTAACAACATACATTCTATTAAGATTTACAACTTTTCTTTTTTCTTATATTTAAAACGAGCAACGAGAGTATGTATACCTGAAAGACAGGAGAGAATTGGCTTCGCTTCTTGTCGTCGTCGTCGTCGTTGTTCTTCTTCTCTTTTTATTCTAGCGTATATACCTACTTATTCCGTTCACTTGCGGTTTTTCTTTTCTCAGACAACAAATAACCAGTCGTTCCGTTCTCTTTCTCTGTTCAGATAACATTTACTCAAAGAAATTTAAACTTAATTATATATATATATACATAAAACTACTACATGACAATTAGGGAAAAGTCAATAAAAAAAAACTAAATTTATTTCTTTTTCACACATTCTTCTCGTGTTAAGCAAATAAAAGAGACAAACAAATCTAATGTTTTATCATAACAACTATTATTATTATTTATTATTATTGCTCTCTACACTACTACTGCTACGACGACGACGACTGCTTTTTTCCTTCACACATACACTTGATGCGTTTTCAAGTTCGATCAACTTCATATCCAATTTCTCTTTGTACTGATATTCCATTTTGCTAAGAGCATCAATTTACATAAGACAAAACAAGAATATCATCTATTTCTCTAAAAAAAAAAAGAAGAATTAGAATCCTCATAAAACGATGTCGTACATGTGTATGTATGTGATTGAAACTTCAAAAAGAGAAAGACTCGAATGTTTATTCTTATCTGAGTATTGTTATTTTAATAAACACGATCGTTTATAATCTCGATACGTAACGATGTTTGCACAATCGAATTCTATTCTTCTTCGAAATATAAATAATGTTCTTTATTCTCACAAATAGTAATTTAAAAATCGAAAGTAAATAATTAGTTTATTTATTAATCATTTTTAAAAAAACACAACTGTGATTTAAGCGAAAAGTCGACGAAGTGGTGAACGTTTCTTTGCACTTTTGATTGTCGAATTTTTTGGTGTGACTGATTTAGCGAAACCAACACGATTATTCGTGAAATCGAATTCAGTATACCAGGCACCAATGAAAACATCACCGAGAATCCAAAGTGGACCAGCTGGTGGTGGAATATCAATACCAGCGAAGCCTGATAAACAAGTTGTTTGATTGAATTGCGAAACTTCGAGGACATAATCATGACCATCGAGGTAGAATGATTTGCCGTTGAGTAAGAAGTGAATACGAGGTAAACTGGCTGTGGCATTGCAGTTAAAAACATACTAATAAATAAGAAAACAACAAAAATGCAATTGAAATTTTTGAAAAGACGACATTCGTACTTCACCACCGGGGAGTGGAAAGGCGCCTAATTTAGCATTTAAATTAGCGATTTCAGCAGTTGGTCCGACTAAAAGACTTGTGCCTGAATCAGCGATACTATTTTCGAGAGAAAAGAAACCAAGGTTAGATGTTAATTTGATTTTCAAAATGTAATTTTTCTCTCTCGATCGACTTACGCTTGACAACCGCCTTGACAATATGTATGCGAATCGAATGTGATTCCATCGAGTTTAAATTGCCAATAATCTTTACGTGTAACATTCAAATATGTAAAATCACCTTCGAATAATGTTGTGTCTCGACCGCCTAATTAAAATTCAAGTGCAAAATGTTTGATTTGATTACAAAACGAAATTTATTTACCGAAAATAACTTCACCACCACGAGGACTCGTTGGATCACTGAAAAAAGAAATCGATTGAGTGACGAAAAGAGATTTGACAAATTACCGATTGAGCCAGAAACCGAAAACGTTTTCGTCGACTAATTTTTGGTCGAACATGTTGTTGAAAACTGGATAGACACCATCGACGGAAATCGATGGATAAGCAAGACCGAGAATACCGTCGAATTTAGCTGTGACGAAGGTGATGCCGGGTTGTTTGATAGCTTCAGCGAAACCTTGACTTTTAACTGGAACTCCATCGATCTATTAAAGTTTAATTTGATGTAAAAAAAAAGTTAAATATTTCCGAAGACTTACAGTAACTGTATCAACACTGAGGTAACCAGTGAGCGAACCTGTACCGTATCGAATCTACAGAAGAAGACATTCAATGATCGGTTTTCTTTTCGTTGAAATCTACTTCGAAATCAGTTCCGTTCGCAACATAAGTCGATGATTTTTTGCTGTCATATTTTCTGTGTAATACTAAACTCGGATTGATCAAACAGAATTTCATTTCAAATCAAAAGCAATCACATACAACAAGCAATGTTGCTCAATGGGCAGTTGATACTTGGAACCCAAAGATTTGATGAACCAGTGCTAAATACGCCAAACAGATTTTGTTTTCATGTGAGAAAAAAACAGAAACGAATTTACTCGAAAACAACACGAAATGGTTGAGGTGGTGTGCCGATTCCGATTTCACCGTAGTATTGAGCCTAAGGGGAGAAACAAGAGTCGATAAAATTCATTTTGTTTGAACTTCTTCTCACATCCATATAGTTGTTTAAATCTTCTGGAACTGGACTAGTTAAACCGTATTTACGTTCAAAGGAAATAGCTTCATAAGCTCCTTTCTTGAAGAGCTTGTCATGAGCGGATTCCATAGGACGTAATGGAATTCTAGATTTGAATTATTACAAACAATTAGCAAATCAATGAAATACACAAACCGAACAAGACCGGCATCGGCAATGACGAACAAAGCGCAGATAATTGCTGTAAAACTCGAGATGACTTGCATTGTGTTGCTTTTTTTTCAACTACAAACTCTTAAAGTAAAACAAAAAACAACCTTGCAGTTTCTGTTTTGCAAAACAACAAAATGAAATAAAACAACGAAAATGCTTCGCCTTTTATCATCGTTATTTTCCATCGTCATTATTATCATTTACGAAAGACATCAAAAGAAGCATCTAGCAAATGAATGACGTTGAGTGTGATAAGCAATTCAAATGTTGCCAAAGTTCACTTTTAGTTCTTTGCATAATACAAAAATACGTAGTTCTGCTCTAGATTAGTCGTACAAGATAAAAATTGAATTCATTTGCATTCATTTGCTCGTTGTTACTGATTTAGTTTATTCGAAATGAATGTTTAATAGTTTTTTTTTCAGTCTTCTTGTCTTTTCAAACGAAAACAATACAACAATAACAATAGATATTTAAGAAAAAGAACATTGTCATTGCCGTTATTATTACTGATGATGATGACGATGATTTACAATTTGAGTTTGGTACGACGCCAGTGACGACGTTTTGAGTTGTATCGAATCGTGTTTCCTGTTCGCATACGGATCTAAACAAGAGAGGAAATTGAAGATTTTTTCGAAGACAGGAGACGAGTTTCTGTATTACCCATTGTGGAACAGGTCGATTTTGTTTTTGCTTTTTAGCAAGAACTTTTTTTATTTTGAGGGTCTTATGTGACGGCATCTAAAACGAATTTCAAGATAAGAAAAATGAACAAATGAATGAATGAATATGTTTTTTTTTCTCGTAAATGTTCTCAGTGAAAACTTGGTGATTTGGTCAACAGGGTTGTTTTCTGTTGATGAAATTTATCATCCTTGAACATTATCGGAGCATACCTTTGATGATTGAGATATTACAATATCTACAAACAAAAAAGAAGAAGTTTTGAAGTTACCGTAAACACGAAAAGAACCTCTTTGGACAAAACAAAATAAACTTAGTAAATTATGGCTGTTTGGAATAGTATTGAAATCCACCAATCAATTTTCGATCACAACAACTATGATATTGAAACTCCATCGACGAAATTTAGTTATTTACGAATAAATTTAGTCTCGAAAAGATACCCTTGAATTTTAGTTGAACTAATTTATAATAAAATATTCAATTTGCAAAGAACATAGATGTCACTAGAGTCTCTTGACTTGTTTATTCTTATCGACGAGTACTAAAAGATCTAATGAAACTCGGGTATGATTATCCTTAACTTGCTATTAGTTTTTATTGCTACTAATACTTAAGAAATGACAATAAAAAGTGAAAGTGTGTTCTATTGCTATTAAAAAAAAGTTTTCCATTTGATTTAACCGATTGAAGGTGTTAAATCAACTTTGCCTTGTGCATCAACATAAACTCGAACACGATTAGTTCGATAATCTTCGGTAACTCCTGTTCCTGGTGGAATAATTGTTACATCCGTAAAACCTAAACAATTCAATCATAGAATAATTCAACATGACTGTGAATAACAAACCAGTTTCTTTTTTAATTGCATCAACTGCTTGTTGTCCATCTTGTCCAACAAGATTTGGCCATGAATCTGTTCCTGGCATAGTGTTTTATTAGTTTCGATATAAAAGAAAAAGAAAGAGAAATAAATATGCAACGCACATTATTTGTTATTTTTCTGCGTAGTATGTGTTTATGACGATAAGCAAAAATGTTTTTGGTAATAAATATTTGAAAAAAACAGCTGAGTACATCAAAGTAGAGAAAAGAAATGATGTTTATTGGTTAAAAACTAATGAAAATTATATTAAAAGTTTTTATTCTTTCCTAAGCCACATGAGGTGTGTGTACGACTTTGCCTTGCGCGTCAACGAAAATTCGAACACGATCTGTTCGTAAATCCATTGTTACTGGTGATTTTTCTGGTAAGACGACAACATTGGTGAAACCTAGAATCAAAATAATAAAATATCTAATTGGAAATGACTTTCACTGTTTATACCGGTTTCCGCTTTAATAGCTTCAGCAGCTTCTTGTCCATCTTGTCCAACAAGATTTGGCCACGATTTCACTTCACTTGACATTATTTTTGATAGCGAACAAATGAGAGAGTATACAGTAGAAACAAGCTATATTTATACGCAAAACGTAGGCAGAAAGAAAGAAAGAAAAATAAAATTCGATGCACATCACTGATATCGCTTCTATCTGTTTGCTTTTAGTCTTGCATCCGATCTATCATAATTCAAACCTCAAGTTTAATACTAATGCATATTTAAGAGTCGAAAATAGACATAATAGTTTTTTTTATTGATGTGATTAGTATAATTACAAAAAATTGTTAAGCAATTACAGGTGCATTTGCAACATTCCCATTTTTGTCAACAAATACTCGAACACGATCTGTTCGTAAATCCATTGTTACTGGTGAATTTACTGGTATTGTGCGAACATTTGTAAAACCTAATGAAAATAGTTAAATACGTTTTTGAATTTTTAGACAGTTGTCTCATTCGTACCGGTTTCTTGTTTTATTATTTCAACAGCTTCATCACCATTTTTGCCAACAAGATTAGGCCATGATTGAGGATGTTGACTCATATTTTTTGTTTTTTACAATTTAGTTAGTATATTCAGGTGTGAAAAAGTATCGAATAATCTATAGAAAACGAGAAAAGAACAAAATATTTACTCGAAAATACATTCGAAATTAATAATACTCATAGCCATATAAGGTTTTACTCAGATCGTAGACCTCACTAACGTTTAAGTCAATAGATGTCTCCTATATATTCTCTATGCAAAATATGACTGTAAATGCGCCGATCTTGTCGTTGGATAGTGGCAATGTATCACATGCATGTGGTATATTTATTTTATATTATTTTAGTTTCAGTTACAATATCTTGAGAACAACGTGTATTTAGTGAAATCCATAAGATCTGAATAATGGTGGTTGAGTTCAAATGTATTGGAGATAAATTACATTGTTTCTTGAGCGGAAATAAACGCATATCAAATTTGTTGAGTTTAGTGAAGCCTTGTATTTCTTCAGTTGAAAGAAAATAAATTATGAATCAATTGGTCACGTCTTATCATTCGAAACATCGTCGCCGCCATCTGATTCTCTTCTAAAAGCAGTACTTGACATAATTTTACGATATCGTATACGAGTCGTATTATTTCATCTGAATTCGCAACCTAAAATCTTTCCCATACAGTTATTAATACCATTCTTGAGGGTGAAACATAATTAATTACGCGTAATTACGCTAAAATGCCTAAAAAAGAGTGGACATGGGTACCTCCTCTCTTTATCCTTCACATATGATTGGACGAGGGAGATCATCATCGAGGAAGAAAGGGTTCGAATAAAAGAGATTCACTTTGGTTCTAGTCAGATATCTAACAGGAGACAAATAACGACGAGATTTTTGCACCCACAAATGACACTGACCGTATCTATAATCGTTATTATGTCTCGCTCATATGATTTACTTTGTCTGAATTAGTTTAAGCGAATTTGGTGATGTGAAAAGTCATCAACGGTTAATATAAGTTCTTTCATCAAATCTTCTTTCTGAACCAATTATAGGAAAACCATTCTTTTCAATGATTTGGCTATAAATGATTTTCTTTTAGAATTTAACATCCAGCCGTCTTTAATCAACCGCTTAAACATCGAAATATTCTTTCGATTCGAAAGAGAAAAGGATATGGCCTGGATATATATAACCCAGGTCGAATTAGCACGGCCGTAATACGGTACATGCCAAACGGGTTATTTACGGTAAATCACGGCTGTAAACTGCGTAAAATGGCCGTATTGATCGTCCTGGGTGAACTATCTGGAATTTTGTATAATTGGGTTACTCAATATGTCTATCCTAATATTAATTATCGAATTGTCTATATGGTCTTATGTATGATTCACAAAATACGATAAATGTTGTGCTGATATGCATGATTGCGAACGTTTTAGTATTTTAGCTGGTATCAACGAAGCTGCAAGAAAATATAATACAATAAAAAAATTGACCATTTTTATTTTATTATATTCGATTATGATTTTTGTAAACTTAAGATTAAAAATTATAGTGGAAGATTTACATGAAAGCATAAAAATAAAGAAAAGAAAAACTATTCTTTCTTGTATTGTTGGTGTTGATTTTATAATTCTTTTATAATATGTTCGAGAAATTCATAACCAACTGTTGGAACGTTTTCATACATGTTCAAAAACGTCTGATAATGTACAGTCATTTATCTCATTTCTCTTGGATATTAATGTCTTATAGTGCTTATACCTTGAGGGTAAAGGCGGAAGAAAGTTGAAAATCCAATTGAAGAAATAAAGTTCTAAAATTGAAAGTTGAAATTGAAAGTTGTAAAATTGAATTCAACTTTCAAATCGAACACTACTGTCTAAGGCGAGCATTTCGTTTTCGAACTTCGATTTCATACAAAGTTCAGTCAAACGTTTGTTTTCACTTTCGCGACGTTCGAGCGAATTTTCTCTTTGTTCTTCTTCGGCTTTGATTTGAAAATATTTTTCTTGATAACGTTTGAATTTCTTCGGATTGATCTAACGAACAAAAACTGACGTATAAAAAACGAAAGTTTATCAACTGTTTTATTTGCGAACAGTTTTCGTTTTTAATCCTCATATACTTTTCTGACTACTCTCTCCTCTAGAATAGAAAACCCCGCTTGAATACATAACACGGTCAGTGTATTAGAAGCCTCCTGTTTTTCTGAAAAATTTTAAAAATTTCCGGTTATCAAATAAAAAATCCAGTGACTCTTATCTGTCTTCACTAACAACTGGAGATGATGTCAGAGACAGAAGTGTCTGGAGAAAAAAAATAAAAAGCTCGAAATTTTCTGAAACTTCTTTAATTGTAACCCGTCAACATATTGTAAGTCTCAGGGCTTCCATTTTGGAGATATATTATGAGTGTATATAGATTCATGTTCTACTCTTTCAAAAAAAAACTTTGATGAGAAGCGTTACGATATTTCTTGACCGTTAGAGAAGTAAGGATAAAGCAGAAAGGACTCCACAAATGATAGACCTTCAAAAAATATTACGCACTGCAATTACATCTCGAAAAACCATAGAAAGCTGTCTATTTGAAATCGGCTTCGAAAACTGAACATCTTGGACAGAAAAGTGCCGAAGCACTGTTTAACGAATTAACTAGTCGTGGAAATGGAGAATGTCTACATAATATAGAAGAAATGAAAAATCAATCAAACTTTACTCAATTCCCCTTTGATTTCTTTCAATATTTCCATTCTTCATTGAATCTTCATTCATTTCTCAATTCACCCTAATTTGACAGAGATACTTGTATATATATTATTATTAGAAGTTTTATTCAGATGGTTTATAGATAAAAGATGTAAAATAAAAAGTATTCGTTGATTTAGCCAACGTGTGGTGCCGATCGAACTTTGCCTTGTTCATCAACATAAACTCGAACACGATCAGTACGATAATCCATTGTAACAAATGAATTTTGTGGTACTGTCGACACATGGGTGAAGCCTAATTTTAAAAAAGGATAGATTTTTAAAGATAAAACGAATTATTCTATCCGTACCAGTCTCGTTTTTAATTATTTGGACCGCTTCAGTTCCACTTTTACCAACAAGTTCTGGCCAAGATGTTTTTCCGTCACTCATTCTTTTTATATTCAGTTATAAAGCAAAAAAAACGACGTAGAATATGCGATACGAGCAAGCGCAAAATTGTAATATAAGCGCACGAAATAAAAAAAACTCGCAATATAAAGTAATCAGATTTCTTTACGCATGCTTATCACGGTGGGTTTCGAGAAGAACAATCTTTATTGACACAAACAATAAATATTCACGATTTCGAAAATGATAAATCTGTCCTTTTTATTACATTGACAAATCACGTTAAAATCTGTTTTTTTTTTAGTATTTTCAAGTAAAATGTACTACAGCTTTGTCCTTTCACCTTTGACTACTCACAATAAAAAGCAAGAGAGAGAGAGAGAAACATATTAAACAAGCAAAACAAATATCAACCAGAGAGTCGTAAACCAATGATTTTTTTCTATCAAAAAATCTGTGAAACTAATTCAGAAAAAATGAAATTATGAAATTTCTTAATTTTAATTAAACTAAAAAGGCAAATTTGCCGTCGAATAGACGTCGCCACAATCTCTCTTGACATCAGCTCACATCCTATTTGAAGTTGTTATGTCGCATCGCAAGACATATATATAAATATATAAATACAAATTTGCTCGAAGCCATTTTCATTGAAAAATTTTCCAATGACAACATCCGAACATCGACATTCGCACAATCAACGAGAAATAAATACCAATCATTATTCCAGCAATGAAAATAATCAAAAACGTGATGCCGAAGTCGATTCCGGTAGTAGAATTTCACTCGATTGTCAACAATAATCAAACAAATTTCGTTCGATTTTCTTTTTTTTTAATAGAATTATTAGAATTAGAAACTGCATTGAATGACATTGAAAAAGCCATGGATAAGATCGAATCTCAAAATTCGAGTATTCAAACCAAACTACGTGATTTACTCGAATCCAATCGGCAAATGGCTAAAGAATTCTCCGATGTTCGTCGTGGAATGTCAACTAAATTCAAAGATGTCTCTCAGCAATTAGAACAAACACCCGGCTTAGCACACGACTTAGCCGCTGTTACTTCGAGCACCTTAACAAAAATTGAACAAGACATGGCATCGAATAAATAGACAAACGAACGAACAAACAAAATACTGAATGAACACATTCTCATTTGAGCTTTTTTCTTTTTTTTTGACTTTTTAATTTAAAAATGTTTGCATTTAGTTCTTGCACATGATTCTGTTTTTGTTTCAATATTCTCAATGTAGGTTGAATTGTTTGTTTTTTTAGATAAATAAAAGCGCAAACTATGAGTCGAACAAATGTCAAACAAAATCTCGATACTCGACGAATCGTAGGTAGTTAATGCACAAACACAAACATTCTACAGATTTCTGCTTTTCTTCAAGACACAGGAGTTGTTTACGTTGACATACGGTGCGTTTGTTGCACAAATATTGAATGATTACGAACATGCCGATGAAGTCAACAAGCAATTGGATAAAATGTTTGTCGTTTTTTTCTTTGGCATTGCTAATGATTTGATTGTAGAGGATATAATATTGGCGTGCGTTTAATCGATGATTTTCTCTCGAGAAATCCAAATGTAACTCGATGTCAAGACTTTCGAGATACGGCCGAAGTTCTGTCGAAAGTAAAGTTTTCTGATTGAAGAAAACGAAATCGAAGTTTTGTTTTTTCAGCAAGGTTTTAAAACTTATTTAGGCATTTCACCGACAGTGACGAATTGGTCGCCGGCTAACGATGAATTTTCATTGTTAATCGAAGGAAATCCGTTGACTGAATTCGTTGAATTACCTGAAGGACAAGGACAGAAATTGAGTTACAATCAGATGATATGCGGAGCGATTCGAGGCGCTTTAGACATGGTTCAATTAGAAGTCGAATGTCGATTTGTTCAAGATCAATTGAAAGGTGATCCGACGACGGAATTACGAATCAAATTCATCAAGAAACTCGAAGATGCTTTGCCCGTTGGTGAAGACTAAATCGTTCACATCTATGAATTTTCTGTGCATTTCCATTTTATTTTATTTTCTTTGTTATTATTATTAAACATGATAGAAAAACGTCAATGTAATTTCGTATTTAAACAAACAAATAAACAATTGATCATCGTAGACAACAGAAAAACCAAACTGTCGAATCGATTTAAATGAGTGTTTGATTGTAAACATAACCGTAGAATTTAACTTCAGAATAGGAAACTGTAGTTTCAAGACCAGCTTTCGATGTGATGAGAAGTCGATAGCTCGAATACCACGTAGAATTAGTCGAAACCCATATTATCGATCCGGCTTGTCCTATGCTCACAAGAGCATCGAGACCAGTCACACCACTGTAGATCAATGTCCAACTTGAACCCAAAGTTAGAGCTGCTGGTGATGCGTTACTACCTTCAAGGGTTAATGTTTGAGGATTGGTGATAAAACCAAGTCCAACAGTTGCATAAAATTGAAGTACAACAAGTAATGTTGGTCCTCGTAATGGAGAGAAATAAAAACCTGTTTTTTCACCACAAACAGATGAAACAGGAAGTGTAAGAAAAGTACATTGACCATAGGCTTTGTAACTCGTATATACACTATTATCAAATAAGTTATCAGGTTCATATCCGCTTGGATAATTACCAGAATTGCTACCGACTGAAGCCGCTGAACTGTTACCACCAGCAATTGTTTTCCATATTCCATAAACAGTTTCAGTTGTCTTCGTCAATTGAATTGGATCTAAAAAAGAATTGAAAGATAATTAAGCTAATAAAATCAGTTAACATACCTGGCAATGTTTTATTCGTAAAACTCAATACGCTCATCATCAAATCAGTCGTTCTCAGTTGCAGTTGTCCTTGATTTAATTTTGCAGAAAGTAATGTACATTGCTTACTAAGATCAGAATAAACTGCTGTAAGACACATGCTATTATTAGAACAGTAAGATACACAATCACAAATAGAATTAACCGAATTTTTCATGTCAAATAAGAAATGAATGTCATTTGGTACAAATTGTGCATTTTTGTACTGACTTATTTGGTCTGTTGAGCAAACACATACTAATAGGAAAAGCATTTTGAACATTTTTACTCAAATGAATGATTTGTTTTTCTACTGTGTTACCTTATAAAGAGACTTTAATGGAAAAAAAACATTCCTATTAAGTGAAATGAACCACTTTCATTTGAGAACTTTATTTTCGTTATATTTTTAAGTGTTACACTTCAACATTGAACTTTGAATTAAATAAGAACATGTCTACTATTTTGAGTTCGTTATCAATATGCTAAACTATCATTTAATTAAACAATAATATAAAACAAATAGGATAAAAATGTGGAAACAATGTTTTTTTTTGTACTGAGTTTTGATTCTAACTCGATGATTAATCATAGAAAATAAAGACGAAACAAGAAACAAATTAAAATTGACTCTGGATAAATTCGTTGAAAGTTGTTGTTTTACACAAACACTGTCAAATATTCGTTCAAATGTCGACTGTGAACATTTCTCGGATTGGACTGTTGACGTACAACGGTTGCTGGTGATGTTGCGGCATCTGCGCCAGTACCACTGATCGACGACTGAAACAATTCAAAATACACATTCGAATTTAGACAAAAGAAATCATCGAAACAATCTAAATATTCCCGCATGCAAAATTTATATTAATTGTCAAGTAGAAAAACCAAACAAAAAAAAACATACGTATATTACAATCAAGATTATGTGTTGTGAATCAATTAGATATAAATACAAAACAAACGAGAAAAGAAACAAAAACAAGCAAAGAAATTGATATGACTAAGCAAGTTTAGCAACGAGTCGATGCAATCGGACTGAATTGAGCGGTATAGCAGCTGTAGCTATTGCGGCCTACTTCAACGATTGTTGTTGCTGCTGCTGCTGCTGGTGTTGTTGTTGATTGTCGACAGGCATCAACAGTGGTTGTCGAACCTGACAAGGCGGAGGAAGAAGAGGAAGACAATAAATAGTGAGTTGACGTGCTCAAGAATAATTGATAACAATGAGAACATATTTGGTGAGTAAGAGAATGATTAGAATTAATACAAGCACAACAAGCGTTAGTAGTCGTTTTCGATATGGTTTCTACCTCATGAGATTCCGATATGATGTCCATTGAATCTTCAGCTAGAATTGGATTTCGAAGATTAGTCGAACGTTTCTGTTGATGAGTGTTCATCCATTGTAAATCTTCGTTGATGGTGTCCAATTGTTGATGATCAGTTGTTTCACGAATTGTCGTTCGAAATGATCCGGCATTGTTTGATATTGCCTGATCACAGACTCCTGATGAACTCGATGAACTACTGGTCGATCGATTATCGTAAGTTGAAAGCAATTCTTCAATAGTTGTATTTGCCGGTGGTTCACTGACTTTATAATGACCTGAGAGAAGACGATTATTCGCCGGCGATGATGCAGTTTGATCACTGCTGTGAGATGAATCATCATCTCGAACGCCTAGCGTATACGCTGGCGAGTCAGTGACCGGAGTTTTCGATTTGAAAAAGGATAAACCTTGAGCCGAAGGTTTTTGACGGATTTTAAAAAACGGTGGAACTCGATGTTTAGCTTGTTGTATGTTGTAATAGATTATCACGAATAGAATGGCGACGATAACTAAAATAAATGCACCAACACTTGCAATGATTGCGTATGTTGTGCTGTTATCCGTTCGAGAGGTGTTCCATGTTGATGTTCGAGGTGAATCCGATGGAAAATTACGAATTGTTACGATGATATTCGTGGAAATATTCATCGTTAATGATGAACAAATTTGTTGGACGATCAATGGAAATTGATAGGTGTCTTCAGCAAGAGAATTTGTTGCGTTTGTCCAAGTTAAATTGCCGGTTGATGAGATGGAAAATACGGATTTGTACTCGCCAACAATGATATATTGTACTTGACAACGATTATCATTGAGAGTCTAAAAAAATTCAATGAAAATACAACACAAAAAAAACGAAACAAATAGTTGACTTGTATGGTGCCAATCTTTGAACTGGTTATTGGATAATCAATAGTGAATAAATGTGAATTGAATATAAATGAAAGTGGAGTGTAGAAATTGATATTAATTGTTGTTTCATCGGACTAAAATATTTGAATAGGAAAATGAAAGAATCTTGTCGAGGAAAATTCACGTACGAATCGACCATCGGTGACATTGAGAGAACATGAACACGATTGACATCTCGGAAGATTTTGATAATTCAATGGTTGAACTCGAAATTCACGAGTGCTAGAGTAAATATTTATAACTCAAAGCGAAAACAATTCAATTCGATTAATTACGTACCTGAGTTTATTGATTTGTAGATTAAGTGACGATAGATTACACGAAGATCGATAAGTTAATCTTGGATTCTATGAAAAATTTCTTTTTCCTTTGCTTTTATTCTAAAATATCTGTTTTCTTACGATATCCATATCAACCACCCATCCATTCAATGTTGGGATTTCATCGATTGAATTTGTTGTATATCCAATCAGTGCGTAGGGTAATGACGAGAATCTCGGTGCGTATACATTCAATTCGTAAACATAAACATGTAACACAGTTGTTACAGATCGATTTGGATTATCTCTTTGTTCAGCCTATTTTATATTCCAAAAATAAATTCATTGTTTTTTTTTCTATAGGATTTTTACTTTAACCAAAATATCGAATTCAGTCGGTGAATCAAAATTCGATATTATCGTTACTCGACCTGTATACGAATCGATTCGTAGATAAGTATCTAAAATAAAATCGAATTCTAGACTTCATCTTTTGATTTTCCAGTTGTTACTTGATGTAAGAAATGAATACATAATCGTAGCATTGATTCCTATGTCTTGATCGTAGGCAAATATTCTGCCTTCGGATGGAATCACTTCCGTTCCCTAATCATTCGAACTAAGATGAACAGTTTTAGAACGAAAAGAAAACCTACGATATCAACATCGATGGATATATTTAAATTGTACGATGTTGAAACGCTGAATTTTGGATCGAGATTGTCAATATCAATGAGATGAATCGATATGATTGCTTCAGATGAATAACTCGGAATTCCATTATCCTTGAAAAAAAAACGAACAAACAATTGTTTTCTGTAGGCATTCGATTTAATTTACTTGTGCGATAATTGTGAGATTGAAATTAGGTAACATTGAATTATAATCAATGTCTTGAACTAGAACTAGACTTGCGTTGTTTGTACTGACTAATTGAAAATAAGACTAGAAAAGACAATTTCCTCAATCGATCTATGAAAATCTTGTTTTTTTAATGAAACGAACTGCGTAGGACGAGAGATTATTTTGTAGATGATAAGAAAAGGTTCCACCCAAGCCGGAATCAGGATCATAAGCTGAGATATCTGTGGATAGAATTGTATTTACAGGTGTCGTTTCAGGAAGATTTATATGATAGATTGATTGAGAAAATATCGGTGGATTATCATTGATATCAATAAGATCAAGTTGAAAATCGATATCATGAATAGTTTCATCGGCTAGGACGGTACATTGGACAATAAAACGAAAGGGATTAGGATAGCCATTGACTGTCCACCATTCATAATCAAGAGCTTGAAAGAAAAAAAAACGATGATCATTTGATTACTTTAAATTTCGAGAATCAATCTTACGAGAACGGAGATAGAGATCAGTAAAATTCAAAGAGAAATAATCAGTTCCATTGGTTTTCACATCAGGACTATTGTAGACAAGTCGAGTGGAGATTTCAGACGATGTGCCGGTTATTTGAAGACGTGCAACAAGATTTCCAGCAGGAGTATTTTCGGGCATAGTTATTATTTGAAGTGCAGGGAGAAATTGAAGTGTACATGGTTGACCTAAATGAAACCATTGAAATCGAACTCTTTTTCTATTGAAATTAATCATGAGAGAAATCAAATTCGTCTTAAACATGTTTATCAATTTGATTTAAGTCTTAAAAGCGGTCTAATCCTTTTGATAGATTTGTCACATGAAAAATGAGATATTTGACTTTTTATTTACTTTGTTGACGTTTTTTTTTCTCGAGAATATGAAAACAATCAATGAATACTAATTAGTTGAACTCTTTTCTTTTTTATTCATCGATTGATGATGAATGCCATCAACACGTATATACACTGACCGTTCAACGGACTACACTTGAAAAACGACCATGTCTAAGTAGAAGAAAGACTATACCTTGTGCACACGTTATTAGAACCATTAAAAGTAGCAGCACGAGGCTGATTTCGTTGATGATGAGGGTACTCATCTATCGTAAGATGGACGACCATTAATCACAATAGCAAGTCAATCTTAATGAAAAAATAAATAAAAATACATTTTCACTTGTCTAGATAAATATTTGACAGAAAAAAAAATCAAAATAAACACTTTACATCTCAATCTCACAGGAGGAGGCGGTACTTTTGACTTGTCTATACGTCTCATTATGACTGTAATATTCAAACAATATGTACGTACGTATGTTTTAAGAAGAAAAAAAAAAGAAAGAATTTTATTCTTCTTTGGACTATTTCCCCACCCGACTTGATTTCTATTATTCTATTGTTTGAAAATTGAACGTGCTCAGTTTAGTCTGCGTTTCTTTTGTTTCTGTTATGTTCAGGTGATTACGCATACTCACGCATTCATCGGATATGACTTGCCTCTTATTCCCATCAGCACCTTTACTCATACAATCGATAGAAGCAACAACAAAACAAGACTTTGATTTTGTCGAAAATTCGAACAAATTCAAAATAAACACACACAAAAGACAAAAAAAACGAGGAAATTGTCGACAAACAAGATCATGCGTCTAATCAGATGGTTAAATATGATGAAAACAAATCGAACTTACGCGGTAATATGTTCAGTCAACGTACGACGTTAGACTGAGTAATCGTTATTTAAAATATACGATTGATTTCGATGACTACCATAAACTTCTTTTCAATGCCAAATCTGTTTAGCTTTGTCATCAACATGCTCAATCAAATCTATAATGATCATAAAAAAGAAAGAAAGACACAGACAGAGAACATATATATATATATGTACAATTGAAATATGTTTCGAAAGAAAAGAAGAAAAAAAAGGAGAGAGTGAGAAAAGGAGAGCATATCCACTCTTTTTTGCTTTCTCTCTTTGTCTCTCTTTCTCTCTCGTCCCAATTATTGTTAAAAAGACAGAAAGCACGAAAGAGCAAACAAGCGTGTAAGTGCAATAGTGCCATCCTCTTCAGCATAAGATTAGCCTTGAAACCTTTTTATTCATCCAATCTTTCTTTCCTCCTTTCTTGAAAAAAGTCTCTCTCTCTTTCTCGTTTTTTATTATTATTTTGTCATTCAATGAAAGTGAATAATCAAGACTTCAATTAACTATTCTGATGATATGTCCGCAAGAAGTGTGGAATGAATATTTCCGGAGATGAACGGTTTTTTTTCTATGTACAAAGACGGAAATACATATCCTTTAATGATCACAAGTGGAAAATGATTATAGCTTTCGATTTGACAGAAAAAAAGTCGCGATGAACTGTGAAAACTAAACAGTTTGAAATTTACGATGTGATTGTGTAGGTGAAAATGAGTTGACGCTCAACTGTAGTCAAAGAAACAATTAATCTCTTCAGGTCGGTCATCTCAAATGCGAGATGTTTATATGTGCAACGGTAACTGATGAAGAAATCTAACAAGTGTTATGCAAATATCGACACGATGCAGATTATTTGACAAATGATCATATACGAACAGAAAATGTAAATTATTTTCATTAAAAAAAAACCGAGCGAGCGAGTGAGAAACAAATAGATTTTCATGTCAATTGAATTTCGTCGTTGTCTCTCGTGATCAAAATTAGAAATCTTAATGTCGTTTTTTTTTATATCTCATATAAAATATTCGATTTCCATTTAACATGCTTCACATCGCCTATCTTTTGTTTATATACTCGATGACGATTGTCGCTCGATAAAATAAAACAATGACGACTATTAAACGAATTGAGTCAAAATTTTGACAAAAGAAAAGCATGAGTAATTGCTTGTATATATACATCGCTAAACTCTCCCATCACTCATTCGAAGGTGAACGATTTGTCTCTTTTCTTTTTTCGATTGCTTTTTTTTTGTTGTCTCGTTGTCATCATCATTATCATCACATCTACATATACACATCGATTATGATCAATCTTTTTTTCACGCGTACTTCAGTCGTCCTACACCTATCTTACAAATATATCGTTCACCGTTCAATAATGTGTCTCGCATGAACAATTCGTTTTTTTTGTTCATTTTGAGGAGAAGAAGAAAGAAAATAAACTCAGTCGGGATCATAGATTCAATTTTTCTTTGTCGACAGAATAATCAGATGAAAATGACATCATATTATAATTCTTCGTTTTCTATGAAATGATCGAACTAATGAGCCAATTCAAGAATAGAAATCTGTTGCTTAATGCGAAAATGAAATTAAACCGGCGACTTCTTCTTTTTTTTCCTCTGTGAATATAAGTAATGATGAATCAATTTAGAGAACAACATCAAACTTGTCATGCATTTACCGCCAACAGGTGAAACAGCTTGGTCATCAGACTCGGTTCAATACCATTTATCAAAAAAGACAAAACAGACGAATGAGTAAAGAAAAGAAAAGAAAAGGAAAGAAAATGATATGCTTTACCTAGAAGCTAGAATATATTAATAATAAAAATGACTATGATGTCTATATGTACATCTAGACCTCAAAACTAATCAAAGCAATCAACTTGTTTCAATTATATTTATATAGAAATCAATACTTCTCTTCAACTAACTATGTAAGTTTGCCTTGTAGCTCAAGATTATGTATATACGTATGTGTGCCTATTCTATTCATTGATGATTAGCTGAGAAAAACCGACAATTATATTACGTATGTACATGTGTATAATGAAAAAAAAAAGTTATTGCCAATAACGATTGTTGACACTACTAAGAATCGGATCGTATTTCTCGAGGACGACAAGCAACGGACTTTGATTTATTAGTAAAATGAAAAGAAGAAGAGAAAATTGCTCGAATTCATATACAAATCTAACACGTATTCATAACATCGAATAAAAACATACCTCTGGTACAATCCGATTTACTTTCTTTCTCTTTTCTTTTCAACTCATCTTCGAAGTGTCAATTGAGATTTACTTTCGTATCATAGCTTTTAGTTGTTTAGACGATTGCATCATAGTCCTATTATGATATTAGTACCGATGGATCTGTCTTATTGCTTAAGATTATTTGAATTCTATTCGATGGAAGTTCAAGGCTTATTGACTTAAGCTTCTAACTTGATGAGAAAAGAAATAAATGAACGAACGAAAAGACAATCGAACTGACCAGACAACGCAATGAGCCATATCAAATATCAATCGAACAGGTAGACGATGATCAAATTTGTCAAGCGTAATAATAACACAAGCAAAGCAACTTACTCATTTCCTTGTTACATCGTTTGATCACATCCGCACTCATTTAGATTCAATTGAATATCGAAAAACGAAAGAGAATAAATAATGAGCACAACTAAATTATAGAGAGGATTCATTGGTAATTGTAAGATGTCCCACATCCATGTCATGTTCATCTTTTTCTATCACTTGTATATTATGACATTCAATAGAGAAAAAGAACAAATCGTAGATCTCATAGGTCAACGTCGACAAAACAAAAAAAAAGCGAGTCCGGCTGTAATTAGCTTTATCTCAATCACACTGACCAGTAGTGCGTCAATGTACGCCATCTATTTGCACGATAAATATGAATCATTGAAAATAGAACTGATCTGTTGAATAAAATTTCTTAATTAAAAAAACCGAAATGAAAATCAATTTTTTTCCATTGACCATTTATTCATCAATCGAATTGTATTTTATTTATTTATTTAACTTGTTCAATGTATGTTCCTGTCCATTCGATAAACAATATGGCGAACAATCATTCATTCTGTCTAATAGAATAACATCTTCACTTCAATTCTTCTTCCACTACAACATTCATATTTGATTAGTTGTTGTTTTTTTTGCTCTCTTTCGAAAATGGAATACGAAACGTATCAAGGCTCGACTTCAATGAATGGCCACGGCCATCGTACTCATTCACGTAACGGTGGCATGGAGGAATATATAATGCACGAACATATCGAATCAATGAATGCTCAATTGAGTTCGACTCGTGCTCAGCGCATTCGTGCGGCTATTTTCCCCGAAACACTCGAAGATGGCGTGTCCAACGGTTATCCAACGTCAATTCCATCGACACAATTTGTCAACGGTCAACCAACAGCTGTTCAAAAACTTTCTGAACCATCCCAACTTCTAAAAAACGCTGTCATCGATATCATTAACTACAAAGAAGATGCTGAAATCACTGAAAAAGCTCTACCAGAGTTAATTCGTTTGATTAATGACGATGATCCGATTGTTGCCGGACAAGCTGCCCTAGTTTTGCATACTTTATCGAAGAAAGAAGCGAGTCGATTGGCTATGTCAACTCCTCAGATGGTTCAAGCGCTGATTCAAGCTCTATCGAATCCACGTGCCAACGACGAAACACGTCGTGGCATAGCGGGAGTTCTCTACTGTTTATCTCAACAAAAACAAGGTCTTCTTCTCCTATTCAAAGGCGGCATCATTCCAATTCTTGTTCGTTTACTCGATTCATCGAATGAATCAGTTGTCAATTATGCCCTTTCGACATTACACAATCTTTTATTACATATTGAACAAGCGAAACTAGAGATTCTTCGTTGTGGTGGCTGTCAGAAGATGGTCGGATTGTTAAATAGTACCAATCCGAAATTTCTCGCTATTCTCACGGATTGTCTTCATATGTTAGCGTTTAATAACGAAGAAGTTAAAGTACGAAAACGAGAGTTTTATTGTTAATAGATATGATATTCGACTTTCCTTTTGTCTAGATTATTATTGAATCGAGTCACGGACCTCAGCAATTATTACGTTTATTAGAATTGACTGATTACGAGAAACTTTTATGGACGACAACTCGTCTTCTACGTGTCCTTTCAGTGAGTCCATCGACGAAATCTGTAATGATCTCGAAAAATGCCGTGCAAGTTCTCGAAAAACAACTCTATCAACCGATAAGTTTACGTGTTCAACAAAATTGCCTTCAAATCCTTCGAAATATCTCCGATCAAGCCGTGAAACTCGTTCGTCTCAATCGTTTCTCTCTTTTGTTTGTTGACAAAAACTTTAACTTTTTCTAGGAAAATCTCGATTCACTTCTTCAATTACTTCTCGAACTCTTGCAAACCAACGATCTCATCACGGTTTCATGTGCCGTCGGCATTCTTTCGAACTTAACTTGCAATAATCAATACAATAAAATGGCTGTTGTTCAATTGAACGGTGTTCACGCGTTGATCAATACAATTGTTCAAGTTCATGATAAAGAAGAAGTTCTCGAGCCGGCTATTTGCGCCTTACGACACATCACCTCACGTCATTCGCACGCAAACGAAGCTCAAGATGCCGTTCGAAATGTCAACGGTCTTTTGCCAATTGTTGATCTACTCAATCCATCATTATTTTCATGGCCAATTATTAAATCAACAATTAGTTTAATAAGAAATTTAGCTCTCTCACCACACAATCTGCCTGTTCTACGTGAGACAGGTGCAATACAAAAACTAGCTCAACTACTCGTTCGAAGTCATCAAGAACTACAACGGCAACAGCCCAATGTCGAATTAATCGACAATTATATTCGAATGGATGATATACTCGAAGCGTGTGTCAGTGCCTTGCATATTATTGCTAAAGATCAACAGAATCGAGCTATGATTCGAGATTTAGATTGTATTCCATTATTCGTTCGAGTAAATAGACGAACACACACACACACAGAATTCGATTGATTGTTTTGTTTGAAATTTAGCTTCTCTATCCGCCGTCGAGTGTATCGATTCAACGAGCTGCTGCTGGAGTTCTCTGTGAACTTGTCAACGACCGATTATGTGCTGATATAATCGAAAAACAAAATTGCACACAAAAACTAACTGAATTACTCAAATCAAACGACGAAGGAGTCGGTAGGTTTCGTGCTGAAAAGGAAAAATATTTTTCTCAATGAAATCAATTTTTAGCTACATATGCAGCTGCAATTCTATTTCGTTTATCCGACGATAAACCTCACGATATGAAAAAACGTATGTCGCAAGATGTTACTTCGGCTTTGTATCGAGACGAACAACATATGATGAATAACGTAAATTTTTCTTTCACAACAAAAAACAACAAAAGATTGAATTCGAAATCTTTTAGCCGTATGGAATTATGAACGGTGGAAATTACTCGAATCCGTATGGAACAAGTCCACCACCGATTCACGATGTTCCAACAATGAATTATTACGCGTCAGAAGGTGCTGGCGGCAGTGGCTTGGGTAATCTTATGGACAATCAAGTATTAGTTGGTGATCGAGATATGATACAAACATCGCCACGTTCATCAACTCATCAAACACCACCACCGCCGCACAACAATGGTCAGATGGCTGCTTGGTTCGATACAGATTTGTAAATGCAAACGCAAAGAACGAGAATATTGTAGTTCTAGAAGTTGTTTTTCGTTTTGTTTGTTTCTCTTCTTTTGTTTTTTTGATTGACGTGCATATATTCTATCGATTTGTTCACATTTCTTAACCTCAGAGGAGTAGATATCTCGTTTTAATCGACACATTTATGATTCACTTGTTTCTCTTTGTAAATACGAATATTCTCTTTCTTTTTTTTGATCAATTGATTTCCAATAATGATAATCAAATAAAAATAAACTCGATCTTGTTCACTGTGCTTCCATTGTCTTTGTAGATAATTTCTTTCGAAAAATGCTTGCAACACGTTTACTCGTTCGAACTGTTCAGGTTTCTTGTTTGTTTTTCGTTTTGGCATTGCTCGAACTTTGATTTCTTTCGTAGAAACCATGTGGTTTCCAACGAACAATGGGCTTGTTCAGTGGATCAGGCAAACAAAATGTACCACGATCGAAATGCTATTTGTAATTGAATTAAAACGGATTCTTGTTTGAGATCAATCGAATGTGTGTTTGTGTTTAGTGATGTCAATGTGGAAGATAAACCACTCGGACGAATTACTTTTCAAGTTAGAAGAGAGATTTTTTCAAAAAAAAAAGATTAACTGAATGTGCTTTTTCGTTTGTGTAGCTTTACAACGATGTTACGCCTAAAACTGCAGGTTTATTGACGAAAATTTGATTGAGAGAAGAGAAATTTGAGGATCGGTTTTTGTTTAAATAGAAAATTTTCGAGTTCTATGCACCGGTGAAAAAGGTTTTGGCTACAAGAACTCGACATTTCATCGAGTAATTCCTAAATTCATGTTACAAGGCGGTGATTTCGAACGACAGTAAAATTCTAAATCAGCCATTTTGCCAATTGAAACAGCACATTTTCTTTTAATTTAGTAATGGTACCGGTGGTTACAGGTAACCGCATGATTGTTCGCATAAAATTCATCTCTCTTTTGCCTTTTTTCTTCGTCAAAACAAAAGTATTTATGGAAACAAATTTGCCGATGAGAAGTAGGCAATTTAATTAGAGAGCAATCATAAAAAAACAATTCTTTCTTCTTTGAAATTAGTTTTCAAGCGAAACATACACGTGAAGGATTACTTTCAATGGCGAATGCCGGAAAAAATACCAACGGTAACACACACCGTGCCCCGCTTATTTTCAACAAGAAAGTTAATTAAAATGTTTTATTTTCTCCGTCTAGGCTCGCAGTTTTTCATTACAACAGTTCCAACCCCGTGGCTCGATGGCAAACACGTAAACAATTGCTGTTCGTTTGTAGTTTTCGAACTTGTTTTCTGTTTTTTATTCAGGTCGTTTTCGGTGAAGTTATCGATGGTATGGAAACAGTGAAAAAAATCGAAGAATTAGGTTCACAATCCGGTCGAACACAAAAGAAAATCACCATTTCTGATAGTGGTGAAATACCAACCGAGCAAAAGTCAAACTAAACAAAATATCTTCTCTCTATTAGTATTCTTGCACTTTTTTTTGTGTCTCTTAGTTGCAGAGGAAAAAAAGGAAACTTTTGCAGTGGTGCTCTGTTTGTTTGCTTTTTTCTTCGTTAGCTAAATAAAACGAAAAGAGAAAAAATCGACCGACTTTTCATTATTCAGATTAGCGAAGCGCTATCGTACAAACGAGGATAGATGTCGTCATTACGCAAACGAGAAGGTTTATTGTTGAGAAAATTAAATTCAAATAAATGCTTTTTCTGTGAAAATAAGAATAAAAAAAAGTTGAATTCGAAGAAATAAAAAATTTTAGTCATCTTTTTGCAAGGAGGATTAGGTAGTAACATGTAAGTAAACATCGTCTTCTAATTGGTGCATGTCAGACAACGACACCATGAATATCTGTTTTAAAGTGAACAAAGCCCGACCGCTGCGTCGGTCGATAGGGACATTTTTCATTTCTTTCGAATTCATCATAAACATATCCACTCAATTGTGTGAGGTAAGACCAATACTAAACGTTTTATTTTCTCGTCACTAACGATATGTTTTCTCTCTCTCGTAAAGATAGTTGAACATGCATCATTATTCTTATAAACCTTCGCCCCAACATCCTCTACTTTCCAATCAATTGCAACCGATAAATTCCGAAGGTCAAACATCGATGTGGCTCGAAGATTCGTACACGATGTCGAATTCGTGTCCATCTCAACGAGATTCAGGATTCAATTCTCGGCCAGCATCGTTACGAAGCGTTGACTCATCGAGTACAGGAGCACCTATGCATCACGGATCCATGCACTCCTACGAACAACCAATGCCACAGTACGCTGAACTGCAATCAGCACCTCCACCACCAGCGAAACCTGAGCCAACACAAGTCATTTCGGAATTGTTGGGCCTTTTGATGGAAGAAGACCCGGTTATTGTTAAAGAAGCTATTTTGTTAACTTATCTGTTGATAAAAGAAGGCGGTGAAAGTCGTTCTGAGGTGATTCGAAGTCGTGAATTGATCAATACATTATTACAAACATTCGGTCGACATGCCAGCGACGAGAAGATCACTCAAGCCTTGTCACAATTTTTCTACACACTCTCTCAACAACAAGAAGGTCTTCGCGCGATCTACGATTGCGGCGGCATACCTCATCTCCTTCAACACGTCTACTTAGGAAATCCTTCAGTCAATTATAACATTTCAACTCTTCATAATTCGCTTATCGTTCTTCAAGAACAAGCTGCCAATGAAATCGACAAATACGAAGGCATTCCGAAGATCATCGAGTTGCTCGATCAATCCAACGATAAACTACACACACTCTTAGTCGATAGTTTACTTAAACTCTCGATTTACAACAAAAAAGCGAAGGTTTTTATTCAAAACAATGAAGTCTGTGTTCAACGTCTGTTGAATATATTCGAAACGAGTTCCTATGATAAATTGTTACTCATCATCTCGAAACTTTTGCCGACGATTTCCTCGGGCAGCGAAGTCATGAAAAAAGTCATGATTCAATTCAATGCCTTGAATATCCTCGAAAAAATCCTGAAAACAACGAAAAGTATTCGAATTAAACACAATTGTCTAACAACTCTTCGAAATCTTTCGAATCAAGCGACGCGAATGCGCGAACTCGATTCGTTGATTCAATATCTCACTGGCTTGTTGTTATCGCCCAATGATCGACAGTCAATCGTCTGTTCGTTGGGTATTCTTAACAATTTAACAGCTGACAATCGAGCCAATAAAAGTCTCTTCGTGCAATTGAATGCAGTGCAAACATTAATGCAAAAATTAGTCGTCGAAACCGATGAAAACGATGATTTCATCGAAATAGCCGTAGGTTTTTGTGTTTTTTCTTCGAAAATTGATTTTAATTCGTGTTGTTTTTCAGTTGTGTACACTTCGACATGTGACAGCTCGGCATGATCTCGAAGATCAAGCGCGAGAAATCATCCGAAAGTCCTACGGAATCGGCAATATCATCAAATTTTTAGGAGATAAAAATCTTCGAGATCATTTCGGCGTTTTAAAAGCAACAGTTGGTTTGATTAAGAATTTAACGACGTCTCAAGCATTGATTCCTTACATTTGCGAGCAAAATGCTGTTCGTCGATTGTGCGAATTGATGTTGAACATCGATCGAAGTCAAGACAAATCGAAATACGATTCAATCTTGGAAATTCTCATCGGAACTCTGACGAATTTAGTTCAATATTCGACATCGAAATCGATCATTCGAGAACATAATTGTACAAATATTTTAAGTCGTTTATCACAATCACCGTCCTCGTCTTTGCAACAATCGGCTAGTGTTTTATTGCGAGAATTGAATAGCGAATAGAGAACGACGAAAGAGTTTTTGTTTTTGTAAATGTATTTTTCTTTTTCTTGTGTCAGATATGTTTCTCGGTGACCAACTGGTGTTTTTACTAGTAATAATGTTAATGTGATATAATAATGTTCTAGATCTGATTTATTGTTAATTGAATTATCGAAATAATGTCGAATGCAAACGTTTTCTTCGATATTTCCATCGGCGATCAAGCAGCTGGTCGAATTGTATTCAAAGTGAGTTTAGTTTGGGAGAAATTCTTGGTGAGAAAAACTAATCTTGTGTTTGTTTGCACAGCTTTATGATGATGTTGTTCCCAAGACAACAGGTAATTCGACAAATTTCGATTTTTATGCAGTCGAGATGCTTTTCTTTTGTGTCGTTGTTTTAGCCAATTTCCGAGCTTTATGCACAGGTGAAAAAGGTTTCGGATACAAAGGTAGCGGATTTCACCGTATTATTCCACAATTTATGCTTCAAGGTACGATAAATTCATATTGATATCATCGATTTCATTTTTTGTTTTGTTATTTAGGTGGTGATTTCACCCGAGGGTAAGTGAGAAATCGATTTAATGTTTTTTTTTTGAAAAACTATTTCTTCATTTGTTCTTTAATAAATTAGCAACGGTACTGGTGGCAAAAGGTGAGAAAACGAAAGAAAAAAACGTGCGAATCTGAACTGGTTTTTGTTTAGTATCTACGGTGAAAAATTCGCCGATGAAAACTTTCAACTCAAACACTCAAAACCAGGTCTCTTATCCATGGCCAATGCTGGTCCAAACACCAATGGCTCGCAATTCTTCATTACAACAGTTGTAACATCATGGCTCGATGGTAAACACGTTGTTTTCGGTGAAGTCGTCGAAGGTCTGGACCTTGTCAAGAAGATTGAAAGCTATGGCTCACAATCCGGAACACCAAAAGCCAAGGTTACCATCACCAACTCTGGCACAATCTAAATCTCCACACGCTCAAAATCAATCATCAAATGAACTCAATTAAATACATCCCTCTCTCTCTCTCTCTTTCGCTTTTCCATTATTATTTCTTTGCTTCATCATTCAATGTTGTTCGTGCGTTTATGTGTGTGTTTGTCTGTTGCTTCATACATATTTTACTCATGCTTCATCGCTCAGTTAGGTTCTTTCTCATATCTCAACCGAAAGTCGAAACAATTTTAAAAATTGTTCTCGATTCTTTCACATTTTTAATCATTTTCCTGTATGTGTGTATTTAACTCACATCATTATTTCAAATAAACAACAACAACCAAAAAGACTAAACGTTCATCTGATGAATTAAAATCATCTCGTTGTTTCTCTTATTACCTGCTGAACTCTCCGATCGAATGAAAATTTTAATAAATATTCATAAGACATTTGCGAGCCATTCGAGCGTATGATCTGTCACAAATCTTTCTGCTCGCTTGATGACAAGATATAATTGTCTGACGGCAGTTCGGCCTTTTTCATAACTCAATTCGATCAACAGATAGAAGAAGTCATTCTTTTCTTTTTTGCATTTTGTTCGAAAAAAAGCACACACGCATCAAATTTCAACGAGACAATAGACGGTTAAGTATGATTTTAAAGAATGTTTTGTCGATGTCATTCTCTATGCTCAGACTAATCGTCGAATTGACAAACATAATTCGATCGTCAACTCAATGAATAAGGTAAGTTTCAACACGTTTTTATTCGATTTAGGATTTAACTGTATTAGCAAAATGAACGTTCGTTCCACTAGTCGATGTCGGTGGATTGTCATCGACAGGATAGAAACGTAAATGTTGATAGTGACTTGAACCATCGCGGCGCGCGGCAACGACGGGTTTCTCACGAAAATATCTTAATCTAAAAGAAAATATTGAATTGAAAATAGAGTCGAATTTCTTCTCTCGAAACCTTTTGCCGGCTGATCGACTATCGCGTAGTTTATCTAATGTATCTCGAACATTGATCGCGATTGTTTCATCGTCGATTATTTGTTTATTACTCGATGTTGTTGACATCTAAATAAGCTCGTCAGAGGTATTCAGCTAAAACAAATGAATAAAATCGAACTATTTGCGATGGTTTGTCGGATTTATCTGTTGAATCAGGTTCTTCTTTTTTCTGTTGATTCACCGGTAGACTTCTCGGATCAGTTAGAATGTCTAATGGAACCGATGGATGTTGATAAGTAGCTGGATCATATAAATTCCATGGAATAGTTTGACCGAATGTTCCTTTTATAGTCGTTTTTTTTTGTTTAAATTTCTTTATTTGACTAAATTTTTTTTGTTTTTTACCTATGAAATTTCCATGAAGATTCCATAAACGAATTGTCCAATCGAGTGAACAGCTGATTAAAACTTGAGCTGAAATTTCGAAGAACAAAAGTTTCGTATCCGAAAGACAAATCCTACTTACGTACTTTGATCAATATAGACAAGTCCTGTGACGCTATCGACATGAGCACGCCAGGTTCGAGCACCTGAAATATTCGTATTGAAATTCGAATTTTTGAAATTGAAATGACGACATACAACGAGGTGGATCAGATTCTTGTTGAAGTGCGTAGTTTTCGATTTCATAGATAAAAATAAAGCCAAGAGAATCAGCAGCAAATAGAAGTCGACATGTAAGATCAAGTTTGATTTGCGTAACTGTTGTCGTTCGTTCTCGATTCTAAAAAAATCATTTATCTTCAATAAAACTTCACGTTTTCCTCATTCAAATCGATTTACTGGTCGAAATTTTGCCATTAAAACTCCGTTTTTATAAATATTCCAAAAGTGAATATGTCCGTACGGACCACTTCCGATTAAATTTGCGGCATCACGTCGGTGATATCTCGTGTCAATGAATACCACTCGATTAACGACACGTTCATTCAGATTTTCTACAAATATCAATTAGGAAATTCTCGAAAAACGAAACTCATTTGTTAACCTTCAGCATTCGGATCTGCATCTCCATGATCTTTCAATGTAGCAAAGATTTTTTTACTCGACATATTCCAAATAACAATCGTTCCGCCGTAATCACCGGTTGCAATTAAATCACCAGGGGATTTATCAATACATAAAATATCATCTTTATGACCTTCGTTTTGTTCATCACCGCTGAAACGATCTTCCGGATAGCAAACTTGTTTAATACGTTCATGATCATCATCGAATACATTCACATGTTTATCCCAACCGACAGCTAAGATCGAACAATTATTATTAACAACAATAAATGTTACATCGGTGATTTCTAAATTATCTCGTGGTTTTTTGAAAATCTTTAATAATTGCCCATTGTGAACATTCCATATGCAACATGTACCGTCTCGACTGCCTGTTATTAGTCGTCGTTCTGTTGTATCTAACGCCATCGATGTTACAGCTTGACCATTGTGTGTGCGAAATTCATGAACTTGTCGTCCAGTGAGGAAATCCCACAAACGAACGACTCCACTTTCAGTACACGAGATCACTTGTTTGAATTCTTTGATAAAAAGTAAATTAAGTATCGGTTCGTAATGTGAAACAACAACATCAGCATGTAAATAAGGTCTTTGAAACAAAGAAAAAAAAACATAGATCAAATGTCCGAAAATGAAAATCGACTTTGTTTTTTTTGTACCGTAATTTGAGATTTAAAAATGAGATTTGTTCACTTGCGAATAATAAACAACGTGTATGAGAATTATAGCAAACAGCTTGTAAATCACCGCGTATTTTATGAACTTTTGGACGAACACATGCTAATAGAGTATGCTCAATTAGATCCCAGACCTTTGAAAATATCAAATAGATTGTTTTACGAGTGTATCATTCAAAGTTCAACATATAATTTTCATTCTTTCGATAACTATTTACCGTATTGGCACAAAAGCTTAAATCATTCTATTCATTCACATTTAACTCGAAGAACGCATAAGAAAATGAAGGTAAATATACGTATGTATATACGCGAAACTGAGTAAATATTAAACAGGGTTAAAAGAAATACAAAATTGATGATTAGTCGTTAGATCACAGAATCAGTGATATAATTTTTCTTTGATAACAGATTGTAAGTTTATGTCGATCTTTGAAAGTTTTATAACTTTCTTTAAATCGACTACAGTTTTATTTTTACGATCGTCTTTTGATAAAAGAAACTAATTGTAGTTGCTATTAACATGAATACTCTTTCTTGTTCTGTCGCACTTATATGTTGTATTGATACAGGTAAATCAAATTGACGAAGGATAAGAAGAAACGTGAGAGGAAAGCATCAGTTTACGTGAACGAGAGAACGAAAGAGAGAGATTGTGTTTATTTAATGTGAAGTCTTTAGTAGAGATAAAGTCAATTAGACGAGCATTATTTTATTTATTTTGTCTATCGTTAAACTCAATGGCAAACTGAGAGATTCTGATTAGAGAATAAAATTATCTTCTTCTTCTTCTTCTTCTTCGCCTTCGCTTTTTTATATTCTCAATGGAGTAAATAAAACAGCTCAAGTGTTCTTATTCTCAAACCATAATAGCTAATGACAGAATCGAGTAGGATAAAACCTATTTTCTATCTCAGAAAAAGAACATTCTCCTAATCGATTTGCATGAATATCTATCAAATATTCCATGTCATGCATTATTTAGTCACTGTACAGTTTCGTTTCATCATCATAGTAAAAATATCATCGAAGAAACTTTAATTAGACAAACGATAATCACACTGTTGACATTGTATACGATTGAAGAGAATGACAAATCTCCAAACAAATCTGAATACCATTGATCTCAATTCTCCATGGATCGATGACAGAAGAAAGCTTTTTTCGCAGATTATTATTCTTCACAATCCACTTCGCTCGTTCTTTCTTGTTTCCTTCATTTCTTCGGATTGTCATATTTCTTAGTCGACTTTTCCACTCTTATGTAAAGAACATAGTAAAAAAAAAGAAAAGCGAGACGAGAAAAGAATGGCGAACAAGTCATTCTTCATTTAGATTCGTTCACATTCACAAAATCTGAATAGATATGATATAATTGCTCTTAAGACGAACGCAACAGCCGGATCTTCTTTCTTTTCTCTCTCGCTCTCTCTCTTTCACTTAATCAACACCTCTAAGCTTTCTATTTATCAAACATGATAAAACTGTTTCAATGATAACAAAAAATGTACCGATGAAAATTTCTCTTTTTTCTTTTTTTTTCTTCTTCTAGTTGTAAACCTTTCATCTGCTTGATCTTGTTTACCAAAAAACTACAATGATAACATTTAGTCGTCGTTTTTTTTCTTGTTATGTCTTTTAATTAAATTAACCAAGAAAGAGAGAAAAAACGCGAGAGAAATCTAATTATCGATACTGGTGCTGTGATCAATCGATTGTAGAACGTGAAAATCAATGGGTCTATTTCGCCTTATCTATCACAATAAAACATTTATTTTAATAGTTTTTATAATTTATTTTCTTTTCTGGTTATCAGTTGGATCTTTCAAACAATCAAGAGATCTGCCCACAAAATCCGTATGAAGAAATACGTTTGAAGAACAAAAAAGAAACTTGAATTGCATTTTGTGTTCTATTTTAGCCATGGACACGAACCGATTCTCGGTCTAATTCAACATTCTTTTTTATACTCGATTCTTTGTTTAAATTAAAATTTAATTTATTATTAATCGATCCTTATACGCTCAACTATTTGTTCGTGGATCAATTATCATTTGAGAATTTCAATAAAAAATCAATCACATTTGGTATTATCGATCAATCTCTCGAAAAATTCATTCCTTATCTCGAAGAAAACCATTTTACTTTTCGAATATCGAAGAGCACAGCTCTCGATCATATATTTATTGAATATCAACAAAAAATCGTTCATCTAGCTATTCTACATCCTTATTATACATATTATCTCGTACGACCAACTTCGTTATCATTGCCCGATGACGTTCAATTGTCATATGGTGATAAACTTCGAGCGATCGAACAGTATGAAAAGAAAAGAAGAACCAAACATGATGTTTTACTGCTATTTGAATTTTAGTGTGGAAACAGAATTGTATGATAATTTATTTTTTTACCCACAGGATTTTTCACATTTTCTTTGGCTCTATGAAACATCGGAGTTTATTCATTGTAATCAAACATTAGCTATTGAAATGGAACAGAAATACAATCTGTATCAAAATGATAGTCAATTACAATTAGCAGTTAAACCGATGAAAAATGTTGCTCAAGGATTAGATAAACTTGAAAAACACTATTGGCTCGCTGGTGGAACTTTATTAGGTAGAGAACGTTCGATTTTGATTAGTTTTTAGCTTTGTTTTGAAGGTTGGTATCGACATTGTGGATTGATACCGTTCACACAAGATTCAGATTTCGGATTATTTGCTGAAGAATATGACGAAAGTATTCGAAATTATTTTCTCGGCAATCCGATTAGTTACTTATGGGGCGCACTCGGTCTCGTGAGTCAATCTAACAAATGATGTTCTCTTTTTCGAATCGATTCATCTCGTTTTCTAGGTCAATGATTCGCTCGAATTTCGTTTATTCACCGGTCGTTTTACTCTCGATCTCTTCTGGGCGTACCGTGAAAAAGATCACCGTTGGTGTGGTTATCAAGTACATCGCAATAAATTTCAGTGAGTAATTTTCTCTCCTTGATTCCGTCTTTTGACACGCAAACAAAAACGGATATGAGTTTTCTCAAGCTAATTTTATTTTCAGTCGTATTCTTCCGTTATTACCCAAGCTTTGCTCAGGAAATCTCTTCGGTCATCGTTTTTCTATTCCTTGTTCGCCTGTCGAATATCTCAACGCTGAATACGGTCTGAATGGTTGGTCAAGTCCAAGAGAAAAAAACTACACATGGGTTAACATGAAATATCATTCGGCTTGGGACGATATTTCGTGGATGTACGCAACACGACTGTATACACGCGAGGGCAAACTACGTCAGGATAAATTTGCTATTGATTGGATTTCAAAACATTTCAATTACTCGATAACAAAGATTCCGTCGTTTATCAACGCATTACCTAAGGAACCCGTGACGCTGCCGCCGTTGAAAACGCAACTCGTCTATGGACCAGCGGCGAAAAAGAAAAAGTCTTGAGAGGATGAGAGTGTGTGTGTGTGTGTGTGTTTTGTTTTGTAGTTAACAGTGAATTGTTATTAATGACAAATAATAAAATGTTGAAATACTCACAAGAACGGTTTTGTCAGCTGAAATGGAAAATAATCGATTGTCTTCGACGGCAATCTTCACGAGAAAAACAGGCGCATTGTGACCTCGAAGACGAGCAACGGGTCGCGCCGGTAGATACGGATTCCACAAACGGATAACCCGATCCATTCCGCCGGTGACGAGAACGTTTTTTCCTGTACATAAGTCGAATGTTTTCACGCCTTTGTGAATTTTGAAAATAGTTTGATCTGCATCACAGCGAATTTGCGGAACACGAACGATCGGATTATTTCGATGGCCGAACGAACGAGATGTTGTCGTTTGTCCCATCATATCCGTACGATTTTCAGGATTGAGGTGTTTTTTTGAATTTTCTTGAGATGACGATTGAGTGAAATAAGACGTTGTTGAATCGCGTTTGTTCCGATGATGAGCTATCGATGGAAGATTGCTATCGTCGTTTAAGTCTAATCAATTCAGAAAATGAGAATAAACGAATCGAGTGAGGAGAAATTCGAAACCTGTGGACATTGTATTCCGTCGTTTTCGGCCACCTGCTTTCGGATCAGCTGATTTGACTCGAGCTGGCCGAAATTCTGCGTTTCCATTTTCAGTCAATTGAATTTCTGAACTAGCACTCGCTTTTATACAACCGATGACAACAGCTGTTTGCTGATCATTCGAACAAGATACCACTTGGTTTAATCTCAAATCAAAATAAATATATTCTAAACAAATATTCGATTTTTTTAAATCAAAAATCAAATCGTTGTACTACCAATCCACTCTCGGTGAACTTGCCAACGAACGTAATCACATTTATACGAATCAAGAAAACGATCGAAACTTATTGTTGAAATTCCTTTTCGACGTTCTAATGTTGTTAGTAAACGAAAGATTTCTCGAGCAGCGAGGAATATCAAAATATTCACGCAACCATCCGTATCACCATAAACAAGAATCAGCTCGTCAGGTGCAGCAATTCTAAATCAAATTGTTTTTTTTGTCGTAAAATCGAATTCATAGATTTTCGTACCCATAGTTGAGTTTTATTGGCACACTGTCCAATGAACATATTTGTGTACACGGAAGGTCATTTGCTTGAACTTCACGTGCAGTACTTAAACAATATGTTTGATCCCAAAATTGAAGTTCTCGATCTCTATTTAACTCGATAAAAGATACGTAATCAATTGTAATGATTTGCTTACCCAGTACTGACTACAACTTTACTGAATTCTGGTATAATTCGACAATCGGTAATCCATTTTGGTTGTGAACGTGTTTGTTGATCTTTTCTCTAGACAAATCGATCGAATCAAAGTACTAATCATCATCATCGATTATTCTACTTTTTCTAATCGTTCTCGTGCTGTTAAAGTTTGATCAATTCCAGCAGTTGACTAAATACGTAAACCGATTTGTTTCCTTTTTCATTTCGATTTTCTCTGTAACTTACAGCTACTGATTTCGTTACTTTGAGTTGTCCATTGGGTGTCCAAACTGAAATGGTTCCATCCTGAACAATCCAATGATCATTAACGAAAAATCCTATTCGAACATTGACTTACACTTCCTAAAGCTAAATACTGATGATCAGCTGAGAGAACAATAGTCGAACAAGGATATCGATGCGGCGTTTTTTGAAGTTTAACTGGAATGAGAAATGAAATTTCTTTGGTTCGTTTGTCTGCATCTGCTTTTTCATCGAAATTCAATTGAAGAAATGTACAAAGTTCATCCCAAGTTATGATTTGTTCAGCATTATAATCGATTTTATTGAAGAGATTTTCAATTTGATCATCGATCTAATCGATGGAAAATATTTTTTTAAATAAATGAGAAAGAAAACGAAACTATTCGTACGTTTCGCAAAGGTCCAACGTATCGTTTGACAACTCGAGTGAACTCTTCGAGATTCATTTGACCTGAACCATCGATATCGAAATCCTCTGGATGAGAATTTTGTGTAAACGCTCGTTTTAATGCTTCTAATGTGTTGATATTCAGTCTCTCTTCAATCTAAATCGATTTAAATTTCTGTTTTTTTTCTTCAATAGATGATTGTTTTTGTTATACTTGTAGATTTTTTTGTTCTTCAATTTCAACCGACTAAATGTGATTAGGAAAGATAATCTTTTTTGAAATGTACAAAGAATTTTCTAATACTTTATCAAGTTTTGTCTTTGCTATTGCTCTTCGTCCCTAAATAAAATCGATATTTGAATGAAAATTAAATCTATTCAATCGAATTACTGTTGGATCTTCTTCTTGTTTCGGTTGAAGCTAAAAATCATTTTCGTCAATTTTCAAATAAGATCAATGATGTATTTACTTCTCCTTTAAGACCAAGTAATGCATAACTCTTCGCTCGTTTTAAAAGAATAACTTCATATTGTTGAATGCTTGTTGGATTAGCGACTGTTAAACGTCGTAAATGTTTAAACTAGAAATAAACAATGAAAATGCCAATATTCTCTTAATTCGACTCGTTCGAGGTTTACCGATTGAAAGTAAGCTTTAACTTCAAGATTTTGATCGTAATCTTCGGCATTTCGATTGATATTTGCCATTCGTAATTGAGGTCTAGTACTAACCAAAGATTTTCTCCATTCATCGACTGTTCCAGGTGCATGACCATCATCTAATAAACTCGATTGAAAACATGGATGACTCAAGAGATTTCCTTGTGCTGATGACGGACGTTGTATCCATTCGTTAATCAGTTGTCGTTGTGTCATAATTCGATTCTTAAAATGCAAAAATAATGATCAAAGACAACGACTATTTTCGATTAATCAAGGTCAATCAACAAAAGAAGAAGAAAAAACGCAAAGAAAAATCCTTTTCTTTTTGATTTGTATGTGTACATCAGTAAGTAACGAAACGACATCCTTCGAAAACTACTACTCAAACATATAAACAAAGAGAAACCGAAGTGCGTTGATAGTGGTGATGAAAATCATCGCAAAAAAACAGAACGGAATATTTTTTACTTAAAAATGAATAAACAAACGGAAATCTTAAGTAAAACGAGAAAAGAATTTGCGTGAAAAAGAAAGAGAAGAAAAAGAAATAAGATTTGTCAGCAGGCAAATAATGGAAAAATAATAAATGTTGTTTAATTAAGAAAAAATATTTGTACATGAAGTCATTCAAAAAAAAGCAAAATTTAACGAGAGCTTTTTCTGTAGCATAGAAAAACAAAACAAGTTGACATTGATTTTGCTTTTCAAAATAAAAATTGACAATTATACGCTGAATTCGATTCGAATGAAAGTCTGCTTTTAAGTTGTTGTTGCTTCTGTCGCTCGTCGTACGAACGTTAAATCACAGTCAAGTACACTTAGTTAACAACAAAATTCTTTTTTTTTTGTTATTGACTTTAAGTTCTTTTTTTCCCCTTCAAAGTGTCATTTTATATCGGACAAATTTCAGTTTGTAATTTGATTCGAACGAATAGATCAACGGTTGATTAAATATCTCATCTATCTTGAGTTGAAAAACATTGAATCCTTTCGAGATGAATTCGTTAATTAATATTTTATTCGAGAATAAAACAAAAGAAAAACGAAAAAAATTTAAATTTTACACATAAATAAATAATATCTATCTACTAGTAACTCTATCCAATAAAACGTTTAATTTATCCTGTAGATTAAATAAACCTTGATTGATTTCAATGAGTTTATCTTCCATTTTATCCACTTTTCTTTCCATTAAAACGACTCGTTGTGATGTTTCGTCGGTGACTTGACTCGTACTGCGTTGTATAGTAAATAACTCCGAAAGACTCACATAATTATCCGCTAATTTTCGTTGTCGTTGTTTGATTGTTCTCACCAAATGTATCGATGTCAATAATTTTCTTTGTGCTTGAATGTATTGAATGAAAACGTTTTTACCTTTACGTCTCAAATACCAAACTTTCCATCCGTATTTAACGATATTAGCGGCTTGATCTTTATGAGCTTTGGCTAGTTCGATACTTGCAACGAAATTATGAACGTATTTTTCTGATCGTGTCAATTCAAGTTTTTGAGAAATAACAGCAACAAGTAGAGCTGTTGCAAATACACCGATTATGCCTGTAAGAGCAGCAATACCTGAAAACAAAATGAATCGTTCGTGAAACTGAGAACTAAATATCAAGAAAAAAAAAGACGAAGAAAAAGAAAAAACACAACCCCAAAAACTAATCAATAAATAATATGTAATTTATATTCGTAACACATTCCAGACGAGAAAGAAACGCTAAATTATTCTAACATATAATCAATTGTTCTAATCGAATTTACCTCGTCCGCAGTATGTCGATGGAACAATATCGCCATAGCCTGAAAAACAAAAAATAATTATTATTCATTAATTGAAAATGACAAATGATTAATTACCAATAGTCGTGAATGAAATAATAAATAACCATGTTGCATCGAGCATCGGCATGTGTCCAGTTTTGACATTGTAATCACATGCACGCATTGACCAACTTGCAATGAAAAATGTCGTGATGCAGAATGTTGTTAAACAGAGTGCAGGTCGTTGTTTAATGTAGGATTTAATAACAAACGGAAAATTAAATGAAACTCGATTGAGATAGCCAAGTGATTGAGACGAAGCATCTCGAACCAAATGAGAATGAAGCATAATAAAACGGCAGAGTAAATATAAACGAAAAAACACTATGAAAAAGACGATCATTTTCTTTTTATGTTTCGAGATTTTTTACTTGGTAAACTAAGCATGACATCAATTGGAACATAAGATTCTGAAATATCTCCAGAATTTGGTGTTAATGATGATTCTGTTGTCGTTTCTGATGTTGAAACTGTTGTAAGATTCATTGTTGTCA
>Ga0209935_1000745_pt1 | contig 67869 bp, 63 predicted proteins | sample ThiBio_1000_plan_2_FD_183958 | JGI IMG/M metagenome (GOLD analysis project Ga0209935, IMG submission 183958) | Wastewater bioreactor microbial communities from Cape Town, South Africa - Thiocy_cont_1000_plan (SPAdes) | ecosystem: Engineered > Bioreactor > Thiocyanate-remediating >... | reverse complement strand
TCGCCACCAAGCTCAGGGTGCCGGCCTTCAGGACGGCGGGCGAGCATGTGCCGGAGATTGATCCTGCCTATCGCTTCGACCGCGACACCACACTGGCGATCCTGGCGGGCTTTGCCTTCAACCGCCGGGTGATGATCCAGGGCTATCACGGCACCGGAAAGTCCACCCATATCGAACAGGTGGCGGCGCGCCTGAACTGGCCGTGCATCCGCATCAACCTGGACAGCCATGTCAGCCGCATCGACCTGATCGGCAAGGATGCGATCGTGCTGAAGGACGGCTTGCAGGTTACCGAATTCCGCGAAGGTCTGCTGCCTTGGGCGTTGCAGCGGCCCGTGGCGCTGGTGTTCGACGAATATGACGCCGGCCGCCCCGATGTGATGTTCGTGATCCAGCGCGTGTTGGAAGCTAGCGGGCGGCTGACGCTGCTGGACCAGAACAAGGTGATCCACCCGCATCCGGCCTTCCGCCTGTTCGCCACCACCAATACGATCGGCCTGGGCGACACCACCGGCCTCTATCACGGCACCCAGCAGATCAACCAGGGCCAGATGGACCGCTGGTCGATTGTCACGACGCTGAACTATCTCAGCCATGATGCGGAGGAAGAGATCGTGGCCGCCAAGGTGCCCGGGTTCGACCGCAAGACCATCTCGGCCATGGTCAGGCTGGCCGACATGACACGTAATGCCTTCGTCGCGGGCGACCTGTCGACCGTGATGAGCCCGCGTACCGTCATCACCTGGGCGCAGAATGCGGAGATCTTCGGCGATATCGGCTTTGCCTTCCGCCTGACGTTCCTCAACAAGTGCGACGAACTGGAACGGGCGTCCGTCGCAGAGTTCTATCAGCGCTGCTTCGGCGAGGAACTGCCGGAAAGCGCGGCCAAGGTGCTTGTCGCGTAGCGACAAGCACCCCGCTTCATGCGGGGGATCCAGTTTGAGAGGAACTGGAACAAGCATGGTGAAACCTGAATCCCCCTCCGAGCCCTTCAAACGCGCCGTTTCCGTGGCGGTGCGCTCGCTGGCGGGCGAGCCTGAGCTGGAAGTCAGCTATTCCTCCGAGCCGCCGGGCCTGAAAGGCCTGAAGGCACGCCTGCCCTCGCCCGCGCGCAACCTGTCGGCACGCGACATCGCGCTGGTGCGCGGCACCGGCGATGCCTATGCCCTGCGCAAGGCCTATCACGACGAGAAAATCAACGCCCAGTTCCGCCCCGCCAGCGTCGAAAGCGCCGCGTTGTTCGAGGCCGCGGAGCAGGCCCGCGTGGAGGCCATCGGCTCGCTGGCGATGAAAGGCGTCGCCGCCAACCTAACCGCGGGTCTGGAGCAGCGCCTTCTGAACCGCGGCCTGGGCAAGGCGCATGCGCGCGAGGAAGCGCCGCTAGCCGATGTCCTGGGCCTGATCGTGCGCGAGCACCTGACCGGCGAAAAGCCGCCCGCCACGCTGGCGCCGGCGGTCGATCTGTGGCGGCCCTTCATCGAGGAGCGGGCCGGCAAGGACCTGGACAGGCTGGGCATGGCGCTGCGCGACCAGAAGGCCTTCGCGCGCCTGACCCGCACCCTGCTCAATCATCTCGCTTTCGGTGACGAGACCGATGCCGACCAGTCGTCGGAAAACGAAGCGGAGGGCGAAAGCCCCGACGGCACCAATGAAGGTGACCAGCAGGAGGCGCGTGAGGAGGGCGAGACTGCAAGTTCTGAATCGGCCGACGCCGCCGAGGACGGCGAAGAGGTCGAGAGCGACGGCGAGGCGGACCTGTCCGAAGAGATGGCCGACGCCGCCGAGCCCGAGGAAGGCGCCCGCCCCCAGCGCAACGAAGCACCGTTCAGCCATCAGGACGAGTGGGGCTACAAGGTCTTCACTACCGAATTCGACGAGGAGATCGCAGCCGCCGACCTGTGCGAGCCGGAAGAACTGGCGCGGCTGCGCCATTTCCTGGACCAGCAACTTTCATCCCTTCAGGGGGTGGTGGCGCGCTTGGCCAACAAGCTGCAGCGCCTTCTGATGGCCCAGCAGAACCGCCACTGGGAATATGACCTGGAGGAAGGGATGCTGGATGCCTCGCGCCTGCCGCGCATTGTGATCGATCCGATGTATCCGCTCTCCTTCAAGCGCGAGAAGGACACCAGTTTCCGCGACACGGTGGTGACGCTGCTGCTGGACAATTCCGGCTCGATGCGCGGGCGCCCCATCATGGTGGCGGCAATGTGCGCCGACATACTGGGCCGTACGCTGGAACGGGTGGGCGTGAAGACCGAGATACTGGGCTTCACCACCCGTGCCTGGAAAGGCGGCCAGAGCCGCGAGCAATGGCTGGCTGCGGGCAAACCGCAACATCCGGGGCGGCTGAACGACCTGCGCCACATCGTCTACAAGGCCGCCGACGAGCCCTGGCGCCGGGCCAAGCAGAACCTCGGCCTGATGATGCGCGAGGGGCTTCTGAAGGAAAATATCGACGGCGAAGCACTGACCTGGGCGCACAACCGCATCATCGCCCGCCCCGAGCAGCGCAAGATCCTGATGGTGATCTCCGACGGCGCGCCGGTCGACGATTCAACGCTGTCGGTGAATGCGGGCAACTATCTGGAAAAGCACCTGCGCCGGGTGATCGAGGAGATCGAGACCCGCTCCAGCGTGGAACTGACCGCCATCGGCATCGGCCATGACGTGACGCGCTACTACCAGAAGGCCGTCACCATCGTGGACGCAGAGCAGCTGGGCGGGGCGATGACGGAGCAGCTGATCTCGCTGTTCGCCGAGGATACCCGTCAGACCGACCGGCTCGCCGGCCGGCGCAGGCGCCGCGCCGCGTAAGGTGGCGCTCGCCCGAAGCGCCTGCCCCGCGCTTCCCCGTGCTTTCGTTGACAATCTTGAGCGTGTCAGGCCGCCTTTGCGGCGGCCTTCTTTTTTTGGCTTGGTCAGGCCGCCTTTGCGGCGGCCTTCTTTGCAATCGCCCGCTTCAGGCGCAGGGCGCGCGGCGACAGCTGGGAGTCCTTGCACTTCAGGATGAAGGGATCCAGACCGCCATTGCGGTCGACCGAACGCAGGGCATTGGTGGAAATCTTCAGCTTGTAGCTGTTGCCCAGCAGGTCGCTGGCCAGCGCGATCACCTGCAGATTCGGACGATAGATGCGCTTGGTCTTGTTGTTGGCGTGGCTGACATTGTGGCCGACCATCAGGCCTTTTCCGGTCAATTCGCAGCGACGTGACATGGCGGCATCTCTTCAGATTCGCGAAGTTTCGCGGGTTTTTCAGGCTTTTAGCGGCTCTGTGGCCGAAAAGAGGGCTGGTTCATAAGGAAATGGCCCCCTTTGGTCAAGCACCGTTCCCGGAAAACCCGCCCGGCATGGAAACCAAAGGCATTTCCGGGGTTTGCCGACCAGCCGGCCTCCGCCCTATAAATGGGCCCTGCCCTTCAGGAAGCTCCAGATGACGCATCGTCCCCTTCTGCTTGCCGCCCTCTTCAGCACCCTGATGCTGCCTGCCGAAATGCCCGCCTTGGCGGCGGGGGGGGCCGGCGCCCAGGCCCCCGCCCTGCCTGCCTCCAAGGTCCAGATGGCCATGACCATCTATGCTGGGGGCATCACCCTGGGCAAGGTGGATATGGATGCCACCATCCGGGGCGGGGATTATCAGGTGGTCTCCAACCTCACCACCTCCGGCGTGGTCAACGCTTTCTGGCAGGCCGAGATCCAGGCGACCTCTTCCGGCAAGCTGGGTGAGGACAGGTTCCAGCCCGCACTTTATGACAGTTTCGACATCGGCCATTCCGGCAAGAAGCAGGAAGTCTCGCTGACCTATGACGGGGCGGGCCCGCCGCGACTTTACGCCGACCCCGTCTATTCGGTGACAGGATACGAGGTGAAGCCGGAAGAGCAGAAAGACACCCTCGATCCCCTGAGCGCGGTGATGTTCATCGTCAGCGGCGCAGGCGCCAAACCCGGCAACCCATGCGCGCTGGTGGCGCCCGTGTTCGACGGGCGGCGCCGCTACAATATCGAGATGAAGAAGCTCCGTGACATCGACATCGACATGGATAACGGCCTCTACAAGGGAAAGGGGCTTCTGTGTGCCATCAGGTACAAGCAACTCGCCGGCTTCAAGCCGCGCGTTATCAAGGCCAATGAGAGCTTTCCCACCATCAACGCCTGGATCACCACCATCCACAGCACGGTCACGGGCCGCGATTATGTGGTCCCACTGCGCGTTTGGGCCGACACCAAATATGGCGTGGTCGCAGTCCTGGCGAACAGCGTGAAGGTGGACGGCGCTGCCCCCGGCGGGATCAAATCCTGAAATTGCGAATACCGTCCCGGCGGCCCCTGGGATGCTCCGGGTACGGAATAGAGTCGCGGCGCCCTGACAAGGGGCCAAAATTGGCCCCTGCCACTAGATGTGGTGGTTGGCAACTCCGCAGGGGACAGCTAAATGTATGAGAACAAAGGCAGATATTTGATTGGTTAGTGATTCGGACTGTATCTGTTCCGTATACGTGCCGATCTTCAACGCGGCATCCACAGCCGCCTTTCCTGGCTTTCCCACATTGCTTTGGTGTCATCCATGCGGCGGCCCTGTAATGCTTCCGGCACAGGGTCCTTTTTTCCTTGCGCCGGCGCTCCAAGACGCCATTTAAAGCCCATGGACAGAGCCCGCCCTGCCGCCAAGGTGACGGCGATCCTGGGGCCTACCAACACCGGCAAGACCCATTTCGCCATCGAGCGCATGCTGGCGCACAAATCCGGCATGATCGGCCTGCCGCTGCGCCTTCTAGCGCGCGAGGTCTATGACCGCATCCTGCGCCAGCGGGGGCCGGCCGAAGTCGCTCTCATCACCGGCGAAGAGAAGATCGTACCCAAGGCGCCGCGCTTCTATGTCTGCACCGTCGAGGCGATGCCCCTGGACATTCCGGTCGCCTGCCTGGTGATCGACGAGATACAGCTTTGCGCCGACCCCGAGCGCGGCCATGTCTTCACCGACCGGCTGCTGCATGCGCGGGGAGGCGAAGAAACGCTGCTTCTGGGCAGCGACACGATGCGCGGCATTATCCAGCGTTTCATTCCGAAATGCTGGTTCACGACCAGGGCGCGGTTTTCCGACCTGGCCTATACGGGCGCGAAGAAGCTGACCCGCCTGCCCCGCCGCTCCGCGGTGGTGGGTTTCTCGGCGGAAGACGTCTATGGCATCGCCGAAATCATCCGCCGCCAGCGCGGCGGCGCCGCCGTGGTGCTGGGGGCGCTGTCCCCCCGCACCCGCAACGCGCAGGTCGAACTCTATCAGTCCGGCGATGTCGATTTCCTGGTGGCGACCGACGCCATCGGCATGGGACTGAACATGGACGTCGACCACGTCGCCTTCGCCGCGCGCGAGAAGTTCGATGGGGCGCGCATGCGTGCCCTGCGCGCCGACGAGATCGGCCAGATCGCCGGCCGCGCCGGGCGCTTTCGCAGCGACGGCACCTTTGGCGTCACCGCCGATTGCGAGCCGTTCGAGGAGGAACTGGTCGCCCGCCTGGAAAGCCACCGCTATGATCCGGTGCGGGTGCTTCAGTGGCGCAATTCGGCATTGGATTTCCGGTCCCTGGCGCGCCTGAACGAAAGCCTGGATGCACCGCCGCCGGAGCGCGGCCTGACGCGTGCGCGGCCCGCCAGCGATGCGGTGGCGCTGAAAACCCTTTCGGACGATGACGAGGTCAAAACCATCGCCACGGCGCGCGATCGGGTGACGCGGCTGTGGGAGGTCTGCCAGCTTCCCGACTTCCGCAAGCTTTCCACCGACGAGCATGTGCGACTGGTGCGCGCCATCTTCCTGTTCCTGTCAGGTGAAGCCGGCGCGATCCCCGATGACTGGCTGGCGCGCCAGATCGCTCGCGCCGACGTGACGGAAGGCGATGTGGCGACGCTTTCGGGGCGGCTGGCCATGATCCGCACCTTCACCTATGCGGCGCACAGGCCGGGCTGGACCTCTGATGGCGCCCACTGGCAGGGCATTACCCGCGCGGTTGAGGACCGGCTGTCCGACGGGCTGCACCAGGCACTCATCCAGCGATTCATCGACCGGCGCACATCGGTGCTGATAAAGCATCTGCGCGACGACGAATTTGCGTCGCTGGCGCTGGACGAAGCTGGTGGCGTTTCAATCGGCGGCGAAGCGATAGGCCGGCTGGATGGCTTCCGCTTCGTGCCTGATCCGCGGGCAACCGGTTTTCATGGGCGCACGCTGCGCGCCGCCGCGCTGAAGGGGCTGGAAAGCGAGATTGCCTTCCGCAGCGCCGCGCTGGCCGGGGCGGAGGATACCGCCATTACCCTCAGCGAGCATGGCAAGCTGTGGTGGGATGGCGCCATTGTCGCGCGGCTGGTGAAGGGCCCCTCGCCGCTTTCGCCGAACATCCAGGTGCTGGCCGACGAGCATGTGAAGACCGACGCGCTTGAACAGCGACTGCGCGCCTGGCTGGCGGCGCGCATCAAGGACAGGCTGGGCGCGCTGGAAGCCCTGCAGGATGCGAGCGAAGCGCGCACAGGCACGGAAGGGGCTCTGCCGGGCTTGGCGCGTGGCATTGCCCACCAGCTGGCGGAGAATTTTGGCGCGCTGGATCGCGCCACGCTGACGCTGCCCGACAAGCTGGGGCCGGTGTTGCGGGCGCTTCGGCCCTTCGGTGTATGGCTGGGCCGCCGCCATGTCTATCTGCCCCGGCTTCTGCGTCCCGATGCGGCGGCGCTGCTGACCCTGTTGTGGGGAGTATGGGGAGGAAAGGATGCGCCCCCGGCCCCGCCGGCCCCCGGCCTGACCTCATTCGCCATCGACAAGGGCACCGACCTTCATTCGCTTCACGCAGCCGGTTTCGCCGTGATCGCGCGGCGCGCCATCCGCTTCGACATGCTGGAGCGGCTGGAGGACGAGCTGGAAAAGGCGCTGGCCTCAGGTGCCGATGCCGAGAGCGTGCTGGGGCGGGTGATCTCGCTTTTGGGCGCGAGCAGGGAAGAAGGCCGGGCTGTTCTCTCGGCCCTGGGCTGGCAACTGGCCGAGGTCCAGGGGGCTCAGCCCGTCTGGCGCAGGAAGCCCCAGGCTCGGCCCAGGCCACGGCGGGCGCGCGTGCCAGAGGCCGTGAAGGTCGATCCCCATTCGCCTTTCGCCGAACTGGCCAGGCTGGTGAAACGGGCATGAGCGAAAGCGCCCGTATCGACAAATGGCTGTTCTGCGCCCGATTCTATCGCAGCCGTGCCTTGGCCCAGGCCGCCGCCAGTTCGGGGCGTCTCAGGCTGAACGGCAACCGGGTGGAGAAGCCGGCCCAGAACCTGCGGCCCGGCGATGTCCTTACCCTGGGAAAGGGCGGCCAAGTGGTGGCGCTGAAGGTCCTGGCACTGGCCGAGCGGCGGGGCCCGGCCAGCGTGGCCAAAGGCCTGTACGAGATCCTGGAGTGAACCAGTTGCGATTTATTCGCAACTGTGGTGCGCTATTTAAGTCCTTGCCACACCGGGCAGCGCGCCTTATCCAACCCCCGTTTTTTCGCCTTCCGGAGCTACCTGAATGACCTACGTCGTCACCGAAGCCTGCATCAAGTGCAAGTTCATGGACTGCGTGGAAGTCTGCCCGGTGGATTGCTTTTATGAGGGGGAGAACATGCTGGTGATCCACCCTGACGAGTGCATCGACTGTGGCGTCTGCGAGCCGGAATGCCCGCCCGAAGCGATCAAGGCCGACACCGAATCGGGCCTGGAGAAGTGGCTGGCAGTGAATGCCGAATACGCCAAGGTGTGGCCCAATATCAGCCAGAAGGGCGAGCCGCCGGCTGACGCCAAGGAGATGCAGGGCGTTCCCGACAAGTTCGAGAAGTTCTTCAGTCCCGAACCGGGTTCGGGTTCCTGACCCGCAAGGCCTGCCGATAAAGGGGACTGGGCACCCGGCCAAGCTCCGCTTGCGCCGCAACGGAGGCATGCGTGGCGAGCGGTCCTGCCAAGCGCTTGAATCTGTGGGAGATTCCGGGTAAGGATTAAATAAAATGCCGCAAATTCAATACGTTGGCGTCATGATCCTTCCGTTTCGACGGATTCTGTGATAACCTTCTTTTCGTTCAAATACGTGACACACGCGCGCGCTCCGGTCCCCCTTCCGGAGGGAAGTTCGCGCTTTGTCCGCAACCGGAAAAGAAAATGACCACCCTCAAGACCCCTGTCGCCAAGGCCGTAGTGCCTGCTGCCGCCACCGCAAAAAAGACTCCGGCCAATTCCAACAAGAAGCACGAGTTCAAGACCAACGATCACGTCGTCTATCCGACGCATGGCGTCGGCAAGGTTTCCGGCATCGAGGAGCAGGAAGTCGCGGGCTACAAGCTGGAGCTTTTCATCATCGAGTTCGAGAAAGACAAGATGACCCTGCGGGTGCCCGTCGCCAAGGCCAAGTCGGTGGGCATGCGCAAGCTGTCGACCCCTGAAGTGGTCGGCAATGCGTTGAACACTTTGAAGGGCCGGGCCCGCATCAAGCGGACCATGTGGTCGCGTCGTGCGCAGGAATACGAGGCCAAGATCGACTCCGGTGACCTGGTCTCGATCGCCGAGGTGGTACGCGACCTGCACCGCGCCGGCGGCCAGCCCGAGCAGTCCTATTCCGAGCGCCAGCTCTATGAAAAGGCCCTGGCCCGCATGGCCCGTGAAGTCGCCGCCGTGGAACGGACGGACGAAGCCGCCGCCGTCAAGCGCGTCGAAGGCATGCTGACCAAGAAGGCGGCCTGATACAGTACAGCTGCGATCCTCTATCGCAGAAAGGCCCGGTGGAAACACCGGGCCTTTTCCTTTCCTCCCCGTCGGAGCCCAGGCAGATCCGATGGCCGGAGCGGGTGAAAGATCAATCCACGCTTTCGATCTGCGACGGGTTTGACAGTGCGATCTCGGGGCGTCCCCGGTAATCCTGCACGATCCCCCGCACGCGGATGCGATGGGCAGCAAGCTCGTTCAGGTCGTAGCCGCGAAACCGCCTGCGGTCATCGGGCGCGATGATCGCGGAAAAGCCCCGCTGCCAGTCATCGCTGAAATCGATGAAGGCGCGACCGCCGGCCTGGCCGATATTGGTCACCCTGCCTTCGACCACCTGAAAAGTGCCGGCAGTGCGCCGCATCTCCTCTGGGGAGCGTACGCGATACCGACTGGCTGCGCCGCCCTCCCATGCGCCCGCCATGCCTGCGCGTCCGCGCGCTTCGGCCGCCAGCAATTCGACGGAACATTCGTTCCGGTCGGGTGAAATGGCGACCCGGGCCAGCCCCTTCTCCAGCAGCGCGGCCTGAAGCCATGTGCCGCCGGCGAAGCCTTGTGCCCGCACGCGATCATAGCGGTCTTCCTTGGGCGGCACGGCGGTAAACGTGACGGTTGCCGACGCGGTCATGCCGCGCAGCACCGCCAGCGCTTGGACGCCCGCGGGGCCCGGCTGGGAGAGCGGCAGACGGATCCCCTCCAGTTCCACCGCGCGGCCGTCGGAGAGAACCAGAACGCCATTGCGCTCCACCCGCACCACATTGGCGTTTGAGATTTCCACCGGGCCGGCGCAACGCGGCAAGGACGCGCCCAGCGCCGGCCATGCCGGACACATAACCGTCAAAATCAGCAGCGAGAGAACCGGGCCGCAGCGCATTGCGTCATTGGCCGCGAAAGTTTAATTCCGGTCAAGTTCGCCTCGCCCATTGCGGCGTCGACGTTCAGGGTTAACAGCATGGCCGATCCGATCGCAGTTCCCGCAGCCCTAGTCGAGGCCGCCACGGTACCCGGCGCCATCAAGGCTGCGCTGCCGGCGCTGACCGTGGCGCTGTTCAACGGCGCCATCAATGTGCTGCTGGCGGTCCTGATCCTGGCGGTCGGCTGGACGATAGCGCACTGGCTGTCGGGCTGGCTGCGCAAGGTGCTGGTGCGCAGCCACCATATCGACGAGACGATCAAACCGCTTCTCGTCAAATCGGTGAACTATGTCGTGCTGGCGATCACCCTGGTGGCGGTGCTGAGCCAGTTCGGGGTGCAGACGACCAGCGTCATCGCGCTTCTGGGCGCGGCGGGCCTGGCCATCGGCCTGGCCCTTCAGGGCGCGCTTTCCAATGTCGCGTCGGGCGTGATGCTGCTGGTGCTGCGGCCCTTCCGGGTCGGCGACTACGTGGTGGTCGCGGGCAATACCGGCGGAACGGTGCGCGAAATCGGCCTGTTCAACACAGTGCTGATCACCCCGGACATGGTTTATATCGCCGTACCCAATTCACAAATCTTCGGCGGAGCGATCACCAACTATACCCGCGAGGAAACCCGGCGCATCAACATCGTCGTCGGCATCGACTATGAGGACGACATCGACAAGGCGCAGGCGATCCTGCTGGATATCATGGATAGCGACGAACGCGTGCTGAAGGTGCCCGCTCCGGTCGCGCCGGTGAATGAGCTGGCATCCTCCTCGGTCAACCTGATCGCACGCTGCTTCGTACCCAATACGCTGTATTGGGACATATTTTTCGACATGCAGAAGGCCATCAAGATGCGCTTCGATGAGGCCGGCATCACCATTCCCTTCCCGCAGCAAACCGGCTCCATCCGCCCCCTCAAGCTTTCGGCCCCGCCCAGGACCTGAAGCGGGCGGCTTCGACTTGGCGCATTGCAGGCGTTAGAGTTCCATCATGATCACCCTCGCCGCCACCGTCATGCCCGCCAATGCCAATGCCATCGCGCATGCGGCCGCATACCTGCGGGCGGGACGGCTGATCGCCTTCCCAACCGAGACGGTCTATGGCCTGGGCGCCGACGCCACCAATGGCGAAGCCGTGGCCGCGATCTTCGCCGCCAAGGGCCGGCCCAGCTTCAATCCACTGATCGTACATGTGGCCAGCCTGGAAGAAGCCGAGCGTCATGTGACACTGCCGGCGCCGGCGCGGCGACTGGCCAGCGCCTTCTGGCCGGGTGCGCTGACCCTTGTAGCGCCGCGCAGGCCGGACAGTCCCCTGTCGCTGCTGGTCAGCGCCGGGTTGGAAACCGTGGCGATCCGCGTGCCGGCCCATCCGGTGGCGCGGGCGTTGCTGATGGCGGCGGGGCGGCCGATCGCCGCCCCCTCGGCCAATGTCTCGGGCTGCATCAGTGCAACGACCGCCGCACATGTCGCCGAGGGGTTGGGCGAGAAAGTCGATATGATCCTGGATGCCGGCGCGGCACCCATGGGGCTGGAATCCACGGTCATCGGTTTTGATGGCGAAAATCCGGTCCTGCTTCGCCCCGGCGCCATCGCGCGCGAGGAGATCGAAGCCGTAGTGGGACCGCTGGCGGCGCCGGACGACGCCATCCGCTCGCCAGGCCAGCTTCAGAGTCACTATGCGCCGCGCGCGTCCCTGCGGTTGAACGCGTCCGCAGCCGAGGCGGGCGAAGTGCTGCTGGGTTTCGGCAATGTGGAGGCGGCGCTGAACCTTTCGCCGCGCGGTGACCTGAAGGAAGCGGCCGCCAACCTGTTCGCCATGTTGCGGACGCTGGATGCCCGAAGCGGCCGCATCGCCGTTTCACCCATTCCCGTGACCGGCCTTGGGGAGGCCATCAATGACCGCCTTGAAAGAGCTGCTGCGCCCCGATGAGCACGCTTGATCGCCTGAAGGATGCCGTCGGTGCCAGGGGCTTCACGCAGGACCCGGCCCAGATCGCGCCGCACCTGGAAGAATGGCGCAGCAAATACAGGGGCACCACGCCCCTGTTGCTCAAGCCCGCGACCACGGCCGAAGTCAGCGCAATCCTGTCCATCTGCCACCAGACCCGCACGCCCATCGTCACCCAGGGCGGCAATACCGGTCTGGTTGGCGGACAGATTCCGCTGCATGGCGAAGTGCTGCTGTCCACCAGCCGCCTAAGCAAGGTGCGCGCGCTGGACGCCAGCGGCATGACCCTGACGGCGGAAGCGGGCGTTACCCTGGCAGGCGTACGGCAGGCCGCGGCGGAAAAGGACTTGCTGTTTCCACTGAGCCTGGCTTCGGAAGGCAGCTGCACCATCGGCGGCAACATCGCCACCAATGCGGGCGGCACCCATGTGCTGCGCTATGGCATGACCCGCGCGCTGGTGCTGGGTCTTGAGGTGGTGCAGGCCAATGGCGTGGTGCTCGACATGCTGCGCGCCCTGCACAAGGACAACACCGGCTATGACATCAAGCAGCTTTTCATCGGCAGCGAGGGCACGCTGGGCGTAATCACCGCCGCAACGCTGAGGCTGTTTCCCATGCCGGATGCGGCGGTGGTGGGCTTGGTAGCCATGCCCTCGCCGGACGCCGCCGTGACGCTTCTGGGGCGGATGCAGGCCGCGACGGGCGGCATGCTGAGCGCCTTCGAGCTGATGCCGCGCCTGGCGTTGGAACTGGTCACACGCCATATCGCGGGCACCCGCGATCCGCTTGCCGAACCGGCGCCATGGTATGTGCTGATGGAAGCCACCGGTGGACGCGACACGGGCCTGGCCGCGAGCTTCGAGACCGCACTGGGCGCGGCCATCGAGGATGGCATTGCCGGTAATGCGGTCGTCGCCACCAGCCAGGCCCAGGCAGCGGAGCTGTGGAAGCTGCGTGAAAGCATATCGGAGGCGCAGAAGCGCGAGGGCGCCTCGATCAAGCACGACATCAGCGTGCCGGTTGCCGCCATCCCTGCGTTCCTGAAAAAGGCCGTGCCGGCGGTCCAGGCAATCGTGCCAGGCGCGCGGCCCGTCAGCTTCGGACATCTGGGGGATGGCAACCTGCACTTCAATTTCAATGCGCCCAGAGCGGGCGACGATCCCGCTTTCCTTGCCCAGTGGGACGAAGTGCAGCTTTGCGTCCACGACCTGGTGAAGGAATTCGCAGGCTCGATCAGCGCCGAACACGGCATCGGCGCCATGAAGGTGTCATCCCTGCCCCGCTACAAGAGCCATGCGGAACTGGACGCGATGCGCGCGCTGAAGGCGGCTTTCGATCCGGCCGGTATCCTCAATCCTGGAAAGACCGTGCCGCCGGTGGTGCGGCTATGATCCCGCGCTGGCAATGGATAGCTATTATCCTGCTGGTTGCGGGCATATTCGCGCTCGCGATCTTGGGTTCGCCAGGAAGCTACGCCTACCTGTTTGTGACAGGCCAATGCTTCCATAAGTCCCAGCTCGCGGCCTGCCGCAACAATACCGCGCCTGGCCGCGCCCGCTTCTGGTGATCGCCGGCTAGCGGCCCGAAACCACCCGGCCGTTTTCAATCACGACCACATGCGGCCCGCTGGACGCCGCCAGCGCCCACATAAGCGCCACGATCCAGCCGATCACCGTCCAGCCGAGGAAGAAATTCAGCACGGCCACGCCCAGCGCCGAATTGGTCTGGCGCGCGATGGCCACGATGGTGGGCAGCCAGTAAATGGCAAACAGCACGAGCAGGAAGGTCATCACCGGGCGATACCCCTCTGAAGTGGCCTAAAACGGTCCGGAACCCAATATCGGCATGTCGGCCACTCCGTTCAAGCCGCTTCGCGCACGACAGGCGGGGTTTCGGCCACCGCCTCGACCTGCTTGTTGGACATGGCGCTGATGCAGGCGGTGGCGAAGGTCGCGGCATAGGGAATGGCCTGGATGCCCAGCATCACCATCCACAGGCCGACCGCCGGGTCCTGGAAACCGCGATCGAAGCCCATCGACACCAGCGCCGCCAGCAGCAGAGCCAACAGCGCGGCCTCCTGCCAGACCACGCGGAAGACCTGGGTGAAGCTGGCCGGATCGGCGCATTTGGGCGTGCGAAGGAACGGCTTGCCCGAGGTCATCAACCCTGTCCACACCGCCTTGCCCACGGTATGGGTTAACGACAGGCCGGCCACGGAAGCGAGAAAGGCACCCCAAAGACCCGATTTGACCTTTGGCGGATAGAGTAGCAGCGTCTTGAGGCATTTGGTGGCGAACAGCGCCATCGCCGCGGCCGACAGCGCCGGCATCGGCACATCGATATAGCTGGGCAGGGTCCACATCAGCAGGGTCCACACCAGCGCCATCAGCGTGACCACCATGCCCAGGCCGTCGGATATCCAGGGCAGCCAGCCGGAAAGGAATTGGTAACGTTGCGGCCATGTCAGGCGGCTTCCGCCCATGAAGATGGGGCGGGCATGGCGCTTGAGCATCTGCATGGCGCCATAGACCCAGCGGTAGCGCTGGGTCATGAAGGCTTCTAGCGTGTCGGGCATCAGGCCCTTGCCCATGCTCTGGGAGACATAGACGGCTTCGTGACCGGCCTCGAACAGCTTCAGGCCGAGTTCGGTGTCCTCGGTGATGCACCATTCGCTCCAGCCATCCACCGCCTCCAGCGCCTTCCGCGAGACGATCGTCATGGTGCCGTGCTGGATGATGGCGTTGTGCTCGTTGCGCTCCACCATGCCGATATGGAAGAAGCCGCGATATTCCTGGTAGGCCATGGCCTTGAACATGTTCTCGCGGTCGTCGCGATAGTCCTGCGGCCCTTGAACCAGCGCCACCCCGGGCGCGGCGAAATGGGGAATGACACGGCGCAGCCAGAAGGGCTCCACCTGATAATCGCTGTCGATAACCGCGACGTATTCGGCGGCCGGGTCGGTCAGCGCCAGCGCCCGGTTCAGCGCACCGCCCTTGAACCCCTTGACCTGCTCGAAATGGAAGAAGCGGAAGCGCGGGACCGGCGACATGGCGTTGAGCGCGCGACAATGCGCCTCCACCGGGCGCCAGACCTGCGGATCGGGGGTGTTGTTGTCCAGCAGGATCACTTCGAAATTGTCATAGTCGAGCTCGGCCAGGGCGTTCAGCGTGCCGATCACCATGGCCGGCGGCTCGTTGTAGGTGGGCACATGGATGGAAACACGCGGCGCCACCTCGGGGATGCCGACGTGCACGAAGCGGCGCTCCACCCGCCACAGGCTGGCCGCCAGCTCGATGCCTTCGGTCAGGATTACCGCACAGGCCAGAAGCACAAGCGGCGACATGGCCACCAGCGCGATGATGTCGGTGGGATCGACATATTCCAGAGCGGTGGCGTCGATGAGCGCCAGAAGGCCGGTTGAAACCAGTGCGATCATCCCGCCCATCACCAGATAGCCGGTCTGGCGCACGCGCGGCATGCGGCCCAGGATCAGAAGGCCCAGCAGCAGCGAAAGCACGGCTGCGACCAGCGCATAACCACGCCATTCCGGGAAGGTTCTGAGCAGTCCCGTGAAGGCGAATTTGGGATGGCCGGTGGCATCGAACAGGCCCCAATAGGCGCCCACCGCGCCCTCGCCCCGGTTCTTCCAGGGCTGGTCATAGGCCTCGATCAGGTAATAGTCCCAGCCCTTTTCCATGGCGAACTGCACGAAGGCGCGTATGAACCACGCCTCGTTGGCGACGGAGGCTTCGGCGCGTCCACGCGTGCGCCCTTCCGACGGCCAGCCCGCCTCGCCCACGATGATCGGCTTGTCGGGGAATTCCTCCTGGATGTGATTGTAGAAATTGGTCGTGGCCTTCAGGCTGCCGCGGATGTCCGCATTCTCCCAGTAAGGCAGAAGGTGGACGAAGATCACATCGACATACCTGCCCACCTCGGGCGTCAGCATCCAGGTGGACCAGGGTTCGGCGGTGGTCACCTTGATGCGGGCCGGCAGGGCGGCGCGCACGCGGCGGATATAGGTGTTTAGGCGGTCGGGCGAGACATCGCCGCGCAGCTGGGTTTCATTTCCCACGATGACCCGGTCGATGGTGCGGCGGTTGGCCAAGGCCGTCTTGATGCCGAGCGCCATCTCCTTTTCGTTCTTGGCCAGATCAGGCCCGATCCAGATGCCCAGCGACACGGTCATGCCATAGCGGCGGGCGATCTGGGGCACCTTGTCCATCCCGCCCGCCACCGTGTAGGTGCGGACATGGCTGGTCAGGTGGGACAGCTGTTCCATGTCGCGGGCGATATGATCCTGCGACACATGTTTCTGGTCATTTTCGGCGAAGAGGGCGCTGGGATTGTAGGCGATGCCGCGCACCTGGCCGTCCCATTCGGGCGCGGACACGGTATAGTCACGGCTGGACCAGAACAGCGCACTGCCGCCCACCACCAGGACAAGGGCCAGCGCGATGCGCAGGCGCCCACCCTTCAGGTGCGGCTCCGACCACAATCGGGTCAGCCAGGTGCGCAACCGCTCCCCCTTTTCAGCGCTGGTCGTCGTCGTCGCCGGGCTCGGGCACGTAACCCGGCTCACCCCGCTTGGGCGCCGGCGTGGTCGAGATCAGGCGGATGTCGAAGATCAGCGTCTGGTTGGGCGGGATCAGCCCATCGCCTTGGCCGCGCGCGCCATACCCCAGATGGGCGGGAATGGTGAGCAGCCAGTGATCGCCCTCGCGCATCAGCTGCAACGCCTCGGCCCAGCCAGGGATCACGCTGTTGACCCGGAAGCTCGCGGGAAGTCCCGGCGAGGTACCGTCGAAGATGGTGTGGTTGATCAGCGTGCCGGTATAATAGACCTTGACCGTGTCGGTGCTCCTGGGCCGCTTGCCATAGCCGTTCTGGATGATGCGGTATTGCAGCCCGCTGGGACGAACGATAACCCCTTTTTTCTGGGCATTGGCCTTCAGATAGGCCTCATTTGCCTGGATAGACAGGGCGTCATCCACCGCAAAGGCAGGGGCCGCCAACCCCAGCGAGAAGATCACCGCAAACAGCGCTACCAGATATCGCATCAAGGTCTCCCGATGCCCCCCGATCCAGTGTTCCAAAACCCGGGCGGCATTGTAGCGTGCCTGGCCCCCGGGCCATAGCGTTTCGGCAGCAAAAGGGCCAGAGGCAGAGTGGCTTCGAACCGGAATTAAATGCCCGAAAGGCTAATGCCGCCCCGGACGACGTGAATCAGGACCACCAAGCCGAATGCCATCAGAAGCAGCCCCGATCCGCGGTTGATCAGACGCATCCACCCTTCATCGATTCGGGTGTGGAAAAGCCCAATCACGGTGGTCAGGGCCAGCCACCAGCCGGCCGATCCCCCCACCACCCCCGCCACCACGAAGGCGGCGTCATGAAAGCTGCCTGCGCCTCCCGCCAAGCCGCCCAGGCCGGCGAACATGGAGGTAAAGAACAGCAGCGTCGCCGGATTGGTGATCGTAAGCGCGAAGGTCGAGACCATGGCCCGGGCCAGGTTGCCGCCGGCCTTCTCGGCGCAGTCATCCGGCCCCGGAAGAACCGGCGGATGCGTGAAGGTCCGAAAGCCGATCCATACCAGCATGGCGCCACCCACCAGCTCGATGATGGTGGCATAGCCTTCGATCAGCTGCGCGATCCAGGTCAGGCCGAGGCCGGTGACGGCCGCGAAGACGCCGTCGCCAAGTGCGGCGCCGAGACCCGACACGAATCCATTGACCGGGCCGAAAGCGAAGGTGCGGCGTATGCAGATCAGGTTCACCGGACCGATCGGGACTGCCGCAATCAGCCCCATCAACACGCCTGACATGACCAGGATGACATAATTCATCGCTGGCCGGGATTTCCTGCTGTCATGTCAAATCTCCCCGGCGTCGCGCAAGGCGACCCGAAAATGCCCTGTGCGTCAAGCACCGAGCGGCTCAAGGGTTTCGACAAAACGCACCGGCACGCCGCTTGCGGCGCCGACAGGAGCGAATTCTCGCATCACGAAAGCGCCGCGAAGCATCGTGGCGACCGCCCATCCCTTCGTCGTCATACCGTCGAACGGCGTCCAGCCGCAGCGCGAGGCGATCCAGCTGTTCTGGATCTCCCGGGTCAGGCCCATATCCACGATGGTGAAATCGGCGTCATAGCCGCGCGCGATGCGCCCCTTGCCGGCGATACCGAAAATGCGCTGGGGGCCGGCGGCCGTCAGATCGACGAAACGCTCCAGCGTGAGGTTGCCCTTGTTGACGTGATCGAGCAGCAGCGTCACCAGCGTCTGCACGCCCGGCATGCCCGAAGGTGTGTCGGGATATTGTCTGTCCTTTTCCTCATGCGTGTGCGGGGCATGGTCGGAGCCTATCACGTCGATCACCCCCTGGCGCACTGCCTCCCACAGCGCGGCACGGTGGCTTTCGTCGCGGATTGGCGGGTTCATCTGCGCGTATGCACCCAGCCGCTCATAGCATTCCGGCGCTGACAGGGTCAGATGCTGCGGCGTGGTTTCGGCGGTGGCGATGTCCTTGGCGGCGGCCAGGAGCGGAATCTCGTCGCCCGTCGTAATGTGCAACACATGCAGCCGCCGTCCCGCCGCGCGCGCCAGGCGCAGCACCCGCTCGGTCGACATGCGGGCCGCTTCCGCGTCGCGCCATACCGGATGGGTCTGAGGCTCGCCCCGTTCGGCAAGCGCCTTGCGACCGATCAGGCGGTCTTCATCTTCGGAATGGACGGCGACGCGGCGGCGGCCCGCCTTCAGCGCGGCCAGGATGTCTTCTTCCCTGTTGAGCAACAGCGTGCCGGTGGACGATCCCAGGAAGGCTTTGATGCCCGAGACGCCGGGCATGCGCTCCAACTCGGCCAGGGCGCCGATATTGGCCGGCGTGGCGCCGGCATAGAAAGCATGGTCGCACCACATGCGGCCCTTTGCGCGTGCCAGCTTGTCCTCGATGGCGGCACGGGTCGTGGTGGGCGGCGCCGTATTGGGCATCTCGAAAACCGCGGTGATGCCGCCCAGCACGGCGGCCAGGCTCCCGGTGGCCAAGTCTTCCTTGTGCTCGTTGCCCGGCTCGCGGAAATGCACCTGGGTGTCAATGGCGCCGGGCAGGACATGAAGCCCCTTGGCATCGAATACGCTGACGGCTTTGCGGCTCGAAAGTGCGCCGAGGGCCGCTATGCGGCCATCGTAAACACCGATATCGGCCTGGACGATCCCGCCGGGGGTGGCCACGGTTCCACCGCGGATCAAAAGATCGAAGCTCGCCTGGTCTTGAGAGGGGTCTGAAGTCATGGCTCCGGCTGTTAGCCCACCCCTCCACCCTTGGCAACCGCCCCTTGGCAACCACGGCAGGACCGCCTAACTGGGATGGATGGAACCCGCCCAGCTCACCGACCGTGCCGTTCTGGCCCTTAGCGGGCCCCAGGCCAGGGAGTTTCTGCAGGGCCTAGTGACCAATGACCTGGGCCGGCTTTCGCCGGGGAAGGCTCTGTATGCGGCCCTGCTTTCGCCACAGGGCAAGATTCTGTTCGATTTCCTGCTGGTGGAGGGTGACGGCGCACTGCTGATCGACTGCGAGCGCCAGTCGCGGGAACGTCTGGCCGGCAAGCTAAGGATGTACCGTCTTCGTGCGCGAATCGAAATCGAGCCGCGCGACCAGCTGGGTGTATTCGTGGCGCTGGCCGGTCATCCCCAGAACCGGCCCGCCCCCTATACCGAGCGCGCCGTCACATTCGACGATCCGCGCCATCGCCGCCTGCCCCGGCGCAGCATCGGCGCGCTGGCCGAGATGCCGGCCAATCTTCCGGGACCGGTCGCCTATCATGCCCTGCGGCGGGAATTGGGAGTGCCGGAGGGTGCCGACTTCGGCAGTGAAAAGATCTTCGCGCTGGATGCGGGACTCGAAGAACTCGACGGCGTCTCATTCGCAAAGGGCTGCTATGTCGGCCAGGAGCTGACTTCGCGCATGAAGCACCGCGCGACCGCGAGAAAGCGCATCCTGACGGTGCGGGCACAGGCCCCCCTGCCCGCACCCGGCACGCCACTTGACGCCGGCGGCCAGGAGATCGGCGAGATCCTCTCCGTGGACGGCAATAATGGTTTCGCGCTGGTACGCATGGACCGGCTGGCGGAAAGTACCGGACAGGTGACGGCAGGCGAGATTTCCGTTGCCTTGATCAAGCCGGCATGGCTCGATCAGCCCCATGCGGTCTGAAAACACGCGGTGTCATTGGCCGGGCGACGACGCGCTATATCTTTCCTATCACGACACCGAATGGGGCGTGCCGGAATACGATTCCCGCGCACTCTATGAAAAGCTGGTGCTGGACGGATTCCAGGCCGGGCTTTCCTGGATCACCATCCTGCGCAAGCGGGAGAATTTCCGCAAAGCCTTCCACGGCTTCGATCCCGAGCGTATCGCCCGCTATGGCAGCCGCGACGTTGACCGGCTTCTGAAGAATGACGGCATCATCCGCAGCCGTGCCAAGATCGAGGCCGCGATCAAGGGCGCGGGGCTGTGGATCGACATCGAGGAAAAGGAACCCGGCGGCTTCACCGAACTGATCTGGAAGCATGTCGGCGGCCGGCCCAAGGTCAATCACTTCAGGAGCCGCGAGCAGATCCCCGCACAGACCGAGATGAGCGAGGGGCTGGCGAAGGAACTGAAGCAGCGCGGGTTCAATTTCTGCGGACCCGTCATCGTTTATGCTTTTGCCCAGGCCACCGGCATGGTCAACGACCATGTCACGGGCTGTTTTCGTCACGCCGAATGTGCCGCGCTGACCAAAAAGTGATCCGGAGCGGGACCCCATCCGTATCGCGCATATGAAGCCTGCGATCGCCTGGCTTCGCCAGGACCTGCGGCTGTCCGACAATCCGGCGCTGCGCGCAGCGTCCGAGCATCCGCTGATCTGCGTCTATGTGCTGGACGACGAGACACCCGGCGACTGGAAAATGGGCGGCGCCTCGCGCTGGTGGCTGCATCATTCGCTGGCCGCCCTGGACAGGGCGCTGAAGGATCATGGCGGCAGGCTGGTGCTGCGCCGGGGCGCAGCGGAAAAAACCATTCCGGCACTGGCGGACGAAACCGGCGCGGAGCTGGTCACATGGAATCGCTGTTATGAGCCATTCGCGGTCAGGCGCGACACTGCAATCAAGAAGGTGCTGACATTCAATGGCGTGGCGGTGGAGAGCTTCAACGGGTCGCTGCTGCACGAACCTTGGGAAATCGCCACGGGCGCGGGCAAGCCGTTCCGCGTCTTCACCCCCTTCTGGAACGCACTCCGCCACAAGGGCGACGTCGCCAAGCCGCATCAGGCGCCGCACCGCATGGAATTCCGGGGCCACGTCGCCTCCGACACGCTCGCGGACTGGGACCTGCTGCCCAGAAAGCCCGACTGGGCCAAGGGCTTCGACTGGACACCCGGCGAGAAACACGCGCATGACGCACTGTACGCCTTTCTCGATCACCTCGCCGCTTACAGGCACGAGCGCGACCGGCCCGACCATGACGGCACTTCCCGCCTGTCGCCACATCTGCACTGGGGCGAGATCAGTCCGCGCCAGATCTGGCATGCCGTGCGTGCCCGCGCGCATAGTGATGGCGCCGAAACGTTCCTGAAGGAACTGGGGTGGCGGGAATTCTGCATCCAGCTTCTCTATCATCACCCACGCCTGCCCACCGATCCACTGGATGAACGCTTCGAAGCGTTCCCCTGGCGGCGCAGCGAAAAGGACTTCCGCGCCTGGACGCGCGGGCAGACTGGGATCCCCATAGTCGATGCGGGCATGCGCCAGCTTTGGCAGACGGGCTGGATGCACAACCGGGTGCGCATGATTGCCGCTTCGCTGCTGATCAAGCAGCTGGGCATCCACTGGCACAAAGGCCAGGAATGGTTCTGGGACACGCTGGTGGATGCGGACCTGGGCAACAATGCCGCCAACTGGCAGTGGGTGGCCGGCTGCGGCGCCGATGCCGCGCCCTTCTTCCGTATCTTCAATCCCGTGCTGCAGGGCGAGAAATTCGATCCCAGGGGGGCCTATGTCCGCCGTTATGTGCCCGAACTGGCCGAAGTGCCCGACCGGTTCATCCACCGTCCCTGGGATGCGCCCTGCCCGCCCGCCGATTACCCTGCCCCGATTGTGGACTTGGCCAAGGGCCGCGTCCGCGCGCTGGACGCATTCCAGTCCCTGAAGCGCCAATCTTGAAGCCCCGCGGGCGGGCGACTAGTTTTCCGCCATGCACATCAAGCAGGACGTCATCGCTGCAATCGGCAATACACCGCTGATCCGGCTCAAGCGCGCCTCCGAAGCCACGGGATGCGAGATCCTGGGCAAGGCGGAATTCCTCAATCCCGGCCAGTCGGTGAAGGATCGCGCCGCCCTGTTCATCATAGAGGATGCAGTGCGCCGGGGCCTGTTGCGGCCGGGCGGCACAATCGTTGAAGGCACAGCCGGCAATACCGGCATCGGCCTGGCAATGGTGGCGAACGCGCTGGGCTTTCGTACCGTGATCGTGATCCCCGAGACCCAGAGCCAGGAGAAAAAGGACGCGCTGCTCCTTCTGGGGGCCGAGCTGATCGAAGTGCCAGCCGTACCCTACAAGGATCCCAACAATTACGTGAAGCTGTCGGGCCGACTGGCCGGGCAGTTGGCGAAGACCGAGCCCAATGGCGCGATCTGGGCCAATCAGTTCGACAATATCGCCAACCGTCAGGCCCATGTCGAAGGCACCGGCCCGGAAATCTGGGAGCAGACCGGCGGCAAGGTGGACGGCTTCATCTGTGCGGTGGGCTCCGGTGGCACGCTGGGTGGCGTCGCCATCGCGCTGAAGGAACGCAACTCGCGCATCCGCATCGCCGCCGCCGATCCGCTGGGCGCGGCGATCTTTAGCTGGATCAAGACCGGCGAACTGAAAAGCCATGGCAGCTCGATCACGGAAGGCATCGGCCAGGGCCGCGTTACCGCCAATCTGGAAAGCGCGCCCATCGACGACGCTTATGAGATTTCCGACGAGGAAGCGCTGCCCATCGTGTTCGACCTTCTGGAGTATGAGGGTCTGTGCATGGGCGGCTCCACCGGCATCAATGTGGCGGGCGCGATCCGCATGGCCAAGGACATGGGTCCGGGCCACACCATCGTCACGGTGCTCTGCGACTATGGCAACCGCTATCAGTCCAAGCTGTTCAATCCGGTCTTCCTGCGCGAAAAGAATCTGCCGGTGCCGCGCTGGCTGGCGGAGCAGCGCGCGCCCATGAGCGTGCCCTATGAGTGACCTGGTCACCACGGACTGGCTGGCCGCGCACTTGAAGAACGTGCGCGTGCTCGATGCGAACTGGTACATGCCCGACGATCCGCGCAACGCAGAGTCGGACTATCTGGCGGGCCACATTCCCGGTGCAGTCCATTTCGGCATCGATGCCGTCGCCGACCATACCACCGACCTGCCGCACATGATGCCTTCGCCCGGCCAGTTTGCCGAGCAGGTGGGAGAGATGGGCATCGGCAACGACACGATGGTCGTGGTTTATGACCATACCGGCCTGTTTTCGGCGCCACGGGTGTGGTGGATGCTCAAGGTCATGGGTCACGACAAGGTGGCGGTGCTGGACGGCGGCCTGCCCAAATGGCGGGCCGAACGCCGCCCGGTCGAAAGTGGTCGCGTCACACCGGCGCCGGCAGTCTTCACCCCCGCCCCCCGTCCACAGTTGATGCGCCAATTCGACGACGTCATGAGCATCGTGCGGGACAGGAGCGCGCAGATGGTCGACGCGCGCAGTGCCGCGCGCTTCACCGCCCAGGAGCCGGAGCCCCGCCCGGGCGTGCGGGGCGGCCATATGCCCGGCGCGGCCAATCTGCCCTGGCGCGCAGTGGTGAGGGCGGACGGCACGCTGAAGTCCGAAGATGAATTGGACGCAATCTTCGCCGATGCAGGCGTCGATTTGCACGCGCCCATCGTCACCACTTGCGGCTCCGGCATCTCGGCCGCGATCCTGATGCTCGCGCTGCAGCGCGTCGGCGCCCCCAAAGTGGCGCTCTATGACGGCTCCTGGACGGAATGGGGCGGGCGGCCGGAGGCACCGGTGGAGCGCCCATGACCAAGGCGGGCCGGCGCGTTCCCATGACTGTCACGTTCCTGGAGATGAATGCCCGTCCGTCTGCGCCACCGCCCCCCCAGCCCCGCGGCAAGGTGGCGATACTGAAAAGCGAAAAGCCGCCCGCCCATTTCTACCTGTATCTCTACGACGCCATCGGGTCCGACTATCTGTGGGTGGACCGCAAGAAGCTGTCGCAGGCGGCGCTGGCCGAGGTCATCCAGGACCCGCGCAACATCCTTTATGTTCTGTATACGGAAGGTTCACCCGCCGGCATGGCCGAGTTGGACCTGCGCAAAGCCGGGCAGATCAACATTTCCTATTTCGGCCTGATGCCCGAGGCGATTGGGCGGGGCCTGGGCTATTTCTTCCTCTATCACGCCTGCATGAATGCCTGGGATTTTCCCATCCGGCGGCTCACGGTCAACACCTGCACGCTCGACCACCCCAGGGCACTGCCGCTTTACCAGCGAGTGGGCTTTACGCCCTATTCGCGCGAGGAGCGTTTTGTGGAACTGATCGGCTGAGGCCTGCGACAGGCATAGGCGCGGCGATACAACCCTGTGAATTTCGGGGATTTGAGGGCAAAGTCAGCCGATGAATCGTGACATCCCCGGCAGGGAGCTGACTCTTCGCGGCCTGGTGCTGGGGGTTGCCCTCACCCTGATCTTCACAGCCGCAAACATCTATCTGGGCCTGAAGGTCGGATTGACCTTCGCTACCTCCATCCCCGCCGCCGTGATCTCGATGGCATTCCTGGGCCTGTTTTCCGGCTCCAATATCCGCGAGAACAATATCGTGCAGACGGTGTGCTCGTCGGCCGGCGCGATGGCCTCGATCATCTTCGTGCTGCCGGGGCTCGTGATTGTCGGCTTCTGGACCGGCTTTCCCTTCTGGACCTCGTTCCTTCTGACGCTGGCGGGCGGTGTTCTTGGCGTGATGTTCACCATCCCCCTGCGCCGTGGGCTGGTGACCAATTCCGACCTGCCCTATCCCGAGGGCGTGGCCGGTGCCGAAGTCCTGCGCGTGGGCTCAGATACCCGCGCCGCCAATCCTGAAGCGCGCGAGGGTCTGCTGGCTGTGATCTATGGATCGCTGGCTTCCGCAGGGCTGGCCATCGCCGTGTCGATGCGTCTGGCCTTGGATAGCGCTACCGGCTTCTTTCGTCTGCCATGGGGCGCCAGCGGCTACAGCTTTGCCTGGTCGCTGGCGCTGTTCGGCGCCGGCCATCTTGTGGGCATCTCCGTAGGCGTGGCGATGGCGCTGGGCATCGCCATTGGCTGGCTGGGCGCGGTGCCCATCCTGGCATCAATGACGCCGCAACACGCCGCGCTGGGCGACTTCGTGACGAATGTGTGGAGTAGCCAGGTGCGCTACGTTGGCGCCGGCGCCATGGGCGTGGCCGCGATCTGGTCGCTGCTGCGGACGCTGCGCCCGATCCTGTCGGGACTGGCCCATGTCGCCAGGGCCAGAGCGGTCCAGCTGGATCCCGGGGACCACACCGACCGCGACATCTCTTTCAGCTGGGTCATTGCGCTTTCGGTTGCCGCGGTGGCGCTGGCGGCGGCGCTGACATGGCGCTTCGCCGCCGATGCAGGGCTGGGCGGCACCGCGATGTCCATCGCGTTGGTCGCCATCCCCATCATCACCCTGTTCGGTTTCCTGGTCGCGGCGATCTGCGGCTACATGGCGGGCCTGATCGGCTCGTCCAACAGCCCCATTTCGGGGGTCGGCATCCTTGCCGTAACCGGGTGCGCCGTGTTCCTGGCGGTCTTTTTCTCGCACGCGCCTGCGCATGCCATGGTCGCGGTGGCACTGTTCATCACCTCGATCCTGTTCGCGGCCGCCTGCAGCTCCAATGACAATTTGCAGGATCTCAAAACCGGCCAGCTGGTCGGCGCCGCACCCTGGCGCCAGCAGGTGGCGCTGCTGGTGGGCGTGATGGCGTCTTCGGTGGTCGTGCCGCTGGTGCTGAACCTGCTGGCAAAAGCCTATGGATTCGCCGGCGCCGCCAATCTGGGCACGGTGACTGCTCAGCCCCTGGCTGCACCCCAGGCGAACCTGATCTCGGCGCTGGCGCAAGGGGTGATCGGCGGGCAGATCAACTGGAACCTCATCGGGGCGGGCGCGCTGGTGGGCGTCGGCATCGTGGCGCTGGATGAGTTGTCCCGCGCGCGCGGCTGGATGCGCATGCCTCCGCTGGCAGTTGGCTTTGGCATCTATCTGCCCATGTCGGCCACCCTTCCCGTCGCGGCGGGCGCACTGGTCGGCTGGCTGTACAACCGGCGCAGCGCCACGGCGCGGTCCGAGCGGCTGGGCGTGTTGATGGCATCGGGCCTGATTGTGGGCGAAAGCCTTTTCGGTGTGATCAATGCCGGGCTGATCGTGGGCGCGGGCCGCGACGCGCCGCTGGCGGTAGTGCCGGACGGTTTTGCCGCCGCCCCGCTGCTGGGCCTGCTGGGCTTTGCCGGGCTGGTTGTTCTTCTCTATGGATGGCTGCTCAAGATGGCGCGACACGCATGACCGCAATCGATTCCATGCCCGAGAAAACCCTTTTCGGCCACCCACGCGGCCTGTCGGTGCTGTTCGCCACCGAGATGTGGGAGCGCTTTTCCTATTACGGGATGCGGGCGCTCCTGGTGCTTTATCTGGTACATGACGTGCTGCTGCCCGGCCGGGTCGAACACGTTCTGTTCTATCCGCAGGTGAAGGGATTTTACGAAGCGCTGTTCGGACCTCTGAGCGTGCAGCAGCTCTCGTCCTGGATCTATGGCACCTATACCGGCTTCATCTATGCCTCGCCGCTCCTTGGCGGCTGGATCGGCGACAATTATCTCGGCCAACGCAAGACCGCGGTGATCGGCATCATCGGCATGATTGTCGGAGAGTTCATGCTGATGTCTCCGGCGCTGCTTTTTCCGGCATTGCTGATCCTGATCGTGGCCGGCGGATTCTTCAAAACCAACACCACCGCGCAGGTCGGCATGCTGTATGTGCGCGGCGACGCCCGCCGGGATCGCGCCTATTCGATCTACTATGTCGGCGTCAATGTCGGAGCCGCCATTGCGCCCCTGGTTGCCGGAACGCTGGGCGAGCTGGTGGGCTGGCAATATGGCTTTGGCGCCGCGGGCGTCGGCCTGATCCTGGCGCTGGCCGCCTATTTCGCCGGCTGGAAATATCTCCCCGCCGATGGGGTCAAGCCCCGCGCCGGGCGCGCCAAGGCCAAGCCGCTCAATGCGCAGGAGCGCAAATCGGTGATGTCGCTGCTGCTGATCGTGATCCCGCTGGTCCTGTGGTGGGCCTGCTACGAGCAGCAGGGCAATATCATCGCCCTGTTCGCCGACGCCAACACCGATCGCCGCCTGATCCCGGGCCTGATCAATTGGGAGATTCCAGTCACCTGGTTCCAGTCCTTCAATCCGGTGATGATCTTCGTCTTCACGCCTTTCCTGTTGTCGCTGTGGACCCGCCAGGCCCGCGACCTGAAAGAACCCAACTCCATGTACAAGATGGTGACTGGGGCGGCGATGCTGGGTGTGTCCTATCTGGTGCTGGCCTTCGCTGCCTGGCACGGCGCGAGCAGCCACATCAGCTGGCTGTGGCTGGGGTTGTATTTCGCCATCATTACCACCGGCGAAATATTCCTGTCGCCGATCAGCCAGTCGCTGTTTTCCAAGGTGGCACCCGCGCGCATCGCCTCGCTGGCCATGGCGGTCGTGTTCCTGCCCAACTTCCTGGGAGGCGGGCTGCTGCAGGGCTATCTCGGTACCTATTGGGGCAGAATGGGCCATCCGTTATTCTTCGTGATGGTCGCTGCGATCGGCTTTCTGGCGGCGATCATGTTATGGCTGCTGGAAAAGCCGCTGGAGCCGTATTTGAAGCAATCCCATGACTGAGAAAGGACCTTCGACCCGCACCTCGTCCTTGGGCCGCATGAGCCGGGAGCATTTTGGAGCGGTCAACACGCCGGTCTATCGCGCCTCTACCATGCTGTTTCCGGACATGGAGAGCCTGAAGACGGGAAAGGCGCCCTATACCTATGGCCGGCGCGGCACACCCACCACCCGCAGCTTCGAGGAGGCGATCAGCGAGCTGGAAGGCGCGGCGCGCACGGTCACGGTGCCGTCAGGGCTGAACGCCATCGCTACCGCAATCCTGTCGGTATGCGGCGCGGGCGATCACATCCTGGTGGTCGACAGCTGCTATGAGCCCACGCGGCATTTCTGCGACCGCACCCTGAAGCGCTTCGGGGTGGAGACTGGCTATTACGCTCCCACCGACGATATTACCCCGCTGCTCAGGCCCAACACGAGGGCGGTATTCTGCGAAAGCCCGGGCTCGCTGACATTCGAAGTGCAGGACATCCCCGCGATCGCCGCCGCTGCCCATGCGCATGGCGCTTCGGTTCTGGTGGACAATACATGGGCCACGCCGGTTTTCTTCCAGCCGCTGAGGCACGGCGTCGACCTGTCGATCCAGGCCGCGACCAAATATGTCGGCGGCCACGCCGATGTGATGCTGGGATATGTCGCGGCCAACCAGTCCCATGCCGCGCGGCTGGCGGAAACCCATGGCAATATGGGCCTCTATGCCAGCGGCGATGACTGTTTCCTGGGGCTGCGCGGCCTTCGCACCTTGCCCTTGCGGCTGGCACGCCACCAGGCCACCGGCATTGCACTGGCCGAGTGGCTGGCCGCCCGGCCGGAGGTCGTCCAGGTCATGCATCCGGCCCTGCCCGAAGATCCCGGGCACGCCCTGTGGAAGCGCGACTTCTCCGGGGCCTGCGGCCTGTTCGGGCTGGAGTTGAAGCCGGCGCCGGAAAAAGCCGTTGCTGCCATGCTGGACGGACTTTGCCATTTTGGGATGGGCTTTTCCTGGGGCGGATTTGAAAGCCTGATCATTCCCGCCCATATCCGCCGCACGGCGCGTCCCTTTCCGGCAAACGGCCCGATACTTCGTATCCATGCCGGGCTGGAGGATGTAGCCGACCTGATCGCCGACCTGGAAAAGGGGTTTGTCCGACTGAAGGAGGCGACATGACCGATATGCTCAGCCAGGACAGCTTCATCAAGGCGGTGAAATTCGACGAGAATGGTCTTGTGCCGGCCGTCGCCCAGAGCCATGCCACCGGCCAGGTCCTGATGATGGCCTGGATGAACCGCCACACGCTGGAAACCACGCTGACCACCGGCCAGGTCACCTACTGGTCGCGCTCGCGCCAGAAGATATGGCGCAAGGGCGAAACGAGCGGCCATCACCAGCACTTGATCGAGGCCTGGATCGACTGCGACGGTGATGTGCTGCTGCTGAAGGTGGACCAGATGGGACCGGCCTGCCACACCGGCGCCCCTTCCTGCTTCTTCCGGCGCGTGAAATGAAGCCGAACGGTTCCCAAGGGGTTATAAAGGGGCCCTACGGAGTCGCCGCATGGCGGAACTGAAACAGTCCCAGCGTGTACCGGCCGCCACGGCCGATGTGCTGACGCCGAAATTCATGGCCGCGGTGATCGCTGCCGTGGCGGTGTCAGCGATCTATTTCGCCCGGCCTATCCTGATGCCGCTGGCGCTGGCGATCCTGATGAGTTTCGCGCTGGCACCGCTGGTCAGCCTGCTCAAAAGGTTCCGGCTCGGCAATGTCGCGCCGGTGCTGATCAGCCTGACCTTCGCCATCGTGATCCTTTCCTCGCTGGGTTTGTTCATGGGTTCGCAGCTGGCCCGGCTGGCGGCGGAGCTGCCGCATTATCAGAGCAATCTGTCCCACAAGATCCAGTCGGTGGTTGGCTCCGCCATGCACAACGGCACGATCGAACGGCTGAACCGGACGGTGGAAAGCCTGGCCAGTCAGATCGCCGGCGGCCGCAGCGAGGAGACGGTCGACGACACGCCTGACAGTCCGGTCAAACCGGTGCCGGTGGTGATCCGCCGCACCGTTCAAACGCCCTGGTCGGTGGCGCAAAACCTTCTGGGGCCGCTGGTCGAGCCGCTGGAACTGATCGGCCTGGCGCTGGTCTTTGTCGGCTTCATCCTGTTGCAGAAGGATGACCTTCGAGACCGGTTCGTGCGCCTGGCCGGATCGCGCGACATGCAACGCACCACCGTGGCGCTGGATGAAGCTGCGGCGCGGCTGTCTCGCTATCTGTTCCTGCAGACCTGTATCAATACTGTCTTCGGTCTGGTGATCGGTTCGGGCCTTTGGCTGATCGGCATTCCCAATGCCGGCCTGTGGGCGCTGATGAGCATGCTGCTGCGCTTCATTCCCTATCTCGGCGTGCCGCTGGCCTTCCTGTTCCCCTTCTTCCTGGCCCTGGCGGTCGATCCCGGTTGGGAGAAGATGGTCTGGACCATGGTGCTTTACGGCGCAGTGGAAGCGGTGACCGGCCAGATGGTCGAGCCCTTTCTTTATGGCCGCAGCATGGGCCTGTCGGCGGTAGCGGTTGTGGTGGCCGCGGTATTCTGGACCTGGCTGTGGGGGCCGGTGGGGCTCCTGCTCTCCACCCCCCTGACCATGTGCTTCGTCGTGCTGGGCCGCCATGTCGAGGGCCTGAAATTCCTGGACGTGATGCTGGGCGACCAGCCTGCACTGAGGTTCGAGGAAAGCCTTTATCTTCGCATGCTGGCCGAGGACCCCGACGAGGCCGCCGACGAGGCCGAAGAGTTCCTGCGCGCCAATTCGCTGTCCGCCTATTACGACGAGGTAGCGGCCCGCGCCCTCATGCTGGCCCAAGTCGATGTCAATCGCGGCGTGCTCGATCCGCTGCGCCAGGGCCGCATCCGCGATGCCATAAAGGGGCTGATCGTCAACCTCGCCGACCGCAAGGATGAAGACGCCAGGGGCCTGCCTGAGCTGCCCTCCTCCTGGCGCGACCAGCCGGTAATGTGCGTGGCTGGCCGTGGCGCGCTGGACGAGGCCGCCGCCCTGCTGCTGGTGGACATGCTTGCCAAATATGGCATCGGCGCGCGCGTGGTCTCGTCGGAGGAAACCTCCGCCGCCCACATCCGCGACCTGGACTGCGAGGGCGTGCGGCTGACCTGTGTTTCCTATCTGGAGCCCGGCACCTTCAAGAATGCGCGCTATCAGGTGCGGCGACTGAGGAAACGCATGCCCGACGTTCCAGTGATGGCGCTGTTCTGGGGCCTGGCGGATTCCTCGCGCTACCTGGACGGGATCGAGGCGACCGAGTGCGATATCGTCACCACCGGCCTCAAGGAGACCGTGCAGCATATCCTGACTTTCGCCCGCCGGGCTGGAAATCCACAGCGTCCGCCGCCGCCGGTTATGGAAGTGGCGGCAAAATGACGGACGCATCCGACTATGGCGTGCTGCTGACCACCCTGCCCGGCCGCGCCGAAGCGGGGCGCATGGCCGATATCCTGATTGAAGAGCGCCTGGCTGCCTGCGTGCAGATGCTGTCGATCGACAGCATCTATCGCTGGAAGGGCGCGGTACACCATGAGCCCGAGACGCTGCTGCTTATCAAGACCCGAACCGTCCTGTTCGAGCCGGCAATGGCGCGTATCCGCCAGCTCCATCCTTACAGCGTGCCCGAGATCGTGGGCACGCCGTTCCTGGTGGGGCTGCCCGCATATCTGGACTGGATCGGCGAAGAGACGCATGCGCCTGTTTCTGGCGCGCCTATTTCTGGGGGGCCTGCGCCGTTGCGGTGAAATCGATCTTCACTGAAGGCAGCTTGGCGTTGAGCTGCTCGATCACTTCGGGCGTGATGTCGAATGTGGTGTTGGTGGCGAAAAGCACCGCCTGCTTGTCGAGTACCAGGTTCACGCCATGATCCTTCGTGACATTCTTCAGGATGGGCGCCAGCACCTTTTCCATTGCCGCGCGACCCTTGCCCACTGCGGCCTGGGCCTGGGCCTGCTTGCGGTCGATCACCCGCTGCAGCGCGGCCTGCTTCTGCTCGAAAGCCGCCACGCGCTTCTGGCGCGCGTCAGGCGCCAGGCCGGGCGCTTCGCGTTTCAGGGCATTGCCTTCATTTTCCAGCGCCTTGACCTGGCCATCCAGCTCGGACTTGGTCTGGGCGGTGAACTCCTGAACCTGGCGACCGATATCCTGGCCGGCCTTGGAGAACTGCATGATCGCCGCCCGGTCGACCACCACCAGCACCGGCGCGGGAGTGGGGCCGCTTGCGGCAGTCGATACCGGCGCGCCGCCGGAGCTGGTTTCCTCGGTGGTTGCACTCTGGTTGTTGGCGCCGCCCCACAGGTACCAGGCCCCGCCGCCCGCGGCCGCCAGAACCAGGATGGCGGCAAGGATTATGACGATATTTTTGCGCGACACGCGTTGATCTCCCCGTGGATTGGACGGCCCGGATTCGGACGGTGCCAATCGGACGATGTGTGTGGTCCGGACCGCCAAAGACGGCCTATCGTCCGGCGGCGGGACATTACCCCACCCCGGCGCGGCTTCACAACTGCGGCGGATTGGGCCGGAAATCACCCGATTACGGAACGGAAATATGGGTTTGGCGCCGCCTCCCGCCGGTCCGGCAGCTTCAGCAGGCAGCGCTTGATGGCGGCCGCGCCAGCGTGTAAGGCAAGGCATGGCGACCGGAGCGTAGCGCAGCCTGGTAGCGCATCTGCTTTGGGAGCAGAGGGTCGCGTGTTCAAATCACGCCGCTCCGACCATGCTTATTGACGAGGAACTGGGGAAAGTCATGCGGGCGCGCATCTACAGACCGGCCAGAAACGCCATGCAGTCGGGCAAGGCGCGCACCAGGCAATGGCTGTTGGAGTTCGAACCCGAGACGGCGCGCACCATCGATCCGCTGATGGGCTGGACCAGCTCCGGCGACATGCGCCAGCAGGTGACCCTGGAGTTCGACACCGCCGAGGAGGCAGTCGCCTATGCCGAGAAACACGGCATCCCCTATCAGCGATTCGAGCCCCATATCGCCGTGCCCAGGCCCAAGGCCTATTCGGACAATTTTCGCTTCGACCGCAAGGTGCCCTGGTCCCATTGACGGCGTCTGCCGGCCGTTCACCCTTTTTCGCTGGGATTGGGCTACACTGGCTGGGAAATCCCGTCCGGCATTTCAGACCCCGTAGCTCAGCTGGATAGAGCACCCGCCTTCTAAGCGGGTGGTCGCAGGTTCAAATCCTGCCGGGGTCGCCAGCCTATTTCTCGACGAATCTCCCGGTGAACAAAACCGGCCAGTATTTGCCGGTCAGGATGAACTGGCCGCTGGCCGGATCATGGGCAATTCCGTTCAGCACGAAATTGCTGTCCGCGTCCACCTTGGCCTTCTCGGCGGGTGTCAGCCGGTCGTACAGGCCATGAAGGTCGGCCACGCCCAGCACGCAGCCCGTCGCCGGTGCGATCCTGAGGACCTGCCAGTCTTCGAAGACATTGGCCCAGATCGCGCCATCGACATATTCCAGCTCGTTGAGGTTGGGCACTTCCTGGTTGCCGTAACGCGCAGTGACAGACCCCAGCGTGCCGAAGTCCCTGGGCGACAGGAAGAACAGTTGGCTGGAGCCGTCGCTGGCAATCAGCCGGCTGGCGTCGTGGGTCAGCCCCCAGCCCTCGCGGGGATTGCGCAACTCCTCCAGAGGGTGGCCCTCGGGATCGAACACGAAGACCCGGTGCTCGCGCCAGCTCATTTGATAGAGCCGGCCGCCGAAGAAGGTCAGGCCCTCACCGAAATAGCTGTGACGATCGTTGCGAAGGGCGGTGACCTTACCGGTCCTGCGGTCGATGACGTTGATTCGGGTGTCGCCGAAGACGTTGCCGGTACTTTCGTAGAGCTTGCCGTCATGCACCTCCAGCCCTTCGGTAAAGCCCGGTACATCCCGGTGCAATTCGCCGGTAACCTTGAATTCCAATTGCGCGGGCGGCGGACACGACGGCAGCAGCAGGGAGGGCGCCATGTTGGCCGCGGTCAATGCCTCCTGCGCCCAGATGGGACCAGCGTCGGCCGCAAGCAACAGGGCCGCGAATGACAGAACAGGACATGACACACGCATCGCGCGGCGACTATCCCATGGCTACCTGCAAAAGCAACGCCGGTCAGACGTCCAGCACAGCTATCTCGGCGACCAGTTCGCCCTTCGGCCCATCGCCAGTACGCACCCGGACCTGCTGGCCTTCGACAAGTTCGCCCACATTGCAGCGCCGCAAAGTTTCCATGTGGATGAAAATATCCGGCGTGCCCGGCCCCCGGCTGATGAAGCCATATCCCTTGGCGCGGTTGAACCATTTGACCGTGGCCTCGAAGGACGCACCTTTGGGTTCGGCGACATAGCGCTGGGGTCGATCACTGCTCAAGGGCATCACCTGTGCGGTCGAATTGTCCAGCGACAGAAGCCGGCTGGCCTGCATGCCGCGCGGGCCGCGCACCGCTTCGCACACCACCTTGGCCCCCTCGAATGCCTGCCTGAAGCCCGACTGCCGCACGCACGCCTGAAGCAACAGGATATCGCCCCATTGCGGATCGGTAGGCGTGATGAAGCCATAGCCCTTGCTGGTGTCGAACCATTTGACCTGACCGGCAACGGTCAGGCTTTCGCCGGCTTGCGCCTTCGCCATTGTGCCACCCTCCCAGCATGGCTACAGAGTTCCCTTAATTTTGTATTATTAAAACTCCTCCGAAAAGAGGGGGTGTGGATGGTCGACTGCTATGGTCAAGCTGTGTGCCTCTCGGTAGGAGCAGACTTCATGGTCGAAGAATCCGACAATGGTGCGCCTGCCCAAGCCACGAAACAGGGCGGGACCTGGCTTGTCGGGCTGGCCGGCGTGATCGGGATTCTGTTGCTGCTGGCGCTTTTGCTGCTGCGCACACTTTGAAGCGCGGCCAATTCCAATTTCGCCGCATTTGGTCGAAACTATCGCCTGACAGGGTTTGCGACAAATTCATGTTACGTGGAAAGCGGCCGTGGCAAGTAAACTACGCCCCATGATCAAGGATGAAGCCAAACCGCATATCCTTGTGGTCGAAGATGCGCGCGATATTCGCGAGCCCCTGGCCCGATATCTGCGGGAGCATAACTACCGCGCGACTACCGCGCCCGACGCCGCCGCCGCCCGCAAGGTGATGAAGAGTTCGGCGATCGACCTGGTGGTGTTGGACATCATGATGCCCGGCGAGGACGGCCTGTCGCTGTGCCGCTCGATCCGCGAGACCAGCCAGATCCCGGTGATCCTGCTGACCGCGCGCGGTGAAGAGGTCGATCGAATCATCGGGCTGGAGATGGGCGCCGACGACTATATTGCCAAGCCCTTCAGCCCGCGCGAGTTGATCGCACGTGTGGCGGCAGTGCTGCGCCGCACCCAGGCCTTGCCGCCCCGGCAGAAGCCGCCGGGCGCCGAACGCGTGAAATTCGGCGACTGGACGCTGGACACCGGCCAGCGCGAGCTGATCGGTCTGGACGGCGTGGCCATGCCGCTGTCGAGCGGGGAATTCCGTCTGCTCACCGCACTTCTGGAACGTCCCAAGATCGCACTGACTCGCAACCAGCTTCTGGACTTGACCAAGGGGCGCGATGCCGACCTGTTCGACCGGTCGATCGACAATCACGTCAGTCGCCTGCGCAAGAAGATCGAGCCTGATCCCAAGAATCCGCGTTACATCAAGACGGTCTGGGGCGGCGGCTATATCTTTGCCATGGACCCGGAGATGGCGTGATGCGCTTTCGCTTGTGGCCGCGCACATTGGTCGTGCAACTGGTCCTGGTGGTAGCCGGCGCCGTTGCCGTGTCGAACATCGGCGTCGCCCTCTATTTCTACAAGAACAGCGAGGCGCAGGCCCGCGACTACATCAATGAACGCATGGTCGACCGAGCTGCCGCCGTGGCGTCGGCCGTAAGCCAGGTTGCGCCCCAGGCCCGCCTGGTGGTGATGCGGGCGATGAGCTATCCCAGCTGGCGCTTCCGAGAAATTCCAGGCGCCTACAATGCCCGCAGCATGACCCCGGAAGAGCAGGTTCTTGCCAAACGGCTGGAAGATGCGCTGCCCGACAGGCATCCCGGCAAGAAGACCACCATTTTCCATCTACATGAGGACCTCTCCGGCATCGATCCCAGCCTCCGGCCGGTGCGCTCGCGCGATCCGGGCGTCGCCAATGACGTGATCCGCACCATTGTTCCGATCAGCGATCACAGTGCCGTCAGCGGCGTCTTACTGCGGCCGACGCCGGACTGGCCGGTGGAGATCATGGTCGCTGCGGCCAGCGCGGTGATCGTCGCCTCGGCCGCTGCCGCATTCATGGCCCGCCGCATTGTGCAACCGCTTTCGGAATTGACCAGCGCCGCCGCCGCCATGGCGGCGGGCTCTGGCCGCCCTCATGTCGCTGAACAGGGCCCCAACGACGTGCGCAATGCAGCCGCGGCCTTCAACGCGATGGCCGAGAAAGTCACCCGCACCCTGGAAAGCCAGCGCCATCTTCTGTCGGCGGTGGGTCACGACCTGCGCACGCCCATCACTGCCATGCGCATCAACCTGGAATTCATTGCGGACGACGAATTGCGCGAAGGGCTCATGCACAATCTGGACGAACTGCAGGCCCTTACCGAACAGGTGCTGGCGGCGGCGCGCGGCACCGGCGGGGAAAAGCGGCGCAATGTCGATCTGTCCGCCTTGGTGGAGAGCCTGTGCGCCGACCTGGATGATCTGGGCGAGCCGGTCCATTGGGCCGGTCATTCGCCCGCCCCCATCTCCTGCCGGCCCAATGAGATTCGCCGGGCGGTGCGCAACCTGGTGGAGAACGCGGTGGCCTATGGCCACAAGGCCGATGTGCGAATCGCGGATAATGGCGAGGGGTACGAAGTGGTGGTGGAGGACCGGGGGCCCGGCATTCCCGAAAGCGACCACCAGCGTGTGTTCGAACCGTTCGTGCGGCTGGAAAGCTCGCGCAACGAAGCAACCGGCGGCACCGGCCTGGGGCTCACCCTGGTCAAGGCAATCGTGGAGGGCCATGGCGGCGCGGTGGTGCTGGAGAACCGGCCAGGGGGCGGGCTGAGGGCTCGTATGCGCCTGCCGCGGATGGAAGCCAACGCCTAGCCTCGGCTGCTTTCGATCTATTCGGGAGCGCCGGGGTTCTCAGATGATGTCTTGCTCTCCGGCGAGGGCGTGAGAATATACATTATCGCGTCCAATCAATTGATTGTGATGACTTTCTCAAGTGCGGTATCAAAATGAGTGAGGACCTTCTCTACCGTCGCGACCTGCTGCGGCTTGCTGCCGATGCCAGCCACGCCGGACACCTGCCTCGGGCACACGCAAGCGCATCCGAGCACAATCCCGCCTGCGGTGACCGGGTGACTGTGGAATTGGCGCTGGATGGCAAGCGGATCGTCGCTGTCGCCCATGACACCCACGCCTGCGTGCTCGCCCAGGCATCTGCCGCCCTGCTGGCCGGACTGGGGCCAGGCCGCGACAAGGCCGGACTGAAAGCCCTGGCTGCGGGCGTCGAAGCCATGCTGGCGGGAGGGCCGCCACCCGAGCCGGGATATGGCGCTTTCGTCGGAGCCACTGCCCTGCCCGGCCGGCATGTCTGCGTGATGCTGCCTCTGCGGGCGGCCCTGAAGGCGCTAGAGGGCGCCGAGCCAGGCGGTTCGAGGACCAAGTATTAGCCTGCTGCCGTCTTGCCTCGCCTCTCCGGTGCCAAGGCCCAAGCTCCGCGCGGCACCGGGCAAGGTCAGCGCCACCTCTCCATCGTCCAGATTGAAGGCACACAGGATGGCTTCGGCCTCAGCGCGCCGGATGAAGGCCAGTCCTGGCTCGGGCAGCAGCTCCAGGTTCCCGGTTTTGAGGGCCGGATGCGCCCCGCGCGCGGCCATCAGCCGGCGGGTGTAGGCCAGTGCCGAGGTGGAATCCCCCTCCTGCCTTGATACCGCAAGCCCGGCATGACCGGGGCCCGACGGCAGCCAGGGCGTGGCGGTGGTGAAACCCAGATGCGGCGCGCGGTCGTCCCAGGGCATGGGGGTGCGGCAGCCATCGCGGCCCTTGAACAGCGGATAATAGAGATCGCCCACCGGGTCACGCAGCTGGTCGCGGCGAAGGAACACCTCGGGCAGGCCCAGTTCTTCGCCCTGGTAGAGCAGCAGCGTGCCTCGCAGCGCCGCCAGCAAGGCCAACATCACCTTCGCCGAACCGGGCCCGAAGCGTGACGCCGTTCGGATAACATCGTGGTTGGAAAAAGCGATGGCCGGCCAGTGATCGGGAAAGCGCGCCAGGGTTTCCAGATGGTTGCGTATTTCGGCGGCGCTTTTGGCCAGCAGCAGTGCAAAGTTGTAGCCGGCATGAAGGCCGGTTTTGGGCGGCAGATAACAGCCGGACCGTTCGAACTCCTCCGAAAATTCCCCAAAGACGAACCTGCCATCGAACCCCTCCACCCGGCGGCGAATCACATCCAGTACCGCGCGGTTCTCTTTCAGGTTGGAGTCATGGATATGCCGCTGCATGTTGGCGGCAGCCGACCATTCCACCGTGCCGCGCTGGGCAGCTGGAATGGCCGGATTGTCCCCGAGCCCGGTGTCATGCAGAAAGGCGTTGGCAACATCCAGGCGGAAGCCGTCCACCCCGCGCCCTAGCCAAAGGTCCAGGACCGACAACGCAGCTTCGCGCGCCTGGGCATTCATCCAGTTCAGCTTGGGCTGCTGGCGCAGGAACTTGTGATGATAATATTGCCGCCGCGCCGGCTGATAACTCCAGGCCGGGCCACCGAACACGCTTAGCCAGTTGTTGGGTACCGTGCCGTCGTCCTTCGGATCGACCCAGACGAACCAGTCCTTTTGGGGCCAATCATCCTTAGCTGCGCCGCCGTCGCGGCTGGCGGCGAACCAGGCATGTTCGTCTGACGTATGGGCCAGCACCTCGTCCAGGACAACCTTCAGACCGCGTGCGTGGGCGGCATCGATCAGTCGGCCGAAATCATCCAGCGTTCCATAATCGGGATGTACGCCGTCGTAGTCGCTGACGTCATAGCCCCAGTCGCGGTTGGGCGAAGGGTGGATGGGCGACAGCCAGATGCCGTCGACGCCGAGCGAGGCGATATAATCGAGCTTTGCGGCCAGCCCCCCGAAATCACCCTGACCGTCGCCATTGCCGTCGCAGAAGCTGCGCACATAAACCTGATAGATCGCCGCGCCCATCCACCATGGCATGGCTTGCGCCATCAGACCTCGGACGCTTGGCGGACGATCCGGTTGACCAGGCCGTACTTCACCGCCTCGTCCGCACCCATCCAGAAATTGCGTTCGGTGTCGGCTACGACCTTTTCATAGGGTTGGCCGGTCTCGTCCGCGATTTCCTTGATCAGGCGCGCACGCATCTTGAGAATCTCTTCGGCCTCGATGGAGATGTCGCTGGCCTGGCCGCGCACCCCGCCCAGAGGCTGGTGCAAGAGAAAGCGCGTAAAGGGCAGGCAGAAGCGGTTTTCCTTCTTCGCGCCCAGGAAGATGTGCGCCCCGGCGCTGGCCACCCAACCCGTGCCGACTACCTTCACCCGGTTGCCCACGAAGCGGATCATATCGTGGATGGTGTCGCCCGATTCCACGTGACCGCCCGGCGAGTTGACGATCAGGCGGATGTCACCTTCGCTCTCGGCATAGGCCAGGAGCTGGGCGGTCACCCGCTCGGCCATTTTCATGTCGACCTCGCCGAAGATCAGCACGGTGCGCGACTTGAAGAGGGCTTTTGCGATCTCGCTGGACTGGGGTTCGGGGGCCTTGTTCTTCTCGTCGTCTTTGTCGTCGTTTTCTTCGTCGGCGCGGCGCAATTTAATTCTCCGGGAATCTGGTGCGGTGGGGATTGGGGACAGTCTAACTATCCCATATGGAGGGGCAACTGGTTAAAAACACCCCCTGGAAAGGCCTCTTTTGGGGCTAAAGCGCGGCAATAACCAAGCGCATGGTGGGGCCAATCTCGTCATGAATCACCAGATCGGCGAAACGGTCCTGCGGTGTGGGCTCGCGGTTGACGATGACCAGCCGCGCCCCGCACCGGCAGGCCAGAAGCGGAAAGCCCGCCGCCGGATATACGCCCAGCGAGGAACCCAATACCAGCATCATGTCGCAGGCTTCCGTTGCCACCTGGGCGCGAGCCATCTCGTCCTGCGGCATCGGCTGGCCGAACGATATGGTGGCGGTCTTGATGATGCCCCCACACAGGTCGCAGTCCGGCGGCTCGCCTTCGGCCTCGAAACGAGCGCGGATGGCGGCAATCTCCGTCCGCGTGCCGCAGTCCAAGCATTTGGCATAGGTGGTGTTGCCGTGCAGTTCAATGACCCTGTCGTCGGGCACTCCACTGGCCTGGTGCAGGGCGTCGATGTTCTGGGTGATGACGTGACTGGCGATACCGCGCGCGACAAGCTCGGCCACCGCCTGGTGACCATCATTGGGCCGGATCGCGTTCCAGGTTTCTTCCATCTCGAAGCGGCGGCGCCAGGATTCCCGGCGCGCCCCTCGGTCCACCAGATACTCTGAGAATTCGATCGGCATCATCTTCGTCCAGATGCCTCCGGGGGAGCGGAAATCGGGAATGCCGGATTCGGTCGAGATGCCGGCGCCCGTGAACACCACCACACGGCGGCTGTGGCGGATCAGGCCGGCCAGTTTCGCAATCTGGCCCGTCACTGGGTCCGAAGCTTGTAGGGCTTGATGCTGCCGCAATCGGCTTTCAGCCAGTCCCCCTTGAAGCGGGTCGTCATGGTGGTGGGATTGCCCTCCACCTGGCCCGTGAAGCTGTAGCTGCCGCGGTAATGCTCGGCGCCAGCGTAGGAGATCTGCATTCTGCCGGTGCCCTTCAGGCGTCCGTTGCAGGTCATGGCGGCGGTCATGGCTGACGTGGTGGCTGAAAGCAGCTTCGTGATACAGCCGGTCGAGGCTTCATCGACATGCGGTGGGCTGCTGGAATCCACCTCTTCCTGGCTCATGCACATCCGGGTGGTGTGGCTGGTGGCGGGCATGGTCATGGGCTTGCCGGCCATCTCCATGCCGGGCGGCATGCTCATGTGCATCTGCGTGGTTGAGGAGACGTTCCAAAGCCCCGCCTTGCCATGACCAGCCAGCGCAGCGCCCGGAAGCATCACCGCGAAAATCACAGCGCAAGTCAGCATATGTCTGGACATGTCGGCCCTCTATTTCGGCGGCGGCGGCGGACGATCGGCAGGCATCCGGCCGATGTCGAATGGCTTGACCGCACCGCAATCGGCCTTGACCCAGTCACCGACATAATGGGTCTGCATCTGCTGGGGCTGCCCGTGCATCGTCCCCGTAAAACTGTAGTCGCCTTCATAATGGCTGTCGCCGTGCCAGGCGATGGTGGAGCGCCCAGTGCCTTCCATGGTTCCGTGACAGACGATCTGCGTGGTGACGGAGCTGGCGCTCTCATTGACCACATGCGGCTTGCAATCGACCCGGTGACTGCTCATGCGCGCCGCCAGGTCGGCGCCGTTGGGCTCCTTGCCGGTCACACATATCTGGCTGGTTGTAGGCTGGCCCATGCCGGGCATACCGCGCTTCTTCATCATCTCCAGCACCTGAGGCGACAGCTGTGGCATGGTCCCCATTTTCGCAGTGCTGGTGACGGTCCAGAGACCGGGCCTGTTGTGCGGTGCGGCCAGGGCGGCGCCTGATGCCAGCAGAAACAGGCAGATGCTCACAGTCACGCGCGTCATCATGGCCACCCCCGCTGAATTTGTGCAGAATCTGGCATGGACTGTGGCGCTTGCAAAGCGCCTCCCGGCACGCCGCGCTGTCATCCGATTGTTCCAATTCAGAATGCGTCTCAGTAATCCATTGATTTTGAACAACTTGCCGTTCCCACGCCGTCACGTAACCTGTCGCCACCGAATCCGAGGGGTGACGAATGCAGTCACAGACAGCTTACGGTCCAACAGCAAAATTCTTCCATTGGCTGATCGTGGCACTACTGATCGCCCAGTACACCATTGGATCCATCATGCCGCATATCGGGGGCAAGACCCAGGATGCGGGCTGGGTGCACTGGCACCTGCTGGTGGGCGCGGTGATCTTGCTGGCAATCGTGCTGCGCTTTCTTTGGCGCATCAAAGGTCCCATTCCCGTGCCCGCGGCCAATGCGCCCTGGGAGCGGAGCCTAGCCACCTTCACCCATTGGATGCTCTACATCCTCGTGTTCGTGATGACATTGTTGGGCTGGGCGGCGGCAAACGCCCGTGGCTGGGACGTCAAACTATTCGGCATTGTTACCCTGCCGGCCATTTCGCCCAGCGGGTCGCACTGGGGCCACGAAGCCGGTGACATCCACAATGTGCTGGTCTATGTGCTGTTGGGATTCATCGTTCTGCATTTTGCGGGCGCGCTGAAGCACCAGTTCGTGGACGGCAACAATATCCTGCGGCGCATGCTGCCGTAACAATCAAACTGGAACTGTTCATTGAAAAATCTGCCCAGGCCGATTGTGGCCGCCATGGCCATGAGCCTTCTGTCCATCCACGCCGCCCGGGCCGGAACATCGGCCAGTTCCGGCAGCAAGACTGTCGAAACCGCCGGCACCGCACTTTCGATTGCCCTTCCGATGGTGGCGGGTGGCATCACCCTGTTGAAGCATGACCGCGTCGGCTCGGCCCAGCTTGTGGTGGAAACCGTCTTGACCGTCGGCACCGCCTATGCGCTGAAGAGTTTCGTACGCGAGCGCCGGCCCGACGGTTCGGACTTCCGGTCCTTTCCTTCCGCGACCACGGCACTCTCCGCCTCGGGCTCGTCCTTCCTGTGGGGGCGTTATGGCTGGGAATATGGACTGCCCGCCTTTGCCGTCACCCAGTTCGTTTCCTACAGCCGGGTCCAGGCCAAGCAGCATCATTGGTATGACACGCTGGCCAGCTCGGCTCTGGCCGCCGGATATGGCTATATTCTGACCACGCCTTTCGAGGAGCGCTACCACATCCAGACATCGATGGAGCCTGCGCCCGGCGGCGCGATGATCCAGATGTCCTATCGCTGGTAGCCTATTTCGTTGCCCGTGCTACGCCTTCCTCAATCAGCCTGCGCGCTTCGTCGGCGCCGCCCCAACGGATGATTTTCACCCACTTGCCGGGCTCCAGGTCCTTGTAGTGCGCGAAGAAGTGCTCGATCTGCTTCAGTGTGATTTCAGGCAGGTCGTTGTAGTTGTCAATGCCGTCGAAGCGGGCGCTGATGTGGCTGGAGGGGACCGCAATGATCTTCTCGTCGGGCCCGGCATTGTCTTCCATCAGCAGCACACCTACTGGGCGCACGCTGATCACCGCGCCTGGCGCGATGGCGCGGCTGTTGGCCACCAGCACATCCACCGGATCGCCGTCGCCCGACAGGGTGTGGGGCACGAAGCCGTAATTGCCCGGATAACGCATGGCCGTGTAGAGGAAGCGGTCGACAACCAGTGCGCCGGCCGCCTTGTCCAGCTCGTATTTGATGGGCTCGCCGCCGATTGGCACTTCGACAATGACATTGACGTCATTCGGGGCATTCTTGCCGACGGGAATCTGATCGATGCGCATGGCAATCCTCTGTGTGCGGGGGGGGTGGTAAGTTCCCTGCTGCGGTGCGTCAACTGGCTTAGGACGAAACGCCGCAATCCCCTGGCCCAGTCTCAGCCGGGACCTATCTTAGTCCCATCCCCACCATTTCCAGGAGTTCGCCATGCAGACCAAAGCCTATGCTGCCCAGTCCGCCGCCGCCCCCCTTGGTCCCCATACCATCAACCGGCGCGAGCCCGGCCCCAAGGATGTGGCGATCGAAATCCTGTTCTGCGGCGTCTGCCACAGCGACCTGCACACAGTCCGCAGCGAATGGCCTGGCACGCAGTACCCCTGTGTCCCGGGCCACGAGATTGTCGGCAAGGTGACCGGCGTTGGCAGCGAGGTCAGCCGATTCCAGCCGGGCGACCTGGTGGGTGTCGGCTGCATGGTCGACAGTTGCCGGACCTGTTCGGCCTGTCAGGAGGGGCTGGAGCAATATTGCGACGGACCGGTCGGCTTCACCGGAACCTATAACGGCCCAGTGGGCGGGGGCGAGAACACCCTTGGCGGCTATAGCGCCGCCATCACGGTGGACGAGCATTTCGTGCTGAAAATCACCCACACCGAAAACGATCTGGCCGGGGCCGCACCGCTGCTGTGCGCGGGCATTACCACCTGGTCTCCGCTGCGCCACTGGGGCGCCGGTCCGGGAAAGAAGGTCGGCATCGTCGGCATCGGTGGCCTTGGCCACATGGGCGTCAAGCTGGCCCATGCCTTGGGCGCACATGTGGTGGCATTCACCACATCGCCCGGCAAGGTCGCTGACATCAAGGCGCTGAGCGCCGACGAGGTGGTGATCTCGACCCGACCGGAGGAAATGCGGAAACACGCGGGCGGCTTCGACATGATCCTGGATACCGTGGCGGCGCCGCACGACTTGGACGCCTATACGGCCCTGCTCAAGCGTGAGGGCACGCTGGCGCTTGTGGGCGCGCCGCCCACGCCGCACCCCTCGCCGGCCGTGTACAACCTGGTGTTCAAGCGGCGCGCCATCGCCGGCTCGCTGATCGGCGGCATTCCGGAAACCCAGGAAATGCTGGACTTCTGCGCCAAACACGGCATCACCTCGGACATCGAGATGATTTCGATGCAGGATATCGAGAATGCCTATGCCCGCATGCTCAGAAGCGATGTGAAATACCGCTTCGTGATCGACATGGGCTCTTTAAAATGATGGATGAGAGAAACCCCGCAGCGATCGTCCGCGGGGTTTTTCGTATCAGCTGTTGTTGGACTTTGCCTGCTGATCTGCCGTCTTCTTCTGCACCTTGTGACGCACCACCCGATGATGCTTCTTGTGATGCGGATTGATCCGGCTTTCCAGATAGACCACCCGGCGCTTGAGCTTCATCATCTCGGCATGGTTGGCTTCGGCCTTCTGGTCGGCAGTCATGGCCGCCATCTTGGCGTCATTGCCAACGCCAAGAGCCTGATTGCCGACGCCCAGGGCCTGGTTGCCCACGCCATAGGCTTCGTCGGCCCTGGCCTGGGCGGTGCCGGCATGGCGGTCTGCCATGTCGGCGGACGCTTGGGCATTGCGGACGGATTCGCGTGTGGCGCAACCGCCCAGCGCGACCGCCGTTGCCAGAAACAGCGCCGCAGTTCTTGCTGACGTGATCTGCATTCCCCTCTCCTTTTTACTTGCGGGAACCAGCATCAACGGCGCGCCAGATGGCGCTTCTGTGGCGTATTCGCGCCCGGCTGGGGGCGGTCCGGGGGCATTCGCCGCCGCATCCTGCCCCGAAAAGTTCCTTTACGGATTCATTGCGGCTTGTGGAAACGGCCCACCACCACTGCCTTGCCCAGCACATGGCCGTCCATCGCGCTCATGATCTGGGCGCGCGTGGCGTCGGGCCCCAGGCTGAGTTTCGTGTCCAGCGCATAGAGTTGGAATGTGTAGTGGTGGTAGACGCAGCACGGCGCGCCTGGCCCCATGAAGCCAGGCTTCCTGCCGGTGTTGAGCGGCTGGATGGTGCCGTCGGGCAGGGTTGCCTCATTGGGCACGCCTTCGGGCAGCGAAGTCTTGGCTGCGGGGATGTTGAACGCCGCCCAGTGCAGCACTTCGTTGGTGCTGTGCTGCAGCGCTGTGTCAGGATCATCGACGATCAGGGCGAAGCTCTGCGTGCCTTCAGGCGCATCTTTCCAGCTCAGCTCCGGCGAAACGGGAGAGGCGCTGGCTTGGGTGTATTTGTCCGGGATGATGGCGCCATCCTGGAAGGACGCGCTGGTGAGCGACATGCGCTTCGGCGCCTGGGCCAATGTCGGCGCCGCGCAGAGGGACACCAGGGCTGCTGCAAGAACGAGGCTCCTGACTTCACGCATTATGACCTCCTCTAAAAAATGGACAGGCCGCCAGCAGAAGCTTTTTGCCCGGATTTGTCCAGAAAATGCGGGCGCCGGGAGCGCAATCAGGCTGCTTTCCCTGCATTGATCTCGCACAGAATTGTCACACTCCCGGGGGGCGCAAAACGGGCACACTCCCGCGCATGAGCAATCCGGCCTATGGCGCCACGGAGCAGGACAGGATCAGCGCGCAGCCGGTAGCCGCCCATGCGCACAGCGCGCGTATCCGATATCTTGACGGCTGGCGCGGGGCCGCCCTCATTGGCGTACTGATCGACCACTTCCTCATAAAGCGCGGCATCAATACCGGCCGGCTGGGCGTGGAACTGTTCTTCGTGCTGAGCGGACGGCTGATGGCCGAGATCCTGTTCGTCCGGAATACGCCGCTGCCCAACTTCTTCGCGCGGCGCGTCTCGCGCATCTATCCCGCGCTGTTCGCGCTCGCCATCCTGCTGCTTCTGGTCTCGGTGGCGGCCGGCGCACACGACCCGACCATGGGACAGTTCCTTTCCACCATCACCTTCACCACCAACTATACGCATCTGTGGATCGGAGTCAGCAATGTGCTCGACCATGCCTGGTCGCTGTGCATCGAGGAGCACATGTATATCCTGCTGGCGCTCGTCGCGCTGGCGTGGCGGCACTGGCGGTTCCCGCTTGTCCGCGTTCTTGCGGTGATCGCGCTGGCCATGATGGTCAATGGCGCGATCGAGACGGCAATGGGGCTTTCCTATGAAACCGTCTATTGGCGCAGCGACGCGCGCGGCGCATCCATCCTGGTGGGCGCCATCGCTTATCTGTTGCTTCACCGCGACGTGCCGCAGGCGCTTTCGGGCCGGTGGATGCCTGTGATCCTGGGCATCATCGGCGTTACCCTCAGCATCAAGTTCGTGCCCGACCCGCTCAAATACAGTGTCGGCACGATATGCCTGGCCGTCAGCCTGGTGCTGATGGAGCGCGCGCCCGCCTTCGCGCTGGGCATCCTGGAGCATCCCCTGCTGGTGCGGATCGGGCTGTGGTCCTATTCCATCTATCTGTGGCAGCAGCCCTTCTTCCGGCTGGCACGTAACATGGAGATTCCCCGCTGGTGGCTGCTGCCCGTGGCGATCATCGCCGGCATAGCCAGCTTCTATGCCATCGAGCAGCCGGCACGGCGCTTCCTGAACAGGCGCTGGCATACGCGGCGGGATGTGGTGCTGGGCTAGCATCGCCCGAGTGCGGACAAGGGGTGGACAAGGCGCGGCGGCCATGACGGCTTGCGGCGGACGCAGGATGCGCAAAGCCCAGTCCCCACAAGCGTGAAGCCTATTCGTTTTCTCACTTTTGCACCCTCCCCCCTCCCCCTGGGCTGATGGACAACGCGCGGCGGCAGCGATGCCGAAACGGCATGATTGGAAGACGGGGGTCGGCGCGGCACATCTCATCGCGCCAGTATCGCATGACGGCGAAGGCAGGTGGACAAGGCGGAACCAGCCCGCATCGCGCTGCCAATGAGGCACAGCTTCGGCGTGATCAGGAGCGAAAGGCGCGCCTGGGAGAGATCATTAACTGGGTTTCATCAAAGGGTCGGCCAAACGACAGCGCCGGGATATGGACCCCTTCGGGGTGAACCGATAGGTTGCCTGTCAAAACAGGGATGGGGACTTTCCATGAAGACTTTCTGCGCGGCGTCTGCCGCGATGCTGGCTGTTGCTCTGACCGGCTGTGCCGCCACCAGCCAGGCGCCTGCGCCCGGCGTCATCGCATCGGAAGATTTTGAATCGACGGCCCCCGGGGCGATCCCCGCCGGCTTCACCAAGACCGGCGACGTCGAAGTCGAACAGGGCGTCGCCCACAGCGGCACGCACGCCCTGCGCATCGATCCCGCCGTGCGGGGCGGCCGCTTCATCAGCCTGGACCCGGCCAAGGTCGCGGCGCTGGGCGGCGAGCATTGGGGACGGCTCTATTACAAGATGAAGACGCCCACCCCGATGCCGACCGGGCGGCTGATCCACGCCACCTTTGTCGACGGCAAGGCCACCAGCCCGCTGGCGAACGACCTGATCGATGTGCGCCTGGCGACGCTGCTGTTCTATCCAACCGGCCAGTTCAATTATTTCTACAACGTCCAGCCGCCCAAGGGCCGCAAGGAATTCGGGCCGAAGTCGGCAATCGCGCAGAAATTCACCGACGACTGGACCCTGCTGGAATGGCATGCCGATTACGCCACCCAGACCTATCAGTTCTACGTCAACGGCAAGGAAGTCGCCGACATCGGCCAGCACAAGGGCGCGGGCAATTACGAAGGCATCGAGATTCCCGCCGCGTTCCAGACGCTGTCGGTAGGCTTCACCAACTACCAGCCGGCGACCGGCGACGGCTTCACGGTGTGGATCGACGATTTCGCGGTGGGCAAGGAGCGGCTGGGCCCTGTGCGCGGGGCGCGCAAATAGGAACTGGGACACGGCGGTCCGGGCGCTATAGTCGCTGACATGGCGGAGAAGGCGATATCCGGCGGCGTGGTTCACGACCTGCCCGGCGACATGCGCAAGGCGCTGGGCGCCGATGCCACCGCGCTGGCGGCGTGGCAAGGCATCACGCCGCTGGCACGGAACGAATGGATCTGCTGGGTCACCATCGTCAAGAACGATGAGACGCGCAAAGAGCATGTGCAGCGGCTGGTGGCGCAGCTGAAGGAGGGCATGCGCCGCCCCTGCTGCTGGCCCGGCTGCCCGCATCGCAACCCGAAGGCGAAGAAATGGTTCGGGGCGAAAAGAAAGAAGGCCGCGAAATCATCCACTCGCCGAAGTGGGGAATGAATGGCGCCCACTCGCGGCTGCGCCGCTCGGTGGTACCAGGTCCTCTAAGCGCGCTTTGCGCGCGGACCTTGGCGCGCCCTAGGGGACTTGTACTTTTGTTTCCGGCCAATGGGTTAGGCAAAGGTGAGGCCGTATTAGGGGCCATTGAACCATAACGGTTATTTGAGACACCGGCCCCACCTAAGACGACGCTGAAGGACCGTTAGCCACTCAGGGCTTGGAGATCTTTCACCAATAGTTTTCCCTCTGCCGAGGCAATGGCCCAAATTGCCAGGCCCGCATCAATTTCGGCCGCGGCAGCTAGGGGATTTGTGTGGTAGTAGCCGCTAGCAAGAATTTTTGTCTTGAGCCGTATTCCGCCAAGCAGCGTGTAAAAATGCGCCGCTCGCGCAGGCAACTCTCCCCCAAGATCACCTATCCGGTCGATATAGGCATCCAATACGGGAGTCGGTTTGTGAGTCATGTCAAAAAATGCCCAAGGCGGTGTCGGGGGAGCCGCCGAACGCAACAGCGCGGCCATCGCGGCAAACCTTTGAGCGTGCTGACTGGTCTCAGCTCCATAAATGATACCGGAAATTTCTCCAGCGATAGCTGATGCAATGCCGTTGCGATTCTGAATTCGCTGGTAGTAGTCGAAAAAAATTTTGCCGGCGCCTGCAAAGATTGCGCCCATTACGATCCCGGCAATCGTGGCACCAGTGTCCATACCCAATCCCCCTCCTTTTATGGAACGCGCCGCGGCCGGCGCGCTACCTGGATATTTCGTCCGATCACCACGATAAATTCATCGCATAGTTGTCGATACGCTTGATTGGCTCCGTGCGGCACTGGCGATGCGCGCAACTGATCTAACCCCACAGCGCCCGACCTCTGAAATTCCTTCAGCAATAAAGCGCAATCCGGATGCGTTCGCACGAGTGCCCTGACCAGCGCTTTCAGTCCATGAAGTTGTCCATAGTTGAAGGCAATTTGCTTTTGATCCGTAGGTCTCGACATGGCTCTCTCCGAGTTGAGCATGTGGCTGTAGAGCACGGGATCAAAGTGCGATTCCCCCATTTCGGACTTACCTAAAAATAAGTAAGTAATTTCAATTGCTTAGTTGGGTTTTTTGGTGCGCCCTAGGGGAGTCGAACCCCTCTTGCAAGATTGAAAATCTTGAGTCCTAACCGATAGACGAAGGGCGCGGCCGGAGGAGCCGGGGGTTTACCGGCCCGAAATCCGTTTGGCAACCCATTTGGCGGGCCGGTTTGGCCAACGATCAGGCCGTCGCGGGGGCCGCGTCCTCGACCTCCAGCTGCACGCGCGTGCGGCCGTTCCAGTCGTCCAGCCGCAGCCGCCCGGCCGCATGGATGGTCCGCCCCCGGCTGGCCAGGAGGCCCTCTCCCAGCGGCATGCCCACGGCCCGGAAGGCGATGGCATCCAGCATGGCGCCGCCCCCGCCCGCCAGGCGCAGCTTTACGTGCGCCCCGCCCACCACATCGGCAAAGGCCACGCGCAGGTCCGGCACGCCCAGCAGCGGCTCCGGGTTGCCCGCGCCGAAGGGGCCCGCCCCGGCGATCTCCTGCGCCAGGGCAATGTTGGCGCCGCCAGCGGACGCCACCGCGTCCAGGTACAGATCATTGGCCGCAGCCAGCGCCGCGCCGGTGCCGGCGAAGGCGTCGTCCACAAAGCGGCGGAAGCCCTCCAGCTGGGTGCCCATCAGCGAGAAGCCCGCCGCCATGGCGTGGCCGCCGCCATATTCGATGGCCCCCGCCTGGGCAGCGGCGCGGATTATGTTTCCGATGTCTATTCCGGGGATGGAGCGGGCTGAACCACGGCCCATTCCCCCTTCAAATCCAGCCACAAAGGCCGGTTTCTTGAAGCGTTCCTTCAGCCGTCCGGCAACGATCCCGACCACGCCGGGATGCCAGCCCTCGCCCGCCACCAGCACGAAGGGCGCGTTGGCCTGGGCGGCGGCCATGGCGGTTGCCTCCTCCAGGATCAGTTTCTCAATGGCCTGGCGCTCACGGTTGTGCAGGTCTAGCTGGAGCGCGAAATCGCCCGCCGCCTCGGCCTGGCGCGCCGTCAGGAGGTCCACGCCCAGCGAGGAGCGGCCTACCCGGCCCCCCGCGTTTATGCGCGGCCCGAAGACGAAGCCCAGGTGATAGGGCGTGAAGGGCCCCTTGGCCCCCGCCACCCCCGCCAGCGCCGCCAGGCCGGGCCGCGACAGGGACGAAAGCTGGCCCAGCCCGAAGCGGACAAAGGCGCGGTTGACGCCGGTCAGCGGGACCACGTCGCACACCGTGGCCAGGCCCACCAGGTCGAGGAACAAGCGCAGGTCGGGTTCTTCCATGCCGCGCAGTTCGTAGAACCCGGTCTCGCGCAGGTGCCGGTTCAGCGCCACCAGGAACAGGAAAGTCACGCCTGCCGCGCACAGGTGGTTCAGGCCCGACCGGTCGTCGGGCTGGTTGGGATTGACGTGGGCCAGTGCAGGCGGCGACGCATCGACCTTGTGATGGTCCAGCACTACCACATCCATGCCGAGCGCGCGGGCTTCGTCCAGCGCGGCGATTGCCGCGGCGCCGCAGTCCACCGTCACCACCAGCCTGGCGCCTTCCCCATGCAGCGTGCGCATCGCCGCCGGCGACGGGCCATAGCCTTCGGTCATGCGGTCGGGAATGTAGATGCGCGGCACGGCGCCCAGGGCGGAAAAGAAATCGCTCAGCAGCGCCGCCGAAGTCGAGCCATCCACGTCATAGTCGCCGAACACGGCAATGGGCTCGCCCGCGGTCAGTGCGGCGGCGACGCGGGCAACCGCCTTGTCCATGTCATGCAGGATGGATGGATCGGGCAGAAGGTTCTTCAGCCGGGGGGCGAGATAGTCGGCGGCTTCAGCCACGCCGATGCCGCGCACCGCCAGAAGCCGCGCCAGCACCGGCGAAATGGAACGTAGCAATTCGCGTTCCACCGCCTCATCCGCAGGACGCATCAGCCAGCGCCGGGCCGTGAAGGAATGGGCGACGCCGAAGGCCGCCGCGGCGGGCGCCTGGGTCAGCGCCGTGTCAGACACTCTTGTCGCGGCGATGGCGCGCACGGATCCAGCGCACCGTTCCGGTGGCCGAGCGCATCACCACGCTTTCGGTGGTGATGAATTCGCCGCCATCGCGGTGCACGCCGCGCAGCATGGCGCCATCGGTGACGCCCGTGGCCGAGAACACGACGTCACCCGCCACCAGGTCCATCAGCCCGTATTTGCGATTGAGGTCGCTGATGCCCCATTTGGCGGCGCGTGCCTTTTCATCGTCGTTGCGGAACACCAGCCGGCCCTGCATCTGGCCGCCCACGCAGCGCAGCGCCGCCGCCGCCAGCACGCCTTCGGGCGCACCGCCGATGCCCATGTAGATGTCGACGCCGGTGGCCGGATTGGTGGTCTCGATCACGCCGGCCACATCGCCGTCGGTGATCAGCTTCACCTTTGCGCCGGCCTTGCGGATCTTGGCGATCAGCGCCTCGTGGCGCGGCCGGTCCATCACCAGCGCGGTGATGTCGGTGGGGCTGACGCCCTTGGCGCGGGCGATGGCCGCGATGTTGGCCGCCGGCTCGGCATCCAGGTCGATCAACCCTTCCGGAAAGCCGGGGCCGATGGCGATCTTGTCCATGTAGGTGTCGGGCGCGTTCAGCATGGTGCCCGGCTCGGCCATCGCCATTACTGCCAGGGCGTTGGCCATCTGCTTGGCGGTGAGCGTAGTGCCTTCCAATGGATCGAGCGCGATGTCGACCGCGGTTCCGCCAAGCCCCACCTTCTCGCCGATATAGAGCATGGGCGCCTCGTCGCGCTCGCCCTCGCCGATCACCACGGTGCCTTCGATGGGCAGCCGGTTGAAGGCCGCGCGCATCGCTTCGACCGCTGCCTGGTCGGCATCGTGTTCGTTGCCGCGCCCGATCTGGGCGAAAGCGGCGATGGCCGCCGCCTCGGTCACGCGCACCGCTTCCAGCGCGAAGGCGCGATCGAGGGGGTAGTGGACTTCGGGGGGACGAATCTCGGTCATGGATGCTGGTCTCTTCTTGTTGCGGCCGCCGGTCAGGCCGCTTCCATGGGAATCATGCACGGGCGGGACCGCACCTTGTCCGACGCGGCGATGGCCTTCAAGGCACGCTCCACATTGGCCTGGGCCGTTTCGTGGGTGATCATGACAATTGCCACCGGCTCGCCGGGATCGCGGCCGCGCTGGATCATGCTCTCGATGGAAACTCCCGCCTCGGCCAGATGGCCGGCGATCAGGGCCAGGACGCCGGGCACATCCAGCACCTCGAAGCGCAGATACCAGGGGGAAACCGCGGCTTTCGCGTCAGCCGGAACCAGTCGGGTCAGGCTTCTGGCGGGCCGGCCGAACACCGGCGACGGCGTTTCCGATGCGGCTTCCACGATGTCGGCGATCACCGCGCTGGCGGTGGGCGTCTCGCCGGCGCCGCGGCCCGAGAAGAAGAAGGAACCGGCGGCGCCGGCATCCACCATCACGCCGTTCTGCGCGCCGTCCACGTTGGCCAGCGGCGAGCGCTGGCGCACCATGGAGGGATGCACTTTCTGCTCAATCCCCTCGCCCACCCTGCGGGTGACGCCCAGAAGCTTGATGCGGAAACCGAACTCGCGCGCATAGGCGATGTCGTCCGGAGTGATGTGCTCGATGCCTTCCACGGAAATGGAATCCAGGTCGGGCCGCGTGCCGAACGCCAGGCTGGAGAGCAGTGCCAGCTTGTGCGCGGTATCGCCGCCGCCCACGTCCAGCGTCGGATCGGCTTCCGCATAGCCCCTGGCCTGGGCTTCCTTGAGCACCGCGGCAAAGGAGCGGCCGCTGCTTTCCATTTCCGTCAGGATGTAATTGCAGGTGCCGTTGAGGATGCCCTTCACCGCTTCGATCGGCTGCGCGATCAGCCCCTCGCGCAGCGCCTTCAGGATCGGAATGCCGCCTGCGGCAGCGGCCTCGAATTTCAGGGTGACGCCCCTGGATTCGGCCAGCTCGGCCAGCTCGGTGCCGTGCCGCGCCAGGAGCGCCTTGTTGGCCGTCACCACATGCTTGCCGTTCTTCAGCGCCAGGGTGACCAGGTCGCGGGCGATGCCTTCATCGCCGCCGATCAGTTCCACCACCACATCGGCCTCGCCCCGTGCCAGCTCCAGCGGATCGGCGGTCCAGCCGGTCAACGCATAGCCCCGCGCCTTCCTCGGATCGCGGGCCGACACGCTCACCAGCTTCAGTTCGCGGCCGGCGCGGCGGGACAGTTCTTCCCCTCGCGCCGTCAGCGCCTTGACGACGCCGCCGCCGACGGTGCCCAGCCCGGCAATGGCAATGCGGAATGGCGATTTGTTCATGCCCGCGCGCGTCACTTCACTTGCGCCAGCGATGACAGGTCGGACGGCGCCATGTTGGTGCCCTGGGTCAGGAACTTCTTCACATTGCGCGCCGCCTGGCGGATGCGGTGCTCATTCTCCACCAGCGCCACGCGCACATAGCCTTCGCCATACTCGCCGAAGCCGATGCCCGGCGACACCGCCACCTTGGCGTGCACCAGAAGGTCCTTGGCGAATTCCATCGAGCCCTTTTCACGATAGCGCTCGGGAACCGGCGCCCAGGCGAACATCGAGGCCTCCGGCGCGGGAATTTCCCAGCCCGCCTGCGCCATGGTCTTCACCAGCACGTCGCGGCGCGACTTGTAGACCGCGCGGATTTCGTCGACCACCGATTGCGGCCCGTTGAGTGCTGCTGCCGCCGCAACCTGGATGGGCGTATAGGCACCATAGTCCAGGTACGACTTGATGCGGGCGAGTGCGCCGATCAGCTTCTCGTTGCCGGCGGCAAAGCCCATGCGCCAGCCGGGCATCGAGTAGGTCTTGGACAGCGACTGGAATTCGATGGCGATGTCCCGGGCGCCTTCGATCTGCAAGATCGAAGGGGGCGGATTGTCGCCGAAATAGATGTCGGCATAGGCAAGGTCCGACAGCACCCAGATCTCGTGCTTCTTGGCGAAGCGCACGACCTCCTTGTAGAAATCCAGGTCCACGACCTGGGCGGTGGGATTGGAAGGATAGTTCACCACCATTGCCAGCGGAGAAGGCACCGAATGGCGCGTCGCCATGCCGATGCGCGAAAGATATTCCTCCGGGCTGGTGGCGGGCACATGGCGAATGGCGGCGCCCGCGATCATGAATCCGAAGGCATGGATGGGATAGGCCGGATTGGGCACCAGCACCACGTCGCCCGGCGCGGTGATGGCCATGGCCAGGTTGGCGAAGCCTTCCTTGGAACCCAGGGCGGCAATCACCTCGCGATCGGGGTCCAGCGTCACGCCGAAGCGGCGCTGGTAGTAGGCGACATGGGCCTTTCGCAGTCCCTTGATGCCGCGGCTGGCGCTGTAGCGGCTGGAGCGCGGGTCGCGCGCCGTCTCGCACAGCTTGTCGACGATATACTTGGGCGTGGGCATGTCGGGATTGCCCATGCCGAAATCTATGATGTCCTCGCCCCGGGCCCGCGCGGCTGCCTTCAGGCGGTTCACTTCCTCGAAGATATAGGGCGGCAGCCGCTTGATGCGGTAGAAGTCGGTGTTCATGGGTCGAAAAGCCTTCGGGGCCGAATCTTTCTGGGTGCTTCTGCAACAGGCAGAGTCGGTGCTTTCGCCCCTGCCCGTCAATATCGGGACCGGCATAAGAGCCGTGCGCGGCGAAAATTTGGCTATCCCGGCCGCTCGCCCAAGCCCGCGGCGTTTGACGCTCAAATCGATCCACTGGATCGATTTGACCGGCCATGCCGGTCGCGCCTCACCCCTGCAGGAAGATTTCCGCCCGGCGGTTGCCCTGCTCGCCCCGCGGCATGGATTCGTAATAGATGGGCTGGCTGTCGCCCACCGCTTCCACCATCACCTTGCCGGCGGGAATCCCCGCCTTGATCAGGGCCTGGGCCACGGCATTGGCCCGCTGCTGCGACTTCTGGAAGATCACTTCCAGGTGCCGTTCCACCGACATGTTGCCGGTACGGCTGGAGGAATGGCCCACCACCTTGACGGTGCCGGTGCCGCCATTGGCCTTGAAGGCGGCCACGGCCTGGCTGATCTGCTTGCGGGCGGCCGCCGGCAGAGCCACCCCGTCGCCGGGAAAATAGATGATCTCGGCGGGAGGAACGCCGCCATTCATGGCCGCCGCCATCGCCGCGGGCGTGCCGGACGCGGCATTCGTGTTGGGGATGACAGCGCCTGCGGCGCCTGCTGCGCCGGCCAGCGCTGCAGTCTGGCGGTAATGGGCCAGGATCGGGCTGGAAACCCAGTTGGCGATGTCCGGGTTGAGCGGCGGCGCCGAGGACGGCTTGAAACCCAGCTGGGCGTCGGATGGCGCGGCAGAGGCCAGCACCGTTCCCCGGGCGCTACCGAGCGGCACGGCGGGAACGGCAGGCTCGGCCCCCGGCGGGGGCGCCATGGTGGCCGTGGTGACCGGCGCCGGAGCAGGTGCTTGGGCGGCCGTCGGCGCGGCGGCCGAAGGGGCGCCGGCAGGTTCCGCGCCCGGCGGCTGGGCGCTGGGAGGCTCGGCGCTGGCGACCGCGGTCGGCGGCTCCGCACTGGGGGGTTCGGCACTGGGCGGCTGGGCACTGGGCGGCTGGGCACTGGGTGGCTGGGCACTGGGGGGCGCGGCGCTGGCGACCGCAGTCGGCGGCACGGCATCGGCCGTGGGCGGCGCGTCGAGCATGGCCTGGGCAGGCGCCCCAGGGGAAGCGGGCACCGGCGGCGGCGCCGTCGCTTCGGTTCCGGCACGCAGCGCATCGGCACTGTACTGGGCCTGGGCGCCGGCTGCGGCGACCTGCTGTGCCGCCTGGCTCTGCTGCGTGGCATCGGGCGCAGCCGGGCGCGGCGGCAGCGCCGCCAGGTCCGGCGTGGTCACGTCGGCATCCGAAGCGGCAGTGGGCGCCGCGTCGTCCGCCGGCAGTGGCGCTGTATCGTCGCTCAGCAGTCCGGTCGGATCGAGGTCGGACACGGTTTCGCAGGCCGTGGCGCTGATGGCCAGGGCCACCACCACCGCGAGCCGCATCACAGGACGGCCAAACTGCTTTGTCATTGTCCGCATATCCCGTAGTCCAAAATCCGATGTCCGAAATTTCCAACGGCCCACAAGAACGCCGATGCGCGGCGCGCATCAAACCCGTCAGTTGCGATATACCCCGCCTTCAGCCATCGCGCCAGCACGGCGATAATCAAATTACATGAACTGTTTGCGGTATTTGGGCGCGTCCAGCGGGCGCCCGGCCAAACCGCGCCTTGCCCGGTCCGGTGCGGTCGCGGTATCACGGCTTCAGGAGGCCGCCGCACCCCACATGTCCCCAAAAGTCTCGCCAAAGGCGCCCCCCCGCCCGGCCCCCGCCCAGGTTGATGTGTCCAAAAGGTCCAAGGGAACACGGGAAGGAGCCGAATCACCCGGCACCGATCCGGCCTTCGACGCACAACAGTTTGCCCGCAACATGGTGGCGGTCGCGCTGAAAAGCCAGGAACTGCTGGTCGAGTTCGGCGCGCGCATGGCGGCGCGGGGCAAGCAGGGTTCGCTCGATCCCCTCAACATATCGGGCGCACTATCGGCGCTGGTCGGGGCCCTGGGCACCAATCAGGAGATGGTCGCGCAAAGCCAGGCCCGCTGGTGGAACAGCGTAATGACTCTTTGGGAATCCACCGCCCGGCGCATGCTGGGCGGCGATGCACCCACCGTGATCGAGCCATCGCCCGGGGACCGCCGCTTCCGCGCCGAGGAATGGCAGCAGAACGAGATATTCGACTTCATCAAGCAGAGCTATCTGCTGACCGCAAATGCCATGCAGGACGTGGTGGCCAATCTGCATGGCGTCGAGGAGAAAGAGCGCGCGCGCATCGCCTTTTACACCCGCCTGTTCGCCGATGCCCTGGCGCCGACCAACTTCCCCCTGACCAACCCCGAAGTGTTGAGCGCCACGATCGCCAGCAATGGCGAGAATCTGGTCAACGGGCTTAACAACCTTCTGGCCGACATCGAGCGCGGACAGGGCGAACTGTCGATCCGCCAGTCAGCCGACGGCTTTGTGATCGGCGAGAATGTCGCCACCGCTCCGGGCAAGGTCGTGTTCCGCAACGACACGATGGAGCTGATCCAGTACGCCCCGGCGACCGACGAGGTTTACGAGCGGCCACTGCTGATCTTCCCGCCCTGGATCAACAAATTCTACATCATCGACCTGCGGCCCGAGAACAGCTTCGTGCGCTGGCTGGTGGGCCGGGGCTACACCGTATTCCTGGTTTCCTGGGTCAATCCGGACGCGCGCGCCGCCGACAAGGGCTTCGAGGAGTATATGCGCGAAGGTATCTTCGCCGCGCTGGAGGCAGTGGAGAAAGCCACCGGGGTGAAGGATCCCAACTGCGTCGGCTACTGCATCGGCGGCACCCTGCTGGCCGCCACGCTCGCCTATATGGCGGCCAAGGGCGAATTGGACCTGCAAGGGGGGCGCGTCCATTCCGCCACCTTCTGGGCGGCGCAAACAGATTTCAGCGAGGCGGGCGACCTGTCGGTATTCGTCGACGAGGCACAGCTGGAGGCCTTGAAGGCCCAGATGGACAGCCAGGGCGGCGTGCTGCCGGGCTCGAAGATGGCGGGCGCCTTCAACATGCTGCGCGCCAACGACCTGATCTGGTCCTTCGTGATCAACAATTACATGCTGGGCAAGCAGCCCATGCCCTTCGACCTGCTCTACTGGAATTCCGACACCACGCGGATGCCCGAAAAGCTGCATCTGTCCTATCTGCGCGAATGCTACCAGAAGAACGCGCTTGCCAGGGGCGAGATGGTACTGGCCGGCGTGAAGCTGGACCTGGCGAAGGTGAAGCTGCCGGTCTATTTCCAGTCTGCCAGGGAAGACCACATCGCTCCGGCCGCGTCGGTGTTCAAGGGCGCGCGCCTGTTCGGCGGGCCGCTGCGCTTCATCATCGCCGGTTCGGGCCACATCGCCGGGGTGATCAATCCGCCGGCGGCGGGGAAATATCAGTATTGGACCAACGACGCCGAAAGGGCTCCGGCCTCGCTGGAGGAATGGCGCAAGGGCGCGCAGGAGCGCCCCGGCTCCTGGTGGCCCGACTGGGACGGCTGGCTGTCGAAACTGTCTGGCGGCAAGGTGCAGGCGCGCGTGCCCGGCGAAGGCGGCCTGAAGATCCTGGGCGACGCGCCTGGGACCTATGTGAAAGTCAGGGCGCAGTAGGCGCTAGTTGATCCTTCCCGGCTCCAGCTTTTCATTCTCGCCGCCGGTCTGGCGATAGAAGCCCGGGCCGTCGGCACCGTTCTGCCAGAAATCGCGGCGCGGATTGACCAGGAACATCTCGCCCTTGACGTTGTGCACGAACCCCTTGCGCAACACCGTCAGATAGGTGGCCGCGAAATCGGTCTCGCTGCACCGGCCGCGGATACAGGCCAGCGAGATGCGCGTCGCCAGAAGGCCGTCGCGGGGCCTGGGAGCCGGCGCGCCGGGCGCGCGGCACGAAAGGCCCAGCGCCACCGCGCCGGTCTGCGGCCGGGCCCAGCTCACATCGGCGCCGGCTACCGCCGCTATCCACATCGCAATACGTCCGCCGGTGACACGGGCGATCACAAAGCCCGCCCCGCCACGCCGGTTGCCGAAATCATGCAGCACAAAGCCGTGCGGCCGCGGCTGCGGCGCCGCCAGCACGGCCGGCGAGCCGAATGTCCTGGTCAGGTATTCGCGGATGAAATCTTCGGGCGCCACGCCATCAAGCCTGGCGCTCTGATAAAGGGCGTGGGAAAAGCCCTCGCCCGCCGCGACGTGGAACATGGAATTGTCGGGCGCGTGCCCTGCGACGCGCCAGCCTTCGGGCGCAAAGCCGTTGCATGCCCCCGAACCCAGGCCGAACAGCGGGACCGGCCGTATGGTGGGGCCGCGCAGGATGCGCCGCGACCAGGCGGCATTGGCGGCGGCGATGGGCGGCGGCCTGGGTTCCTTCACCATGACGCGCAGCGGATTGACTGTCAGCTTTCGGGGCGTCTCGGGCTCCTTGATCAGCGTGACCGCAACATCGCGCGGATGCACCTCGCCCTGGGTGATGTCGTAGAGCGTCAGCACCATGCGCGTGCCGGAGAGCGCATTACGCATCAGGCGGGCGGCCTGGGTGACGGAAGCGACGGTGCGGCCGTCGATCCGGGAGACAACCTCTCCCGCCTTGATGCCGGCCTCGTCGGCAGGGCTTTTGGCCTCTACCCGCCCGATCAGCGCGCCGCCGGACGGCAGCAGAGGCGTGCGCGCTTCCGCCGCCTGGCTCATGGGCGCAAATTCGATGCCGCTATAGCCGCGCGGCGGAGGCGGACGATGCAGGGCATGCAGCACCGCACCGGCGAACAGCGCAATACCGGCGGCAACGACAACTGCCAGGCCCAGCCAACCTCGAAGCATCAGCCCCACTAGCATGGGCCGCGCGATGCCAGAAGTCCTAAAGCCCCTGCGTCTCCGGCAGGCCCAGCATGATGTTCAGGTTTTGCACCGCAGCACCGCCGGCGCCCTTGCCCAGGTTGTCCAGCGCCGCGACCAGGCGTGCCTGGCCCGCCGCCTCATTGCCGAAAACATAGAGCGCCATGGCGTTGGTATTCGCCATCGTCTCGGCATCCAGGGTGGTGATGACGGACGTGTCCTCGGGCGTGGCGACCTTGACCAGCGCGCGATCGCGATAGGCATTTGCCAGCGCCGCATGGATATCGCGCGGCGACGGTTTTCCGGGCAGCGCCCACAGCGGCAGCGGCACTTCCACCAGCATGCCGCGATAGAAGCGCCCAACGCCAGGTTCGAACAGCGGCGGATGGGCCAGTCCCGAATGCCGGGTCATTTCCGGGATGTGCTTGTGCTTCAGCGACAGGCCATAGATGCGCGAAACCGTCTGCGTGTAGTCGGGCGCCTTCGGGTCCTCGAACTCGGCGATCATGCTCCTGCCGCCGCCCGAATAGCCCGACACGCCGTTCGCGGTGACGGGAAAATCCGCTGGCACGAGCCCCGCGCGCACCAGCGGCCGCGTCAACGCCAAGAAGCCGGTCGCCCAGCAGCCCGGATTGCTTACCCGCCGGGCTGCCTTGATCCTTTCATGGCCGTCCGGTTCCAGCTCGGCGAAACCATAGGTCCAGCCCGGCGCCACGCGGTGCGCGCTCGACGCGTCGATCACCTGCACATCCGGATTGTCGATCAGCGACACTGCCTCGCGCGCCGCATCGTCCGGCAGGCACAGGATCACCAGATCGGCACCGTTCAGGGCACGCGCCCGCGCGGCCGCATCCTTGCGCTCGGCGTCCGACAGGGAAATCACCGAAAGCTCGCCGCGGTTTTCCAGGCGCTGGCGAATCTCCAGCCCCGTGGTTCCCGCTGCCCCGTCGATGAAAATGCGTGCCGTCATCGCTTTCAATTCCCTGGCCCGGATGGCCCAACCTGAACAATCCGTGTAAGCTATGTCATGGTCGGGTTGCTCCCAAAGGGTCCGCAAACCGGCCTTGCGCGGGGCGCATTACGCCAAACCGGCCCGCAGGTACAGCGATTTGGATGTGCATCGGGGCAGACAGAGGGGGTTAGGCATGGATCCGCAAGCCATCTTCGACAACTACAAGCGCATCATCACCGAGCATTATTTCGACATGTCCGGCCGGGTCGGCCGGGCGGAGTTCTGGTATTTCGTGCTGGCCAACATCATAGCCGCCATCCTGGCCCATATCGTGGGCAGTATCCTGCACGTGCCGCTGGGGGCGCTGTACAACCTGGCAGTGCTGCTGCCGGCCACCAGCCTGGGCGCGCGGCGGCTTCAGGACATTGGACGCAATGGGCAGCTGGTATGGGTGCTGTTCTTCGTGGCGGCGCTGAGCCAGATTCTCAACGTCTTCGCGGTCATGAGCTTTTTCGCCATCGGGTTCTTTGCCCTGACGCTGCTGCCGATGCTCTGGCTGGTGAACATGGCGACCCTGGTCATCGCGCTGGTGCTGATCTATTTCTGGTGCCAGCCGGGCGATCCGGGCGACAACATGTATGGTCCGCCACCGCCCGCTTTCGATCCGTCGAGGCGCGTTTCGCCTACGCCGTAAGGCGTGGGCGAACAAAACAGTCCAGCGGACTGTTTTGAGCGGCGAGACGCCGCGAGCTTGGGCGAGCGGCCGGGCGCGTTTCGCCTACGCCGTAAGGCGTGGGCGAACAAAACAGTCCAGCGGACTGTTTTGAGCGGCGAGACGCCGCGAGCTTGGGCGAGCGGCCGGGCGCGTTTCGCCTACGCCGTAAGGCGTGGGCGAACAAAACAGTCCAGCGGACTGTTTTGAGCGGCGAGACGCCGCGAGCTTGGGCGAGCGGCCGGGCGCGTTTCGCCTACGCCATGACATGGGCGCCCTTGCTGCGTTGCAACAAATTGGCCCATAGTATGTTCCATGACAGCGCAGGCGACACGGATCGCCGCGGATCGCGCCCATATCCGCCTTCTGGGCCGGCTTCTGGGTGAGGTGATCCGCGAGCAGCATGGCCCAGGTGCCTACGATCTGGTGGAGGACATCCGCCGCCAGTCGGTGGGCGAGTACCGGGCGGGCGAACGCGGGCCTGAAAAGCTGCTGACCGGACTTTCCCGGGACGATACGCTTCTTCTGATCCGCGCCTTCTCCATCTTCTCGCAGTTGGCCAACATTGCCGACGACCACGCCCTGCGGCATGAAACGCGGGCGCTTGGCGCCGGCGCCATGCAGCGGCTGGAGCATCAGGCCGCGCTGTCTGGCCGCAAGGTGGGTGCCTTCCTGAAGGAAGCGCTGTTCGTGCCGGTGATCACGGCACATCCGACCGAGGTGCGGCGCAAGTCGGTGCTGGACCGCGAGGTGGAACTGGGCGAGCTGCTGGAGGCCCGCCAGACGGCCAGCCAGCAGACCGCGGAACTGAGCGAGATCGACGCCCAGCTCAAGCGCGCGATCCGCATCCTGTGGCAGACCCGCATGCTGCGCGACGCCCGCATCCAGGTCACCGACGAGATCGAGAACAATCTGGCGGTGTTCAGCCGCACCTTCCTGCCCCAGCTTGCGGCGGTGAAGCGGCGCCTGGCGCGGCTGTTCGGGCTGGATGGCGAGATCATCCCATTCCTCAAGCCGGGCTCCTGGGTGGGCGGCGACCGCGACGGCAACCCCAATGTGTCGCCCCAGACGCTCGATTATGCGGTGCGCCGCCAGTCCGAGAGCGTGCTCGATTACTACCTGGCCGAGGTGCATGCGCTGGGTGCCGAACTGTCGCTGTCGGATTCGCTGGTGCGGACCAGCGATGCACTGAAGGCGCTGGCGGCGGCGCCGGACCATACTTCCATCCACCAGATGGACGAGCCCTATCGCCGGGCGCTGGTGACCTGTTATGCGCGGCTGGCGGCGACGCGCAAGGCGCTTCTGGGCCGCGGTCCCGTGCGCCCTGCCCGCTTCGAGGCCCGGCGCTATGGCGCGCCCGAGGAGTTTGCCGCCGATCTTGACGTGATCGCCCGCTCGCTGATCGACAATGGCGATGCCGACCTGGGCGACGGGCGGCTGCTGGCCTTGCGCGAATCCGTGGCGGCGTTCGGCTTCCATCTGGCGGTCATGGATGTACGCCAGAATTCCGACGTGCACGAGCGTGCCGTGGCCGAACTGCTGAAGTTCGCCGACGCCGAATCTGACTATCTGGCGCTGGACGAAAAGAAGCGCGCGGCGCTGCTGGAACGGGAATTGTCTCATGCCCGCCCCCTGCGCAGTCCATACGCCGCATATTCGCCGCAGACCGCGCGCGAGCTGGCGATCGCCGATCACGTCGCCGCCCTCAAGCGCGACTTCGGCCAGGGCGCGGTGGCGCAATATGTTATCTCCAAGGCGGGCAGCGTTTCCGACCTGCTGGAAGTGGCGCTGCTGATGAAGGAAGCCGGCCTGTTCGTGCCCGGCACGGAGCCCAGGGCGCAGCTTCGCATCGTACCGCTGTTCGAGACCATCGATGATTTGCGCCGCAGCGCCGATGTGATGGGCGAATTCTTCGCCTCGCCCCTGGCCCAGGCGATGCTGGCCGGCCAGGGCGGACTGCAGGAAGTGATGATCGGCTATTCCGACAGCAACAAGGATGGCGGCTACGTCACCTCCAACTGGGAAATCCACTCCGGCATTTCGCGCCTGGTGGCGCTGGGCAGGGAACGCGGCGTGCGGCTGCGCTTCTTCCATGGACGCGGCGGCGCGGTGGGCCGCGGCGGCGGCTCCAGTTTCGACGCCATTCGCGCGCTGCCGGCGGGGGCTTCTGCGCACGGCATTCGCATCACCGAACAGGGCGAGGTGGTGTCTTCCAAATATGGCGATCCGACAATCGGCCGCGCCAGCCTGGAGACCATCGTGGCCGCGGCGCTGCTGGCCGAACTGTCGCCCCAGGCCGACGCCGCCGACGCGGGCGAAGGGGCCGCGCTTCTGTCAGACCTCAGCCGGGCGGCCTTCACCCATTACCGCGCGCTGGTCTATGAGACCCCGCATTTCGAGACCTATTTCCGCCAGGCGACGCCGCTTCTCGAAATCGCCGACCTCAAGATCGGCAGCCGCCCCGCGTCGCGCAGCACTTCGCCGCGCATCGAGGACCTGCGCGCCATTCCGTGGGTATTCTCCTGGTCACAGGCGCGCGTGATGCTGCCCGGCTGGTACGGCTTCGGCACGGCGGCCGATGCGGTGGGCGTGGATGCGCTGAAACCGCTTCATGCCGGATCGGCATTCTTCCGCACCATGCTGGCCAACCTGGAAATGGTACTGGCCAAATCCAGCCTGGACATCGCGCGCCGCTATGCCGGGCTGGTGGAGGATCGCGCGCTGGCAGACAGCGTGTTCGAACGCATCGCCGCGGAATGGCACCTGACCCGCGACGCGCTGCTGGCGGTCACCGGTCAGACGAGCCTTCTGGAACGCGATCCGCGGCTGGCAGCCTCCATCCAGAGCAGGCTGCCTTATGTCGATGCGCTCAATCACCTTCAGGTGAACCTGATGGCGCGCCGGCGCGCCGGCGATGCCGATGAGAACACCGACAAGGGCATCCACATGGCGATCAATGGTATCTCGGCGGGCCTGCGAAACAGCGGCTAGACGATCTTGCCCATGGCCGGATCGCTGCGGCTGGGACGGCCGGTTTCGATGTGACCTGCCAGGCGGCACAGATACCCCGCCTCCTCGCCCGCCGTCACGGACAGATCGTACCAGTGGTCGCTGGCGGAAAGGCTCCAGCGGTCTTCGATGCGCGCGCCCGGCTGCAGGTCGTGGCGATGCGCAGGCTCGAGCCAATAGGCGTTTGGCGTGACGGCGACGGACAGCATGCGCGGGCTTTCATTGTAAAGCGACAGCACCAGCATGTCGGCTTTGTGCGACAGCGACACGCGCAGCCCCTGGGAGGCGCTGCCTGCTCCGCCCGTCCAGCGGCGCAGGAAGCCGTTGGGACCATGCGCGGTGAAATGGAATGTACCACGGAACAGCAGGCGGTCGCGGACATGCTTGCCGGCTTCAACGGCATAGGAGACGGCTTCGCCCGCGTGATAGACGGTCAGGCCCGCGCCCGCGGCGCCGCGATTGGCGATCTCCACCTCGAAAGCGCCGCCATCGGCCCGCCCCGTCACGTCCAGGGCGTAAGGCAGCGGCCGCGCCGCGCGCTGGCCCGCCTCCTGCGCAAAGGTCTGCGGCATGGCCGGAACAACCGGTTTCGCCAGGCCTTTGCTTTCGTCGGTGACCGCCAGCCGGTCATGGCCATCCGGCAAGGCCGCGCTGCCATCGGGATCGGCGAAGTCGAACACGCTGGTCAGATCGCCCGCCATCGCCCGGCGCCAGGGACTGATGTTCGGTTCTTCCACGCCAAAGCGCCGTTCGAGAAAGCGGATGATCGAAGTGTGGTCGAACAGCTGGGAATTGACCCAGCCGCCGCGCGTCCAGGGCGATACCACCATCATCGGCACGCGCGGGCCGAAACCCACCGGCTCGCCGTGATAGAATTCGCCCATCGTATCCGCGGTGCTGATGCCGTTTGCCTTTGGCGGCACCAGTGGGGGCACATGGTCGAAGAAACCGTCATTCTCGTCATAGGTGAGAATGAAGACGGTCTTTGCCCAGACCTCGGGATTGGATGCGAGCGCGCAGATCAGGCCCGAGGTGAACTGCTCGCCATAGCCGGGCGGTGCCGCCGGATGCTCGCACATGATGTAGGGCGCCACGATCCAGGACACTTGCGGCAGGCGATCCGCCGCCACATCGCGTGCGAAGGCGGCGATCAGGTGTTCGCCGCGCGAGGTCTTGGCGTTTCCGGCATTGGCGCCATCGACCCAGGCACGTCCGCGCCGGTAAAGTTCGTCCGACGGATCCAGCCCGCGGAAGGCCTTGAAATAGGCGAGCTCATTGTCGCCGTAATTGTCGAATTCCTGATAGACCTTCCAGTCGATGCCGGCATGCTGCAGGCGTTCCGCATAGGTGGTCCAGCCGTAAGGCGTGAAGCGGGCGGAGTCGTTGGCGGGGTCCGCCGTCTCATTCACCTCGATGACCGAATTTGTCACCGCATCGGGGATTTCCATTCCCGCCGAGAGGCCATTGCTGCCCGAGAACAGGAACATCCGGTTGGGCGATGTCGGCCCGAAGATCGAACAGTGATAGGCATCGCAGATGGTGAAAGCGTCCGCCAGCGCGTAATAGAAAGGCAGGTCCGCGCGAGTGAAGTAGCCCATGGTCATCGGCGTCTTGGCGTCGATCCAGGCATCCCAGTCCTGCCAGCGCGCCTGGCTGCCCTTCCAGCTGTGATCCAGCGAGGCCATGAATTGGGCGTTCGTCCCCTTGCTGTCCAGGTGGAACGGCGCCACCACCCCGCCGCGCGGATGCGGCTGGTGAAAAACGGACTTTCCGTTCTGCCAGGTCAGCGGACGCGGATCGCCAAAGCCGCGCACGCCGCGCAGGCTGCCGAAATAATGGTCAAAGGAGCGGTTCTCCTGCATCAGGATCACCACATGCTGCACATCCTTGATGCTGCCGGTGATGCGCCGGGCGGGAATGGCAAAGGCGTCGCGCAGAGGCAGCGGCAATGCGGCGGCGGCCGCTGACATTTTCAGAAAATCACGACGGCGGCTGAGGGGCATGGCACGAATTCCGGTCCGGCAGTCCAATCCCTAGACAGCATGCGCGACAGCGTTACGACGATCGCCATGTCACTGTGCCGCACTGGCCACTGCGCGATCCGTCGTCAATCTGAATCCGATCCGTCACAACGCGCTGATACCCCGCCTGCAACGCGGCAATTGCGCCGCATCGCAATATGGGGACTTCAATGCTGAAACGGGGCATGCCGGCTTGTGGCTTGTTCGTGAGCGCCGCGGCCATTGCCATCTGTGCAAGTTCTTCCGCCTTCGCCCAGGGTGCAGCGGCCGAAGCGGGCGTCGAAACCGTGGTCGTGTTCGGCCAGGGCGAGGCGCGCCAGACCCAGACCATCACCCAGAGCGACATTACCGCGGCCGTGCCGGGCACCAGCCCGCTGGAGGTGATCTCCAAACTGCCGGGCGTGAATTTCCAGTCCGCCGATCCCTACGGCATCTATGAATGGTCGACCCGCATTTCCATCCGCGGCTTCAACCAGAACCAGCTTGGCTTCACGCTGGATGACGTGCCGCTGGGCGACATGTCCTATGGCAACTACAACGGCCTGCACATCAGCCGCGCCATCTCGTCGGAGAATATCGCCCGCACCGACCTGGCGCAGGGCACCGGCGCGCTGGGCACCGCCTCCACCTCGAACCTGGGCGGCACGCTGGCCTTCCATTCGCGTGATCCGGGCGAGGAAGCCGGGATTTACGGCAGCGCCGCCTATGGCAGCTTCGACACCACCCACGACTTCATCCGCCTGGACACGGGCGAAGCCGGCACGGGCACCAGCGCCTATGTCTCCTACGGCTTCCAGCAGGCCGACAAGTGGAAGGGCTATGGCCTGCAGAAGCAGCAGCAGGTCAACACCAAGCTGGTGCAGAAGCTGGGCGACAATGCCCGCCTGACCGCCTTCCTGAACTGGTCGGCGCGGCGCGAGAACGACTATCAGGACATGTCGCTCGATATGATCAACCGTCTTGGATACAAGTGGGACAACATCAGCAACAACTGGCCGCTGGCGGTCCAGGTCGCCAACGCCTACCTATCCGGCACGACCCTGCCCGCGCCGTTCAAGACAGTGGATGACGCCTATTACAACGCGTCGGGCCTGCGAAACGACGCGATCGGCGGGGTGACCGGCGACTGGTCGGTGATGGACAATCTGCAGCTCAAGGCCACCTTCTATGGCCACAACAACACCGGCCAGGGCTTGTGGTACACGCCCTATGTGCCCACCTCGGCGCTGATCCCCGGCGCGGCGCCCATCTCGATCCGCACCACCGAATACGGCATCAACCGTTATGGCGCGATCGGTTCGGCCATCCTGACGCTGGGTGACCACACGATCGAGGGCGGCGTGTGGTACGAGAACAACAATTTCCACCAGGCGCGCCGCTATTACGGCCTGAACGCCGACGGTAAGAACCGCACCAGC
>Ga0209935_1000743_pt1 | contig 67988 bp, 59 predicted proteins | sample ThiBio_1000_plan_2_FD_183958 | JGI IMG/M metagenome (GOLD analysis project Ga0209935, IMG submission 183958) | Wastewater bioreactor microbial communities from Cape Town, South Africa - Thiocy_cont_1000_plan (SPAdes) | ecosystem: Engineered > Bioreactor > Thiocyanate-remediating >... | reverse complement strand
TAATCATTATAATAATGTTCGCCCTCACAGTTCCCTGAACTACATGCCACCGGTTGAGTATGCAAGGCGGGTGGCATAAAATAGCGAATCTCATCATGGAGGTGGTACTAATTTAGGGGAAAGGTCAAGTGAACTGAATAACCCAGAGGTTTCTATTGAACGCATTGAAGATATTATTTTACAGATTCCAAAACTTAGCTATCGTATTTTACGTTTGGTCAATTCGGTTGCTTTATATAATGGAAAGGAGATTGAGTCTTTATTAGATGCGATTAAACTATTAGGAATTGTTCGTATCCGAGAATGGCTAAGCCTTTTGCTGTTATCAAGTATTCATGATGTTGAACTGGATCTTCTAGAACGCACTTTAATTCGGGCAAGAATGTGTGAAAATCTTGCTAAAATTAAATGCAAATCGAGTACTCATTTAGCATATACAGTTGGTATTTTTTCCACCTTAGATGCAGTTCTTCATGAGCCTATGGAGTCTTTACTTGCCAAGATCCAACTTAGTGCGCAACTCAAGAATGCATTACTTTATTTTGAAGGCGAGCTAGGGGGTATTTTAAAAATGGTACTGGATTATGAAATGGCCAATTTTAAACAATTAGAGTCTGCCTTAGTTGATAGTAACTTATTGACATCTGCTTATCTTGATAGCGTTAAATATGCAATCAAAACACTCCAGCTTATTAAATAGTGATATAATCTTCTTTATGTAATATTCTATGAATACACTCAGTTTTAACTTTTAAAATCAATTAATGATATTGAGCCAATTATAAATCATAGGAAATTTTGAAAATGACCGTTAAATCCAGTCGAAAACGGAATTTTGCTGATAACGACAGTAGGGTAGCAAAAATAAAAAACCAAGAAACATTTGCTTATGGTACTCATGTTGAGGAAATACCTACTAATCGGCTTCTAATATTGGATGGGTATGCTTTTGATATTGACGAATTGATGTCCCTACCTGAGAAAGATCTTTTTACTAATATGCATACTCAAATGGAGTTTAGTAAAGAAGCAAAAAGAACGCTATTATCAAATGAATCATTAAGAGAGAAAGCACAGCATCTTTTTCCAAAAAAACCTGATTTTCCTGGTACTTTAATCATGGACACTTATAATTTAGGGATCACTTTGCTTCAGCAGTGTAATGACAAAGAACGTCGAGAGGCACTTACAACGTTTAGTCAGGGATTAGAGAAGGTACACTCAGGTATAAAAAGTGAGTTTTTAAATTTTACTATCAAAATGAGTAGCTATAATTACCGAGTAAAAGCCAACTTACTTTCAACCATCCAGGTTAGAAAATTACTTACAGATTTATCTGAAGATAAAATATGTGTTCGTGCCGGCGGAAACTGGTTAATTCAATTAGTACGTAGCATGAAGCCAGATATGGTTAATGAAGCTTATGCCTTAAAATTAAATCAAGAGTTTTCACACGCAACTCCTTTAACTCAAGTAAAAGCCGCACCAAGAATTCCTGCTTTTTTTGCTGATCGATAGCATGCAGAATTCAGTATTGTCAGTTCATTATGGCTAAAGTTATTTTAATTTGTTTTCAATTCTTTTATCTGGAATGAACCAAATCATTGCAACAATTACATAAAGCATTTGCGCAATCCATGCGTAAATATAAGCAAGAGGAATTGCAAGTACATAAAGTATGATGGAAATATTTCCCTTAAAGTCATTGCCAATCGCGCGAGCGACAAGCGAGTCTTTACCTTCATGCAAGATAAGCGTATGCACAAGTATAGAATACGAAAGAGCAGCCATTAAAAGTATTAGGCCATAAAACGATGTTGGGGTTGCTGTAAAGTGGTTTTCTCCCATCCACCCTGTTGCGAATGGAAGTAAGGAAATCCAAAATAAAAGATTCAAATTTGCCCAAAGTACTTTTCCTGAAATGCTTTGAGTCGCGGTAAACAAATGATGGTGGTTATTCCAGTAAATACCAATATAAATAAAACTGAGTAGATAACTTGAGAAAATTGGAATGAGCTGGCGAAGACTAATTAAGTTATCGCCATGCGGAATTTTAATTTCCAACACCATAATGGTAATAATGATCGCCAGCACACCATCACTAAATGCCTCCAATCGTGTTGTTCTCATCCTTTTCTTCCTAGTTGGGTGCCCTGAATCAATCGTATTTCCCATGCAAACAATCAATAATAGCACAAGATTTTCCTGGAATGTTCACAGGCAGCATACGCGCACGTAAATGAGTCTGTTTGTATGTCGTTATATCTAATAAAAACAATAAGTTTCTTGTTTTTTTAAGGTGCATACATTCAATATTTTAGGCATAATTTGTATTGGATCTATTGACGCTGACCTAAAAATATGCAAAATTGATATTTTGTCTTCACTTATCCTAAAGGTGTCGTCTTCTAAGGTAATTTATTATGAGTTCAAGTAGTTGTAAGCATGCCAAAATTTCATTGTTTAGCGCAACAGCACTTTCTGCTACTGCCATGGTTGGCTCAGGATGGCTCTTTAGCGCTCAATTAAACGCTAAGATTGCCGGAAATTACTCATTTCTTGCATGGATTTTAGCGGCATTATTGGTAATGGCAGTGGGATTGTGCCTTGCACAAGTTGCCTCAATTTTCCCAGTACGTGGTGCTACTGCTCGCTCGAGTGCATTATCGCACAACAATATTTTTGGTATGCCGTTCGCTTTTGCTAACTGGTTTGGACTCATGGTAACAATTGGCACAGAAGCCCAAGCAACCACACAATATTTAGCAGCCACCATTAAAAGTGATACCTTGATGATGGGCAATGTCCTTACTATTTATGGTAAGTTATTTGCCCTGGGGATCTTAGTCATTTATTTATTAATTAATTACTTTGGTATTAAATTATTAACCAAAATTAATAATACAATTACCGTAGTAAAAATTCTCAGCCCAATTTTTACGATTATTATTTTTTTGATTCTACATTTTGACAAGAGCAACTTTAGTTTAGACACCAACACACAATATGGAATTGGCTCAGCAATTACGGCAATTATTTCAGCTGGTTTAATCTATTCTTACAATGGGTTCCAATTGGCAGTAGCTTTTGCAAGCGAAATGGAGAATCCAAAGAGGAATATTCCTTTATCAATCGTTCTTTCGATTGTTATCGTCATGTGTGTCTACATGTTACTCCAATTATCGTTTATGGGGGCTGTCCCTCATGAAATGTTAGGTAGTGGTTGGAGCAGCCTTAACTTTCATTCACCATTAATTAATTTAGCGATGTTGATGGGGGTTCATTTTTTAGCAATGATCTTGATTGCTGACAGCATTGTGAGTCCATCAGGCACAGGATACTCTTATTTGGGCGGTGCTTCACGGATGTTTTATGCTATGGCTAAAGAGGGGCAAATGCCAAGTCGGTCAATTACTAAATTACATCCTAAATATAATTTGTGTCGCCGTTCTTTGCTGATTAATTTTAGCTTAACTGCCATCTTTCTCTGGAATTCTGATAGTTGGGCTTCACTCATGGTGATTGTTACTGGTTATCATTTAATTGGGTATATGGCCGCACCGATTAGCATGGGAGCAATTAAACCTAAAACCAGGATATTTGGACTCATTGTTTTTTGTATCCTTGGTGTCATGATGAGTACTTTACCTGCGAATGATTTTCTAAAGATGAATTTGTCGATTTTAATTTTAATGGTAATTTATGGCGGAATACAAATTACACGACGAATGAAAGCAAGTACCTTATTTGTATTATCAACACCATTCCTAACTTATTTGTGGCTAATTTATTTCTATCAAAATGTTTATTATATTCTTTTGATATCTGGTCTGTTTTATTTATTAATTACACATAAAGACTACGTTAAATTATGTAAGGAAACTCAATTTATCGCCAATGATACTGATTTGGTTGCCAATGTAGGTGTTGGCCAGGGGCAACAAGCGTAGGTGTATACAATTTTTGTTTGCTTCATGCACAACTAAAGACCTGAGCGCATCGATGCATGAGCTCAGGCCAGTGGTCTAACCGAAACGTTTATTTATGGAAAGACTCACAGATTGTACGGCTACTTCCTGAGATGGATTAATGTAGGATGTTCCAATTAGATGGTCAGGTCCTATTTGATTGGTAAACGGACTTACATACTTAACCGTATTTCTTCCCGTTCTAGCGTACGTATAATTCACATCTAAGAACCAAGATGGATCAATGAAATAGGTTAGACCTAATTGTCCTGCTCCTCCCCATTCCCACATGGATTGGGATAAATTAACTGGAGCACCACTAATATCAGTTCCTTGCATACCATTATAATCAGCATATCCAATTAAATGATAAATATTAGATTGCATCCCTAATAATACTGCACCACCCCCCAAATAAGCATGAATATGCTCGAAGGAATGTCCTAAAAATGCCAAGAAAAGCAGCTCATGATTCACACTGGTTTGTGCCGATTCTACAGCATAATTTCCGGTGAAGTCTGTGGTCACGCCGGTGATTTCGTTATAGTTTGAACCCGCCTGAGCGATAGTCATATTGTAATCAGCGAAATGAGCATCTAAGAAATCATAGCTGAATTTAGCTCCCCAAAAATTAGGGCTTCCAGCAAAATGTTGAAAATAACCTGCTTGCGCATGAGGAGAAAATATATTTACGGTTTGATAAAAAGGATTAGAAAATCCTTCTGCGGATCCGGTACTTGTCAAAATCGGGCCCAAATAAGCGTCATTAACTCCTTTTCCCCAAATCTTTTGATTATCAAGGCTTGCGGAGTTATAGTTTCCACCGATACCCACAAAAAAGCCCTTATCTACAACCGGGGCAGTAGGACCCATACTCCCAGCAAACACCGAACTAGAAAGTACTAGAGTACTGAGTCCTGCATAAAATCGTTTAGTCATAAAATATCCGTATAAATAAAGTGAACGTTAAATAAAGCAAGGTCAATGATGTATTGACATCTTGTTTGACTATACTAGCCTAAATTTATCTTCAGGCAAAGAATCTAAAAGAATAAATAATGAAGTAAATTCAAGGTAGTTATGTATTTTATGTATGGGGTCTGTAGACAATTATTTTACGTCTGATCAAGAGTGGTTCGTACTGAATATGCAAAATTAAATTTCATATTTGTCTTACAAAAATCCTATAATGAGGTACAAATATGCGTTACGCTAGCGCTCAGAGAGCTGATATATCACACTGAGAGCACGTATTTAATTTCTTTGAGAAGAACATATGAACACATCGAAACGTTTTATTGCAATTGGGGCCTTATCCGCAATGATTGCGACAATGTTGGGTGCATTTGCTGCACATAGTTTGAAATCACAGTTTAGTGATCTCCAGATGGAAATTTTTAAAACAGGAATTTTTTATCAAATGATACATAGTTTGGCGTTATTATTTGATGGGTTCCTTCTTTTGCACATTAATAACCGATTAATAAAAAGTTCAGGATGGCTCTTTTTGGTAGGTATTTGTTTTTTTTCTGGAAGTTTATATTTAATGAGTTTTTTTGCAATAAAAGCCTTAGGTATGGCCACACCACTTGGTGGCCTATGTTTTATTTTTGGTTGGTTTTTATTGGCTATTGGAGTTTACAGGGCGAGCAATGTTGAGAAGCCTCAACACACTGTGAAAGGTGTGCACGCGATTAATTTGAAAGTGCACCGCAATTAAAATATGCTTTTCTCTTTTAGAGTGAAATATATCTGATATATCACAGGAGACGTATATGAGGTATTTGGGGGGGGAATTTTCATTTTGGTTTTGAACCTGCTTATTCCAAGCTTGGCTTATGCAAAACTGATTTGGCAAGAAACGCAAATTCCGATTAATACCAAAAACTGACCAGTAAAACTTGAAGCTTTATTGGTCTTTGCTGATGATCAAGCCAAACATCCTCTAGCCCTTATTAGTCATGGTTCTCCACGCAGCGCAAAAGATCGCCCTTATATGACGGCACTTTCTTATTTACCCATAGCTTATGAATTTGCACGACGTGGTTATTCTGTTGCTGTGGTATTAAGAAGGGGCTATGGTAGCTCAGGAGGAGGGTGGGCTGAAAGTTTTGATTCATGTAATAATCCTAATTATATGAAAGCAGCGCGATCTGCAGCAGAAGACTTACATGGAGCAGTGGACTATTTAGGGACATTAAAACAATTTGATACGAACAAGTTCATTGCGGTGGGCGTTTCCGCGGGTGGCTTTGCTTCCATTGCACTTACTGCACTTAATCCTCCAGCAGGATTAAAGGCAGCCATTAGTTTTGCAGGTGGGCGTGGTTCGCAGTCTGATGATAATGTATGTAATGCAAATGCTCTTATTACAACATTTGCTCAATTTGGTAAGACCTCAAGAGTTCCTACGTTATGGGTCTATGCACAAAACGATCATTTTTTTAATCCGGATCTGGCGAAAAAGTTATTTCATGCGTTTACTGGCGTCGGTGGGAATGCGTTTTTTATTCAAGCAAATCCATTTGGGAAGGAAGGTCACTATTTATTCTCGAAAGCTGGTATTCCTCAATGGGCGCCTATGGTAGATAATTTTTTAAAAAACAATAAATTAGCCTTAGTTGATACACTGCTTCCATTGCCTGTTTCTTCATTAAAAACACCAAATTACTTATCAAGCAGTGTCAAACAGACATTTTCCACCTACAAAAAGGCTGCACCACATAAAGCATTTGCTGTTTCTGAATGCGGCGCATATGGTTGGCGCTCAAGTCAACGTACGCAAGAGTTAGCAGAGAAAATTGCTTTAGGTACCTGTAAACAATACGGTGCGGAAGAATGCAAATTAATTGTGGTCGATGAGGAGCTAGTTTAATCCCCTGTATTACTTTGCATTAATACGGGCTATTCTAGCCTTTGCCGCATTATGATCATTTTTATCGATACACTCCATCTCAGAATATAAGTCCAGAATTGTGCTATATATTAACAATAGGCCACTGTTTGGTCGTCGTATCAATATGCCCTCATTACCTCAAGAAGTTTTAATAGAAAAGGCGAGTAAATGGCAAAGCCGTTTTATAGGAAATACCGCCAGTTTTAACAAAGAAGTAACAAACGAAGGCGTCTGTCTCGGATTAAGTGTTTGGCGTTTGTATTGCACGTTAACTGGAAAATATGAGCAATATGAACAGTTATTAAAGCTTATTTATAATTCAGACCCACTCGCAGAAGATATTAGTCCTGAACTTCATCAAGCTTATGAAACATTTATTCAAAATACGCTTTGGTTGCATCGACTCTTGGCTGTTGAAGCAGGCACAACACAGGATCGTATGGAAGGCGCTTTAGAGGCTTTATTTAAACGAAAAGGAGAGCCCTTTCCGCTGACCTATCATCAACAATTTGCAGGTATTATTACTGTAGACGAACTCAAGTCAACGCTTGCAACCTATTTAAAGATTGATCCAAGCCAACAACACGGCGTGGGATTTACGTTGAGCGGCCATGGACACTCCATATCAATAACCCGAGTTGGAAACCGAATTGAAGTGATCGATCCTGCGGATGGCAAGCTATGGGGGATTGATCTCCCTGAAAATGGAACGCCTGAAACCAATGCAGCAGCACTGACATCGGCAATAAATAAAATGTATGACCAAGTGCTTCATGGTGCTTTGCATTTTGATGAACCGAAATTTCAAGGTACTTATCACGGTATCCGCATGCATGTGTATTCTCGACTGCATAATCCAAGTCCTGAGGTATTACCGACTATATATCCTTCTAAAACGGAACTAGTCACCGCAATCTATGAAAAAAGAAAGGACACCCTTGATAAACAAGATGGAGTTACAAAGCTCGATGCATTAGCTTATGCAGTGCAAAATGGTGATAGAGAGTTAGTACAATATCTCGAGCGAACTTTAGGAGAGGCAAAGCTTGCCGCGTGCAAAGAACGGGCATTTAAATCAGCAGTCTCATCAGGACAGCTTGAATATGTAACACGTTACTATAAAAAAGAGTATGTAGACCATACAGTACTAGATAATGCATTCACCAGTGGCAACAAACAAATAATAGGTTTTCTGCTTGAAAAAGGACACCGCTTAGTAAAAGCCGGTTTTAACTATGCTCTTCTTAACGCAGCTCGTTTAGACCAGGGTTATACGTTTAATCTTCTTTTAGAATACTATGATAAATTTCACAAAGAGCAACCTGATTTAATTGATCCTGCCGAATTAAACTACTCTGGTAAGTTTCATAAAATCGCTACCCCATTATTGAATATTGCTGCGCAAAACAATAGTGTTGAAGTGATGCGCATGTTATTAGCAAGAAATGTTAATTTAACATTAACCGATGAGTTAGGTCGAAATTGCTTACATTATCTTTCGCTTCATCAACCTGAACTTTTTATTGCGATTGCATCGCGTAATCCAGCATTACTTTTTGTACCGGATAAAAAAGGTGCGCGTCCGATTCATCGATTGTATCAAGAGGGGGATGCGTTAAGTGAAAAAATTTGTCCATTACTCATCAAAGCAGGGCAATGGCATGAAGCTTATATCTTAGCACTAAAAACGAACAATCAACGCATTATAAATTTGGTATTTCAAGTTGAAGACCTAGATTCTAATCTATTTTTTAAAACAAGTACCATCGCTTCGTTACCATGGGAGGCATTGGCAAAAAAACCGGAGTTATTTGAGCTTGTTGCGAAAAAAGTGGATATCAAAAAGTTAGGTAAAGAAGAGCTAGTTGAATATTATGTACTTGCTTTACATCATAAAAAAATGGACCTTTGTAAAGAAATTAGTGGTCATATTATTGATAAAAGTGATCTTTTACTCAAAAGCCCACGCAGTAACACAAATCCTTCAGTCTTTTTTGAAAATGATGAAACTACTTATAATCAGCTAATAAGCCCTATGGATTTGGATGCTTTAAAACCCGTGGCATTAAATCAAGCGTATAAACTAGCATTGTTGCATCATAACCAAGATGTTTATCGGAAGTGTATCAAAAAATTAAAAGAAGATTCCGCTTTTCTCGAGCGTACCGATGATCTTGATTTATGTTACCAAAGAAAAAATAACGCTTTATTTAAGGAATTATTTTCAATAAAAAAAGTGAGTGAAGAATGGTGCAAAACAGCCTTTATCAAATCATTACATGAGAATAATTATGAGGTAGCGAGTGCTATCCTACAAAAGTTCCCTCAATTGGTCGATGCGCAAATAGATAATATTAACGGCGTACCCCAATATCCTTTGTGGGTTGCCATTCATCAGGAAAATAAGGCACGCTGTCAATTTTTATTGACTCATAATGTAGATCCTTACATAAAAAGACTTAGTAGTACGTTAATGCTCGAGGCACAAAGACGTGAACCGTTAAAAGAACTATTTGTTTCCTATGATACGCATATTAAGAGTATGAAGAATCAGTGTGCGGAGGTGCTGGAGCAAATGCATGGATATAAGAAATGGAAGTTAACCAAAAAATACGGGCTTTTTGGTGACTTTACTGATGCCATGCTCTTACCAATTAGGGGTAAATCGGTATATATTCCCAAGGGGGTAAATGACATTGTGCAGAATGTCTTAGCCATTATAAACGCAGAACCCAAAATTTCAGTATTGAAAGAACAAGTAGAGAGGCTAACTAAGAGCATTCATGCAGTACCAGATACGATATTACCTGCAGATTTAAAATTAAAATTACTTAATACGCTTAATCCTGTAGAAGCAACGTCTGCACATAAAGAGTCGCTTCAGGAAATGAGAAGGGGGGCCGACAAACAAGATGGTGCAGCGATAAGTGCCCCCTAATGGACTCGATTTCGATATACACATAGCCCGTATTAGCACAGTGTAATATGGGGTTTAGATATCATGAAGCAAATTACACTACTTTCATTGCAGACGCACACGGGGCAGAATCATGCTCTAAAACTTTAGAGGGTACAATTCTTTTTACTTTAAAAGGTCGTGATGCACCATACTTAATTTCTTCCAAGGGTTCACTGAACACTATATCTTTTACAAATACGGGTGCCAGTTCGGGGGGCGAGACTTTCATTTCGGGTAGATTGAGTGCTTTTTTTAAAACGGCTTTTTTACGTATGAGCAAATTAGCCCATTGTTCTAATAATTTTTTATTATCAGAAGGCAATAGCCCCAAATATTCCTCACGGATAATCAGTTTTTTGATGTGTGCATCGTCTAAACTGGCAAATTTTGCCAATTCAGATTTAAGTTTTTCTTTATCAATATCATGAAAAAATTCACTGAAATGTAAATTTCCAATTATATTTTGAGGATTATTACATACTTTGCTGAATGAAAAGGGGGCATAGATTAAAGGATTATCTAATGATAAATTGGCTGCAAACTTAAGTAGAGCACTATCAATATCTGCTGAATCGAATATGGAATCACCTGGATCTATTTTTATGATTTGATGTTTGCTCGAACACTTAATGAGTCCTATATTACGCATTGCAGAACCAAGCACATCCATATCGTCTAGAATAATCGCGGCAGCAAGCAGCGCTTCTTTTCCACAAATTGATAAATCACTTTCCACTTTCTTATACGCAGCAACACAGTCATCGACTTTACTCTGTTGATTGATTTCTTCTAATGCTTTTTTATTACTAAACCATTCAACCAGATCCTTATAACCAGGTATAACTTTTGAGAATAAACCCAGTTGCTTTTGATAATAGCCAATATATAAATTGGCAGTATGTACTCGAAATACTTGATAAATTGAGTTAGCAATATGATCGCGAATGGCATTGATTGCTGTAAGTTGTTCAAGTCCTTTTTTTAGCTTGATTATATAATACTCTTCAGCATCAACATCTGACCAAAAAGAATATTTTGCCTTAGCCATAGCGTTCCCACGTAGTAATTATGTAAGTTTCTATGGTGAGGAATATTCTTTAAAATGGCAACTATTTGGTGATGAAAAGAGGAATTTGCATTAGAGAAAGACATGACTTAATAAAACCTTAATGTTTGTTGTCTAAAATATGATCACACCAACCAATATCAGGTCAATCCTGGTGTTAACGTTATTAAGGAAGCTGTGTGATTAAAATTATGTCCCTTTCTCTTTTTATTATCATTGGAATGTTCTGTTCGCAATCAAATGCGTCACAAAAAACAATTAAACTGAATCCAAATGAAACGAAGTCACTTGCAAACAATACGCTCTGGACTCTAAATGCCACATGTGTTGTTCAAAGTACCCATCTAAATAAAAGCAAAATTAAAATTAATGTAGTCAAAAATTGTGGCTCTGTTAATGGAAAAAAATTGTCTACAGGGCAAGGAACTTTAATCAAGGTTAAAAATAACAGCAGTGTCTCTGTCACAGCGGAACCTGGCACGCAAATCAATCTTATCAATTTAGGAACAGACGATCTGCAAGCAGTGTGTTCTACTTAAATATGAAGATATAATCAAAATCAAAACTTTAGCCCGTATTAGTGCCACGTAATACGGGCTGTCGTAGTTGATTTCTTTATATTCTTTATGCTATGGTGGGTAAATGAACAAATATCGTTCGTTAATCCTATTACTACTTCTGAGTGCTGTTTTACTTACACCACTCAAACTGCCAACGTGCCCAAAACAAAATTTGGATTCGCCTGTTGCTTTTTCTCTTGCAGTGTCTCCTTGCTCTATCCAACAAACCATGAACAGCAGCTGCTTTTCTTCTTCATACTGGCTTCAAGATGAATTTCGTTTGGCTTCATCATGGATAGTACGTAGTCTCATCGGTTTGTTAAGCTTTTTACTTATTTGCTCTAAATACAACTCACCATTGGATGAAATTTATCGTCCCCCGATTTGATTCCTTTTTATTTTTAAATTCAAAAAAATAAATTATTGAGGAATCAAAATGAAAAAACTATTTTTGTCATTATTGATGACATTTATCTCTTCTTCTGTTTTTGCAGCGGAATTTGGCAGTGTAAATCCTACAGATTTGATGCTGTTTATCCAAAATAACAGTCCGATTTTTTATTTAACGGCGTTCTTTTTTTTGGGGGTTCTGTTAGCGTTTACTCCCTGTGTCTTGCCCATGGTGCCGATTCTTTCGGGTATTATCACTGGCCAAGGCGCCAGTAGCGGTCGACATGCTTTTAAATTATCTTTAGGCTACGTGTTTGGAATGGCAGTTACTTATGCCATAGCCGGGATGTTGGCAGCATGGTTTGGCTCAACGGTACAAACTCTAATGCAGCAGCCGATGATTATTGGCGGTTTTAGTATTTTATTTACACTTATGGCCTTGTGGCTTCTAGGTGTTTTTGAATTGCGACTTCCAGCTTTTATTCGGATTGCTCCCAACAAAGCACGCCAACATGGTGTGATATCAGCTACAGTCATGGGATCTTTATCTACCTTAGTTGTCTCGCCCTGTGTCACCGCACCCTTAATTGGTATTCTTACCTATATTGCACAGAGCAATCATGTCGCTCAAGGTGGTTTATTACTCTTTGTTTTGGCTTTGGGCATGGGAATGCCATTATTGATTGTAGGAGCAGGGTATGGCCGCTTTTTACCAAGTTCTGGTCCATGGATGGTTCGTATCAAACAGGTATTTGCCATGATGATGTTTGCTATGGCTGTCTGGCTATTGAGCCGTGTCGCCCCTAAATTTTGGATCGATATGCTCTGGGTCGTTGTTTTTCTTGTTAATGCATGGGTTTTTGGTGCTTTTCGTCAAGAACATCAATGGGGTGGACGACTGTTACAAGCTGTGGTTTTATTATCCATGATGGGTGCAGGGGCATTGGCTTATCACGCATTTGCTCCCACTCCTCTTGCGCAGGCAGAAACGAACTCTCCATTTGTTATGGTGCATACACTTGAGGAGGTTAATGCAAAACTCGCTGCGGCCAAGGCTAAAAATCAACGCGTGTTTATTGAGTTTTTTGCGGGATGGTGTAGTGATTGCCAGGCTATGGATAAGCATGTTTTTAATCAATCAGAGGTCATTGATGCCATGCAAGGCTCAGTAAATCTTCGTGTTGATATTAGTGAAAAATCAGAGGCCGTAGCAAAGATTCGTCAAGCGTTCCACATTTATGGTATACCTACTATGCTATTTTATGATAAGCAAGGAAATGCACTGACTCAATTAAGCTCTGTTGGGCAGATATCTAAAGAAAAAACTTTAGAATTATTATCCCAATTTCGCAGCTAGAGTAAGCAACTTCCCTTCTCCCCTTGGGGAGAAGGGATTTTAATGGTAAAAAAACGTGTATATTTACCCTGGCTTTATTTTAAAATATTGGATAGTTTTTTGTTATTCGAGATGGAGTTCCGGAATAGAGAATTATCCATTTCCACGATGTCAGAAGCGATACTATCTAGGCTCATAAATACAGTTTCAATCATCCTTTTTGTCTCATCGCCACGCGCAAGCAGATTCTCCAATACTTCTTTTAAACCCATCTGATCTTGTTGGTATCCTAGATATTCAGGATTACTTACGATAAAGGAGTCGATAGCAATACCGGTCTTAAGATTTAATGTGATTGAGAAAAAAGCATCAGTAACCATAACATCTTCAGGAGATAGATATTCAGGAAGCTTGTCGAGGTCTATTTTTATTGCAAGCAATGCAGATAAACCGATGTAATTACCCTCAGCATCTTTGGTTGTTGAAGTAACTACTCCTTTGATAAAAATAGCGTCACCATATTCTTCGGTATAGCTCTTCACGGTTTCCTCTAAAAGTTCAATGGATTTAGGAACCATTTCATTGCTCTGTTCACGGGACAAAAACTTGGTGAGATCAAAACCTAATGAACCTTTGAGTGTGGTGGTGGGCGATATGCCATCGTTATAGTCATAACCTAGATTATCAACTTTTATGATGAAATTATTTTTCGAGCCCATTTTGCTATAAAGGCCATTTAAAGCGACTTTGAGTGCGCGCTCATTATTTATTTCTACTGCATCAAATTTGAGTTTTGCAGCAGTGGTTTGATTTTGAAAAGGTGTAAGAATGTTAGTAATTTCGGTATTTAATAAATCAAGAGGAGAATCACCGGCTAACGCACTAGAAATAACACTCAAACTTAAACCAAGAGTACAAAAGAATTTTTTCATAATAAAACATCCTGTTATTTATATTGATTCGGGTTTATCAGTTAGTCTTCACAAACTGAGGGGTTATTATGTCATTTTTTATCAGCAAAAAAAATCGTGGTAAACAGAATGTATACGCAATTTTGAAACGATTGAAATGATACTGTTGAAAAAATCAATGGGTTCTGATTAAGTTAGAGCCCATTGATTTATTTGGAAATAGTACTGATTCTATCTATTCATTTTGAATAGACTTTTTCCTGTTAGTGGTTGAGTGTAGACGCCGCTATCATATTCTTGCCAGTTATCGGCAGGTTTGATATTACATTTTTTGGAAACCATGTGCCATCCGGGTTGATGTTTATAACAGTTTGTTGCATGGGCAGATCCAAATACAGCGATCATACCAATAGCAATTAATCCTGCTGTTGATGATTTGATCTTCATTTAGAACTCCTTATCTCACTAGTAAGATGCAAAATGCATCAATATGATTATATTATGATCAATTGAGATGTGCAAATTTTGTTTCGCTTTTTAAGCAAAGCACAGTCGAATTAATATTGTATATGTTTGACTCGTCAATAGCGGTTATTCCATTTTTCTAGTTCTATTATTATAAGACACTAATAATTAATCAATTTTTTTTACAATCAGAAGAGTAGTCCGTAATGAACTTACTTTGCCAGTTCGTTTTTTTCCTAATTACAAGCCCTGAGGCATAGAGCACAATACCGGTAAGAATAAGGGATAATGTGCGAATAATGGTTGGCGTTGATGACGCGTCATAAAGTAGTGCCTTACCAGCCGCAAAAAATAAAACGATCAGTACTGATTTTGCAATCAGTATATCGTTTCTCAATGTTGAAACCTGTAGCATGATGAGTACATAAGCAAGCCAGGATGCAGAGACTGCCAAGGTTCCATATTCCGAAGTGAGCTGGTAAAGGCTCATGATCGCCAGGAGATGTGTAGCTGCTAGCAAAACGTAACAATATTCTTCTTTATGGGCGAATTCTTTGCGATTTTTTATTAGTAGGCACCAAATACTGGCAAAAGATGGCCAAGCCACTACAGACCAAGTTAATTCTTTGCTGCTCAGCAAGTGACCTATCATACTTAAATATTCAATACCTAAAATTGCAGAAAGCGCTACAAATGGGATTAAAAAAGGGATACTCCATTTAACCACACTAATTCTTGTATGCAACAAGGTATATCCAAAAACAATCATCGGGAAAAGCCAAGGCCTGATATTTAAAGGCAAAAGGCCGAGATAAATGGAGTGGAAGCAAACAAGTGTCACAAAGGTCAATAATACATTACGACTGTTAAAGCGACGTTCAGGAAGCCATTTTTTAGCGGAATAATAAAGCCCTACTAAAAGCGCTGCTGCAGCCAGAGAAACGCATGAGGCTATAGTCTGATCAATGCGACTGAGATAATAATATTCCATAGCGTAGAAAATGAGTAATACAGGGAATAGACTCCATGACTCTTTTTCAGTGAGTTGTTGTTGGGTCAAGCGTGTATGAAACAGAGTGCCAATTGAGTAGATAAGAAAATTAATGGCAAGTACTGTAGCAATTAACACATCTTGATGGAGCTTCAGACCAATTGCTGCTGTTATGGATATCGCTAAATAAGCTGAAATCATAGTTAATGTACGTGACTCCACCCAAATAGCAAGCGTTGCAAAATTCAATGAACAGATCGTGAAATAATACAATGAATAGATCGTGTTATATTCAACACCTGAAACAATTGGAGCAATGTAAGCTCCTAGGGCAGCTATAATCGCATAAATGTCATGCTTAAATCGTAAATAAAACCAAATTGAAATCCCGGAGACAACTGTGGTGATGGCAATAACTGTTTGGAATGAAATAAGAAGGTAATACTGATGGGCGGCAAAACCAGTGAAATAAAGCACGGTAGCGCCTGCAGCAGGTAAAAAGCATGCATATATTCTATCTGCATTAGAAATAACAATACCGCCTATAAATAATGCCATTCCAAATAGAGTTGCTACTCCAAGCTGCTTTTCATGCGTGAGCCATCCGGATTCAATGGATAATTTAACAATGAAGCAAGCTGCTAGAATAAAGCAAGCAGAGGCAACAAAACCTAGCCAATTACCCGACATGGGTTTGGGTGTGGACTTTGACCGGTCTACACTTTTCTTATTTTTAATGAGCTTAGATTGTTTGATTGGCGCGATGGGAGATACGCTACCAATAATTTTTTCAACTGTGGATACTCGAGTGTCTAGTGACTCTATGCTTTTTTCAATATCAATCGATTTCAAGAAAATATTCCACACACATTAATAATTGAACAATTTTACACCATTTTGCCTGTTATTTTCGAGTATTATTTTAAAATTATTCATTTTTAGCTGTTTTTATCAAGCCGTTAGTCTTTGTAAGTACTGTAATTAGGGTAATCAAAATAAAAAAAGAAAAATTGTTTAAGTCAAGACTGTTTTTTTCTTTTTTATTTGTTTATGATAACCACGCCTAAGTTCTTTTTTTATATCTACTCTTGTGGATATTTGCGCGTATCAAATATTGAATTGCTCTCCAATAATTACCAAAAGCCATATTCCATCTCGTGTTCAACGTATGAGCTATCGCTGAGTTATTCACATTTTCTGTGGATAAGTCTGTTTATAGCCTGTCAAACACCATATAGAATTTAGAAAGTAAATGGATGGCACATCATGTTCCAAAGTGCTATTTATGGAGCAATGAAATGATTCGTGAATCATGCACAGTCCTTATACTAGATTTTAAAGTGCACAACAAGAATGCTTCATTAGCATATAAAAAAGTAGATCTCGCCGCTTTGTTCAGCACTTACTTCATTTGGTCTTCCAGCCAAAATCTCAATAAAGAGGTCACCGCTTGGGGTTGTTCAATGTGAAGCATATGTCCACAATCTTCAATGATTGCTAGTCTTGCCGAATGAATCGCTGCTTTCATTGCTTGTTGTGACTCTAAAGTAAAGGCACTGTCTTGTCTGCCGTACATAATTAATGTTGGACAAACAATTTTGTGAAGTTGCTCGGTAGTTGATTGGCTATTGAGCATCGCTTTGGTTTGATTTAGAAAACCTTGTTTGGGAAACTTTGCTTGTCCTTCGATGAGCGTGTTCATTAATATGGGGTCATTGCTGCGAAAAGGGGCAACACTGGTGGCGTTGACTTCATTGAGTAAACTCTCAAGACGGTTGCTTTCAATTTCATGTTGCCATCGTTCAAAATATTGACGCTTTTCGTGATCTAAATCTCCTGTCCAACTGCCCATGACAATCAGTTGCGATACCCTGTGAGGGGCTTGTATGGCGACCATCTGAGCTAGCCATCCTCCTAAAGAATGCCCACAAATTATAAATTGTTCCGGTGTATCAGCAAGTAGTTGTTCCGCCATTTGTTCTATTGTTTCAACATCAAAAAAATATTTGACAGTAATATCAGCGATATCAGCAAGGTGTTGGTATTGATGTGTCCACAATTTTTCTGTGCCCCCCCATCCAGGGACTATAATCAATTGTTGTTTCATGTTGACTCCTTAGTAGCAGTAGCGTCTTTGCAGAGAATTATAGAACACTTTAATGTAATCTAATACGAGGAAGAATCGAGGGATTTTCAAAAGCATCAGGTTTTTAATGGGGACTAATGTTTATATCGTGTCATCGCTGTATATATCCGATAATTCGTTCGCCTGCTAAATTGTAGCCTGGCTGCAGCGAGGCGGAACCCGGAGAGCTGCTAAACCAAGCATCTACAGAGTTAATTTGTACTCTCCAAAAATTTCTTTATGAAGTTCAATTACCCATGGTGTTCCAGCTCATTAGTGCATGCTGGGATTAGCAGCCCAGCCTACGGTTATTTATTTTTCACTGATTGGTATAGGCATTTTTATTGATTGCGGGAGCACAAATCTAAATGAATAAAACACTCTCTTTGTTGAACGTAATCATTTGGGTTTTGCTACTCAGTAGCGATACTGCTGCGCAATTATTATTTAAAGTAGCAGCGCTTATCCATTGCATTAGCCCTTACCGCAATACTTTATATTACTCTTTCTATAACTTCTTACATTTTTTTCCATGAGCAAATAAGTCCAATTCAGTGGATAGGTACTTTATTAATTGCCGCAGGAACCTGCCTTTTAGGATATCATGATGGAACGAAAGCAACCTCAGATACCCTAGATATTTTACAAACCCCTTTTCAGCTTGCTCATTATAAAAACGATCAATATGTAACTCATTATTTAGAAATATTTTAAATTAGAATGTGAGCGTTAAGATTTTCCCAAAAAAATTTTGATCTTGTAAAAAGAATAATACATATCAATTATTTGGTATTCTATCGTTCTGTTTTTATTAAAAAATATTTAATATGATTTTTTATCAGAACGCAAATGTCATTATAGTCTGGATGCCTTTTTTGAGCTCATCATCGAGCGAAAGGTTGTAGCTAAAAACTAAGGAATGGTCGATGCGCAACAGCAAGCAACAAAAACAAAGTCCTCTTGATGAACTCGCTAATGAGATGATATTGGCCGTTCTTAACGCGCGTAATAAGGATGAGAGTTATATCATTGAGCCCAAGGATATGGCGTCGGTTGCTTTAAGTAGCAGACGTTTGAACATGCTAAGTCAAAACGCCAATTGTATTTTTTTTCCACATATGTACAAAAATGTTCGGGAGAAAGCTTCAGATTATCATGACTATAAAGAAAAACGACTGGGTCAATTACAATATGAGCAAAGAATGCGAAACGAAAAAAGCGCTCCATTTTATTTGAATAAGGCTGCAAGAAAAACAATGGCCTGTGGTTTCAGTTTGCTCTTGGCGTCCTTTTTGGCATTCAAATTTGAGATGAGCTATCCTGGTTTTTTCTTAACGACTGTGGTTTTTACCTTACTGTCTATGGTCATTAATGAATTTCTTCATCATCATGTAGAATGCACTTTAGATAAATCTAAATTAAGGGAGATTCCTCTTGAGTTTTTCGAAGAAGAAATAGCAAGTAAAACGACTTCATTTAGTCTGTAAGTAACAAGAGATTTAAATTTTCAACATTGCGATAATGTTTTCGGGTGGATCAAGTTTAAAAAATCGATGCATTTGATTTTTAACAATTGATCGTGATTCCCTGCATTAAACACTAGCCATTCTTTATGTGCGAGGCTATCTGCAAGATAGACATCCATACCATAAAGTTCACCAAAAATCGGTAAAGCACCAATTTCGCAATCTTTAAATCGGTCTTGAAATTCAAACTCTTGAGCAATTTCGGCTCGCTTAGCGTGAGCTTCTTTTTTTAATTGCTCTAAATTCAGACGAATATTTGCAGGAATTGCTACAAGTACAAATTTGCCATCCAATTTGACAATGACAGATTTAGCAAAATTGTTCCTTTTAATATGAGCTCCTTGTGCACATTGTGAAGCTGTATATGCTTTAGGATGATTGATTGTTTCATAGGCGATATCATGATCCTTCATATATTTTCTTATGGATAAGCTTAGCATGTGGGACTCCTACAAAAAATGTATTGTTTAATTATAGTTCAATTTATTGAGTCTAATAGCTCAAATGAAGGCATTAGGTGGGGAGTCTCATTGTCAAAACAAATACTCAAGTAAAAAAGGTAAAAAAACGAAAAGTAGCCCTATGATCAAACAAAACATAAACTGATCTTGAATACGTCTTTGCTCTTCTTCTTTTGAACGTAGCATGTAAAATGCAATAAAAAGAAAGACGATTCCAATTGTGATGCTTAAAACTTGTACATATAAAAGTACTGACGTAAAATAAGATGAAGTGGTTTGTGCAACATTTTCTTTTATTGGACTCACCTCAACTGTAGCAGCATATAAATTCATTGTTTTTGACATAAGATTGTTAATACCTGCCTTATTGGTCCATATTTCAAGTATAAACAAAATCCCATAAATCGTAATATTTTGTTGATATACACACAAATTGCATTTAAAATGCCCATATTAGGTTTGTTTTATACTTTAAATATGATGAAAATTTATCTAGTAGGTGGCGCAGTACGTGATCAATTACTCGGTCATCACCCTAAAGATAACGATTGGGTTGTGGTAGGCTCATCTCAGGAGGGCATGCTAAAACTAGGTTATAGGCCAATACCAAGTAACGCAAAAAATTTTCCTGTATTCTTACATCCTGAAACCAAAGAAGAGCATGCTCTTGCTCGATGCGAAAAGCGAATAGGTCCCGGGCATGCAGGTTTTGAGTTTGACGTTTCTTCTTCAATCACTTTAAACGATGATTTAAGGCGGCGAGACTTGACAATTAATGCCATGGCTCGACCACTTGAAGATGGAGCTTTGGGCGAGTTGATTGACCCTTATAATGGTAAAGCCGATTTAGAAAACCATATATTACGGCATGTATCTGCTGCATTTGTTGAAGATCCACTCCGACTAATTCGCACAGCACGTTTTGCTGCGAGCTTAGGTTTTCAAGTAGCTCCTGAAACGATGATACTCATGAAGCAGATGGTTGTTGAGGGAAAAATCAGTGAACTAAGTATGGAGCAGATCTGGAGGGAGTTGGAGCGTGCACTCATGGGCTCACATCCGAAAAACTTTTTCGATGTACTTAAAAAATGCGGGGCAGATGGTATTTTATTTCCCCTTATAAAAATACCAGGTGCTGGCATCAATGCATTACAACAATCTGCTGCTTATAAAGATTCTGCTTATGTACGTTTTGCTGTATTGATGCATGACTTAACTCAAGCGGATGTAATCAATTTCTGCAAACAATTTAATGTATCAAATCAGTACCGTAATTTGGCGTTATTGGTTAATCAAAATTTAGCAAAATTTCGGCGTGTCCCAGAACTGGACGCGGAAGGACTTCTGGATTTATTGGTAAATATGGGGGCTTTCTATAGTAAAGAACGGTTCAACGAGTGCTTACATATTTTTGAGCTATGTACAGAAGAACCGACTTATGTAGCGCAAGTACGTAATGCCTTCCAAGCTGCTAAATCCATTAATACTAAAGAATTCGCCTCGAGATATGTTGGACATGAAATTACGAGTCAAATTAAGGCAGCACGTCTTGAAGCAATCCAACAATGTCTTAATAGCGTAACATCCAGCGCTACATATTACGTATCTTAAAAACTAGAATTGATAAAGCAAACCACGAACATCCTAACTATCTGTTATGTGGTTGTTGCTTCTTTTCATGCTGGGCACTGTATAAAATAAAAGAATGAACATAGGAATCAACATCAAATACACTCGTGATTCTTTTATCATCGCAAATGTAATAATGCTTAAAATAATTACCACATAGATCATAAAAAGTTCTTTCTGGTTTTGATTGAATTTTCGATAAATTAAGGACAGCAAACCGAGAGTTATCGCAATAAAAAACCATCCTTTATTTAAGGTTAAGTTTAAGGTCAAGTTTTCTTTAAGCACTATAAAATTTCCTAGCATCTCATGTTGTAAATCAGGTGTTCCATCGGGCTTGCTTTGGAAAAGTAATGTTCTTACTATTTTAGTTTCGGCGATTCCCAGTACTATTAACCCTAAGCCTATAGTGACGTCGTTAATGGAGCTAATTGTTATTTTTGGTGCATTGTTTAAGTTAATGCCCCTAATGATAAAATAAAATGCAATAAAGAGGGCGCTTTCTCTATTGAGCAACGCAATGAAAAATAATAAAACAATCCAGACATCGCGCGATTGTGTGAGGATCATATTCGCAAATAAGGTAAAGAAAATGATATCCATGCTATCCCATGGATAGTACCAGTAATCTTGGAAAATTAGGAATAACACACAATAACGCAACATAAATATTCTTACTTTCCGCTCTTCTAGCTTCAGAGTCGTTTTAGCTATTGATTGTAACAATAGATTTTCGATCAGGAATGTAGTGAAAAAATATGTCTTTAATGCGGTAGAGTAAGTTAATCCCAGTTTGGACATTGCCAAAACTATATAAGGGCCCAAAATCCGATTTTGATATGCTATCCAATGTGGTTTTCCTTCAATAACACCATAAGCGGCTTTCACCAATAAATCAAAATTCCTTTGATGACCAATCATAAAAATAAAAAAAGTAACGATCGTTATTATGATAGTAAACTTATATTGCTTTAAGCCATTTACATGCAATAAAGAGGGCATAGAGGTTCTCTAAGGAGAGTATCCAAATAGGGAACAAGCATTATGTCAGTTGATTATATTAAATAAATGATTTACTACTTACGAACACTTCGGGGCTTATCATGGCATACATTCTAGACGAGTCTTTGAGAAAAATCGGGGGCAATGACACTCTCATCATTACAGACAGCTTCCATCCTAGTCTTTATTTCCTTTTCCCAGTCTATTGGATTTGCGCCGTGGATGCCAAAAACTTTTCTTAAACCTTCATCTTGAGATATTAGATTAACTAAATTTTCAGCTGATGTGGTTGATGTAGAATAAGATTTGAAAAGATTGGTTCTTGTCATACATACAGTTTTAAACAAGAGACTAATTGCTTCTTCTAATTTTTGTTCATCACCTCTCAGATAATGAACGTTTATTTTCATTAAACTTTGTTTAATATAATGCTCTTTTGTTTCTCTATGCTTCGTTGTATCCACACTTGTTAAATCCAGTTGGATATTAGCTGGCATGAGCTCAGGGTTTTGTTGCAAGATAGCGCGCACTTCATTTTCCGACAAATTTGCATAGGGACCTTCTGAGCCTTTGCTCATTAATACTCGTTGCTCAAATAAGGAAATATTAGCGATCGGGGCGTGGACAAATTGATCTTTTTGTTGTGCATATGCCGCCATCACTTTTTCCCATCCTTGTTGATATCTTTCTTCGAATTGCGGGTCTACTTTCATTTGTTGCTGGTAAAATTGGTGAAAGTTAGGTGGGGCAGCAATAGCGGCTGGGGTTGGAGGTGATACCTGATAACCTGGGATTAGATCAAGTGCGTACTGTGCTGGTCCAAGCACCTCATGCAAACTATGTAGCCCTCCACTTACCATATAGGCAGACACAGCGGCTAAGTAATTTTGTTTTGCATCAACACGTGTAAAATTTCCATAGTTTTCCATAATGCCCATAAACAAACTGGTCATACCTGATGGTCCTGCTGCATAGACAGCATCATTTTCAAACAAGTCCCTAGCAAATGGAGCATCTAAATTTACCCCTTGATACTTCGAATCAGGCGTCCAACTGGAGCGATCTACATCCAAACCTTCTTGATTTTGCCCAAGCAACATGACGCCCATTTGGCTGGAAAATGTCTGTGGCAATGGTCCTTCTCGCCCTCTTGAGGGATCGGCAGTAAATAATTGGGAGCCATATATTTTGTGGTCAGAAATAAATTTCAATTTCATCATATCAAAATTATCAAAAAAGGCCTTAGGATTATTCCTATATTCTCCATCATTGTATTCTTTAATTAATTCGAGCATTTTCCCTGTAGGCTCATTTCTATTAGGCGGTAAAATGGATTCAGGGAGCATTCGCATATACTTTTGCGCAAATAGAAAGTGGATGAACATGATTTGATTTAAGTTTTTAGGGTCATTTCCTTGTAAAATTTCTTTAACTCGATCAATGGTAATTTCTTCTGGTTGAGAGCCGAAACCCGTCTGCTCTTGTCCGCTGGTTAGTTTTTGGGCAAATTCTTCCAGAATATCACTAAAACCCTGTTCTTCAAGTTGCTTAAAAACGTTCAGTATGGCTTGAGATACATGGCCAACGGACACCATCATCTTATCTGTAGGGCTTTTGAGTAAGGCGATTTGCATTTCAGATTCAAAACGTCTTGCTAATGGGTTTTCGTATTTTTCTCGTGGTGTTTGCTCATAAGTACTATGCTCAATGGCTGAGGCTATGTTGCAAAGTAGCGCTTGTTGTTCTCCATTTTCAAGTTTTGCTGCTAGAGAGGTTAAAATATGCACCGCTTTCTTAGGATTTTGCTCATGATTTTCAATTAGAATTTTCATTTCTTTAATTGCTTGCTTGATATGTGCATTGTCTGTTGTTTTTGCAAGCTCTATTAAGTTGTGCAAAGCAAAAAAGTAGGCTTCTGTTTTTGATTTAAAGGGGGCGTCTTCAACTTTGATATCACGTGCCATGATGGCCTGTAATGCATCTTTTGCCTGCTGTATATTGAGACGGCGATCTGCATCAGGTTCTGTTAAGCCTTGAATCAGTTCTTGAAATTTTTTTCCCTTGGGTGATTGAAATACTTCTGCATCAAATTTCATGAACGTAGGATGATCTTTTGATTCTCGGGGAAATTCACTCAGCTCCGTGCCAGTAATATAACAATATAAGCTTAGCCCCATAAGATAGGAATGTTCTTTTTCTGCAGAAAACGGCTCCACACCTTCAAATTGTGGGGATTGGAATCCTGGCGTATAGAGTATGTAGTTGTCTTCATTTTGTATCTTATTAGGGTCGACGAGTCCATTTTCAGTATTTAAGAAGGATTTCGTATCAGCAATAAACACTTGATCAAATTCATTAACTAAAAAATTCGTAGGTTTTGCATCTGGAAAAAATTTATGATTTGCTTGAAACCTTAAAAAAATATCGGTCATTTGGCCATAAATGTTGGCCGCATTTAAAAATTGAGTTTCTCTTAACTGAGCAAGTATTCTTTGTTTCTCTTCAAGTGAAACCTCATGGTTATCCGTAAACTCAGCATATAATTTTTGTAATTCGTCCTGTTCAGTAGCTTCAATCCCACCAGCAAGATCTTTCGCAATCAGTGCAATTTTTGCATGCATTTTCAAACCATGAGATAATACATCGCCCTTAGGGCAAAACTCAGTCACTTCGAGACTACAAATATAACCACCATGTTTTCCCTGTATCGCTTGCTGAGATGCATATACCTCTGTAATACTATCTTTTACGTCGGTTAATTTAATATGCTCATACGCTTTTCTGGAGTTTCCCTTATGGGGCGTAATTTTTAAAACTTGCCGCTGACCGGTTTCCATATCGGTAAGTAAATAGTTTTTTGCATTTTCACCACCTAAAAATTTTATATTATATTTTTCTAGTCCAGGGATTACGCTGTCAAATTCATCATGAAATACTTCGGCGTTAAACTCTGCTGGTGTAGAAAGAATATCTGTAATTTTTTGTAGGTTTTCATAGCTGAGGTTGTCTATGTTTTGTGCCAAACTTGCAGCTTGAGAAGGATAAACTTTAGAACGTAATTGAGGATTATTTTCTACTATAGTAAATAACCGATTGTTTATTTTCGCAATTAAATTATTTAATGTTGCTCTATCTTCGATAGAAATCGTTTCCGAGGCGATCAACTCACGAAGAGATTGTTTTAAAGTAGTCAGTTGATAATAATTTTTTTCGCTATCTTCACCAATGATTCTCGAATTAATTTCTTTCAATAAACGAGTGGCTTTTGCAATGGCGGGTGATGTTTGGGCGCCGAAAATTCGCCCAAAAAATTCTGGCTTAGTTTCTTTTTCAAATAACAATGCAGAAGGAATGCTTTCATTCGTTTTACACTGTTCTATATCCCATTGATTCATTTGTCTTGTGCTAAAACCGGGACACCCTAAATCACTAAGTTCTTTCTGAATTTTTTGGGATAAATCCTGATAAAATGGAACATAACGGAAGGAGCCTGCTATGGCTAAAGTAGCGATGTCGCGTCCAATATTCGCATCCATCTTGAGTAGTTGTTGGTGCACCTGTAGTAATGCCTCTGCAGTAGGGACTGTATTATATATATCGATTAAACGATTTAATTTTTCTATATCCCTATTAATATTATCTATATAAGTGTCATCATCATATTCTTTTATAAATAGTTTGGCTTTCTCTAACATAGGGCACCTATAAAGTGTAATTAGGCGGTTGAGTTCATGACAGCGCGAGCAAATTTATTATCAAGATAGTCTTGTAATGATTTACCCATGTTGTCCGTGAGCTCTGGTTGGGCACCAGCTTCGCGGAGCTCATTAACTAATGCTTGAACTCTATCAAGGTTTGGCGCATCGTCTGCTGTCTCGTGTAACAGATTCATTAGGGCTGTTCGTCCATATTTATCTTGTTGATTTACATCGATTCCTGCAACATTAGAAATTAACCACTTAACCAACTCGATATCTAACGACATCAATGCATAATGAAGTACATCTTTTCCATGCTGGTCCTGTAGTTTTGCATTAGCGCCTTTTTGAATGAGTAGCTTCACCTTATTCATGTGTCCTTGTTCTGCTGCTAACATTAAAGGTGTTTTTAAATTAAGATCTTGGGAATCAAGATATGGAGCTCTTGCAAAGCTTTCCAGGGTAGAGTCGCTACTGTACATCGCAGCGTAATGGATAGGTAAACGACCATTTTTATCGGGTATCGCTAATAACGCCTCTTCTTTGATTAGTACATTAATACTATCAATTTGGTTATTTAAAATCGCTGAATGCAATGGCGTATGAGTAGCAGAGTTTTTCTTCTTCAGCAGTTTTGGTTGATTCTGGAGAATGTCTTCAAGAATCGTAGCAAATCCATTTTCTGCCGCAACATGTGCTAATGTATCATCACTGTCATCAGTTACAGTGATGTTTCTTGGATTATTAGCCATTAAATCATAAAATATAGCTTGTTTTCTTTCTATGAAAGAAGACCTGTCTTTAGCTAAAATGGTTGGCGGTATGCTCAGTGCTAAATGAGCTGGAGATTGTTGCAATCGAGTCATTAAGTTAGATTTTGCGCCGTGTCCGAGTAAAACTTTTGCTGTAAAATGATGTCCGTAAAGTGCAGCAAGATGTAAGGGGGTTAATTGACTACTCGTTGTCAGATTAACGGCACTTTTATCTTTTTCTAAAGTTTTATACAAGTAAATATCATATCCCTTCTTGCTTGCGTACTGTATTGCATTCATACCGCCTAAACGATTGAGTTTTTCAGAACATTGAGTGACTGGAATGTCGTCGACTGTATCAAGAAAATGTGAAATTTCTTGTTTGAGAGTTGTTAGCTTTTTATCTGTTGTAACAGAACTATCATAAAGAGGCTGTTTACTAACATTCTGTAGATACCATAGCTCTAATTTGCTTACGTCATGCTGATCAGAAATTTTAGGATTTAATGATAAAGTTTTAAGTAGTTCATCCCATTTTGCCACAGTATTCTCCGATAAATTTTAAATTGGTTATGTTATAAAAATGATAGGTTTTAATGTTATTTATTTACCATGCTTTTTTATAAGTATAATTCAATTCAATCAATTTGATTTTTTTTAAAGCGAAATTGTTTTGTGATGGTTGGTGCGCCTGAGCTATATAGGGTTACGGAATAGCAAAATAAGATGTAATTAGATAAAAACAGGTGTAACTAGAAGAGGAAGCCTGTCGTTATCAGCAATGCCTTTTATTAGGAACAACAAGAAAATACGTGTTTTAATTTTTCTATTAATGATTCATCTTTGGGGGCGGGGTAATTTTGAACGGGCATCAGCTCAGGATATTTTTCAAACATCCAACGCATTGTCGCATCCCAAGCATGATTAATATTTTTTGATACCGTTTCATCGTTTCGAAATAAGTTAAAGAAATCATTATAGTTTCCTGCATGAGAGCCATAAGCTTTATAGAAATTGAGTAAGCCTAAGCGTTCATGAAAAACTGTGAGTACTTCATGAATACTATGTAGGCCTCCACCTACAATAAATGACATAATCGCTAAAATATAATGGTGATGTTCTTCTAGGCTTTTAAATTGTCCCATAAATAACATACTGGCACTTAACAATGATGTCATCCCAGAAGGGCCGGCAACATAAGGAATACCACAGCGAATCAGCGATTGTGTATACTCTGAATCAAGATCTGCTTCCTGACAAATACAATCAGGACTCCATGTCGTTTCAAATAATGGAAAGTTTTCTCGATCTTTTGAGTCAACACAAATACCTAATCTTTGGGAGCTATAAGATTTAAACTCGCCTCTGCCTCTGTCGAAGTATAAAGGGAACGAAGAATAACCCCAGAAAAAAGAACCAATATCAGTCTCTTTATTTTCTAAAGTAAACTGTTTCAGACTTCCTTTATAGTCAAAATTCTTAACGTGATTTTGGATTTCTAGGCTTGGCTCAAAATGACAATAAACATCACGCATCAACATAAAATGAATTAACATTATTCTGGCAAAATTCCGTTGTTCTTTAAGTGTTGCCATAACTTCTTTTATATTGGGAGTAGTTGAATAACGCCCAAAAGCCAAAGGAAGGTTGGGTTTATGCGGATCATTTAGCTCAGGACCTAAATGTTCGAGAAAAGTCTTAAAGAGTTCCTCATCATAGTTTAACTCTATAAATTGAATGATATTGTTACTTACTGTATTGATGCAATCCCATGTTGCTTTGCTGGGATTTTGTAACATTATTGTTGCAATGTTGGATTCAAAAATACGTGCTACTTGACACTCAAGATCTTTCGCACTGACTTTCGTTTTTTTAAAGTAACTTTGAAAAGCAGAATCTTGGATTGTTTCAAGCACATGGCTAATAAAAAATTTAAGCGGTTCTGAAATGTTTGATCGTTGTTTTAAATGATGTTTTAAAGTGAATGCTAGAGTTACAAAAGATTGCTCATGGTTAAGGAATAAATTTTTAAGATCAGGAAGTATTGAGCGAATAAACAGCTTATCTTGGGCGGTTTCTGCTTTATAACGAGATAGCTTTGTTATTAATAAAGCATACACATTAAGTGGTTCTTTGCCAGATAACTGACATACTTCTTGAAAAAAATTGCGCATAAATTTCAAAATGTAATAAAGTGCTCAAAAATCATATTATAACTCACATTTTAAAATATGCGGAGCTCTAATAATCGGTCACATTGATATGACTACCGCCATCTACAAACATAATATCACCAGTAATATAATCAGCCTCAGCCAAGTATAAAACGGCACCAGCAACATCTTCAGGTTTTCCCCAGCGTTTTAATAAGGTACGTTCAGCTGACTTTATTTGTCGTTCTGCTGAATATTGTTCTGGCGGCAAAACAGGCCCTGGAGCTATAGCATTAACCCTGATAGTTGGCCCTAATTCTACTGCAAGATATTGAGTCATGCTTGCTAATGCGGCTTTAGATGTGCCATGAAACATCATATTTTTACGAGGATAAAATGCATATAAATCAATAATATTGATAATTGTTCCTTTCTCCTGTTGTAACATGATTTTTGCAGCCTCATTGGCGCAATACAGGCTACCATATACAGCTACTTCAAACGAATCGTGCAAGGGTTGAAAATCATCGCATGGAAAGGAGTGATGGACATAAAGGGATGCACTATTCACCAATAAATCAATTCTGCCCCAATCGTGATTAATGGCAGCAAACATATCGCGTACTTCTTGAAGTGAGCGAATATTTGCTTTGATTACAAGACATTTTTGACCAAACTGTTCTACTACCTGTTTTACTTCTATGGCTTGCTCATCAGACGCATGATGATTAATGACAATGTCGTACCCGTTTTGTGCTAGTTTTTCAACAATACTTCGTCCAACGCGCTTAGCTCCACCTGTAACAAGTGCCACTTTAGTATCGGATTGCATAGCTATGTCCCTGCTTTTATTTATTTTTATTTATATAGAAAACAATAACTCGAACAAACAGCGTTTTTCACGTTTTCGTACATCTAGACCTAATTGTAACTCAAATTGTTTTATATGCTTTAAAGCTTGATATTTTGATTCCTTGATGCTTTCAATTTCCAACGCAAACAATTCCCTATCTTGAGTAATTGCCTGATATAAAATCACTTCGGCCTCAGGAAAAAGAAAGACTTGCAGATGTTTCATCAATTTATATTCTTTATAGCTATTAAATGCAGTTAAAAATTTTTCTATTGTTTGTAACTGATCACCCTGTTCTTGTGCTAAAGAAATTTCAATCTCAATGCGTGCTTCGCTGTCTTTTCCAGGGGAAAACGATTTAAGAGTCAGACTTTGTTTGTCTTCATCAACTTTATGTCGAATAATAAAATTATTTAACCCATCTACAAGAAAATAACGTTCAGCAACATCAACCTTATAATCACGGAGAGGGTAAAGTCGCATGATGGCTGATTCTGCTTTTTGAAAGCTTTGCTTATTATCAAAGCAAAATTTATGTTCTACTTCAACAAACTTTGCCATATTTATCTCACTACCTGATTGGTTTTACTATAAATAAGTATTAGTGGCGGATAACCATTTTGCAAATTAGTTAGATCCTGCTTATTTTTATTCAGAAGATATGATGTTCTCCTCATTTAACGGATTTTTTTGAAAAAACTTGTAATAAGCAATAAGCCAAGAAACAGTACCGCAGGTGATTAAGCTGAGGATGCAACCAACCGCTAAAATAAAGTCGTTTATGACCCAGGCATGCAATAAGGTGAACAACTGAATAATATTAAACCCCAAAAATGTAAGAAACGACACGCCTTTTGCAGTTTTTACCTTTAACAAGATGAATATTTGTGGAATGTATAAAGCTGCATTAGCAATTAAACAGATTGAAAAACCAACATTAATAATTATTTCTGTAGACCGCATTGTTAGCCCTTGTTTTTTTATTTTTAAGTATAGACTGATCTTATTTGTGTTGTGTCAAAAAAATGAACAGTCATCGATTGCAGGCTGGTGAGAAGGGATAAAATGCAAAGAAAAATCCTATAAGTAGGTTCTCCAATAATATTATATTTTCTACTGTTTTTATTTAAGGATGAATTATTCCCTTATTTCATGAACTAAACTTACAAGTAGCAACAACTATGGAGCTTTGACAATGCAAGCACAAAAATATTCGATTGATTTGGATCAAGAGCAAGAAAGACTAGATGATCAAGATGCAGGAGACGTTATTAAACAGATGTTAGAATTGATTGGAGAAAACCCCGATAGAGAAGGTCTAGTTGATACGCCAAGAAGGGTCGTAGACAGTTGGAAAGAGTTATATGAAGGGTATTCTATTGATCCTGCAAAAGTATTGAGTACGTGCTTTTCAAATAAAAAACAATACAACCAACTTGTATTACTTCGTGATATTGAAATGTTTTCAATGTGTGAACATCATATGTTGCCGTTTTATGGTCGGGTGCATATTGGTTATATTCCTGATAATAAAGTAGTCGGCTTATCGAAATTAGCTAGGATAGTTGAGTGTTTTTCGCGTCGGTTACAGATCCAGGAGCAATTGACGGTACAAATTGCTGAAGCAATACAGACTCATTTAAATCCGAAAGGGGTTGGTGTAATGATTGAGTGCCAACATTTATGTATGGTTGCTCGTGGTGTTAATAAGCAAAATCCCTATATGGTGACCTCGCATTTTATGGGTATATTAGAAACTGATCCAGAACGCAGGAAAGAGTTTAATGAACAGATCACAAGGAAATTATAAAATGGGTCTGTTGTTTCATGTTTCATAGATACTGAATACTATAGCGGACGCTAAGATGATGGAAAAATAATTGATAAAAGCACTAAATAGGAAAGTCAATGGAAGTGAAAAAAAGTAAATTAATTTTGATTACTGGGGGACGAGGGGGCCTTGGTAAAGCATTGGCCGAACAGCTTATCAAGGAGAATGCCACAGTTATCGTTACCTCAAGACACGCAACATTCCAAGAAAATATGACCCTGGTTCCGGGGGATATTCACCTACAACAATTGGATGTAACGCAGGAACACTCTGTACAGCGTCTATTTTCTTGGCTGAATTCGTTGAAGAACCCACTCGATGTGTTGGTTAATAATGCAGGCCTTGGTACGTTCAATTCTGTTGAAAATACATCAACTGATGAATGGGATTTAATCATTAAAACCAATTTAACGGGTGCCTTTTTATGTGCGAGAGAAGCCTACCGTATTATGAAAGAAAATGGCGGTGGTCGCATCATTAACATAGGCTCTATCGCCAATAAAGTAGGACTAAATAATAATCTGGCTTATGGTGCTTCTAAATGGGGGCTAAAAGGCTTGTCTACAAATCTAAGTGAAGAAGGAAAGCCTTATCATATACGTGTCACGCACGTTACTTTAGGCGCAACATATACTGAAATTTGGAATGATCGACCTGGGTTTTCAATAAGCGATATGTTGGACCCTGCGCTTGTTGCGCGATGCTTATCCCATCTGATGTTGTTACCTTTAGAAATCGCTGTTAATGAGATTGAAATATTGCCAGAAAAAGGAATTTTATAATGAAACAATCTAATAAACGGCGCATTGCATTAATTACTGGTGCGGGTGCTGGTATTGGGGCGGCTATTGCAGAAAAAATTATAGAAGCAGTAGATCATTTAATTTTATTCGATCTTATTCTCGAGCCCATCTCGTTGCTTGCGCAAAAACTACAAAAAAAACATAATAAAATCATTCAAGTTTATCAATGTGATGTAGGTGATGGTGTACGCGTAGAACAGATTTTAAACCAGATAAAAGAAACAGGAAACCTCCCCAATATCGTCGTCAATAATGCGGGTTTTGGTGGCTCATTTCATACCCTTGATCAAGTGAGCGATGCCGAGTGGGATAGGGTAATTAATACCAATCTGAGAAGTATTTTTTATTTTGCCAGATACTTACTGCCTGAAATGAAAAAGCAATCATATGGCAAAATAGTGAATATTGCGTCGATACAAGGTTTATTAGGCGCATCCTTATCCTCTACATATGTTGCAAGCAAGCATGGGGTTATTGGTTATACCAAAGCCATTGCAGCGGAATGGGGCGAATATGGTATTAGCTGTAATGCAATTTGTCCCGGATATGTGGACACTCGGATGGGCGTACAAGATGCTGTGATTACTAACCACATGGAAAAAGTAATTCATTTAACCCCAGCAAAACGGATTGCCACCCCTCAGGAAATAGCTGAACTTGCAAATTATTTAATAAGCGATCACGCCGCATTTATTAATGGAGCAAGCATTACTATCGATGGTGGCTTGAGTTGTCATGTGGGTGTTTCATGACGGTATAAGTGCTCTATCAAGTAGCCTGGTTGCTTGCAATCAGGCTCAATAAAACACCCGCTAAATAAAAAATGGCATTTACTTTACAAAAGAGACTATCTTCTAAAGCAATAGCATCGGAAATATCTTTTTTCGCGGTCTCCCTAGGTAGCCCATATTTTTTTGCTGCGTCTCACTTTCATAGGAGTTAATCGTACTTAAATGATGGCGAGAAAGTATTTGGATTTCAGAGGCTACTTCTAAATACCATCTCCTGGCATCGCAAAAATAAACAGGTTGTTCGTTATTTAATCTATACTAATAATAATTTCCTTCTAAATTATTAAGCATCATGTATCAAAAGCTAAGATTTTTTCGTACAGGAGATTCCGTAATCTCTGAAAATAATCTAAAACGATTTTTTGATAATTTCCCAGAAAAAGAATTTTGGCGGTTTTTTGTAGAGCGCGTGCGATATGATTATCGGCAAGAATTATATCGCAAATTGTATGCGAAAATGAACGCTGTACCTGAGGAACAGGCAAAAGAGATCCCGGTTTCTGAAATTCAAGAGATGGTAAAAGACCTTACCATAGGCCATGTATATATGCTTGCAGAACGATTGAGCGACCAGGAAGTTTTAAAGGGACTAGACGATTTATTTCATGTCTCCGATCGAAAAGATGAGCACATTACTTCGCTGTTTAACAAACACCAAGGCTGGCTAGGATTTGAAGATAATGAGCCAGGTTATTTACTCAATGTAACCAATGGGTTTTGTCTGATTGTTGAGCATCTATTGTCTGAGCAACCCCTTACATTGGATTTTATTAAAGAGTTACATAAAATGTGCACTCAAGGTGTGAGGAAAATGTTGACGCAAACTCCAGGCGAATTTCGTGCCAACGGAGCCTCATGGCAAATGGATCTTAAAGGGGATTCGCTAGAGGGATTAATCGAAACGATTAATTACCTAAAATCTGTAGAGGAACGCATGGGAACAGCTGGTGTTGATATTATAATAGAAAAAGATGGGAGTTATGAAAGGATTTCAAGTTTTCTTAATGAGGATACTTTTGTTTTAGCGAATAGAATATGGAGCTGCTTCAATAATGGTGCTGTCATTTATTATAATGCCAGAGAAAACAAACAGTTCGACAGCAGTCAATTTTTACATGATGTATGCACAGAGCATATTCGACAATTAGGACAGTCATTAGATAATGCCATAACAAAAGAAGACAAACTGGCTGCTCTATTTACTTATTTAAAGCACACAGTATTGCATCATCCTTTTCAAGATGGGGTAGGTCGAACTTATTCTATGGTGTTATTGCAATACTTATTAATGCGTGAAAATTTTCTGCCCGTTTTAATTCTTAATTCGAACGCAATTCCTGGACACTCAGTAAAAGAGCTTGTAGATGAGTATTTACGAGCAGAAAAAGAAATGGAGCGAATTCTCGAGGAGCCTCACTATATTTCAAGTGATGAAATGGTAATGCCTAATGTTACTACAGAAGCGCTTTTAGCTGCCTCAACTACCGAGGATGTAGCCATTTTTGTAAAAGCTTTAACGCAGTTTCAGGAAATAAAAAGAAGCTATTTAGAGTGGTGTAGTACACAAGAAAGTCAAAGTTCTACTTTCCTCCATAACAATATGTAGATACAGAATTATTGTATGCTTTCATTAGGTAAGTTGTAGCCTGGTCGCTGTAGGCCAGGCCTACGTTTGCTAAGACGACTTAGAGCGCGTTCTATCCGATTTTTTTGCAAATGGTTTTCTATTGGATTTGTTGGATGGAGACGATGTTTTCATTTTAGCAGGGGACTGTTTTTTAGATTTTGCAGCGATATTGGTTTGGGGTACATTGTGTTTTGGTTCAAAATCTTCTATTTCAATACGGTTTAATTGATGCTGAATTAGTTTTTCTATGGCTTGCAATTGATGTATCTCATCAGCACATACTAAAGAAACGGCCAATCCGGTTGCGCCTGCGCGACCTGTTCGACCGATACGGTGGACATAATCTTCCGCTACTTGAGGTAAATCAAAATTAACCACACAAGGCAATTGATCAATATCGATTCCTCGAGCAGCAATGTCCGTAGCTACTAATATGTGCAATTCTCCTGATTTAAACTCCTCTAAAACCTTGGTACGTTGAGATTGCGATTTATTGCCATGGATGGCGGCAGCATGAATTTGTGCTTCAGCCAATTGCTTAACCAGCTTATTTGCGCCATGTTTCGTTTTTGAAAATACTAAAGTCTGGCCCCATTTATTTTTATGAATCAGATGGCTAAGTAAGGCTGCTTTTCGGCTTTTATCGACTGGGTGTATTGTTTGTTGGATTTTTACTACAGTTGTATTTCGAGGTGTAACATCGATTTCAACAGGTTGATCAAAAATGGTTTTTACAAGACTGCGAACGCCATCATTAAACGTCGCAGAAAACAGTAGATTTTGCCGGTTTCTGGGTAGCCAATTAATGATTCGTTTCATGTCATGAATGAATCCCATATCCAGCATTCTATCGGCTTCATCCAAAACAAGGGTTTCAACTTGATCGAACTGAATGGCTCGTTGCTGATGCAAATCCAGTAAACGACCTGGTGTGGCAACTAATATTTCAACACCAGAACGTAGTCTTATCATTTGTGGATTAATTTTTACTCCACCGAAGACTACAGCGGAGCGTAGTGATAAATGACGTCCATATTGCAGAATACTCTCATGTACTTGGTTCGCTAATTCACGTGTTGGCGTTAGAATGAGCGCATATGTCCTATTGCTTTTGGCTCGAGGCTTTGAGCTAAGCTTTTGCAAAAGAGGTAATACAAAACTTGCAGTTTTACCTGTTCCTGTTTGTGCTGAGGCAAGAACGTCTTTACCTGATAATATCTGTGGAATCGCTTGATCTTGAATAGGAGAGGGTTCTTTATAACCTAATTCGTTAATGGATTGAAGTAATGGCTCGATTAAACCTAGGGACTTAAAACTCATGCTGTTTCCTTTATTTATTGGTATCTGCAAAGGGGAACAGGATGTTAATTTTGTTGCCCAATATGCTCTCTTTGGGGGCAATTATACCACAAGTGTTATAGACTACGTTAAAACATCATAAAATGAAATGCATTCAGGCTGACATTGTAAGTTGAAGTTGATTGATTATCTGAGCTAGTACACTCGTAATTAATGTACAATTATGGAGCATCATGGTACTATTCGCGCTTGAAAAAATTGTAACTGTTCCAAGTCGGAGGCAAATGAAAACAACTGCAATGGTACCATCCAATGCTATAAATCCTTTTGATAGTCTGCCGAATGAAATACTGCACTATTTGCTTCGTTTTAGCAATCATCAGGCCATGCTAGTATGCAAACGCTTTCTGAATGCTGATAGAGTAGCAACCAAAAATGAAGCGCGCGAGTCATTCAATGACTACCTAAGAACAAGAACGATAGACTTGGGCTCAGTAAACCCTCTAAAAATAATACATTTTATAACTGTTTTTGCGCAGAATGAATTACCTAAAATATCAGATTCAGTCGAAAAAACGGCCAGTATTGGTATCTTATTAGTACAATTGTATGAAGTGCTGTATTTCTATACCAACCATAACCAGATTAAATTTACACTGCCACGCGAACCAGACATACTAGAGAGTTCTGCATTGGCAGTTTCTTATTTTATTACTTCTAATGATGAGAGTGATTCCCTAAGGACCTCTATTAGTGAACAAGACATTGAGCAGATCAAAGACGATGTAGGTGATATGCTGGTTTTTCTTAGCGATAAAAAAAGTAAAAAAAACATCAAAACAGGTTATTTTAATGGAATTGTCACAGGTATGCTGCACGATTTCCAAACTGGCTTGAAGCATGCATTGGCTAATACATCTGGCTATAACTTACGTTTTTTTAGTTTTACCGCCACTGAAAGTAAAGAGCAAATGATTTTGCGTTTGCTGAATCAATGCGCTTCTATGCTTGAAAACCAGCTCTTTACACCTCAACCAAGCTGCACCTTATTTTAAGATTGAAACTGTAAGGATAATAGGAAGCCACATAGGAGTATTGCCCGCAGGGTCTCCCTAAAAAGCAATTTTGCTGGCGTGTTTTTGCCAAAATTTTGAAAAATTTTGGTGATTTTGATAAACATCTTGCCAGCGGACCCATCCAAAGTGATATAAATGACTCGATTTATTTTCTCTGAAATAGGGGGCTCTCAGCCAGAGTAAATCCTCTACTACAATACAAGAATTCAAAATTTACAATGACCAAGAGTCGAATCAACATAAAAACCTCCATTTCAAAAAAATTGTCTTGAGGTTAGAGTAAAAAATTCTATAAATTGAAAAGATGCTTATACGAATTAACGCGAAAGCCATTGATTGATTGCATCTTTAGTTTCATCAATTACTTCACATAACTGTTTATAAAGTGGTTCAAGAAATTTTTGATACCCGGCTTTATGATATCGTTCAAGATATTGACAGGCATGGATTAATTTAAAAGCGCCACAATAAACTAAGCCCCCCTTCATTTGGTGGGCAAGCTTTTCAATTGATTCCCATTCTCCAGAAGCATATGCCTTTTCCAGGGCCTTAATCGTCTTGGGTATTTCTTGTTCCATCATAAACTTTAAATTCTGAGTGAGTAAGGTCGCATTATTACCCATGCTTGTCAGCGCACTATCAGCATCTAATAATGGAAAGACATCTAGTTTAAATAGTTCTTCTTCTGTATCAGGCAAATCAGGACCAAGCTTTTTTGACTTATTTTGGGGAGTAGAACTGGCGGTTTGCATTGTGGTGGTAAGGTAAGTTGATTTAATTTTTTCTAGAGTTTCTAAGTTTAATGGCTTGGTAAAAGCGGCATTCATCCCTGTTTTGATGCATTTATTTTTTATTTTATTTTCATCATGACCTGTTAGTCCAATAATCGGAACGGGTATTTTGTGATGTTTTTTTTCATGCGCTCTTATTCTTTGTGTGAGCTCGAGGCCTGATAAGCCTGGAAGTGCCAGATCTGTAATAATTAAATCAAATGTTTCTGTTTTAGCCAGCTCCAGTGCTTGTTCTGCATCGTTAGCACTGCTATAGCGAAGGCCTGCTTGGTTAACTAAACTTTCAAGAGAAACCAACGCAATGTAATTGTCTTCAATAAGCAATAATTTTGGTGCATTTGAGGGGGCTTCAGAACGTAGAGGCGGGGGAGTTACTTGTAATTTTTCCTTGTTATTTAATAACATTTGATTATGGTTGTCATCGCCAATTTTTAATAAGAGATCAAAATAAAACGTCGTTCCTACACCGGGTTCACTCGTTAATAGAAGTTGTCCACCTAATAAATTTGCATAAGATTGTGCGATGTGTAAACCCAGACCATGTCCTCTATATACTCCTTTATATGAGGGGGTGCCACGGAAAAATTTATTGAATACTTTATCTTGTAGTTCATAAGGAATACCAATACCTGTGTCGGTGACACTAAAGTGTAGCAATGCGTGTGTTTTCATTTGCTTGAGGAGCATTACCTCAATCGTAATATGGCCTACCTTTGTAAATTTAATCGCATTACCAAGCAAATTTAATAAAATGCGACGTAGTTTCAGGTGATCACCGACTAAAGAAGGAGGGATGTTCTCATCTATATGAGTTTTTAAATCAATACCTTTTGTTATCGTAGAGGGGCGTACAAGTTGTAAAATTTCTTGAATGATTTGATTGAGCTCGAAAGGTTCTTCGTGTAACGCTGCTTCATTGACGTTTTCTGCCGAAACTGTGTCCAATATTACGTTTAACATATTTAGAAGTTGTTTCGCACTATCGCTTAACCATTGGGCATATTGTTTTTGATTAGGATCTTCGACTATGTCCTCTAATAATTTTGACATTCCTATAACCCCTGTTAGGGGAGATCTGATGTCATGACTCATATTGGCCAGGAATTCAGTTTTTAAACGATTTTGTTGCTCGAGTTCTTTATTTTTTCTTTGTAATTGCTCTTCGAGTTGTTTTTGTTCCGAGATATCACGTACAGCGGCTAAAGCCAACAAACCGTCCTCGGTTTCCAATGGACTTAAACTAATCGCAACGGGAAACTCATGTCCCTTTTTATGCTGTCCATATAACGCTAAGCCTGCGCCCATAGGCCTTACTCGTGGCTCAGAAAAATAATTATTACGATGATGAACATGATTGCCATGAAAGCGTTCAGGTATTAAGCATTCTATATTTTGGCCAATGAGTTCATTGGGTTTGTGCCCGAACAGTTGTTCTGTACGATTATTAACTAAGACAATTTCTCCCTCATTATTAATAACAACCAAACAATCAGGGGTGGCTTCTAAAATGGATTTAAATTTTGCTTCGACTTTTTTACGGATGCCAATGTCTCGTACAGCAGCGAGGGCAAAAGTGCCATCATCTGTTTTAAGTGGGCTTAAGCTTATTTCTACAGGAAATTCAGTGCCATTTTTTTTTATGCCAAATAACTCTAATTCTGAACCCATGGAGCGCATTTTGGGTGCTACAAAATAATGATCACGATGGTGTACATGTTTGCTGTGATAGCGTTTGGGCATTAATTGTTCCACATGTTGACCCAATAATTCAGTCCGTGCATATCCAAATAATTTTTCTGTTTGGCCGTTAATTAAAATAATTCGCCCATTATTATCAATAATAACCAAAGCATCTGGCATTGATTCTATGATGCTGGAAAGATGAAGAAAATAAGATAATTGACTGTCCATTGTCCCTCTGTATCAGTTGCACTGTTTATTGCCATTGAGAATAGGTGAAAGAACTTGCTTCTAATAATTACTAAGGAATTAGATTTTGGCAATTTGAAAAGTATAGAATATATACTTGGAAATTTGAATCATAGATTCTACTGCTATCTTGAGCAGGATTGTCTCTTATAAAGTCAGTTTTTCAACGTTGTATGTGGATGAAACCCTATTGTTCTCGGTGCGTTAAGTGCTGACTGCCCAGTTATTTTATTTGCTGATCACGATAAAAAAGTCATTGGCATAGCGCATGCTGGTTGGCGATCTGCAAGGGCAGGCATTATAGAGTCTTGCGTACACACGATGTTTTCGCCGGTAATCTTTTCGGCTGTAATTAGTCCTTGCATTACGCAGCCATCTTATGAAGTGGATTCTGAATTCTATAAACAAATCATCAGTGACTCCCCCATGTACTCAGAATATTTCAATTGCTGAAAATTCGTGATGCATCCATATTGTTCTAGCCTGCTTGAGCAAATACATCCTCTGAATAAAGTTGATGTAAATCTGACGGATATAGGATCACAAAATACGTAGTCAATGAAACGTTCCTTTAACATTGTAAATGTTACTCTTGATATACCAACTGAGTAAAAGGAAATATAAATGGCTACTCTATACATTTCGCATCAATTGGCGTTGGAGCTCAAAAAACTACCGCAAGGAGTTGAAAAACTATTTCCAAATTGCTTGCGAGGAATCCCCAAAATTGTTGATATTTTATATGCAATAAAAGGTAGCCATTTTAAAATATTCAGCCACAGAGATTCCCTAAAAGAATATGGCCTGTCAATAAAATATGAAATTAATCATCTTAAAATCAACTCAATAGAGGATTTCTTTAATGCGGGATTAATGGAGGATTATCTTCAAAAAATAATTGATATGTTTGGAAAATATCCAAACACAATTTTTGAAAGTGAGAAAATTTCTCTTGGAGTTACAATAAATATCAAAGAATACCTTAGCGCTTACATGCATAAAATCCAAAACATCAGAGCGAGGTATTTGATTGAGCATATTAATGAAATATATAAGGAATACTGTAATAGGTATGATCAAAACAAAGATGTCAGTTCCGAATGTAATCTAATTATTCATTTTATAGGAAAAATATTTCCAGAAAATCAAGATGAGAATATTACCAACGCAATTGAAGCCTTTAAAACATTAACTTTACCCAAACCATTAAAAACCGAAACTATGGGTTCGATGGAAACTTTTCCTGTTGAACAGGAGAAGAAACGCGAGCATAGTCATCGAGAGCTCGCTAAGACAAAGAGTGAGACAATTACTTACAAAAAATCACCTTCGAAACATGTCATGACCGTACCTGAGTTGGATGCACAGGAATATGTACCTACTGAAAATATAGTGGTAAAAAGCAAGAAGCATAGAGCAAGCCACTTACCTAAACTACATGTACCTAGTGTGTCTAAAAAATTAAGACCAAGTCATAAAAAGAAAACGACACAGATCGGACTAGAGCAAGATATTCAGGACTCCGTACCAACAGAAACAATCATATCTGAAAAAAGTTCCAGGTTTAAAAAGCTTAAAAAAATATCATTATCACCAATGAAATTTAAACGAAAAAGTGAATCTAAGTCGAACAAGATTGAAGAGCAACTTGAGGATTTTTTAGATAAGGAACCCTCTGACGAAACAACAATAATCAATATAAAGAAAATTTTGGCAAGTTCTAGTGTACACCAGGAACTCCCTCTAACAACAATTGCGGATTTAAGAAGAGCTGCTTTTGATCAGGAGTTTGCTCAGGAAAAACAAAAATTACGAGCGCTTTTTGATCATAAAAAGACGAGTATTGGTGACTTACAAGAAGGTTTTAAAAAACTGTGTGCAGAAAGAGAAAAACGCAATGCGAATACTTGCCTTAGCTACACAGAAACACCTGAAAGCCTTTGTAATGCGCTCTATTGGAAAATAGCTTATGAGCTCTTTCAACCTGATTCATTACACGATATCTGTAAGATTTTGTTGCCTGGTGTTAAACAAAAACTGAAAGTTGATGTCCTTTATAACACAAACTCCAGCCCAAGGCCTGTACCTGTACTGAAATGTAATGTCACCGATTCTCCATTCAGCATGTTTGATCCGGCCGATGAAGTAATAACAGAAGAAGTATCAGGCCAGCTCGCATCTTTTACCATAGAGGGTGACACTCTTTTTGATGTGAAACAAATTGCCCGCTTTCCTTTTTCGTTGCATAGGCAATTTTATGATTACCTTGATTCGAATACACAATTAAGAAGCGCTATTTATCAAAAAAGCAACGATCTACAACAGCTTCTAGTTGATATTTTGAACGTTAATGAAAACGGAACTCCACCCCTGGTAGTTCTGAACAAATTAATTGATGGACTGGCACTAGGCAGTAAAAATCTTCGCGGTACTGAAGAATATGCCACAGTTGAGGCTGAATTAGCTTATGAAGCCTTCTGTTTCTATTTAGAAAGCTTACCTGAAAAATATAAAAATCAATTATTACAACTGACATCACCTCAAGATAAAACTATTGCGCAGGTAATAAAAAATCTGGGTGATCGCTCCGCTGGTTTTGCTCGTTGCACGCAAACTGCTGTGACTGATTTATTTCATATTATCAATAATCCAGACAATAAAGATTTTTTAAGCCGACCGCTTAAACTTCAGTCGGAGGATCTGACACAGATTATTGCACGTTATAGACATAAAGAGCTGAAGGTTGTAGGGCAAAAAAATCCTAATTTACCAGTTGATATTAAAGAGAATCTCTATAAGAAAATGACTGTAGAGTACCATACACTTACTGGACTTTTGCTTGAGTTACCTACTGATGAATATGCATCTTTCATAAAAAATGCCAATTTCAAGATTATCCTAAACGAACACAATAATTCCGCAGATTTTAATAAAGTAACCAAACAGCAAGCATCACAAATTATTCACGATCTTTTTGAAAAATTATCACCATTAGATCATCGAGCTAAGAAAGTAATTTGCTGTTTTTGTTGGTTATATGGTGACCGAAACGGATTGGAAAAAGTTGCTAAAGAACTAAAGAATGATGACTTAAATAGCCATGATATGGGAGTTAATCTTAAAGAGTTATTTGCTTCAATGCCAAAGCATTTCGGATGCGAATTACTCACTTTAAGTGACAGGACACCGCTTGGTGATAATTCACTTTACCAGCATATTTATGTTTTACATGGAGATAAGCTTTATTATTACGACAGTAATTCAAAACAAACAGAACTAACCATTGATAGTGAGAGCGCAAGGAAAAAACGTTTATTTTCTGATATTAAAAAAGAGTTCCCCGCTGTTAGTGGGCATCGTATCAAAGCAACAAATTCCTGTATGACTTTGATTAATGAGGCCTTTAATAGCAATGCAGAGCGTACTGAAAAAAAACCAGAAACAAGTCATATAGAGGATGACGCGTTAACACTTACGAAAGTTCATAGCCCATCACATGACAATGGTGAGCAAACTGTTCCTGTATCAAGGAATACAGGGAACACGCATGATACTACACCTATTCATAGTGATGCTTCTCCTTTAAAAAGAGAACAAGTTGGCATAAAGGGAAAGTCAGTAACAAATACAGAAGCGCAAAAAATTGAAGAAGTTTCTATCTTTGACATTGCATACGATGTGCTCTTATTTATTGCTGGAATGGCAGCAACGGCAGGTCTTGGTGCATTTATAGGTACACTTATTGCTCCGGGTATTGGTACTGCGATAGGTGCTGCAATTGGAGCAGGTGTCCCAATTGTAACGGGGCTAGGCGCGTTATTGTATAATACCTGTGTTAATTCATCTGAGGAAATTGAGTCTTTCATTACTGAACCAACTGGTCCAGTTGTCCCGCTTTATCAAAATATACATATGCGACCAAATCCTGAAAAGCAAAGACAAGCTAAACGAGAAGCTACTTTAAGCGCAGAGACTCCTTTAAAATCAGATCAAGTGTCAAGTTCGGAGTTTATAAAAGTTGAGGAGGATGATGGTTTAACTCAAGTTTCCTTTCAAAAATAAGGCTGGATAGTAGTGCCGTGTTAATAGCTCTTTTCTATGTGGATATATATCCAGTGATTTGAGTTCATTAAAAAATCAGCATATGCTTTTTTTATCACTTAATGGACTTTGCTCTATAAAATGCGCAGAATTGATGTGGGAGCTAATGAAGATAAGGGCAAAGGATTATGCCAAAAAACTATAAATTCCATGATGACGATGATAATAGTTCTGAGGAGTCGTGTTATGAAAGCGAAGAAGGAACGGAATATTATCCAGTAAAAACCATTGGCTCTGGAACATACGCCAATGCAAGAAAGTTCCAATCTGCTGATGGCCAAAGATCACAAGCAGTGCTTAAGCCTCTAGATCAGGATAATATTGATTATAAGGAAGTTTATAATAAATATAAATTTTTCAAGACTCTGTACCCCACACAGAATATTAAATTAATAAAACGTGAAGATACTTATAGACTGGTGCTTCCATACATTGCTGGCATACCTTATGAGAGTCTGCATTTCACTAGCAAAAGACAACAAATAAAACTTTTTATTTCTGCAATTGAAGCATTAAAAGATTGTCATAATAAGGGATTTATTGTTCTGGATTTAAAAGCAGATAATATCCATTACGACATGAGTTCTGGTAAGAGTTATTTACTTGATGGTGGGCTTTCAATAAAGGAAAATAAGCTGCTCGATTCCGATATCTTTGCTGTAGAGACAAACGAAGAGAGGATATCAAAAAGAAAGAAATATACACAAATTGCACCAGAGTGTTGGTCACAAACGCCGATACCTGCTAAAAAAAGCATGGACGTCTACGCGCTGGCTTCTATGATGCAATCTGTATTAAAGAAGCCTTCCCCTGATATCAATCGTCTCATTCAATCATGCCTAGTTCCTCGACCAGAACGAAGGCCTACTTTACATACGCTGGAAAAACAACTTCGAAAACTATTACTTCCTCAAAGAAATCAGACAAATGAGGTGCCTCATGAAAAACGCATAAGTAATAAAAAAAACAAATATGCCTATTCTTTGAAAATACTGACAGCAAACAATATTGTACCCACAAAAAAACAATATAAAAGAATTAGAGAAAATAATAATATTCAAAAGGCTATAATTGATTTTAATAAAGCATGTACTCAGCTCCATGGGAGCCTTGATATAATAAAACACATTTATTTTAGTATTTATAAAAGAGAAACTTTAAGCTTAATACTCCGTGGTGCTATTGAATTTAGAAAGGAATATCCTGCTATTGAGAAAAGGGCTATGGTCTTTATTAATACGGCATTGTTTAAACAATTTATTCAGATTCACGCCGGAATGATTGTAACAACGCTATGCAGCTCCAAAACAGGATTAGCTACAACATCTACTTCGCATCAATCCAGGAGTAGCCTTTTATTATTTCAAGCGCCTAAAAAAGTACCTGAACGTGATGAAACACTTTGGTTGAGTCAAATGGATCAACCAATTCGTTAACGGCATTTGATTAAATTGTCATTCCTGCCATTCGTAGGAATGGCAACAAATTCCTGGGATACACCGGCTCGGGATAGGTAATAACAAAAGAAGCCAAATAACCGTAAGCTGGGCTGTTAAGCCCAGCATTTACGGAATTAATTTTTATGCTCTAAAATGTCCATTCACGAAACTCATCACTGTAAGTTCAATTAACAAATACTTTATCCCTTGTTCTTAAAGATATGGGTGTTGTGGCATGCCGGGCTTAACAGCTCAGCCTATGGTTATTTAGTTTTGTCACGAATCACCTAAACATACAGGGATGGCGTGCTGGCTACAGTGCGAACTCTTATGCCAAGCCTATGACTAAAATGCCGATGAAAATTAAGAGCCCACCAATAATGACTGAAAGATTCACATGCACTTGATTAAATAAAAACCAAGTAAAAATAATGGTAAATATGGGGTACGTTAATTCGACGATACCTGCAATTGTAGCATTTTTAAGATTGATAGAGGCAGCGATAAAATAACTGGCGACGAGCACGATTACTATCTCGGCTATAGTTAATAAGAGCAAACCAGAATCTGTTGTTAGAAGTTCAACATCTCGTTTCATAGTAGTAAAAAATGAAATGCAGGTAAACAATACAGCACCAATTGTCATTTCCAATGCTAATAGAGTCACGGGGGAAATGCTGTTTAATATTTTTTCAGCCAAGGCGTAATTAAAACCCCATAAAATGGCAGCAAAAATAGCAAATGTGAACCACATGACTTACTCCTGAGAAACAGATTATCTTGTTATTTTTTTAACGAGGACAGGCCTTTTAAAGCAATCTGGGGCTTAAATTGAATGATTATTATAACATCAAATAGATAAAAAATCAATCACATAGGGGTGGATTGGAGTAGTAGTCATCTTTACAAACAAAAAATTATCAAGAAATGCTTCGGAGGTACTCACGGCTGTAACACTCATTTTCAATGAAGACTTGATGTAATAAAAGCTCAGTTTGGTGAATTTCTTTACTCTTCATTAAATAATGAGTATAACGCTCTAAAGGGGCTGGCTTTTGCGGTTATTGGCAACGAGCGAGGAATTTTAATCAAAGCTAGAAAATCTGGTAAAATCCCCAACGAAGTCTTTTATCTTCTTTGAGATGAGCTTGATATAGAAGAATTACGAGCAAAGACTTGATGCTTATAATTACCGATAGCAAGGTATGACTTATGTTAGCCCTCAAATTTGCAAAAATTTATAAATATGATTCTTCATGAGAAGTAGGAAAAACGTGCCATGTTAAAAAAAATATCTCAAGCTGAAATCCAACTGGCTCGACAAGCACTAAGTCTTCTGGATCCTTCTCTTGCCAGAGCAAATGAGGTCATACCTATATTGGATTGGCGAACAAGGGCAAGCGGTTTTGCTGGTCTGGTGCGACTTATATTGGAACAACAGGTGTCAGTTGCTTCCGCCAATGCGATCTGGAGTCGACTTGAGATGGGACTAGTTATAGTTAATCCACAGCAGATTCTCAGTAGAACAATTGAAGAACTAAAGACTTATGGTCTGTCCGCACCAAAAGCACGCTACATTCATGGACTTGCTCAAGCGTATGAAAAGGGGGAAATCGATTTTGAAGCGCTTAAAGGACTTGATGATGAAGCAGCAAGTGCCAAGCTTGTAACATTAAAGGGGATAGGGCGATGGACTGCGGAAGCCTATTTAATGTGGTGTGAAGCACGTACCGATGTATTTCCCGCTGCAGATATAGCATTGCAAGAAGCAATTAGAATTCTTGACGGTGTTGCGAGCCGTCCTACAACTGAAGAATTATACTTGAGATCCAAGAAGTGGAGCCCATATCGAAGTTTTGCTGCCGATCTGCTTTGGGGCTATTATGGAGCCATCAAAAAAAATACGATTCCTATGCCGCAAGGTGTGCAGCCCTTGAAAAAATCAACTCGATCTACAGAGAAAACAAATGCAAGCGATCGATGATGTCAGGAAATTTTTAGGTTCGGTTATGAATGCTGAGCAAGAGTATTCTGGACTGGGGGAAATCCTAGAAAACAAGAATCTGCCTTCAAGAACGACAGCCTTTATTTGGTGCATCTTGGTAGTTGGTCAGTTGTTGGTGCTGGGAAAATGAAATTATTTTTTCGGAGGAATGTCACTTTTTCTTACAGGAGCCGAGCAATTTTTCGGAGCTTCATTGGCTTTTCATTCCTCTTTTCCCTGGGATTCTCCTTCGCTCAAACCCTTCCATTGCATGTGGATGGTTCTATCTTAAGGGATTCCAATGGGCAGGCTATCATCTTGCGTGGGATCAATCACCATGGTTTCCTTGATGTGCCTGATGGGGCTTGGGATCCTCCGGGTTTACCCCTCTATTCAGGAATGGGCCATTGGGATCCAGAAGTAGTGAAGGAAACCTTGGATTCCTACCAAAAGCTTGGGTTCAATGTGGTCCGCCTCCACACGGTGGTGGATTGGTGGAAGAATAATCCTGTTACCTACAAAGATCCTTATCGGGAGGTGACCTACCAGGAGACATACCGTCAAATGATACAGGACACGGTAAAGTGGGCCGGAGACAGAGATCTTTATGTGATTTTTGATTTTTTTGCACTGAAAAATGTTCAAGGGCGCCAATCAGGCCAGGAGTCCCTTCCATGGGCCCCTTGGGGGAGATTTCCCGAGGTTGTTCGAGATCGCTCTGAATTTATTGCTCTTTGGGATTCGGTGGTAGACCAATTAGGTGCTTATCCAAATGTTCTTTTTGAGTTATATAACGAGCCGCATGGGGATAGTCAAGCTGAGGAGGAATGGTTCAAATTCGTCGAAGAAGTTCTTCCCATCCTCCGTCACCGGACGAGCAATCCAGTGATTGTTCAATGGAATTATGACTGTTGGGTCAATCTCGATTACCCACCACCATCCCACCCTGCATCCACCTTGGAATGGATTGAAAAACATCCTTTGAAAGATAACAATTTAATCTATGGGGCTCACCTGTACCGAAATTCCGGAGGAGGATCATCGGGACTGGCTCACCGAGGAGTGAGCTCCATTGTCAATCTATGGGAACGAGGTGATATCCTCCAGGCCCTCCAATGGGCTCTTTTTCCAAAGGTCTTAAAAACAGATAAAAAGCTGATTCTTGTGACAGAAATTGGAGCTTATCTTTCCAATGGAGAAGAAGACCAAGAACATGAATTGGAGTGGTTGAAGAATACTCTCTCCATTCTCAACGAGTGGGGAATAGGTTATGTGGCTTGGGCCTGGCGATCTGACCAACAACTAGGACACGGAATGCTTCACGAAGGATATCCTAACCGGGCTGGCAGTCTTTTTCTAGAGTCTCTGAAAGATCTGAAAAACCCTGCTAATACATCAATATCCTAGTATCAAAGCATCATCAGAGAGGATGATTTCGATATTATTTCGCTTTTTTAGTGCTTCTTAATAATCTGACACAATTTGCAATGTGTGACCTTTGTTTGTTGATCATATGATCTTAACCAGTTGATTGAATATGAAAATTGGTTATTTATTGAGTAGTTCAACAAAATAAAAATTAGTCTATAGTATAATAAATGGTTTATATATTTGCCAAAACCAACGCTTTTATAAAATATTTTTTGAGACAATGTCGCTATACGGAGTAAAGTATGTATCCAAAATTAGCTCTAATACATAAAGTTGTATTTCTTGTTGCTGGTTTAGGGATTCGATTTTACCAGCTACAAAAGCCTCTGCTAAAGAAATGTTACCTGTTATCTGAGACATTAATCGATTCGATCAACCAGGCGTTGAAAGTTCAAAAAAAGTACTTAAACAAAAAGCAACATAAAATGCAATACCACTAAAAGCCTAAACTGGGAGTAAAAAAAGATGCATCAGGACAAATCTATCAAATTATCCCAGAAAACAACGTACCGACAAATACAAGTTCCTAGCACTGTTTTTAAAGCCTATGATATTAGAGGGATAATAGGTAAAGAATTATATGAGGACTCATTTTATAGTATTGGTTTGGCTTTAGGTTACTATTTAAGTAAATTACAACGTCAGAAAATTGTACTTGCTCGCGATGGTCGCATAACTAGTCCTGTTTTAGCTTTAGCCTTAAAACAAGGATTGCTTGATAGTGGCATTGATGTTTTTGATATAGGCTTGGTCACCACACCAATGATGTATTTTGCAACACATACTAAAGGTATTGATTCTGGTGTAATGGTTACTGGAAGCCATAATCCAATTAACTATAACGGCATCAAAATAGTATTGTCTGGTAAGACTTTAATGCAAGAAGATATTCGTATTTTATACACCATGATTGCTGAGGGTAAGCGAGTTAATGGATGTGGTAAAGAAATAGAGCTAGATATCATGGAAGAGTATACAAAACGTATTGTAAGTGACATACAAATAAAGCGTTCATTGAAAATTATTGTGGACTGTGGGAATGGCACTGCAGGACTAGTCGCCCCGCAAGTGTTTGAAAAATTAGGTTGTGAAGTCATTCCGCTATATTGTGATGTAGACGGTCGTTTTCCAAATCATCATCCTGATCCAACAATAGAAGACAATTTAGTTGATTTAAAAAATGAAGTTATTGCGCAAAAGGCCGACCTTGGTTTTGCTTTTGATGGTGATGCCGATAGACTTGGTTTAGTGACTAATACTGGCGAAACGATACATCCCGATCGTTTGATGATGCTATATGCTCGTGAACTCTTAACTAGATGTCCAGGTGGCGTTATAGTTTTTGATGTTAAGTGTTCCAATAATTTGGCAGCAGTGATTAAAGATGCAGGGGGAATAGCTAAAATGTGTCCTACTGGACACTCTATAGTGAAGGATGTGATGAAAAAAGAAGGAGCTATCCTGGCCGGTGAAATGAGTGGGCATTTGTTTTTTAAGAATCGTTGGTATGGATTTGACGATGCGCTTTACAGTGCCTGTCGTTTGCTGGAAATCATTACCTCATCTAATCTAACAGCAAGTGATCAATTTAAATTAATTCCTAAAAGTGTCGGTACATCTGAGCTAAAAATTGCTATGCCAGATGAGAAAAAATTTGAGTTTATGCATCGTTTTAGGGAGAAAGCACAGTTTCCTCAAGCACAAATTATTACTATTGATGGAGTACGCGTTGAATTTGCTACAGGTTGGGGCATACTACGTGCTTCTAATACCACTCCGTGCTTGGTGGCTCGCTTTGAGGCGGTAGATAAAGAAAGTTTGCTCCACATTCAGCAACTATTTAAAACACAAATCCTCTTATTAGAACCGAAACTGGCGCTGCCATTTTAGTACCCATTACATCAATGCCAATTGATCATTTCTTTTTTTTGAACCAATCTACTACTTTTTTCTTGAACAAAGAGGTGTTTGCATTAGTTTTAGTAGTACGAATCCATACAAGCCCTCCTTCCCCTAGATACATACTAAATCCAATTGTGATAGGAACAAGCCAGAAAAACCACCAAAACATGGCAAAAATTGGATTCACTCGGAACATGTACCAAATTCGCGAGGACAGATTATCCAGCACTAGACTCGTTCGTTTCCACGTTTTGTAATAAAGGAATGATTGTTGAATAATACAAGCTGCTATGTTTATTATGCTAAGTATGATCAACCACATGGGAAAGATGTTGCGATTGTGAATCCAGGCCAATAAGGCCCATACCCCCGTAGGTAGGCCAATTATATTAAACCATAGGCAGAGGCAGGGTAGAAAGTTCATCCACGCTAGAATTTTTTGACGTCTACTCATACCAAGGCGTGACAACGGCTCGGTTAGACTTTGAAAAAATCCGCAGATCCATCGCTTTCGTTGAGTAACCCCACCCATGAAAGTAAGGGGAACTTCTTCAATAACAGGTTTTTCAATGATTCCAAGTTTTTTTCCATTCATCCAAAATCGCATACCGACTTCAGGATCTTCTATTGCCATCCAAGGATGAAATCCACCAAGATTGAGTAAATCTGATGCTTTATAATAAAGTGCTTTCCCTAACACCCAATAAGGGTGCTTTCCATTAGCAGATAAATGAGGATATTTTAGTCCATCCCATAACATATGATCAAATGCATGAAAACTTGAAGGCCATGTTTGATTCAGATTACCTGCAATATTTGTAGCCTGTAATACGTCATAATGTCGAATGCCAACTGCAGCGTCAAGGAAATGATCTATAGGTAAGCACGTGTCTGCATCAACATAATTAACGAGAAAATCTTCTTTTCCATCAAACTGCTGGGCAATGTGATAAAAAGCATAAATGAGCTGGCGGGTCTTTTTAGGTGGGAGATTAGTGACCCCAGCGTGTTTTCCTAGATGCCACCAGTACGCTTTTTCATTAGCACTCCAGTTGTCCCACACGATTTGCCAAGAAGGATCATCAGTAGGAGGTACCTCCATGATTTCTAAAAAATCAAATGTCTTTTGTAGATCCCTCAGTTTTTCTATCGTCTCAAAATCATTCGAATTAGGAATTGCAATAATGCGGTATCTATCTTTAGGATAATACAGCTTCTCAAACGATTTCATTGTTGTATACATTGTTCCTTCTGGTTCTTTCAAAACCGGATAAAACAATACAATAAAAGGAAATTCATCCTCACGCGGGTCAATGGTTTCTTTCGTATCCACCCAATTCACGGGGCGGGAGTATAAATATAAATCCACAAGAAAAGAAAGCGAATAAATAATTTGTACAAAAGCATATAATGTTGTCAAAGCAATGAAGTAAGGTTCTGCCATAACTATTTCCCCGCCACTATTGATGAATCAAAAGAGTTTTTTACCAATGGTCCTAGAACTTATTTTACCCAGTTGATTAATTCCATCATTCCTTCTGTAAGATTTTTTTGAGGTTTAAAACCATAAACTCGCTCAATTTTTTTGATATCTGCAAAACAATGCCGAATATCCCCAACCCTATATTCATTTGAAATTACAGGCGCAATTTTTTTATTCATTAGGCTTGCAAGCGTTTCCGCAACCTGCTGGATGCTCACAGCAGAACCGCTTCCCACATTAAAAACATCATATACTTCTTTTTCATTCTCTAAGACACAAGCAAATGCATTGGCGACATCGCTAACATGCACAAAATCACGCTGTTGCTTCCCATCTTCAAACACTAAAGGGGGTAAATCCTTCAGCAAGCGAGCAATAAAGATAGCTCCCACTCCTGTATATGGATTGCTCAAGGCTTGACGAGAACCATAGGTATTAAAAAGTCTAAGGGCGACAGTAGGGATATTAAGGGCTCTTCCCACAACGAGGAACATCTCTTCGTGATCCCGTTTATTAATTGCATAAATTGACGCTGGCATTAATGGTTTTTCTTCTGTGGTAGGAATAGGAATTAGGATTTCACCATCGTGATACAGTTCCCATTTTTTTTCTTTGAGCTGTTTATTGTTCCTAAGACTTGGCGCAAATGTCAGAGGGCCTGCGGCTGTTCGATATTGTCCTTCACCATAAATAGACATAGATGATGCAGTTACAATCTTTTTGACTGAATGATTTCCCTTTGAAAGCACTTGAAGCATAACTGCTGCTGACATAGTATTGTTTTTAGTATAGTCAACAATATTAGCCATACTTTGCCCCACACCAACAGAAGCAGCTAAATGAACAAGGTGGGTTATTCCCTTTAAATTCTTTTCAAATTGGTCTTCTGAAGAAAGGTCGCCTTTTATTCGTCGAGCACGTTTATTTAAGTAAATAGGCCATCCTTCTGAATCCTTTTCTTCATCATGATGAACTTGATCCACTAAACAATCCAAAATTGTAACTTCATATCCTCGATCAAGAAGCCGGTCCACAAGATGAGATCCAATAAAGCCTGCACCACCGGTGACTAATACGTGACCCTTTCCCATATAAAAATGTCTCCATCAGTTTATACTTTATAAATAAATGAAAGGCTTGCAGCCTTTGCCCAAAAAGACCCACCGTTGCGACTTGTTCTAAAAATGCTGTTATTTTGATTATAATATTGTGCGCCCAATCTCATTCCCAAATGGGTGATGATTTTATAATCCATATATCCGGCTACTGCATTTCCATAACTAGAATTTTGTGGAAAAAAGGACAATCCATCTTCAATCCCCATCCGTAATTTTGATGTGACAAAATGTTCTATTCGCACTTTCCCTGTATGAACCTGAAAATCTATCGGGTCATAATATGCTGATTGACTGTGATTGTTTTGAGTAAATATCGGGGCAGGGTTGGAATAATTGAGGTAAAAGAAATCGTATATAATTCTTACCTCAGGAATATTGATCAGTTTATAGTTCGCTTCAAAACTTGCTTGAGTTCGGTTATTGCCGTCAGAGTATTTACCATAAATCCCTTTGCCCCATAAAGATAAATTTTGTGTCGGCTGATAATACATTGTACCACTATAATCATCGGTTCGTATATTTAAACCAACCGCACCAATCGCTACAATATAATTGTAAATTTGGATACTAAAAGGAGGTTCGGTGTCGATAATGTCAGAATGGTTGAACGTTATAGTTGCATTCAGAGTTTCTGACCAAGAATATTGCAATGCTACATTGCCATTAAGATTATTAAAGCCATTGTTATAAACTTTGTCGGAAATTCCCGCAAACAGCTGCCAATGCTCTGTAAATAGTTTTGACCCTTGCAATTGCACCATATTTCTAGAAACACTATCGAATCCATTTTGCTCGAATCCTGAATAAATTTCTGAAAGATTTAGCCTGGTATTGGTCATTGCATAAAAATCAGCAGCTACACCAACATCTTGGCGGCGAAAAGTATTTGAACTATCATAAAAGTCCGCACTGATTGGTATCATAGGTGACTGATAGTAATCGACCAGCTGCTCCTGCAAAAATGGGCGCTCCCAATTATAAACTTCTTGCCAACGATCGTAGGCAACTCGGTTGCCTTCATATTGATGCGCTGCAGCCGTTGACGATAAAACACCCCATAACGCATCGCTGTTGTAAGGATACTTCTGTAAAACTTTTTGATAATAAATATTTGCCCGCATGTATTGCCCACATTTGCGATAAACATCACCCATTCCCAACGAGTAGGCAGAACTGCGTTTATCGGATATATCCGATAGCAAATAGAATGCGGTATCGCAATTTCCCTTTTGAGCTTCTAATTTCGCCAAAGCTTCTTTTGCTTCGGGACTTGGATAATCATCTAGGGATTGGGTGAACATTTTATATGCAGCATCATATTGTCCAAGCTCAACTAATTTGCTGCCCCATTCATAAGAGAGAAATGCATTGTGTGGAAATCGTTGCATAAGCTGCTGATATTGAGCTGCTGCCAGAGCATATTGCTTATTCTTAAACAATGTTCTGGCAAATTCTAGCCGAGTAAAATTATCAGTTTTTTTGTTGGCTATTAAGGTTCTACCGAGCGCGATCGCATGATTATATTCATTATGGTATATGTAATTATTAAACAAATCTTTTTGTAGTGCTAAATTATTTGGATCGCGTGCCAGCTTTTGTTTCAGTTCATAAATTTTTAATTCATTTTCTGTATTGGCCAGCAGAGGAGCTTTAATGAAAGCATTGGTATAGTTACTATTTAGCCAGCGAGAAGAGTAAAAGTGTTTGAAATCCCTTTGAGATTCGGCAAGATTTCCCAAATAAAATTCATCCCAAGCTAAGCCCTGATACATATTAGTTCCTTGGGGGTGGTTCAATGCTTTCTGGAAAGCCACGGTGGCTTGCTCCGTAAAGCCAAATAGATGTAAAAACCAAGCATCATGGGTTAAATAACCAGGATTTTTAGGGTCGAGGGCCGATGCGTTTCGGAAAGCATTTCTAGCTTCAAATGCATATAAGGCTTGCTCATAATTGACCCCCTTGAGGTAGGACTTATATGCAATTGCTTTTGCATTGTCGGCAGAAACAGCACTTGATACTAAATAGAATACAAAAAAGAAGAGTTGTTTTTTAAAAGCTCCATGCATAATATATATACCTTGTGGTAAGTTCTTATCGTTTAGCTATGCATTCAACTCACGGTCTCAATGCCAGTTTGATAATTTTTCTCATTCCATCCGAATCTTCTTTAATTAATTACTATATTTCAATAGGCCGATTATCTCAATCATACTATATTAAAATTAATCATGAATTCAATTATGTAAAGAAAATTTATTGGCAAAATATTCTATTGTACGTTTTAACCCATCTCGCAAATCAACTTGTGGCTGCCAATTTAACTTGGTTTTTGCCAATGTAATATCCGGTCGTCGTTGCTTTGGATCATCAATCGGCAAACTGTGAAATACCGTATGAGTCGTTCCACCAACTAATTCGATAATAATTTTCGCTAATTCCATAATCGTAAATTCATTAGGGTTCCCAAGGTTAATTGGCCCAGAACACTCTTTATCGGTAGCCATTAATTTGATCAATCCATCTACTAAATCGCTGATATAGCAAAAACTGCGTGTTTGATTGCCTGTCCCATAGACACTGAGATCCTGGTTTTGTAATGCCTGAATGACAAAATTACTGACCACTCGTCCATCATTTGCTTGCATTTTTGGACCATAAGTATTGAAAATCCGGGCAATTTTCACCTCTAGACCATATTGATGTAGATAATTTGTAAAAATAGTTTCAGCACAACGCTTGCCTTCATCATAGCAAGCGCGAGGTCCAATGGGATTCACATTGCCCCAGTAAGATTCTGGTTGTGGATGTATGGTTGGATCACCATAGACTTCTGATGTGGAAGTTTGCAAAATTTTCGCTCTATTCTTTCTAGCCAATTCCAACAAATTGAAAGCGCCAAGAACCGAGGTTTTAATAGTAAAAAGTGGATCCTTTTGATACTGGATGGGTGATGCAGGACAAGCAATATTATAAATTTCATCGATATTTTTTAAATCAAGCGGCGTACAAATATCATGCTCAATAACAGTAAAGTTCTTATTTTCTTGCATAGGAGCAATATTTTCCAATGTACCAGTAAAAAAATTGTCTAAACAGATGACTTTGTAATTTTGTTCAAGCAGTGCCTCACACAAGTTTGTGCCAATAAAACCAGCACCTCCGGCGACTAATACAGTTTTTACTGTTTTCATAAGATTGTGCTCCATGCCTAAAGTGTTTTTCTGAATAAGAAATTGTCATGCGGTTGATAAATCCCTTTTCATTTGAATCTTTCATTGACTTAAATTTATACTATAATTGCTATTGTATCAACTAACTATACATTGTTATCCATTTCCTCACTCGCTTTCAACCAAGGAAGTGAGGAACGAGCGAGGTTGGTCCCTGGTGGCCTTAGGAGCATATGTTTTGCTGTATAAGACATGCGAAAAGGCGTCAGTTATTTGTGGTAGCGCTATTTTTGAACCTCAAGGGGAGCTCAAAAATGAGCGGATTAGGATTGTCCTGGGACTGCCGGAGTTATATTTGTTGCTTGTATTGTTCCTTCTGGGGTTGGATGTTTTGGAAGGCTCTCAAAAACTGGCGACGCGCTTGTGGGAGACCTTTTAAGCATGAATAAAATCACCGTTCACGGAATTGGATATGTGGGACTGGTTTTAGGGAGCGGATTGGCTGAACTTGGTAATCAAGTAATTTGTCTTGATACCGATGAAAAGAAAATTGAACAACTCAATGAAGGCATTGTGTCGTTCTTTGAGCCAGGGCTGGAAGAGTTGCTGAAGAAAAATTTAGCGAATAATCGTATCTCATTCACTACTGATCCCGTCAAAGCGGTGCGACATGGAGATTATCAATTTATCACCGTGGGTACACCTCCTGCTGAGGATGGTTCTGCCGATTTATCTTACGTTTTTGCAGCGAGCAAAAACATTGGTCAATTTATTGACAAAGACTGTATCGTCATCACGAAATCAACCATTCCTATAGGCACAACACATAAAGTAAAAGCCATTATTGACACCGAATTAGCTGAGAGAAAATCAAATATAAAAGTAGGAATTGCTTTTAATCCTGAGTTCTTACAGGAAGGGAATGCTGTTCATAATTTTATGTATCCTAATCGCATTATCATTGGCTCTGAAGATCCTGATATTATTCATAAAATGAAAGAGTTATTTAAAGCAACACTAACTTCTGATAAGCAATTTATTACCATGAGCATCTGTTCTGCTGAACTGGTTAAATATGCTTCTAACACTTTCCTAGCATTGAAAATAAGCTTTATTAATGAAATCGCTAACATTGCTGACTATATGGGTGCAAATATTAATAGTATAAAAGAAGGAATGGGGGCTGATGAACGTATTAATCCTTTTTTTCTTAGTGCTGGCGGTGGTTATGGAGGATCCTGTTTTTCCAAAGATATTAAAGCACTGTTAAAAGCTGAAAAAAGAATTCATTATTCTTTTCCAATACTAAATGCAATTGAACGAGTAAATGAACGGCAAAAACATGTCTTATTTTACAAAGTGTTTCGATATTTTAATGAGTATTTGTATGATAAAACGATTGCTGTATGGGGGCTGGCATTTAAGCCCAATTCTTCTGATATGCGCGATGCCGTCAGCATTACCTTATTACAAGACTTATGGCAGCACGGTTGCAAGGTTAGGGCTTATGATCCTGCTGCCATGCCTGAAGCTAGAGCCTTATTTGGGACACGGGACGATTTAATTTTCTGCACGAGCAAAGAAGATGCCTTGATAGGTGTGGACGCGCTAATAATTGTTACTGAATGGGAAGATTTTTTAAACCCTGATTTTCAACTAATAAAAAAATCATTAAAATATCCTGTTATTTTTGATGGTAGAAATATATATAATCGTGAGTATCTAACAAGTTTAGGTATCGAGTATTTCAGTATTGGCAGAGGTACTTGTCGAATCTGTGAGGAAACAAAAAAACACGCCTCCTCTAACTAGCTTCATAAACAGTTGAGCTGTGAGAGATGGCGCAAGCCATCGTAAGAACAGGTGAAGTTTATAGCTAATGGTATTGGACTCACACTCAAATAATGGGCTATATCATTTTGTGATTCGCCACTCTAATGCTTCAAGGCCATCGACTATATTGTTAGATGAAAATACCTCATAAGATTTAATGGGTTTAACAAGATCCTTAGCTACAAGAATAGTATCAGGAAGAGCATTTTTTTGCATGTGTCCAGCAATGTCAATGACTCTATCACTAAACTCTTCTAATGGGGTTGATAAATCATAATATACAAAACCAGTATTTATCCCACACCGAATATGAAAATCTTGTTTCATCATTTTAGTTGACTGATTAAAATCAGGTAAACTCGATAGAATATCTTTTGCCGCTTCAAAGGCTTGTTCTGTTGTATTAAAACAACACATGACTCCGTCAGGTGTCCAGCTTGCTTTAATGTAGCCATGCTCTTTAAGCTTGCATAAAATGAAATCATGATATTGATTAAAATCATTTTCAACAATTGTCGGATCTTCGCCAATCTTCATGTTAGTAGAATCTACCACGTCAATTGCTAAAAATGAGAGGTTTCTACCTGTTTTTTCAAGTTCTTTTTTAAGTTGGGCAAATTCCTTTAAAAGCGTTTGTCTGTTTTTTTCCTTAGGTTCATCTTTATCAAGGGTTTCTTCTATCTTTTTAACTAAAGTTTGTTGTTCTTTTGTTATAGCTTGTTTTTTAAACTCATTTAAGCTACGCATCATTTTTGCTTTTTGGATTAAAAGAATGTAATTAGAAAGAATGGAGGATAGAATCAACAAGCCAATTATTGGAATCGCTCTGGAAAGATCCCAACCGGCCACTCGTGTAGGTATATAGTGTTTTATAGTGACATTAATTGCTTTGTCGGTTTGAATTACCGGTTTTAAAAAAGAGTAAGAGGACAAGTTACTGACATAAGGCGCAATCATTCCCAGAAATATAGTTAATATAAAACACCATACTAGGAGCTTTAGCCCCTTTAGAATATAAATACTGAAGAGATAAACTGCTTTCATATTATTTTATCTAAACAAATTTATTGGTAATTAATATAATTATAGTTGACTTTTTTAGACAAAAGGTTTTGTTCCCGCTGATAAGTTTGATGAGTGTACCAATGCAATGATCTGATCAACGTTTTCTTGTGATTTTTCAATAACAATCGGTAGTTCTTTTGCTGGTGTCATTTAGCAACCCTGCTCCTCTTAAGGGCAGCAAGGTTAGCTAGCAGGCGTAATAAAATCAATCGGTTGGGGCGAAAATAATGACTCAATGCTTTTTTGCCGCAAATCTACGAATTAATTTTTTGCGATATTCGATAACTTATTTGATCTAAGATTAAAAGAGGTTTTTTTTCTTTAATGCAAGGGTTTGAATTTTATTAATAACTGTACTATAAATTATAAGAAAAAAGGAGAAGTTAAGATGAGCAAAGTATTAAATGATTTACTAAATGCTATTGCAAATAATCAAAAAGATACAATTACATTATTTAATATGCATAAGTCTGAAATCGCGATTAACAAAAATATGCATGTAATAGCAAAAGCAGCTATTGATTTTAATAATACCCAGCTTTTAAAAATTATTTTAACAGAATTTCCAATTAAAAATTGGGAATGGCTATTCACTTATCAAACGCCTGCTGGAACTACGACATTAAGCTACTGTGAAATCCATGGTTTGAGTGATGAAATATATAATTTATTAAAGACTAATGGTGCAATGCTAATACATGCACGACTCGCAGGGTAACATATAAAACAATAGTAATAAAATACTATTATCTTGATCCTTGACATAAAGAGGAAATTATCATGATTAGCACCAATTACCTCAAAGGAAGGATTTTACATTATTTAGAATATCTTAAGAATAATCATTCAATTATAAAATCTGCGTACACGCATTATCCTAAATCATTACACCATTGGTGCGGCGTTGAAAAAATACATCTTGATCATTCTTTTGAAAAGTTACGCCCTTTATTAATCAGAAAATATACTCAATTAAAAGGAGAGCTTGAGAGAATAACTCTATATGATGAAAGACATTTATCCTACGATGATCATGTTTCAAGAATTAAAGTGCGCGGCAAATTGCTTGATACAGCAAGTTTCATTTTTCCCTCTTTGTCAGACATTGAATATGAAATACTTGAGTTAAACAAATTACCAAAATGCTCTAGCAATTTACAAGAAATTATTGATACAAACCCCCAATTAAATACCTATCCTAAACCATTTGATTATTTAGAAATGGAAAAAGAGGAGAATGTGAATATTCCTGTATGCGTAGGTTTACCAGAAGAATGCGACAAAAATTATGTTTTTAATGAATTAGCATTAATTACTGAAAATGTACTGCATTTACCTATAAAAATAAGTGCTAATAAAGCAATTGAATTATTAAAAGAAGGTAGGGTATTAGCTCATAGTAATAATCCAATTGGATATGAAGAAATTTATTTACCAAAAGAATTAAGTTACTTAATGCCTCTAATTAAATTTGCTTGTCAAATCGAACGACGATGCAACCCTGAATTTATTAATCAATATTATATTTTCTTATCTGTAAGCCATTCAATTATCCCACCAGGAGCAATGCAACGTCGAGGTGGATGGCATATTGATGGTCATCAAGGCTATGAACGTTTGCAAAAAAATGGGAAAAAACTTCCCTGTGACAGGCAATATTTGATATCAAATATTTTACCTACCCAAAGCATTTCTTGTCGTTTCAACTTTGATAAGCTTCGAGAATATTGCAAAAAACATTACTGTGACTTGGATTCAATCAACATGCAAGATGTAATTGAACAACAAGCAAGCTCTCATGAATGTGATGAAAATATTACAACACTAAAAGTAAACCAACTCAATTTTCTCAATCCTTATATGGTACACAGAGCAGTATACAATCATACGGATAAGCCAATAACAAGAACGTTTGCACGTATTTTATTTTCTACCTTTACACGAAATCGGTTAGGTGATTCAATAAACCCAGTATTAGGACCTATTTATCCTTTAAAAATTAAAACAATTAAGGACATTCATGAAATTCCGTCCGAAATTTATTTAGAGTGATTATTATGTTCGGAATTACGACTAAAGAAAAAATTAGTGAATTATTATTAACAAGTTATGCCGCTTGGGATGGTTTTATTTCACATATTTGGGCCTCTTTATTATCGCATTGTAATTTACCGCTTGATGGAGTTTTTGTCGAAATTGCTCCTGGAACTTCACCAAAAATCGCTTTGGCCTTAAAAGAAATTAACTTTAATGGTGAGATTTATATTATAGAACCTTATGAAAAAGCATTGGATTTAATTCTTTCTAAATATCAGGAAATTTTACCTGAAGTAATAGTTCATCCAGTAAATCACTTACTAAAAGACTGCTTTAAACATCTACCTAAATCTATTGATTGCATTATCTCTCATCATCCCTTAGATGATATGATCATGGCAATGGATGGGGAGCCCGAGATCTTTGAGAAATTATTTTCTTGGGTATCCCAAGATAAATTAGAAATTCACCAGAGCTTTGCTTTACATTGGCAACAAATACTTGCACAGCCTGAAAAAGTCCGTACTATTGAAAACCAGATAATAAATCAGTGGTTCAGTTTAATAAAAAAGGTAAATCCAAGATGGCTAATGATTAGTCAATATCCTAGTTTAGTTTTGGAAGCGGAATACACCAAGGAGCTTAATCTATGTGCACAAAAACTACTACTAAAAATCAAATCTCATCTCCATACTTATCTCATTGAGGACAGAATAATTCAGAGTGTATTGAATAATTATCCTAATTATAATTTTGATTTACTTGGTAATGAAGTGCTTAACTCCAAAAATTGGCTAATCTATAGCAGACAATAGGTATTCTAAACTTATATTTTACTAAGTATTGATAAATTGAGATTACGTATATACTTAAATTGATGTGTCTTTCTAGGATTTCTAAATGCCGAATAATAAAAACATAACGCTGCATGAACTACCTATATATTGGTCTTTAAAATTAGATGAACCAAATTTATATAAAAAAATAGAGGGATTATTACCTTCAATTAATGTTATAGACACTATCAATCCTTTCCCCGCTCAAAAAAATGTAACAATAACTACTGAAACAGATAAAATTGTTCGTCCACATCGTCATTTCAGATCATTCTATTATCATATAAAACAATTTCATTCAGATTATGAAGGATATATTGGCATAAAGGGAACGGAAGTATTAGCCGAAAATATTCATGAATTATTAGAGAAAATAAAACATGTTCACTCAATATATTCTTGGTCAACGCGTAAATCAGGATTAGGTTTACATAATTGTGATCATGCATTGTTACCCATGTATGATCGTTATTTGTTTATCGAAAATAAAGTTCCCTTACTCTATTTGCTATCAGAAGCACTTGAAGAAGTTCAATCATCAATCAGCTTACAAAAAGTCTATCTAGACTCATATAAAACATTGGCCAAGATACCAATCCCATTAGCAATTTACAAAATCCCCGAGAAGACATTAGAAAGAACCCATTCTATTTTTAATGATTTTTATGACGATAAAAGATACAAACTTTTAAAAAACTTAATGAATGATGGAATAGCTATACAGATATATTGGTATCCAAATGTTCCTAAGCGAATAGCACATATTGATTTTCATACGGCAACTTCTCCTTCAAGTTTTCAAGAAAGAATTGCCCATCTTTCATTAATAATGGACATCAAACCGTGTATTGAAAATTGGATTTTGCTTTTTTGCCGATTTTTGAATTTAGGTTTTATACCTGCTGATCCTGTGTATGCTTGTAAGGGCTACTGTATTGATCCAGGAAATTTAGTGCTGGATGGGGGTATGGTTGATATGGGTAGTATGCGACATATAGATACCTTTCATTATTCTGGAGAAGTTCAATTTGCTTTAGAAAACTCGATTAAATTGTTTGTTGAAAGTATCCTGGCTCTTCTGGTAGGTAGAGAGTCAATGTCTCAAGGGTTTAAATCGGTTTTTCCTGATTTAACTCGGCTTATTTATCAAAATATAGAAAAAAATATTAAAATTGATAGTGAAATTGGGCGATTTGTTCATCCAAAAGTTAAAGATTGGTATTATTCAAAATATAATTATGATGGGATAATTGAAAAATTAATCAATTTTTTTGAGTTATAATTGATGGCACAAAGCAAAATAGAAACTATTCTTTCTTTTTGGTTCGGTGATTCATTTGAAGATGAATTCCCTCCTCGTTCTATTAGCGATAGATGGTATAGTTTTCATCCAAATCTAGACTCTTTTATTAGAAAAGAATTTTTAAATGACATTGAAAATGCCCTCGCTGGACAATATGACGATTGGTCTAATACTCCAGAAGGTCGATTAGCACTTATTATCCTATTGGATCAATTTACAAGACATGTTTATCGAAATACCTCCAAAGCATTTGCGGGTGATCAGAAAGCACTGTCTCTTGTTTACCAATCCTGTCACATCCCTATGGGGGCTAACCTACTTGTTTGTCAAAAAATGTTTTATTTTGCTCCATTAGAGCATTCAGAAAAATTAAACGATCAAAAGCTGCATAGAAATATCTATGAAGATTTGGTGAAAAAATTACCAAATAACATTATTTCTAAATTAGAATATTATCTCTATTGGTTTAATGTTCACTTTGAAGTGATTGATAATTTTGGACGTTTTCCATGGCGAAATGATCTTTTAGGACGCAAAACTACAAAGAAGGAAATGGACTATTTGAAAAATTCCCCTAATTTTGGTCAAAATTATAAGCCTCAAAATACTTGATTTAATAAAGTCGTCTATACTAGTTTGTATGGGTATTAAGGGTCAATTAAATGATTATTCAAAACGTTGTTGATCATATTGGGACTAAGCTCATTTCTCATTATGCAGGGAGTGTCCATCTTAACTATCCTGAGCCTATTCTAAATGCGCTCAGAAAACTCATTGTTCAAATGAGGACTAAAGCAAGCAAACTTACTGTTAGACACTTGCAAATAATTGCGACTGCTAAATTAGTGAATAATTCTGATGACGTGCAATCAACGAATCCACATTGTCAGAGTTTTTTTCATGCAATAACACAAAGTCATATGATTTATCTAAAATATTTTTTGATAGTTCACAAAAACGTTGTAGCTGCTGAAGCTATGAAAAGATAATTTGCGCCACTCAGAAATATATATGAGGCAACAAAATGAAAGAACGTAGAGAAAAACCAAGAAAAGGGAGAAGTATAGGCGGACCACCCCCATCCGTTAAAACGCATCATGAACCATCTCCACAAGCCAGAGTTAAAGGGAAAAGTATAGGCGGACCTCCCCCATCCGTTAAAACGCATCATGAACCATCTCCACAAGCCAGAGTTAAAGGGAAAAGTACAGGAGGCCCGCCGATTGAGAAAGGAGCTAAAATTCCTCAAACAAGAAGTTTTAATGAAGAAAAATCGCAATCTTTAATAACAACTTTAATAAGTGGCTTAAAAGATTTTGTTAATAAAGCACAGAAGTTTTTTGAAGCTTTTATTTCAAAAAAAGAGGAAAGTAAACATGATCAAGATAAGGGGATGAAATTGTGATTACAACAACTTCTGATAAATTAAATAATCTATTATTAGCTTTAAAACCCGATTTAGTACAATTAAAAGAATTATTAAAAAAAGCAAAAGATATTAATAGTCCATATCAAGCTAAGTTTAGACATTTAATTTCCCTTACTAATATGCAATTACAATTAGAAAAAAAAAATAATATTGAGGGTTATATCAGTTTAATTGTTGAAGAACTCCAAGAAATTATTATAATTTTGAATCAAGTTATGGAAGATGATGGTGTCAGAGATTTATATGAGATCATATTTAATGATTTTTTTAAGCTCCAGGAAAAAATTGCTATAATTGTTGAATCCAGGGATGTAATCTGATTGTTATTTATCAAATAAATTATGAAAATTGCAGATGATTTTTTTTTTCAAATACCGACGATTATTGAAACATTTGGTACTAACCTTTGTTTAAAAGTTCCCTTATATAAAAGAAAATATCAACTTAATCCGATTTATATTAACCTTGAATTATATAAAAAATATATTTCATCAGCTCACAATACTTATGCTGAAATACAACAAGAAATGGCTTTGTTGTTTCAGGTAACAATATGTATTGAGGAGGCAGAAAAACCACTTACTATTGTAGGATATGCTTATATTGATAGACAGTTAGACCCTCATAGTAATACTTTTTACCCAGGATCAGGACGTTCCTATTATCTAGGACGAAACTTCAATTTAAAAGGCGAAAAAACACCCTATGTCTTAACAAATGATGGAATAATGAGCGTTAATACAGGTATTTGGGAAACTGTTGCATCTAATTCACTTATTAACACAATGCCTTATCCTATCGCCCCAGTTTTAACAATTTTGGAATGTAAGGACTATTCTCCTGTTTATTTTGAGGGAAAAACTATTTTTTTAAAAAATGCGATTATCATTCGTATCAATATAAACTCATCCCTTGAACGGATCACTCATATTCATTACATGGGAAAAAAACTATCAAAAACAAAATTATTAAAATCCTCCAGAGATATTGGTTTTGTGGAAGGAAACAAATTTATTGAGCGAATTTTACATGGCATGTGGTCTGCAGGTAATATGTCGTTAAATGGATCATTTTTTGATATGGAAACCTTTTGTAGTGTTAAAGGACGTAATCCTCAGTATAGTGCAATGCAATGGTATCGAAGTAATTATTTTGGGTTTGAATATCTCGGTCAATTAAATGTGTTGAGAGGATTATGCAAGAATCAGTTGATTAACTATAATTCGGTAGAATATATAGATATTAAATATGAGTTTAATGCAGGTTTTACACAAAGTATTCTAGATGGATTTATAAAAATGATGGGTTTTAACTCCCCAAATATCCCTATTTACCTTCAAAAAAAACTACAACCTCTTGTCAACTCATTTTTATATTTATCAAGAAAATTTTATTTTAAAAAGGAATGGCTTAGAACTTCTAATCCCAATTCACTATCTTCTTGTGTATATGATTTCTCAAGATTTTTTCGTAATTATCCACTGATTAAATCTAACATTTATGTTGAAGATCAAATGAACGAATTCTTAACGATGATAATGAGCTCCCAAAAGATTAATAGTAATTATGATAATTATTTTAAATATAAATATTCTGAGAAAGAAGAAAAATTTTTAAATAAAGAAATTTATAGAAAATTTTCTTCATACATGATCAAAAATCATTTAGTGGGGGAAAAAGATGATGACATCCAAAATTTTATTAGAGAATATGATAAAATTCATATGAAAATCATGTCTGAATTAAAATTAAATTATCAAGATATTGAAGTAAACGCTTACTATTTTAATGAAGATAGAAGATATTTATTTTCCAGCAATAAATATGCACATCATTTGAGCATTCATACTGAAAAGAGTTTAAATTTACATTTTATTATTAATCAACTTATTTTAGCCAACTATAGAAATTTTACTTATTTAATCAATAACAAAGTTCCTACTAATATCTATATATATTATGAAGGTTTCTCGTGTTGTTTAATGGATAAAAAAGGAATGTTTCAAATTTATCTTCATATTTTTAATGCCGATTTATTTAACTCAATAGATAAAGAAAAATTATCCATATTTTATAGGTACAAAAAAATTAACTTTAATCTGAAGTATATCAAGGAAATAAATTCGCTTACTCTGATGAGTAGATCATTTAAAAACAAGAAGTTATTGCATTGTAATAATTTTTATTTTCAAACAAATTCTTTTTTAGCTTTATATTATGAAGATACGCTAATAGAAATGCACTTATTAGATCCTAAATATTATTAAATTTGTATCATAAATCAATCTACTGATTGATACTCAAGCTCAAAAATGGACTAAGATATTTACAAAAAGTGTTTAGTAGATTCTGAAGGCATTAATTAAGGTGGATATATGGAATATAGACAACTTGGAAAATCAGGATTTAAAGTACCCTTGCTAAGCTTAGGTACATGTACTTTTGGAGGAGGTACTGATTTTTTTAAAGCTTGGGGTAATATTAGAGACAATGAAGCGATACGTCTTATTGATATATGTCTTGATGCAGGACTTAATCTTTTTGATTCTGCTGATGTTTACTCTAAAGGAATTGCTGAAGAAATTCTAGGAAAAGCTATTCAAGGTAAACGTGATCAAGTCATTATCTCAACTAAGACAACTTTTCGATTAGGCACAGGACCAAATGATTTGGGATCCTCCCGGTTTCATTTACTAAAATCGTGTGAAGAGCAACTTAAACGATTAAAAACTGATTATATTGATTTGTATCAAATGCATGGTTTTGATCCATTAACTCCTATAGAGGAGGTATTAAGAACTTTAGAGAATCTAATACAAAGTGGGAAGGTTCGTTATATCGGTGACCTTTCCCCTAAATTAGTACCACCTCCATGATGAGATTCGCTATTTTATGCCACCCGCCTTGCATACTCAACCGGTGGCATGTAGTTCAGGGAACTGTGAGGGCGAACATTATTATAATGATTA
>Ga0209935_1000735_pt1 | contig 68903 bp, 56 predicted proteins | sample ThiBio_1000_plan_2_FD_183958 | JGI IMG/M metagenome (GOLD analysis project Ga0209935, IMG submission 183958) | Wastewater bioreactor microbial communities from Cape Town, South Africa - Thiocy_cont_1000_plan (SPAdes) | ecosystem: Engineered > Bioreactor > Thiocyanate-remediating >... | reverse complement strand
TCTGTCAACAGAAAAAATTAGCGCCTTGTAAATTGAAATATTGAAAAATCTGCGGTTTTTTCGGGTTTGGAATTAAGAAAAAAATCCTTATTTCCTAATAATGAATAGCACACATTAAATTTAATTTTAATTCAATGAGTTAATTTGGATCTTCCCCAAATCCGGGGGCATTAATCAAGATCACAAAACCTTAACCCTTAATCTGTAATTTTCAAAATTTCTAAACCCATAAACACGTCGCTTAATTTTTAATTTGTCCGAATTTATCGCATTCTTGTTCTATAATTATGATTATCACTTACTCATCAAATATATAGCAAATGCATGAATCTTTGTCACAGTGCTTGCTAATTTTCATGAACAACATAGGAAGTTTTAAATATGGAAAATTATGAATCTGCCTCACAAAAACCTATTCTAACAAAATCAGTACCCTATGAAGGTATTCCTACTTTCTTTAGATCAGAGTATTCACGAACTTTAAAAGGTGTTGATCTTGCTGTTTATGGTGTTCCATTTGATTTAAGTACATTTAATCGTTCAGGCGCTCGCTTTGGACCTAGAAGCATTCGTGATCAATCATGTTACCTAAGTATACTTGGCACTTGTTGGCCCCATACATATAAAATAAATGACAAATTTAAAATTATTGATTATGGAGATATTGGTTTTCCTCCTGGCCAAACTAAAGCCATGTTGGAAAATGTTGAAGCAACCATAAGTGAATTGTGCTCACATAATATTTTTACCCTAGGCCTCGGTGGTGATCACTTAGTTGCTTATCCCGCTATAAAAGCGCTGGCTAAAAAACATGGCAAACTTGCCTTAATCCACTTTGATGCACACACAGATACAGTGCAAATGCCCTACTTGACACATGGAAGTATGTTTTATTATGCAGTTGAAGAAGGATTAATAGATGCTGAAGCTTCAATCCAAGTTGGCATCCGTACAAGCGTTCCAGAAACACCTAAATTAGATGTTATAACAGCGAATCATTGCTTAGAAAAAGGAACACAATTCGTAGTAGACAAAATAAGAAAAATAGTTGGCGATCGAAAATGCTATATAAGTCTTGATGTAGATTGCATGGATCCAGCCTTTACACCAGGAACAGGCACTCCCATGCCCGGTGGACTGACATCTGCTATGCAGCGTGAAATTTTGTGGGGGTTGCTCGGACTGAACATGGTTGGAGGTGATATTGTTGAGGTTTCTCCTCCATATGATATAGCCCAAACAACAGCATTAGTAGCAGCAACCGTTGCATTGGATATGCTACATATACTAGGCGATGCAAAACTACGTTTAGGTTGAGAACCGTAGACAAAAGATATTGACTGCCCCCGCATTAAGATTGCTTTATGGCTACAAGATCATCTTTCAACAAGCAAAAGCTATCATGTATACGATTATTGCAACAATTGGCTGGAGTAATTCAAACACTGGTGATTTCCCTTCTATTTTATATGGTAAGACTTTACAAGAATTTAATACTCCTGCTGTTCAATCTGGAGTCGATTCTTCTGAATCACTGCACGTAATGAGACATATAAAATTATATAATTTAAGTTAAGAAGTTATAATGTTTGATATAGAGCACTTGGTTATATACCAAGCGAGGTAAGTTGGGTTAGGCGTTAGCCGTAACCCAACATGCGATGTGCGTCAAACACCAAATTTCCTAATATAAATTCCTGATCCCCAAGCCCCTATATTCATTACCGCAACCTCCTCTGCCTTTAAAATAATTTATGAGTGTACGCATGTTCCCTTGTTGTGGGGCGACCTTATCTTTCCTAGCACGAAGACGTTCATTTTGTTCAGAAGCATTACTCTAAATAGATATATGAGGTATAATGAACCATCAAAAATAGATTTTTTAATGCAAGGAATAGCAATGAATAATTCATATGGTTTTGGCAAAAAAGTATCTTACTCTTTTGAGAAAGCAATAGAACAAGTTACTAAAGAGCTGAAAAAAGAGGGTTTTGGAATTCTTACAGAAATTGATGTTTCTGCAACACTGAAGTCAAAATTGAATCAAGAAATCCCTCCTTACCGGATACTTGGGGCATGTAATCCTCAATTAGCTCATCGTGCGCTTCAAGCAGATCCATCCATTGGTTTATTACTTCCTTGTAATGTGGTCGTTCGACAAGATGATACAGGCAAAGTATCTATTGAATTTATGGATCCAGAGGCAGTACTCGAATTAGTGAATAAGCCTGAAATTAAACCGATTGCAAAAGAAGTAAAAACTCGCTTGCAACGCGTTTTGCAAGAGTTATAAGCAATAATTCAGTTGATAAAGAACAATTAGGTATGTTGGTTGCGATGTTTTGGAAAAATACTCAAATAAAATGGCTTATTTTTATTGGAATGAGTCAATGTTTCGCTTCTGCAATAACAAGGGCTGAGGTATCTCAACCAATTAGTTATTTTGATGCAGTCAGGCTTTCACTTAGCAGTAATCCACGCATAGGTGCAAGCCAAGCTCATATTGAATCTGCTCAAGCTGCAATTATTGAAACACGCGGCTCAGGATTACCCAAGCTGGGTCTCGAAATGAATGCCGGACGCAGTGATAATCCTTTGACTGTGTTTGGTTATAAATTAAGTCAAGGTAATGCAACCTTTGCAGATTTTGGTTTCGCTCAATTTACAGGACCGGGTTCTCTATTCACTAAACCACAAGCACTTGATTCACCGGGTTATTACAACAACTACAATACTGCATTTAAATTAGTTGTGCCGATTTATTCAGGTGGTGAAACCATTGCTCGGCTTAAAAATACTAATGCATTACTTCGTGCAGCACAGCATGGAGATGAAGCGGCACGCATGCAATTAGCTTATGATATTCTGCAAGCATATGAAGGGGTACTTGCAGCAAAGAAATTGGTGCTTGTTGCTAAAGAAAATGTGGATGCTGCAACCTCATATCTCAAAACAACCAAGGCTCTTTTTAACCAATCGTTAGTCATTGAAAGTGACTTGTTGTTTGCGGATACTTATCTTCGAACCGCAAAAACATTTTTAGTGGCAGCGCAAGCCCAATCTCAAGATCAACTTGATGCGTTTCGCAGTCTTATTGGGCATCAGGAGCGTTCGTATACTCCTAAAGGCTCAGTCAATTTTCCTGCCACAAAAAAATCAATTGCTGATCTCACGCATGATGCTCTGCTTCATAATGCCCAGTTAAGTGCAATTAAATCAACAATTGACGCAGGTCGGGCAAACGTTGATGCAGTAAACTCAGCTAATAAACCCCAAGTTAACTTACAATTACGTCAAGATTGGAATGGAAATACCATTGGTGCAGGTCTTCCTTCAAATCTCATTGCACTGGGCGTAAATTGGGAATTGTTCAGTTCTGGTGAGCGCTCTGGGGCAACTAAAAAAGCAATTGCAGAGGTAAAACAGGCTACTTTTCAATTAGAAGATGCAGCCAATAGTTTGCGTCTTTCATTGATGCAAGCCAAACGTGCGGAACAACTTGCAGCAGTTCAATATCAAGCCAATCGTGCCAATGCGACACAAGCAAAAGAAGTTGTAAAGCATCTTGCCAAACGACATGGACGAGGGCTTGTACCTCTTGGACAATTATTGGAAAGCCAAATGAAGCTGACCGAGGCCAAGAATCAGTGCATCCAATCACAATACAATGAAGTCCTGGCCCGTGGCCGATTGTTAATGCTGACGAATAAACTTATTCCTTCTTTTGAGAAGTAAAAAAATAAAAGGATATTAATGATGCATGGAGCAAAAAAATTTGAATAAAAATATCCCTAAAAGACCTTTATTAAATAGTGCGGGTAAATTAGCACGAGCATTTATTCACTCAAAACTTACCTTACTGATTATTATTGGTTCCTTACTATTTGGTATATTGGCATTAGAATTGACGCCAAGAACCTATAACCCTGAAATTGTAGTCCCTGTTGTTGCTATTTCAGTAAGTCGTCCAGGAAGTGATGCCCATGAAATGTTGCATCAAATTATTAGACCATTAGAAGGCCTTATGGCCTCCATACCCGGAGTGGATCATAACTATGGTATGGCAGTGGATGATAATGCAATAGTTACTGTGCGTTTTAAAGTTAATGAAAATGAAGAAAACAGTCTGGTTAAAGTATACAACCAAATCAACAGTAATATGGATAAGATGCCCGCAGGCACTTTGATTCCCCTGGTGCAATCGATTAGTTTGTATGATGTTCCACTGCTGACAATTACACTGAGTTCCTCTCTATACAGTGGAACGATGCTGCAAAATCTTGCCACTCGGGTATTGGAAGAGTTACGCGGAGTACCTCAGGTAGGCAAAAGCTGGGTTATGGGTGCATCTCCATCTGCCCTACGTGTGTGGTTAGATCCTGATAAAATGGCGTCGCATTTCATTCCTTTGCAAAAAATAAAACAGGCTTTGGAGGTGAATAACGTCAGTTTTAATGCTGGCAAACTAGAACCGGATTTACATCAAACGCCATTGCGTGTCGAAGGAAATCTGATATCTCCTGAGGATCTGGGGAAGGTTATTATTGGGGTTGATAATGGTAAACCGGTTTTATTAAAAGATATTGCTCAAATTGAATTAGCACCAGCAGATGATACCATTCAATCCTATTTTGCTTTTGGTCCCGCCACATTACATCAGAATTCTGGCCAGCTTAAACCCGCAGTAACCATCGCACTTGCACGTCAAAAAGGAAGTAATGGCGTTGAGGTGGCAAATGCAGTTCTTGAGCGTCTGAAGTTAGTTCAACAAAATAATATTATCCCTAAAGAAATTACGACCACGATAACGCGCAATTATGGTGATGATGCGAATGATGCCGTGAATACTTTAGTGGAGCACTTAGGCATTGCTATAGCCTCTGTAGTGATTCTCTTAATGTTGTTTTTAGGCTGGAGGGAAGCTTCTATTGTAATTTTTTCCATTCCACTTATTCTATGCATCGTGCTGGGTATCGGTTGGATAGCTGGCCAAACGATTAACCGAATTACCTTGTTCGCTTTGATTTTATCCTTAGGTCTATTAGTCGATGACAGCATTGTTGTGATTGAAAATATCCATAGGCATATGCAGGAGCGAATTCAGCATAATTTTAGTCGATTGGTTGTTTTTGCTGCAAATGAAATTGGAAAGCCAACGATTATTGCCACGTTTACAGTAATTCTTGCCTTGATTCCCATGGCGTTTGTGTCGGGAATGATGGGCCCCTTTATGGGGCCTATTCCATTTAATGCGCCATTAGCTATGCTGGTCTCATTAATTATTGCTTATACAGTAGTTCCTTATTTAGCTTATCGTTGGCTTAAATCCAAGGCACGACGATTAAAGGCAATTGAAATCATTTCTCAAGAGAAACATCATTTAGGTTTTATCCATAAAATGTATCTTTATCTTTTTACTTCTTTATCACAATCAAGGTGGAAGCGTTATTTATTCTACGGTTTTGTGTTTGCGCTATTAATTTTGGTGATGATTCAACCTCTTTGGCAATTCATCAGACCATCAGGTACTAATGGTCCTTTAAGCACCATGGGTGTGGAACTTAAAATGTTGCCGGATGATAACGTCAATACCTTTCTTATTGAAGTCAATGCTGGGGCAGGAGCATCATTAGAACAAACACGAAACATAACAAAAGACATTTCTCATGTACTGGCTCAAAATCATTTTGTCACAAATTATCAACTGTTCTTAGGTCAAGCAGCACCTGAAGATTTTGCAGCGATGGTTCGTGGGGATGCAATGCAAAGAGGGACGAATTATGCGCAAATCCGGGTTAATTTAATCAATAAACACCAGCGAAGCATTGGGTCTCATGAAATAGCACAACAGTTTTATGATTCTTTATCTGATGTACGTCATTCTTATCCTCTGGCACATATTAAGCTATTCGAAAGCCCCCCTGGACCTCCTGTTCGTTCACAAATGGAAGCGGGGTTGTATGGGCCTGATTATGAACAACTGAGGACTTTAGGGCAATATATAAGTAATACGGTATACCCTAAAATTTATGGCATGATCAATATTGATAATTCAGTCACTGAAAATTTAAGCCAATACACCATACTCATTAACCGTAATGCGACTGTTTTAGCAGGTTTACTTCCAAGTATGCTGGCAAACGATATACTCGGTTATTTCAAAGGAGTACAAGTCGGTAATGGTCATCGGCCAGGTCTTCTTGAACCGGAAAATATAATACTTCGCTTACCTAAACTCTCGAGAGAAAACAGTACGGCATTAAAAAAATTATATTTACTCAATCAACAAAGCCAGCTTGTTCCACTTGCAAAAGTAGTTGATTTTAAGAGTGTGACCCAAGAAAAGCCTATATTTACTCGGGATCAACATCAAGTTGTTTACGTCACTGGTGAAATGTTGCATTCAAGCCCAGCTTATGCAGTTGCAACAACAACCCATATGTTGAAGCACTTAGAATTACCTAATGAGAGTCAACTGACCGTTGGAAATTTAGGATTTAAGGAGGAGCAGCCTCAAGACATTGCCAGGAATCAACTGTTTTGGTTAGGAGAAATGCGTTTAACCTTAGATGTATTTCGCGATTTGGGCTCTGCATTTATTGTCGCAATTGTATTGATTTATATATTGCTCACAGGTTTTTATCGATCGTTTTTCATTCCCTTAATTATTATGGGCGCTATTCCACTCACAATTATTGGGGTTTTTCCAGGTCATTGGATAATGCATCAACCTTTTACCGCGACCTCCATGATTGGCGTTATTGCCCTTGCGGGAATTGTGGTACGTAACTCGTTATTGCTTATTGATTTTATTTTGGAGAATCAGCGCAGTGCCTCTTCTATTGAAATCGCAGTAACCCAATCAGGCGTGGTTCGGCTTACCCCTATTTTGTTAACTGCTTTAGCGATTATTTTAGGCTCATCAGTCATGTTATCTGATCCAGTGTTTGGCGGCCTTGCCATATCCCTGATTTTTGGAGCTTTTGCTTCAACAATACTTACATTATTTCTCATTCCTTTATTATACTTAAGTTGGTGGAAGTGGCGTCATTCTTAGATCATTGCTCAGGAGTTTAACATGCATGCAGAGCGAATTGTTCGTATAGTTGCTGGGGCATTTATCTTGCTTTCTTTGGCATTTGGTGTACCTGAAAGTCCTCTATATTTGAGTAAGTACTTTCTTTGGGTTACTGTTTTTGTGGGAGCTAATTTATTCCAAAGTGGATTTACCCAATTTTGTCCTTTAGAGATGATTCTCAAAAAACTGGGCGTCGGTACGAAATAAAAGATTTATTTAGTTTAGTGAGTTGTTCCGTATTTTTTCTATACGTGTATTGACTAGATGAATAAAAAGACGATATAGGAATTGTTTGACAATACTGGGGCGATTTCGATAAAGAGTAGATTGATAATATTCTGAAGGCTCATCCCATACTCCATGATCCTCAGTTACCGCGCACATTTGTTGGAAATTTTTTTGTTCAAAATTGGGTTTAGAAGTGTGTTCTTGAGGGGGACATGCTACTGCAAAACCAATATCCCAGCCTCGTTGTGCCAATTTATCCACTGCTCCACGAAAATAAATTAGATCATCAATATAACCATCAATACGTAGCCATGTGTTATCGATTTGAACTTCTATCCAGGAATGAGATATCTCTTTCGGTAAAAAGATATATAGAAATTCAGGAAAAACACCATGCTGAATTTCTCGTTTAATTAGCGAATAGTGAATTCGTGCTGGAATATTGCTTGCTTTACATAAAGCCAAGAAAAGAGTGCTTTTGGTATTACATTGTCCTAATTTTAATTTTAGTGTTTCTGAGGCAGAAACCCAATCGCCCTCTTTGGGGAAGCCAAATTTAATTTCATCACGTACAAAATTAAAAATACTCTGAATCTGCTCGCGAATATCCAGTTTGTTTTGAGTTAAATCATGCGCTTTTTTTTGTATTTCTGGATGAGTATAATCCGCCAAGATTTGAAAATTTTTTGTCATTTATAATCTCAGTTTTTTAATGGTTATTATTCGATCATCTACTCTATTTCCTAATAGTACGTATGTTGCCATAAGAAAATCGATTATGATAAGTTACAATACAATTCAATAGTTAATTCTATGAGAGCTTAACTCATGAATACAAGTTTGCATGTTGTTTGTCCTCATTGTAATACAATTAACCGAGTACCTTCATCGCGCTTCAGCGAACATCCAAATTGTGGAAAGTGCTAACTGGCACTTTTTAATGGTAAGCCGATAAAGCTGGAAAATGATCAATTTGTTCGCCATATCGAACGAAATGATATTCCGGAGCTCATTGATTTTTGGGCTCAAAGGTGTAGCCCATGCAAAATGATGGCACCACAATTCGAGTCTGCAGCACATTTTATTGAACCCAATTGCCCAAGTTGATACTGAAGCGCAACCTTCTTTAGCCTCTCGCTATGCAATTCAGAGTATCCCAATGCTAATTCTTTTCCATCATGGCAAAGAAGTTGTGAGAAGCGCCGGCGTCATGAGTTCACAAGATTTAGTAAAATGGGTAAATGAACATCTTGGTTGAGTTGGTGTGCAAAGCTAGAAGCAAAAAGGTTACATTGGATGGTTCTATTTACAGGATGTCGCCCTTGGATCTGTTTCTTTAAATACAGATATTATAGATCGACTATATATTAACTCAGTAAAAGCACCTGTTGTTCCAGACAGTAATTGCTAAATTTGTTACATCGCAATATACTCATTTTATTATGATTTATTCTTAATCAACTTGGCTTTGAACCAAGGTGTCTGGGATTTTAGCCCTCCGATCGCGCCATTTTTGTCTTTTAAAATCAATTAGTTAACCTAATCAGTTTAGAAGTAGAGTACTTGGTTTTAAATTCAAATGTAGCAAAAAACACTCATTCATGATCAAAAAAAACATCAACCCTTTATAAAAAGCAATATCTAGGGTCCCTTGAAGATAGGCTCATGAACGTTTACGAAAAAGCCATGCTGATGTTGTCAATGAAAAAAGTGATATGAGTGCAAGTGGCCAATATTGAGACCACAAGTGAATAATATGATTGCCTTCTAGGAATACACCACGCACTATAATAAGAAAATACCGCAAGGGATTGAGATAGGTCAGGTTTTGAATTAAAGGAGGCATATTGGCTATAGGTGTTGCAAAACCTGACAATATAATGGAAGGAACCATAAACATAAAAACACCAAGTAATCCTTGTTGTTGTGTCACAGCAAGAGAGGAAATCATAAGCCCTATTCCGATTACAGCGAGTAAAAACAAAAACATGCCTAGACCAAGGGCTAATAAACTGCCCATAAAGGGTACTTGAAACCATAATACAGCAATAATAGCGATCGCTGATCCTTCTACACCACCAATAATAAGTCCTGGTAATGCCTTACCAATCAATATTTCAGAAAGACTCATTGGAGTTACTAAGAGCTGGTCAAACGTTCCCTGTTCACGTTCTCGTGCTACTGAAAGTCCTGTCACGAGTAGTGTTACAACTTGCATTAGAAGAGCGATAATACCAGGGATAATGAACCAACGAGACAAAAGGTTGGGATTAAACCAAGCACGAATTTCCAATTCTGCAGGTGGTTTTGACCAGCCGTGGGCTTTAGCCCAAAGCTCATTAAATGAGAATAAGATACTGTTGGCATAATTTAGCGCAATCGTTGCAGTATTGGAATTACGTCCATCAATGATTACTTGTGTTTTTGCAGAATGATGGCGGAGTAAATCGCGCGTAAAATTCCGGTCTATATGCAAAACCAATAAAACGATTTTGTTATTAATAAGTGGAGCGATTTGTTTATCATCGTGAATCGACGCTACGTGCTGAAAAATAGGTGAACCTTGAAAATGTCCCAAGAGTTCACGAGCAGCAAAGCCTGGATCTTCATTATAAATAGCATAGGGAATATGATTTAGATCAAAAGTGGATGCATAGCCAAAGATTAATAATTGAACTAAAGGTGGTGCGATAACAACAAATCGACCTTTTTTGTCCCTAAACAGTGATAATAATTCTTTAATCGTTAAAGCCCATATTCGTATCCACATTTAATCGAGTCGCTTATTCGAACGTAAAACAGTTAATCCCAAAAAAAAGAAAGTCATGAGTAAAAGAGCAAGGCCATTCCAGAGCAAAATAGACCAAATGTTCCCTGCCAGAAAAAGAGTTTGCAATATATTAACAAAATAACGTGCAGGAATGATGTGCGTAATCATTTGGATGATAAAGGGCATGGAGCGAATATCAAAGATAAATCCTGAAAGAATAAATGCAGGCAAAAAAGTAACGATGACGGCAATTTGGCTCGCAACAAACTGATCACGTGCCACATTAGAAATCAATAATCCCATTCCTAAAGCAGCCAACAAAAATAAAGCCGAGAAACAAAACAGCACCCAAAAATCGCCTACCAAGGGTACAGAAAAAAGCGTAATGGCCAGCAAAACAGAAATCATCATACCACCCATACCTAAAAGAAAATAAGGAATGAGTTTTCCGAGCAAAATTTCACCTATGGTGACAGGAGTTGCCATAAGCGCTTCCATAGTGCCACGTTCCCATTCCCTTGCAACAACCAATGAGGTAAGCAATGCCCCAATGAGTGTCATGATTATGGCAATAAGACCAGGAACCAGATAGTCGCGACTACGTAGTGCTGGATTAAACCACACTCGACTTTGATTCTCGATTGGGATAACTAGAGTTAAACCCATGTTTTGGGCATATTGTTGCAGCCATATTTGCCAGACACCTTGCAAATATCCTTCAAGAATATTTGCTTCATTGGCATTAACCCCATTGACGAAAATTCCAATTGGAGCTGTATTGCCCTGTAAGAGTTGACGAGTAAAATTATTCCGTAACCACAGGATTCCTTTAACCTGACGATTCGTGATCGCTAGTTGCGCCGCGTTAATATCGGGAAATTGTTTCGGCGCAAAAAAAGGTGATTGCTGTAATCCCCCAATAAATGAACTTGTTGAGGATGTTGGATTATCTACGACTACTGCAATGGGCACATGATAAGAATCCAAAGATACCCCATAGCCAAATAAAAAAAGTAATACAACAGGCATAATAAATGCGATCCCAATTGCTGAAGGATCGCGAACGATTTGAATGAATTCCTTACGGATCAAACTAAGTAGACGTTGGACATTCATGACTCTCTCCTAGTTTGCATCTCATGGTGCTCGATCAGACGAATGAATGCATCGTTGAGGCTTGGTTTCGGATTTTGTGCATCTTGAGCTTGTGCACAAATTTGCTGTGGCGTTCCCTGAGCAAGAATTTCCCCTAAGGACATAAGAACTAAGTGATCACAATATTCTGCTTCATCCATGAAATGGGTCGTTATAAGTACAGTGACTCCTTGCTCTGCTAGTTTATTCACTCGCCACCAGAACTCGCGTCGAGTCAGAGGATCAACACCCGATGTAGGTTCGTCTAAGAAAAGAATGGGTGGTTCATGCAAAAGGGCGCCAGCTAAAGCTAAACGTTGTTTAATCCCCAGAGGTAATTGAGCTGCATTAATACTGCGGTATTCCTCCAATTCAAAACTATTCAAGGCCCAATCTACCCGTTCTTTTTGTTTTTTACCACGTAATCCATAGGCAGAAGAAAAAAAATGTAAATTTTGAACAATGCTCAAATTGCCATAGAGTGAAAATCTTTGTGATACATAGCCAATGCGGGCTCGTGCAGCAGTGGCGTAGCGCATGTCAACTCCTGCGACGTGTAACTTTCCAGATGAAGGAAGTAATAGACCACAAAGCATGCGAAATGTTGTGGTTTTCCCCGCTCCATTAGCTCCAAGAAGGCCAAATATCTCTCCTTTTTTGACATTAAAACTGAGGTTATTTACTGCAAGAAAACTGCCAAAATGGCGACTTAAGTTCTTAACCTCAATGATTGTTTCAGCGGATGAAATGTCTTTTGTTGGGGTGTAAGAATGGATTTTCAGTTCATTCGTTTCAGTCCCATTGATTCCTCCTAGTAGCGCCATAAACGCATCTTCAAATGTAGGCTTTATGTTTTCCCATTGTTCTCCCTGTTTAGGATGAGGTTGGCTATCAGAGCACAACACGCGATTTCCTTCTTTTACAATACGTGCATCAATCACTTGAGGACGTTTTCGTAACTGTTCTTGGAGGAGACGTCGAGAAATTTGAGGATTGGTTACAAAATAAGTTCGATTGATTAAAGAAGAATGAAATTCTTCTGGCGATTGTTGTCGCAACATTTCACCTTCATGCAGTAAAATGATTTCATCACATCGCTCTGCTTCATCGAAATAGGCAGTACTGATGAGTACCGTACCTCCTTCTTTTTTAATATCGTGCACGATATTCCAAAGTTCACGACGAGAGATAGGATCGACCCCTACTGTTGGTTCATCTAAAATTAGCAGACGAGGTGAGCGTAATAGAGCGCATGCTAAACCAAGCTTTTGTTTCATTCCTCCTGATAAGGCCTTAGCGGGTCGAGTAGCAAAAGGTCCAAGGCCAGTTAATTGAAGTAGTTGATGTTGCCGGGCCGTATTTTCCTGGAAGCTCAAGCCTTGCAGATCAGCATAAAGATCAAAATTTTCTCGTACCGTTAAATCTTCATAGAGTCCAAAATGCTGTGGCATATAACCTATTTGGCTTTGAATTTGCGATGCATTTTCTAGGCTGTCCATACCCAAAACGGATACTTTTCCTGTATTAGGGAGAAGTAATCCTGTCGCAAGACGAATTAAGGTTGTTTTACCTGCACCATCAGGGCCCAAAAGACCCGTGATACTCCCAGGACGCAAAGAAAAACTGAGCTCCTTCAGCACTTTTTTTTGCGTCGGACCAAAAGGAAAAAATTTAGTCACCTCGATAAACTGCAAAGGAGAAATGGTCATGTCCTCATGTCCTACAAGGATTCTTGCCTAATGGTTGTGGCAAATTATTTTTGAAGGCAATTTCTACAGTAACAGGCATTCCCAGACGTAAACGATAATCTGGGTTACACGCATAGACCCGCACTTGATAAACTAACTGTGTACGTAATTCAGTAGTTTGTACTGTCTTAGGAGTAAATTCAGCAACAGGGGAAATAAATCCTACCCATCCTGGAAAACGTTGTTCAGGGAACGAATCGCTTTGTATCCATGCCTTCATACCTAATTGTATTTTACCTAGCTCCTTTTCTGGAAGATAAGCACGTACCCAGACAGGATTATCCAATGCAAGAGTATATACAGGAGTTTGCGGTGTCACCATGTCTCCTGGTTCAAGAATGCGATCCTGAATCACTCCATCTTTAGGAGCATAAAGTTTACTATCGATAAGGTCTTGCTGGGCAAGTGCTAATGCCGCGCGATTTGCCTGTAAGGTATGATGAGCGATTCGATGAGCAGCGTCAGAATCATCTAAGTTTTGTTTTGATACTGCTTGGGACTTAACAAGGGTTTGATTGCGTGCCAAAGTGATTTTAGCATTTTTTAAAGTAGCTTCTTGAGCCGCTACTTGTCCTTTATTTTTGGCTACAGCATCCTGAAAACGTACTGGATCTAATTCTGCAAGAAGTTGCCCCTTATGGATACGATCGCCTTCTTGTACCCATAATCGATGAATACGGCCACTGACATAAAAAGCAGCTTCTACTTGGCGGATATCTATATTGCCATAAATGGTAAGAAGTTCAGAGTTGGTTTGGGGTCGTAAAAACCAATAAATCGCTATCCCACTGCCTAGAATAAGGGCGAGAATGAGTGTGATGAAACTCTTTTTCTTAGAAATGTCCATTTTCTACTTTTAATTTCCTAAGATTAAAATTGATTTTACATGGACGTAGCGACAAAATAAACTTAAATGTAAAAAAGCATTAGCTGACCCAAAGGATGGTCATGAATAAAACCAGGATAAAGCGCTGCGCCATACTACAGCTGAGTTGGAATCAATGTCTAATTAAGCAATTCCAAAATCTAATCAGTATCATATTATTAACCCTGCTTAGTGGTTGTCGTGTCGGACCCGATTTTGTACGTCCACCACCGCCTGAATCGACCTCCTACACAAAAGCAAAGGTAGCCTCTCACCTGGTTCCTGGAAATGGAGAGCCTTCGCAACATTTGATTCTTGGGAAAGAAGTTCCTGCTGCATGGTGGCAACTGTTCCATTCACCATCACTGAATCAAGTAATTCAACAAGCGATTGCCAATAGTCCAACAATAGAAGCAGCAAGAGCAAAATTAGCTCAAGCACAACAATCAATACTTATGGCACGTGGTTCGTTCTATCCACAAATTGATGGTTCAGGAAGTGCTCAGCGTGAGAAAGGACCTCCTTTGGCCTTTGGTTTATTATCTGCTGTACCTGCTACTACCATTAAAGGAGTACCTACCTACAATCTTTATTCATTTGGACCTACAGTGAATTTTGTCCCCGATGTATTTGGGCTTACATCAAGGCGAGTTGAACAACAAACCGCTCTGGCTGAAAATCAAGCCTACCAGCTTGCAGCAGCACAGCTTTCAGTAACCGGTAACATTGTGGCACAAGCGCTTACTATTGCATCCATTCGTTTGCAAATTAAGGCATTAGAAAAAATCATTGCAGACGATGAAAAGAGTCTTGAGTTGATGCAAAAAAGATTAGTCGTTGGATTAGTGAATCGCACCGATTTTTTATTGGCTCAAAACCAGCTTGAAAAAGACCGTAGCAACTTGCCACAACTGAAACAACAACTTGATGCTGCTGAACATGCACTGACTATTTTGGTAGGTAAATCTCCTGCAGAATGGAGCCCACCAGCCTTTAGCATGGATGAATTTACTTTGCCAAAAAATTTACCTCTTGTTTTCCCTTCCATGCTTGTTTCACAGCGTCCTGATATTATGGCTGCCGAAGCGGAGCTTCATGCAAGCAGTGCTGCCATTGGGATTGCTAAGGCACAACTGTTTCCAACAATTACCTTATCTGCTTCAGTTGATCCTACAGCACTGACTCCCGCTAATTTATTTAACAGCTCTAACTTAGCCTGGGATATATTTTCAGGTGTCGCTACACCAATTTTTCATGGTGGCACCCTCCAGGCACAAAAAAGAGCTGCAATTGATGCGTTTCAAACTTCCTTGGCTATGTACAAACAGACGGTACTAGAAGGTTTGCGTCAAGTTGCAGATAAGCTTCGTGCGTTGAGTCATGATGCGGAACTCGTGCAAGCAGATCGTCGCTCTCTTGATACGTTAAAAGCCTCAGTCACCTTACAACGTCAACGATTTACAGTAGGCACAGTTGATTTACTCGATTTACTTAATGCTGACCGAACCTATCAGCAAGCGCGCATCAGTTATGCGCAGTCACAGTCACAACGTTATTTGGATAGCGCCCAACTTCTTGTTGCGTTAGGAGGTGGATGGAACAAAAAATTAGCTTAATCTTTTAGTCATTAAATTGACATTTTTAATTCAAATATTTATCAATACAATTTCATGAAGTAATTTGTGATAGTAGCGCTAACTACTTTACTATTATTCAATCAGCTCTGTATCAATAAGAATCTTGGATGTTAATGTTCGATGCACTGGACACATATTGGCAATTTCTAGCAACCTTAAGCGCTGCTCTTGCGTAAGAGCTCCTATTAGTTCAATCCTGCGATTGATTCGGTCGATTTTTGAGCTTGTTTTTTCGCATCCAACACAATCCTCGATATAGGTTTTCTCATGCGTTAATTTCACTCTAACTTTTTCAAGGGGAAGTTTTTTAAGATCAGCATACATACGTATAGTCATAGAGGTGCATGAACCTAATGCTGCAAGTAAGAAATCATAGGGTGAAGGTCCTAGATCATTTCCACCATATATAACTGGCTCATCTGCTATGAGATGGTGTTCTCCTATAATAATTTCCTGGGCAAACCTCCCCCTTTCACCTTCCTGAACTATTGTTTCATGTAATTTATTGTTTGATTCCATGATGGCTCACTTTAAATCGACGCAATGAAGTATCGAACAAAAAAATTATATCTATATCTAAAATACTAGGAACTAAATTGCAAAATGCAAACATTAAATTATAAGATTTATATTGCTATACCCGTGATCATTGAAGATGCTTGCTTTTTGGAGCAAGTGAGATCAAACTCTTCATATGAAAAAAATCAAACTGACGGAGATAGAAAAGGAATTACTATCATGAGCACTTGTAGCACCCATCGTCTTTCTTTTTTAGATAGGTATTTAACTTTCTGGATTTTTCTGACTATGGCTGCAGGTGTTGGTATCGGCTCACTATTTACTGAAACACCACAATTTATAAACTCATTATCTATTGGCTCGACCAATATTCCTATTGCACTCGGACTGATTTTAATGATGTACCCTCCTCTAGCTCGAGTGAAATATGAAGAGTTACCGCTAGTATTTAAAGATTGGCGTATCTTGTTATTGTCTTTAATTCAAAATTGGCTTGTTGGTCCATTTCTCATGTTTGGGCTTGCTGTTTTATTCTTGCATAACTACCCTGAATATATGACTGGACTCATTCTCATTGGGTTAGCGCGGTGTATTGCCATGGTTATTGTATGGAATCAGTTGGCTGAGGGCGATAATCAGTATGTTGCAGCCCTAGTCGCATTTAACAGCATTTTTCAACTCTTGTTTTTTAGTATCTATGCATGGTTCTTCCTCACGATTTTACCACCTTGGGTAGGTTTGACTGGACGAATAGTTCACATTAATTTTATGACCATTGCTGAAAGTGTCTTGATTTATCTTGGTATTCCCTTTTTTTCCGGATTTTTAACTCGTATTGTATTGATTAAGAAAAAAGGACTGTCTTGGTATGAAACCATTTTTTTACCAAAAATTTCTCCTATTACCTTAGTTGCTTTACTTTTTACGATTTTGGCAATGTTTGCTTTAAAAGGTGCTATGGTTTTACAACTTCCAGCGGATGTGATACGTATTGCAGTTCCCTTGATACTATATTTTATTGTGATGTTTTTTATTAGTTTTGCGATGGGTAAGCTTATTGGTGCTAATTATGAAAAAACAACAGCAGCATCTTTTACAGCAGCAAGTAATAATTTTGAGCTAGCCATTGCTGTAGCAATAGCTACATTCGGACTTAATTCTGGAATTTCTTTTACAACAGTCATTGGTCCACTGGTTGAAGTGCCTGTTCTTATTATGTTAGTGAATGTTGCCTTTTGGCTAAAACGGTCTTGGTTTTCAGAAAAAAATCAGCAATCTGAAAATCAGGTGTAGCAGATTTGTAACGAAGTGTAATATAACCCTAGTTGTTTCAGGCAGTTCTAGGCAGTAACTGATCAATTTATTACATCGCAATTTACTGATTAATCAAGCAATGCATATATTTTTTCTACAAAGCTCCATATATAATTGAATATTGCACTGTGGGGACAAAATCAAATTTAAATATGTAGATTAAGAAAATCCTATCTATAATTTAGTTTAAATTGGATTTTTTCTAGAGCCTGCATGTGAAATGGAAATATTTTATTCACATCAGTTTAACTTGAGGTAATTAACGATGTTACCTACACAATTGCAGCCCTATTCAGTCATTTTCATTTTACTCCTTTCAATGATTTTCTTTATCTGGAATAAGTGGTCCTATGCAATTACAGCAATATTAGCATTAACTGCTGCTGTTATTCTTGGTGCAGTTCCAGTTGCTCAAACATTCTCCGGAATAAATAACCCTGCTGTAATAACAGTTGCAAGTATCATGATTGCTACAAATATTATTGCTAAATCAAATGTTCTTAAAATTGCAATTAACAAATTTGATATGCATACCCAATCTTTGCAGGTACTTTCATTCAGTCTTTTTATTGCATTTGTTTCTGCATTTTTAAATGATACAGGCGCATTAGGACTTGTATTACCTGTTAGTATCTATAGCTCTCTTAAGTACAACCGTTCACCTTCTTATATTTTGATGCCCATTGCAATGGCCTCATTAATGGGAGGGATGGTCACATTAATCGGCACAGCATCCAATTTAATTATTTCAGATTTTCGAGCAAAAGCTATTGGTAAACCTTTTAGTTTGTTTGATTTTACCTATGTCGGCTTTTTTACAGCTCTGCTCGGGGTTATATTTATTGCGTTTATTGGTTGGCGCTTGTTGCCTAAAAAGAGAATACAAAAAACTTCATTTAAACCCATTTACACCATTGAAATTCGTATACCCCCAAAATCAAAATGGATAGACAAGACTTTCAATTGTTTTGAAGAAAATATTAAAGAATTAGCTGAGATTATGGGACTTATAAGAAGAAAGCGAAAATTAGGTTTACAAACAAATACTGAAATCAAATCAGGTGATCGATTTATTATCCAATCAACCCTGGAAAACTTAGAAGAACTTTCAAATTCTGTTGATATAGTCATTTCTAACTTTATAAGAAAAGGAAGTAAAAACAAGTCAGAAGATATCCTACTAGAAGCTATTGTACCAACTAAATCAAATCTTATAGGCAAAAAAGTTAAAGAAACTAATTTAAGATCAGTTTATAAAACTTCTTTTATCGCCATATCAAAGGCAACCAATTCTAAAATTGGAAGAATCAGAAATATAATTATTGAAGCTGGTGATATGGTTCTATTGCATTGTAAAGATCCAAATGTGTTAGATACTCTTCCGTCTTATGGTTTGATTCCCATAGAGACATCAACTTTACAATTAAAAATGGAATTTAAAAATTTTATACCCTTAATAATCTTCGTCATTGCAATTTTATTATCAGGATTATCTATTATGCCAGTTCAAATTGTTTTTTCTGCCGCAGCACTGCTCATGCTTTTGACTGATAGTAAAGCACTGGCATATGTATATAAGCAGTTTGATTGGGCTGTCATTATTTTTCTAGCAGCGATAATTCCTTTAGGAGATGCGCTAACTCATACCGGGGGAGCAGATCTCTTGGCACAGCTGATATTCAGATTGTCACAGCATCTATCGATTTTTTGGACAATTGCACTCTTAATAGGAATTTCTATGTGCATCGCCAATTTCATTCATAATGTTGCAACGGTCATTGTTATGGCTCCAATCGCCATTAGTCTCGCAAATACTTTAAAGATACCAATAGATCCATTTCTTATGGCTGTAGCCATAGGTTCCTGCTGTGCGGTGTTAACACCTATTGGACATCAAAATAATCTTTTGGTCATGGGGCCTGGAAGGTATAAGTTCCTTGATTATATGCGACTGGGATTACCACTTGAAATAATAGTGTTGCTGGTGGCAACTCCTCTGATATATTGGATATGGTATTTGAAGTAGCATAAGTATTTTATACCCAAAAAATAATGATTTGGTACTGACTGAAATAATTATCTGGTCACATTAGAGCCGCTCTCTACAATTTTGATTTGTAGCTTTCTTTTGATTCTTGAGTTGTGCATCTAATTATCTCTTATCTTATTTTGATGTGTACTAAGTTATGAGCTTTGTTTTTAAGCCATACAACTATACTAATAACCCCATCCATTAAGTAAGGCTTTAGCCCCTTTTGCTTGTAACAAATCATTACGCGCATCTTCAATGATTATTTGGGCTCGTGCTAAATTACGCCATGCTTCACGTAAATCAACCAAATCCCCTTCAAGATTAAAATAACGTTGTTTAGCCACCTTAAAACCGTCTTGTGCAATGTTTAATTCAATATTCAGATGCTTAATTCGAGTTATTGTCGCTCTGATGGTTAAATCAAGTTTTGCATTCATTTCTTCGATATATTGCTTTTGTGCCGCAATTGCTTGTTGTTTTGCTAATAATTCAGCTTGAGCTTGGCTAATGCGACTTGTGATATTGAAATCAAGAAGCGGCATCGATACCCCAACTCCCACAGCATAATTATCTTTGCGTACCAAATGAGTTTTATCCATCCCCCCACCACTGGCAATCGCAACAATCTCAGGTCTGAACGTTGCTTTTTCTTTTTTTAATTTTTCCTGGGCAGCTTTAGCATCCGCAATTGCTCTTTTCACATAAGGACTTGCGAAGACTCGACTTTGTGAATTCAATGAATCGATAAGCTTATCTGAGAGTACAGGACAAGCAATGGTGGATGCATCTATTCCTGTAATTATTGCAAGTTCTTTAAGACTGCCAAGCATTTGCTCTCTTAAAAATGCATGTTCTGTGCGTGCTTCTTGCGTCTCGGATTCCGACAAATAATTATCAACTACAGAACGCTGGCCTGTTTTTACAAAATGTTTTGCCTCTTTGGTAATAAGTGCTGACTCCTTAGCTAAGTTAATCCATATCTCTTGTTTTTTCTTGTAAGTAGCACATTGATAATAGGCTTGTAAGGCGAATAATTGAACTTCATAGGCAGTTACGCGAGTGGATTGTTTTGCTACATCAACTTCTGAGCGTGCTGCTTTCACAGCTGCTGCTGTTCGGCCAAAATCATAAATTAATTGTTTAGTAACGACTCCTGCAGTGGGGCCTGAGCGATATGGAGAGCCTACTAAACCTTCAATACCAAGCCAATTGGAAGATCCTGGAAAACCCGCGCTATCTATTGCTTCTGCTCTTAAAATAGGGAAATAACGTGCTTTGGCTACATCAATCTCTTTTTGTTTCACAAGCACTTCTAACTGGGCTTGAGAGATTGATTGGCTGTTTTTTGCAGCAAGACGAAGCAGCTCTTCTGTAGTTAAAATATGGTTCGTATTAGCCCAAACAGAGGTTGTAATACAATAGAAAAAGATTATGTTCCATTTACGCTTCATTTAGATGCTCGCGCTTTTTTGTGTGCCTTGGCAAAAAACATACGATATAAAATAGGGACAACAAAGAGAGTCAACATGACTGAAAAGAGTTGCCCTCCAATGACCGCTCGACCAAGGGGAATATTCGCTTCAGACCCTTTTTCTATCCCAATCGCCATAGGGATAAGACCAAGAATTGCAGCAAGTGAAGTCATCAAAATTGGCCGTAACCGCTCTTTGGCACCATTGATAATCCCTTCTTCTAAATGATCATTGAGTTTCGTATGGTAAGAAATAAACTCGATCAATAAAACTCCGTTCGCTACTGCAATTCCAATCATAAAAATTGCGCCAATTGCTGCTTGAATACTAAAATAGGTATGGGTTAACACCAACATCAGTACAATCCCTACAACCCCCAAAGGCACAGTAACCATAATGACCAAGGGAAGTGAAAAAGAACGAAACTGAACCACCAAAATTAAATAAACCAATGTTGCAGCAAGTAAGAACCCCCCTCCTAAAGATTGTACTGAATCCATCATCTCGCGAATTTCACCACGAATGGCAATCGAATAGCCTTCTGGCAATTGGGTTTTATCGATTATTTTTTGCACGTCTCGAGACAACCCACCGATATCACGTCCTTGAGCATCCAAATAAATATCCGTGACTCGTTTGAAATTAACATGATCAATCTGGATTGGTCCTTTAGTTTGGGTAATTGTAGCTATTCGTTTCAAAGGAGTAACACGTTCTCGTTCATGACCACGAATTGGAATATCAGCAAACTGCTCAAAACTCGATACTTGCTGCTCTGCAAATTGCACACCCATAGGATAATTAATCCCCGTTTTTGGATCAACCCAAATGACATTAGAAGCAAAGGTTGCACTGCCTGTGACCGCACTCACTACATTTTTTATAACCTCGTTGGTCGTAATTCCTAAATCCATGGCTTTATCACGATTGATATCTAAATTTATAATAGGAGCATCAAATCGCTCCTGAACACGAACATCCACAGCTCCCCGTATTTTTTTGATTTGATGTGCCAACTCTCTTGCAATTTTGAACTCTTCTTTGATATCAGGACCTTCGACTTGAACATCAATAGGCGCTCTTTGACCATAATTCAATGCTGAAGTTAATAGTCCACCTAATTCAATACCAATTCCCACATCAGGATATTCCTTTTTCATTTTTTCGCGAATGATTTTGGCATAATGTTGGGATGTATGTTGCCGATTTTCAGTCAATGCGATATTAAAAAACACATCTTGGGTGCCAACATTTGGGGTAAATGCGGCTGGGAAACCGTATTCAACCCCAGCATTCGTAATAATCATCTCCAGATCGCCTGGTTTTATCCATTGCCGTAATTTGCCATCAATTTCTTTGGCAAACTCTGTTGTTTTTTCGATACGAGTTCCTGAGGCAATGCGCATGGTCACAATAAAACTGCCTGCATCAGCACGAGGAAAAAGCTCAGTACCAATAAGCGGGATGAGCGATATTCCACCAAGGAATAAAGCAATTACCATCGCTAATACTGTTTTTCTGTATTTCAATGCCCAAGCCAATCCTTTTCCATATCCTTCAGTCAAATGATGAATGCCTTTTTGTGGCCAAAGTAACAAACCAGGTAATTTTGTGTGGTCAGAGCGATGTAAAAAGCGTGAGGCAAAAAGTGGCATTACCGTCATTGCAATCAAAAATGAACTTATCATCGCAAACATAACCGATTTAGCCAGCGCTGCGAATAATATTTTTACAATACCTGTTAAAAAAATCACGGGGAACAACACGACCAAAGTAGCCAGTGTTGATGCTAAAACAGGCATTGCCACTTCGGATGCTCCTTCCAAAGCGGCTTGTTTCGGTGAACGCCCTCTTTCTAGTTTTTTACTGATATTTTCCAATACCACAATGGAGTTATCAACCAATACCCCAATGGATAATGCCAGCCCACCTAAAGTCATTGCGTTGATGGTTTGTCCGGAAGCATTCAAACCAATCATTGCTGCCAATAAGGCCAGTGGCAACGAGAGTAAAATTCCAAAAGTTGCTCGAGGATTTCCTAAAAAAAGGAAAATCATAATCGCTGCTAAGCCACCGCCTAATAAGGCCTCTTGAGTAATGCTCGATATGGCTTTGCGAATAAAAATTGATTGATCAGCAACTAAAGTCAAATCGATATCCTGTAGGGTTTTCATCGATTTCTTAATTGCCGCTTTTACATTTTCTACAACTTTAATCGAGTTACCTCCAGGTTGTCGATAAACAGGAACATACACTTGTTCTTTGCCATCAATAAGCACTACATTGGTTTGAATTTGTCCTGAGTCTTTTGCTTCTCCTATTTGTTTTAGGTATACCGGAACACCATATTCTGCTCGTAATGGAAAATTATTCATTTCAGGAATATGTTGCACCAATCCATTACTGATAATCTGATAATCAAAATTACCAATTTTCACATCACCCGAAGGAATAAAAGTATTGAGTTGCACCATCTTTTCTAAAACGGCTAAGGGCGAGAAGTTGTATTCATTAAGTTTTTTAGGATCAAGGTAGATAACCACCTCTCTTAATCTTCCTCCCATCACAGTGGGCGCCATTGCTCCCGGAACTGCTTGAATCGTGTTACGTACTGTGTAACGGGCTACGTCATATATTTTTTCAATGCTTTTATTACCTCGAACCGCAACCAGCGCCAAAGGAATAGATGCCATAGGATCAAAAGGCAGAATTAAAGGCGGCAGAGTTCCTGGAGGTAGTTGGCTCATAACCGACATCACTAAGGATGTAGTTTGAGCCATAGCGGAGTTAAGACCTGTAGTGGGTTCAAAAAAATTTTTAACGATACTTACCCCGACTAAAGATTTAGATTCCTGTCGTTCAATACCAATTGCCTGAGCAGTATAACGTTCAAATCGGGCAGTTAAATTTTCTTCCACATCAGTCACTGGCATACCTGGGTATGATGAAATGACTTGCATTGCGGGCAAATTGGCTGAAGGCAACAAATCTTTTGGAAGACTAAAAATCGCAAGAACACCCATCAAAAGGATAATCAAGCAAGCCACAATAATAAGATGAGGATTATGAATGGCAGTTGATACTAAACCTGTCCCTATGCCTTTCCCTGATTCTTCCATTGACTAAACTTAATGATTTAATAAGGCAAACATGGTGCATTAGTATGTTGAATTTTGCAAGTAAGAATTATCCATGAATAAGTAGTGCTCATTTGAAAAGTGCGATAAAGTCATTTTAATTGCACAATAATTTGAAATGGAATTTTTATGACACCGGAAGTAATTGAAATTTTAAAAAAAATTAAAGAGCAAAAACCTTATGTCTTAACTATTACCAATTATTTTCCTATGGGTTACGTGGCTAGTGGAATTCGCAGTGTTGGTGGATTTCCTTTAATGTGTAATGCAGAACAAGAAGTTAAAGAACTACTAGGGATATGTAAATCTGTGGTGATCAATCTAGGAAAATTAGATAATGCATTTATTAAACTGAGCAACCATATATGCAAAATAGCAAATGATATTAACCTACCTATTATTTTAGATCCTGTCGGAGCAGGTGCAAGCCAATACAGAACCGACACAGCTATCAATATGATAAAAAATCATCGAATTTCTATTATACGTGGCTACCCCAATGAAATTGCTAGCTTATTGACAGGAGAATTAGTAATACAAAATAACAATCACATGATTGCGCAGAATATAATTATTGAACACGCAAAATCATTATCAATAAAACATAATGTAGCCGTGGTAGTTAGTGGGAATAAACACAGGGTCATTGATTCTCACCAAATGAATCAATTTAATTTTGATTCAGACACCGTGCAAAAAGTAGCTGGAATAGGAAATTTGCTTTCGGCAATCATTAGTGTTTTTAGTGCTGTTGAAAAGGACCGATTCATTGCTGCTAAAAATGCAGTTCATTTTTATGCTGAATGTGTTGGCCCAAAATCTAGTGTCGCCCTTGGACCGGCTTCTTTAATTACAGGGATTATAGATCAACTATATATTAACTCAGTAAAGGCACAACTATTTCCACACTAACTTTTGGCAGAAAATAACTTATTTTCAATTTTGTCTAAAAAAATCAATGTATTCTTGTTGAGATTGAGACGAAAACCCCAAAAAACCCAGGTGTAGCAGATTTGTAACAACCTCAAGCATCCCTTTTTTGAACGTCGCTTTTGCTTTATCAATATTCACCGTTGATGGCAAAAAGATAGAACGCTCATATTTTCCATAGCTGAATTATAGATTTTTTGATACAGCCTTTAAATTTTTCTACATAAAATCGTCTTGTCAAGTCAACATAATTTTTTTGAAAAAATCAGGCAAAAAAATATATTAAAAAAAATCAAATCAATTTAATGCATTAACAGTAACAAGCTAAAAGCTAATGCCATTGGCTATAAATTGGACTAAAATAATCTATAATTGCTTTAAATTTAAATAACGTGTTATCAAAGGTGAAAAATGGATAAGTTCATCAATCGATTTGAAGCGGGCGTTATTCTAGCAAAATACCTTAAAGATTTTGCAAATAAACCGGACGTTATTATTTTGGCTTTGCCAAGGGGAGGAGTACCTGTAGCCTATGAGATTGCCAATGCATTATCAGCCCCACTTGAAGTCTTTATTGTTCGTAAATTAGGACTTCCAGGTCATGAGGAACTTGCTATGGGAGCCATTGCTTCAGGGGGTACGGTCTTTTTTAATGAGCCGTTGATGAGTCAATTAAACCTCAATCACTTATCACTACAGGATGTAATAGAAAAAGAACGAGAGGAATTACAGCGTCGAGAGCTGTTATATCGAGGTAATACTCCCTTTCCAAATCTCAAAGGAAAAATAGTCATATTAGTAGATGATGGAATTGCCACAGGCGCTACCATGATGGCAGCAATAGAAGCAATCCGTAATCATCAACCAACATCTATTATTATTGCCGTTCCTGTTGCCGCTTATTCAACTTGTGAAGAAATGGCTCCTTTAGTTGATAAAATCGTTTGTCCACTAAAACCAATTGATTTTTATGCAGTAGGTTTATGGTATGAAAATTTTCCGCAAACCTCTGATAATGAGGTGATTGAATTATTAAAAAAATCACATTCAATACATTCTTCATCTAGGTGAATCATGTCTCATTTTACTTTAAAGGCAACGCACGACATCACCATTCCAAGCGGTAATGCCATCCTCAATGGAATATTATATATTCCAGAGGAAACACGCGGACTAGTGCTATTTGTACATGGAAGTGGCAGTAGTCGATTTAGCATACGCAATCAATATGTCGCAAAAATTTTAAACAATGCCAAACTTTCTACTTTGTTATTTGATTTATTCACTCCAGATGAGGATGCTATTGATAGCCGTACACGTCAATTTCGTTTTGATATCGAGTTTTTAGCATCACGATTAATTGATGCAACTCAATGGTGTTTGGGGCAAGAGCCACTTAGTTCTTTACCTATAGGCTATTTTGGAGCAAGTACCGGTGGAGGTGCAGCTTTGGTTGCTGCAGCACTTAAACCAGATTTGGTTTATGCCATAGTCTCACGAGGTGGGAGACCTGACTTAGCTGGAGATGCTTTAGCTCGCGTCCAGGCTCCTACTTTACTTATAGTCGGAGGTTATGATGATGTTGTGATTCAAATGAATAAAGAAGCAATGTCACAATTAAATTGCATCAAGGAAATGGAAATTGTTCCAGGCGCAACCCACTTGTTTGAAGAACCTGGAACTCTTGATATGGCTGCAGAACTTGCAAAAAATTGGTTTGTTAGATACTTAAAGCAACTTTAATGTTCTTTCCAGAACTCAATAGTGGGAAAGGAGACTTTTTATGAATATCGATGCGCAGCTTAAGCTCATTGATGTAATTAATGAGGCAGCAATATCCCTAGAAAAGCCAACTGATTATTCATTACTGATGGAACGAATTGGTGATGCCCGTTTTGTTATGATAGGTGAGGCATCGCATGGAACACATGAATTTTATCAGACTCGTATCGAAATAACCCAACAACTTATCCAAAAAAAGGGGTTTATGGCTGTAGCTATAGAGGGGGATTGGCCTGATGCTCATCGTGTACATCGGTACATACAAGGTCGAAGTGATGTGGATGACAATAAGAGTGCTTTGGATGATTTTAAACGGTTTCCATCCTGGATGTGGCGCAATACCACCATGCCTCCCTTTCTCAAGTGGTTACGTGAATACAATGATTTGCCAACGACTGTAAATAAAGTTGGATTTTATGGTCTTGATTTATACAGCATTAATGCATCCATGCAAGCGGTTATTAATTATTTAACAAAGGTTGACCCCAATGCTGCTGAACAGGCCAAAAAACGTTATGCCTGTTTTGACCATCTGAATGTTGATCCCCAAATGTATGGCTATCTAACCAATACCAGAATAAAAAAATCATGTATCGTCGAGGTATTAGAAACACTTTATGAGTTACAACATAATGCCTTTAAATTCCTGCATGATAAAGATAAAAGTGCAGAAGATGATTATTTTTTCGCAGCACAAAATGCGCGCTTAGTTAAAAATGCGGAGGCCTATTATCGCTCCATGTTTGAAGGGCATATCACATCATGGAATATTCGCGATAAACATATGGTTGAAACGCTTAATGTCATTACTGACCATTTAGAACATCGTTTTAATAAGCCAGCTAAGATTGTTATTTGGGCTCATAATTCACATTTAGGTGATGCCCGTGCTACAGAAATGGGAGCAAGAGGTGAGGTTAATATTGGGCAACTGGTACGGGAACAGCATACTGATACTTATTCGATTGGTTTTTCAACCTATGATGGTTTCGTTACTGCTGCTTCAGACTGGGATGAACCAGCCCAAAGCAAAAAAATTGTTCCAGGGCTTCCTGGTAGCTATGAAGAATTATTTCATCTTGTTCGTTATAAAAATTTTATTTTAAATCTAATTGGTAATGATGAATTGGATCATTTTCTTAAAATTCCACGATTACAAAGAGCGATTGGCGTGATTTATCGGCCAGAAACAGAGCGTCTTAGTCATTATTTTTTTACACATTTACCCTATCAATTTGACAGCATTATTCATTTAGATAGAACTAGTGCACTACAATCTCTCTGAGGTTAATACGAGCAAAGGAGCCATTATAATGTATAAGAATATTATGCTAGCACTTGATGGAAGTAAGATATCTGACTCTATAGTGGATGAAGTAATTAAACTAACGAAAGATCAGAGCGCTAATGTGCGGATTATCCATGTTGTTGATGAAAGCTTTGTTCATTATGGCGGACCTTCTTTTGACTATCTTTCAATTATTGCTGGGTGTAGAGAAGATGGACAAAAGATATTAGATAATGCTGCACAAAGGATAGCCAATCAATCATCTATCAAACCTGAAACATCCATCTTGGAATTAAAGCCATTTCAGGGAAGAGTAGCTGAGGTAATTGTTGACGCAGCAAAAGAATGGCCTGCTGATTTATTAATTATAGGCACGCACGGTCGACGTGGCTTTAGTCGTCTCTTTCTGGGTAGCGTGGCGGAGAATGTTGTTCGAATTGCTACAACACCAGTGCTTCTGGTGCGCTGTACTGATGCATAAACAAAAAGATGGATTTTTTATTAAGATATTTGCCAGAACTACCAATTTTGCTTTGTACATGAAGTCTATATGTGACAATTATCTCAATAAACACGCCCTAAATAAGGCTGCCTTGAACTTGGTATTAAATTTTCGACAGAACCGGTTAACGTTGAGTTATATTGAATAATATGAATGAGATCCTATCGTCGTTAACCTAACCTTGACTATACGAAAAAATACTCGTACAAATTAAAGAATACTATCCTTCTCGCCTCAATGTTCATGGCAAACTTAATTAATTTCAGAAAATACGTGCCCATAATTTTTTTATTATTATGCTCGACATTACATGCCTCTTTTATTGAGCAAACAATTGGAACTGCTGTAGTGAAGGATGCAACAGCCGTTTACTTTAATCCTGCGGCATTAACTATTTCACCTCATCAACAGTTTATCCTTCTGGGCACCCTGGCAAGAGCGCAATTTGAATTTAGCGGAAGTACACAAAAAATACCTTTTGAGGGTACCGAGTCAGGCTCAACCACCACTAAATCCAATTTTTTCTTGCCTTCCATGTATCTTAGCATCCCTATAAATGAAAAATTCGTGGCGGGTTTTGCTGTCGTTGCAAACGATTTTAATCGCGAGTTGGATAACCAACCCATTCTTCGCTATTTCCTTGCACGCAATCAAACGAATAATATTGATTTTATTCCCGCGCTTGGCATTAAAATCAATCAATTTCTTTCCATAGGAGGAAACCTTAATTTTACCTATGCACATCTCATTCAGGAGCCTATTGCTGCCGGTATTCCCCGTTTGAATATTCCTGAAAGCAATAGCTTAAATGACAGTAAAGCAAACAGTTTGGGCGGTGATTTCGGGATACTGATTAAACCAGGTAAAAGAACAGCTTTGGGGGTTAATTACCGCAGTGCAGTAACTTATAATTTACAGGGTAGTAGTACGATAACTGGTTCGCAGAGTATTTCTTCGAATGATTATCATTTTAAATACTGGACACCAGCAAGAAGTGTCATGACACTAAGCCATTTTGTCAATGAAAAATTAGGCTTTTTAGGAACTGTTCAATACCTTCAATGGAATATCTTTAAAGAGGTCTCTGTGCATAATTTTGCCACGAAGGCCAGCTCGCAGGTCTTTATTGTCCCCCGCGCGCTCATTAATTATCACTTTCACAACAGTTGGCTTCTAACCCTCGGGACAATTTATCAAGTTTCACCAAAGTGGGTTTTCCGAGTAGCGGGAACATATAATCAGTCGCCCTCGAATGGGAGATTTCAAATAGGCCCAGGCGATAGTTTGATTACTGGTTTTTCCATAGGATATCAATTGATGAATTATCTCACTGTTGATTGCGGTTATGCTCATGCTTTTTATAGAAAGGAACCGATTGATATCCTGACCTCCCAGAATATTATCACGGGCATTAATGAAGGCTACCATGATGCAGTCTCACTCAAATTGACGCTCACTGCTTAATGGTGAACTTGAATGAGACAATAATTAATTATCTAGAGGCTATAACGTATTCCTAACCTGATAATTCCTGAGAAGAATGGGGGTATTTAAGCGCTTACCTTGCAATTTGTGCCTTGGAATAGTTTAAAAACCGGGCTCTGGCTCGCCCAAGAGCCCGGACCCGTATGGTTCCGTGAGAAGTTGAGCATCGCGTTATCTTATATAAAGTCAATTAATGTCTATCTTGGAGTGTAATGTGATATGTCTAAATTGCTACAGCACCACCTTATTTTTTTAACCAATGCCACATTAATTTATTTTTAAGTATTTCAACTAAAAATAAATAGGCTATTGTTGCCGCAGTAAGGAATACAAAATAGGCTGGAGGTAGTGGAACAAAACTCCAAAACTTAGCTAAAGGACTAAAAGGCAATAATATGCCAATAGCTACTATGGTAAATACTGTAAACATGAGTGGCAAACTTGGCTTACTCTTCCAAGGGTTTTTGGCAGTCCTTATAACAAAAATGACCAGAGTTTGCGTTGCTAAAGACTCTACAAACCATCCAGTCTGAAAAAGAGGTTCAGTCGCAGCAAAAACACGTAACATGACATAGAAGGTTAAAAAATCAAAAATAGAACTTATCGGACCAATATAAATCATAAACTTTCGAATAATATCAATATCCCAATGTCTTGGTTTTCGAATAAAACTACTATCCACATTATCAGTTGGAATTGAGACTTGAGATATATCATACAGGAGATTATTTAATAATATTTGGGTAGGTAACATGGGTAAAAAAGGGATGAACAAAACAGCCCCAGTCATACTTAGCATATTACCAAAATTAGAGCTGGTTCCCATCATAAGGTATTTCATAACATTACCAAAGGACTTACGTCCTTCAAGTATGCCATTTAGCAATACTTGCAAATGGCGTTTTAATAAAATAATATCCGCGGCTTCACGCGCAATATCCACTGCATTTGCCACGGAAATACCAACATCTGCACTATGTAATGAGGGGGCATCATTAATGCCATCCCCAATATAACCAACTACATGTCCGCGCGTCCTCAAAGCAGTAATTATGCGCAACTTTTGGGCTGGAGCTACGCGTGCAAAAACGCTTGTGCGCTCTGCTATTTGAGCTAAAGCTTGATCATCGATGTGCTCTAAATTATCCCCAATAATAATATTACTAGCATCCAATCCCACTTGTTCACAAACATGTCGCGCAACCAGGTCATTGTCTCCGGTTAAAATTTTGACGGAGACGCCTTCAAATTTTAATTTTTTAATAAGTTCGCTGGCATCGGCTAAGGGAGGATCATTGAAGGCTAAAAATCCTAACAATACCATATCCTTTTCATCACAAACCTTATAACTTGGTTGCGGGATGATTTTGCGGTAGGCAACTGCTAAGACTCGATATCCCTGCCCGCTTAAAGATTCAAAGATGCTATTAATAGTATTACGACCCGGATCATCAATTAGTTTGCTGTCACCATTATCATCAAAATGGGTACAGATTTTAAAGATGTGTTCTGGGGCTCCTTTTGCTATGAGAACATGCTCTCCACTTTTATCCACAACAACACTTGAGCGACGACGAACAAAATCAAATGGGATTTCATCTATTTTGTTATAAGATTGTACATCTGGATGATTGTGTTTAAGAATCGCTATATCTAATGGGTTAAGGTTAGCCTTTTTTAAAACGGCTGAATTGAAGGGATTGGAAATTTCTGTTCCAAATAAGCTTGTCAGATAACCAAACAGCATGACATATTCTGAATTATTGCCAACAGAATCAATTACCTTATCCAGTGTCATTTCACCGCTAGTTAAGGTTCCAGTCTTGTCACTGCATAGAATATCAATACTGCCAAAATTTTGAATTGCAGATAAATTTTTGACGATAACATTTTTTTTAGCCATATGGACCGCACCTGCTGCCAACGTAACCGTAGTGATCATTGGCAATAATTCAGGAGTAAGTCCAACAGCTAAAGCAATAGCGAATAAAATGGATTCCAATAAAGGACGATGTAGATAGATATTAAAAGCAAGGACAAATATGACCAGTAAAAAAATCACTTTCATAATGAAAGTGCCGAAACGGATTATGCCTTTCTCAAATTCCGTGCGCGATGGTGCTTTTGACAGACTTTCTGCTATATTGCCGAACAAGGTATCGTGTCCAGTAGCAACTACTACTGCAGTTGCTTTGCCACTAATAATGGATGAGCCTGAAAAGACACAATTAATGGCTTCCGGCATGTTATTGGAAACTTGTTTAATGACTACTGCTTCTTTCTCTACTGGTAAGGATTCACCTGTAAGAGCAGATTGCTGTACATGGACATCTTTACTGGTTAGTAATATACAATCAGCCGGAATCATGTCTCCAGCTGATAGTCGAATAATATCACCAGGTACTAGGTCATCGCATAGAACTTCAATCCAGTTATTATTTCGTAACACGGTAGCTGTTGCAGCTATTTGCTCTTGTAACTTTTTAACCGCGACTAGGGCTTTGTGACTTTGAAAATAATCTAAAACTATGCTGATGAAAATAATAGTATTTATAATGATGGCACTGACTAAATTTCCAGTAAGACCCGATATTAATGCTGCAATAATGAGTATCGCAACTAATGGATTGGCAGCATGGGATATGGCTTCAAAAAAAACACCCCGACGCTTTTTAGCAATAATTGTATTTTTTCCAAAAACTTTTTGTCTCTGTTTAACTTCATCGATAGAAAGCCCCTTTTCAGAGGTTTCAAGCTTTGACAGTACTTGTTCTTTAGGTAGCGTTGCCAGGCTTTGAAGATTGGTATCCATACTCACTTAGCCGTTCATATTCCTTCAGGTCATTTTATTCAAGTTTTAATGCATTAATCAAATTATTTTTAACATACTACTTAACTCAACAAAATCCAAATTCAAACTAGCATTTGAAGCTCCCACAAAACCTTATTATATTGACAAACCCCAATATGCCAATCAATTACTAGATGATTCTTCTTAAAAGTATTGGCTGAGGGTGAATATCAAATTGAAGGTCTTGCCAAATGCTATTACCCTGAAGGTATTTTTGTTACACCAAATAAAAATGAATCAGTTCTAGATGCAACAAAGCGCTTGCAAATTATTAGTTGCTTATTTGCTGGCTCATTCAATTTCTCAATTATAACTTCGAGCCCACTTCTTCCTCCTTTTTATAAAGGGCAAAGGCATTAGAAAAAACATTTTGGTCAGCTCTCCGTCTCACGCCAATTTACGGTGACGAAACACTGCATAGTCCCTATTGATATTCATGATATAGTTTATTAGCCAATTAAATGTTATAATCATCCGCTGTTATTTTTTAATTATATGCCCTATTATCTTCTTATTGCCTATCTAGGGAAATTCATTTTTATCCTGCATTTTCTTTTCATTACCTCATAGTCATTAGGAGCAATTAGCTATTTATATAGGATATCTATGAGCTACCAAACGTGTCATTATTGTTTAGAAATTAAAAATGATTTTTCCTTAACAGGTAAATCTCGAGCTAAGAATGGAAAATTCCTTTGCTATCACCTCTGTACATCATGTACCCAAAAATTAATTAGCATTAATAGTTTCTCTGATAAACAAGGTCGTCAATTTTTTATAAACACAGTAAAAGAAAACGCTCAAAAATTCCCCATATATGTTGATGAATAATTCCTTTACCGTTAAAGAGTTAATACTTAAATAATTCACTCATGTAAGAACGCGTCATCTACAAACAAAAACATAGCTGAACAAAAATGAAAGGAGCTGCACATTAATAGGAACTGGTTCGAAATTCTTTTTCAATCAGATGTGTTTTGTTATTAGTAATTTGACCATTGTAATTACCAAATTCCCCATCTTGCTGGCTTAGCATCCAAATAAAAAGAGAGTTTAAATTATTCCCAGAGGATCGTTTAATTTCGATGTCATCGAAATATATTTTTGCGGTATAGGTAAACATTTTTTTCTCGATATGAAAGTGTATATGCGCACGATAAGTACGAAAGAAGAAAGGTATAATATGATTAAGTAAAGAAAAAAAGAAAATAAAATGCTTATACAATCCCTTATTATTATAGCATACACAGGTGGGTTCAGAGTTTTAAACTACTGACATGCTACAAATAAGATTGACTTTTAACCTTAAAGAGTAGTAACCTAGTCTCAGCTAGAAAATGTCTATTTTATACTCTCCAAATCGTCGTTTTATTCATTTAATCCCTCGTTCTGTAGTTTTTAATTCCTGACCGGTTTCCGGCTAAATTCGCCTATGCAGGCATTATAATAAATATAAGGATTACTTATGTCTAAAACAGTAAACGGAGTCGTTAAATGGTTTAACGAATCAAAAGGGTTTGGTTTTATTGAGCAAGATTCCGGGCCGGATGTATTTGCTCACTTTAAAGAAATTTTAAGTTCTGGCTTCAAAACCCTCACAGAAGGTCAGCGAGTACAATTCATTGTGACGCAAGGAGCAAAAGGTCTTCAAGCACAAAATATAATAGCTCTTTAATTTAAGTAGTTAATATGATTAACCACTATATCTCTTTGTAGTTGTAGTGGTTACTTGGAGAAAACGACAGTGAAGCAAAATAAAATTTATGTAGGTAACTTACCCTTTGGAGTCACTGAAGAATCATTACAAGAGGAATTTTCAAAATATGGTAAAATAGACGAGCTTCTTTTAATCAAAGATCGCTTTACTGGCCACATCAAAGGTTTTGGCTTTATAACTTTTAGCTCCCAACAAGAAGCTCAATCCTCTTTAGATATGAATGGGAAAATGCTGGAAGGACGTCCATTAAAAGTAACTATGGCCCAAGAGAAATACACCTCACGCGGACGTCATCGATAATTTATATTGGTTTTTAATATATTAAAGCTTCTGCTCAGCAGACAGACTATCCTATGCATTTTACCTCTATATATCAAACCATTTTATTCACAAAGAATGAACTGCAGTATTATTGAACGAGAAAAGAGAATTATTGAAAAAAAAATTCTGTGGCAAAAACACGATGTCCGGTGACATACTTGAGGCATTAACCAAAGATGCAGGATTAGCAGGCAACACAATTGGCAAAATTAACATTACCGCCATTTACTCATATGTTACCATCCACCACAGCCAAGCAGATGAACGTACCAATATTTACAAAGTGGAAAATTAAAAGGACGCAAAGTTAATGTGCGCAAAATAAATTGATTTTTCTAAACACTGCGACAATTAACCGTAACAAATGGAAAAAAGAAGAAGTTATTATGTGAAAGGCATAATAATACAAGCTGTATGCATATATTAGGAGCTATTGAAGCAATAATATACAGCAGATAAACATTATTTAATCTCAGGATATCACTCAAATGAAAATACAAGAGGATCTTCATGAACGACGAGCGCTTAAAATATCAATAGCTATTACCTTTCTCTTAGCTGTTGTAGGTATTTTATTTGGGCTACTATCGGGTTCCTTGGCTATCGTCTTTGACGGTATGTTTAATATAGTTGATACCATTATGTCAATCCTGGCATTGTTTGTTGCCCGTCTTTTAACAAGAAAGGGGAATCGGAAATTTCAATATGGTTACTGGCATATCGAACCTATGGTACTTGTTTTGAATGGTAGCATCCTCATACTTCTTTGTACCTATGCAATGATAAATGCAATTGGCAGTTTAATGTCTGGTGGGCATGAGCTTAATTTTGATTGGGCATTTGCGTTTGCTCTTTTGGTATTTTTTTTATCAACTGGCATGTATTTTTATTTGATGAAAAAAAACCGAAAAATTAATTCCGAATTCTTGCGATTAGACATACAAAGCTGGTTAATGTCTGCATTGATTTCCTCTTCTCTCTTAGTGGCATTTGGCATCGCAGCTTTGTTGCATAGTGGGGTCTATGGATATTTTACTCCCTACATTGACCCCCTTATTTTAGCGATTCTTACTGCCTGTTTGATTTTTGTGCCTATGGCCGCGGTCCGTGATGCCATGCGAGACATATTTCGCATGGCACCCTTGGATCTTGACGAAAAAATAAGAGAGTTTTTAGATGAGCTTACCAAACTGCGTAATTTCAAAACTTATACAAGCTACGTTGCAAAAATAGGACGCGCGCAATTTATTGAAATACATATAGTAGTACCCAAGAACTTTCCAATTTCAAGCATTGAAACCTTAGATGAAATTCGTAATGAAATTGCGTTGGCTATTGGAGAAGACACGCCTAAACGTTGGCTAACCATCGCCTTTACTGCAAATGAAAATTGGATTTAGCAAGAGTCTTATTCAATGTGAAGGTATGCTACCGAAAATAGGGGGGTACACCTATGAATTCTTAATTGTAATAAATGAATTAAATAGAACAACTTGCTTGCTAGCAACAAGATTTGCTTATGAAACGCCCCAAAGCAAATACAGACTCGATTGCATCAAATAAGTAGGTTACCCTGAATGTTCTTTAAGTAACATCGGTAAAGATGTTCTCAAAATATTAAATGATTTCAACATCCTCTGCCTGAGGCCCTTTTTGTCCTTTTACTGCATTAAACAAAACATCGGTACCTTCTGAAAGAGTTTTAAAACCAGTCGATTGAATTGCGCTAAAGTGCACAAAATAATCTTTTCCATTACTTTCAATGAAACCAAAACCTTTGCCCTCATTAAACCATTTTACTTTTCCACGTAATTTATCTGACATTTTAAATTTCTCATTTATTTTATAAGTATTGAATTATCGCAAATTGAATTGAATGCGGCTATCTCAAAAAATAGTACGCGCATAGACACTAAAATACAATAGTAGAACTGAATAAGTATTTTTTTTGCCAACAAAGGCGTAGAGTACCCAACGAGAGATTGTTGCAAGCTCCTGATTTTCAAACCTATCCGGGTAAACTCAGAACTGCTTAATCAACCTTTTATTTGAAAAGAGACATAATAAAAAACAAGTCTACATTTCTAATCATGAAAAACTTGACAAGGAAATATTGCTCCAAATGCTCCAAAATACACAACAGTAGAGCAATCTTGAACTACAAAAAAATTATGAGCGAAAACCAAGGTGTCTGGGGTTCGAGTCCCTCAGATCGCGCCAATCTTTCATTTTAAATCAATAAGTTAAGATGACCACATTAATGTAAGAGCGCTTGGTTTTTAGAGAAATTGTGACCAAAACGAATCTTAAAGCACCCTAAAAATGCTCATTATTTGCATCTTATGATGCTTATATAGTACTAATTTTCGCTTTTTTAAGGGTAGCCTACTTGGTTTTTTACCAAGTACTCTCGCTCTAAAGAATAATTCAACCCTCTTACTTAAGTGAGCTTAGAAGCATACCTCATTAAATATCTATAAAAACAATGAGATCAGTGTGCTCTGACGATTTTTATGTTATTGCTAAATATAAATAACCACATATCTTTCTAATATTATGGATAAATTGGGTTTCTTCATTAATAACATTTTGGTGATCGGGGAAAATAAAGGGAAAAACGGTGAATATCGAAACTCTAAAAACTTAAAAAAGAAATCGCATACAGTTATTTGCAACGATAATAGTGTAGACAAGGATAGAGTAACTAGAATACTTAAACAAATTGAAGTTATGGGTCAATGTGCATTAAAAGCCTACAATGGGCGGAACCTTACCCAGGTGATCACCGACGAATTCAGCTTTTATACCAAAAATACTCCTCTTTCCCTAAAAGAATACAAAATGCTGATTAATGAACTTGCTAAAAGCATGAAGAATCTGCCTCCTAATATTGTGCTTGTCGCTAGCAGCATGGCAGTTTTGTGGCCAGATAATAGTTTAAGAAATGCGGTGTTACACATTCAATCCCCTAATGGGAAAAATTTAGAGCCAATTATACATCATTTTAGCAAAGAGACTTTTTCTTCTCAGGATCCTCTCTATTCTAAAGACAATACGACAAGAAATTGCTATGCGTTTAAACCCGATGATTATTCGAGCTCAGAATACTCTCCAGATGTAGTGCTTGCCGATACAAAAGTACGCTGTCACGATCCTGATCAGTACAAAAGCGCAATAATTGTACGAGGGCGTAAAATACCACCTATCCTTCATGCCATTGATGTTTGCCTGGACCATGCGAATGGAGTGGGGATGAAAAACGCTCGAATCCTACTGGAGAATGTTGCGAAGCCGCCTTTGCACATCAGCCACATCATCACGTCTAATTGGATTGACATACGGCAAGAAAGATTAGTCGCTTCAGCTGTTTCTGCGAATTGGAATAGTAAGAGAGTCGATGGAGTTTGTGAAGAAAAATCTGAACTTATTATGAACGTTTTTGGCAAAACAAGTCATGCCTATTATTATTCTAAGAAAAGAGCAGAGATTCTCTACACTCAACTTTTTGATATAGCAAGAAAAAAAATAGCGACTCCTATTGCTCATCTCTCCGATAAAAATGGAAACACGCTGCTGCATGAGGTGCTGTTATTGGAAATAAAAAACTCAAAACAAAGAGGTAATCATCGAAAAAAACGTGTCGATACTCTGCTGCGCCATTTTGACAGGACCACAATCAATCAGCAAAATGCGGCAGGCGATACACCGTTGCATTTAGCAATTGAAACCGTGAAAGATGAAAATACCTTAATAAAATTCTTAGTACGCGGAGCAAAGCTCACAATAAAAAATAAAAAGGGCCTATCTCCTTTGGGCGTGATTTACAAAACTCAAAAAAAATCTTTGATCACCACTTTTTGTAACAAACTCATGAATAACAGAAAGGCTTATCTTCCCCACCGTTTTGCGATCTTTGCTCTTTTATCCGAAATTCAAGAAATTCCAATAAAAAGAAAAATGATCAATGCAGCTCTAAGTTTTGAACTTTCAGAGAAACGACCCGTTGAAAAAATCATCATCGGCCTCTTAAAACGAGCTTATAATCCGAGACAACTGATTATAAATCATCAGTCAAAACTACTTGCCCTGGCAAGTTACATGCCTTCCTTAAAACGTTATTTAATAAATCAACAGATATACACTGGCCAAACATCATCAATACCTATTTTATTTAAACCCAATCAAGAAATTGATACCGTGCAATCTACACTCAAACATAAATGGATTTTTAAAGAGGTGCCACGGCAGCAAGATATCGATGACAAAGATATATTACTACAAAATACAACATTAAAAATTGCAACATTAGGTGGCCTAGTATCACCAAGAATTGGCATCGCCGCAGCCCTTACAGGATTGGGATTATTTGCATATAGTACTTATAACAATTGCCAAGCAGTCAATTCTGGGTCTTTGCTGCTCTCAAACAACCCTACTTTTATATAGGGACTCGCACTATGGTCAGGCATTGAATCGTGAATTGTTAATCAATAATTCACGATTCAATGCCTGACCCCATAGCTGCAAAATTAGGTTAATGCATTTGACGAGAAGGTCCCCGAAGGTTTGTATTATGGCTTAGGATGTAGGGCCCGCAACTCGGTGACTGGACTCAGCCTGTGCTGCAACACGCGCAGATGTTGATACAAAAAAGGTCATTAATTGAGTATCGTGTTAATTATAAAACTATATACGCTGATGCATAAGCAATTACGAGTATATTAGAGCTCATATAAAGGTGTACCATTTTGCACATGCCAGCGAAAATCATTAATATCTGCACGTACTAATGCTTTTTTTACCTTCTTTGTAACACCTTAATACTAATTTTTCTAATAAATCCGATATTCATGCAAATACACAGGCCAATTATTGATCAAAAAGATCAGTAATTGTCTATACTAAAATAAAATTAACTATGCAAAGGAAAGTCATAATGTTAACAAATTTTATAAAATCTTTAATCATTTTAATTGCTACAGGATTTATGGCTAATAGTTATGCGGCGTGGAATTGGAACAGAAATGTTACTAATTGTTACGGAAATCACTGTAAACATGTTGTTGTACATAAGCATTGTAATAACGGTAGATGCTGGGATTATAAACATTATAATACATGGAACAGGTAATTAAGAGGGGCCTTATAAGTCAGTTTATTCACTGTATAAATATGGTTCTCAGTAGCGTATTTTGGTGTAGCGCTTGCTATACCTAATCCATAAGTATTTGTGGTGATTAATATCTTGACATGGCTTTAATAGGTTGCACTATTTTAATAACGAGATAAGAAATCACCACTCTATTTAATTAGCGAAAAACTTTTATTAAGCTCATCCCCCATTTTCAAGATTTTCAATCAAATAAACAGTGAACTCAGTGATATACTTCTTTTGATTCATTAGAACGAAAAATATTGATCAAATGTTTCCTCACAGGTTATTTCATAAGTTAATAAGGTGTGGAGAGTACTCAATTAAAAAATATGCATATTGATACCAATCATCATTACTGACTCGAAACTCTAGAAAAATTCATTAATTAGCACGCCTCTATTACAAGCTCCCCCATCCTTTATACATACATTGGGTATAATCATCTCTCTTCAACATAAAAAAACCTAGATATGGTATGATAGCGCAAAGATTATTCGCCCGGCGCCAGCTATTTTTTCACACTAATGCGTGCATCCAGCTAAGATCTAAACTTTAATTTGGAAGTAACGTCGCCAGACTTTAATCAATATGCTATGTTGCATGCTCATTTGGTATTTAAGGAATAAATATGAGATTAACCATTAAAACCATACAATATTTTATCATTACAATTTTATTATTTAGTTTAAGCGCTTGTATGAAAACAAAGCCTGATGTGGCCTCTTATAAAGTTAAGGGAAAAGTATATACGCCTCTTAAATCTGCAAAAGGATATAAAGCACGAGGACTAGCTTCTTTTTATGGTCACCGCTTCCATAATCGTAAGACAGCTAACGGAGAGCGATACAATATGCATGCGATGACAGCGGCACATCCTACGCTTCCATTGAATACTCGACTACGAGTTAAGAATGTAAAAAATGGACGAACAGTAGTAGTTCGTATTAATGATCGCGGTCCCTTTTATAGCTCGCGAATTATAGATCTTTCTTATGCAGCGGCAAGTCGTTTGGGAATTACAAGTACTTCTATGGTAGAAATACAGGCTTTGAGTTAGAGATATAGCAAGCCTGTATTGAGACGAAGTCGCAATACAGGCCCTTCTCACCAGCGATATCATTTATTCTTTATTAAAACCTATGCAAACTAGAACTTATAAAAAAAATGAACACCGAAGACCACATTTGCAGCTCAAACAACCCCTACCTCATATTTTTCTACCATTGATATAATGAGTCTCATTTCTTGAGTATATTTAATCAGCGGATAATTCGTCGTACTCCCCATAAATTATTTAAATAAAAACATGGAGTAATTATTCGATAATCTGGTCCTTGATAATGACTATCTGTAATTACCCAATCTCCAGTCTGTGGTGTCCAACTTTTAGAACATAAACTGTTAGGGGCAATTTGTTCCGGGGGGATATCATTAGGACCATAACCTACTTTCTTTCCAGTCCACATCACAACATGAGTTACAGACAAGGGCTTTGGAGAGCCTTTACGTGAAGCAGCAATAAATAATAAATCACCTGGTTGTAAGGGTAATGCTGCCAAATCGGCGCTAGTAATACTACCGGGATGTTTCATTCCGTTATTATCAAATACAGACAGGTAACCACCGTGATCTTTACAAGAATGGTTCACTTCAAGCGAGTTATCTCTACAAACTAATTGGCCTGCTGCTTGTAAACTATTTAATACCATTCCCCTTTTTTGTTGATTTGGTGATAAATACTCTTGATGGCATCCCTGTCCAGCTTGTGCGTTAACTTGGCTGCTAAATAATGATCCAAAAGCAAAATTATATAAAAAAGTAGTGTAATTACTACAGTCCATACCATGCCACATTGAATGGTTAACCCAGTTTTCAAGCGTTTCAGTGCCTTTACCACTGTAATTCCAACGAGCTGGCTGTTGATAATAAACAGAATTGGGCTTAATACTTAATGCTGCACTACAATATCCACCCTGGTTAGATTGAGCATCTCTTCTATCTATAGGAGTTTCGTAATTAGGAAGATAATGATGACAGTAATTTAATTTTTTTTTAATCCAAAAATCAGCAGCTGCAAGAATACGCTGCCTTTGCCAATCTAATCCTGCGGTCTTTAAACAATTGATATTATCAGGACTTAATTGCAAATGGGCTCTTGTAGGTCCCCAACCTTTTATAGTGCGTGAAGTAGAGTCATTCTGCTGTAATTCGTAATCAAAGTTAGCAACATTTTTTAGGCAAAACTCAGGGATAGGCACGGGGTCGGCATTTAATCCCAAAGAAATGAATCCCAATGTAAAAAAAAGAATACGTATCTTTTTCATAGTAATCCCCTGGGGAATGCTCCGGGACGGCCCCTATCATTAAAACAATAACATAACACTCGAGTATAAAAAATGAGGTGAGATTACGCTAAATTTCTGGGTCTCCATCTTATTATACGATAGTATTGCAACACTTATTTTTTAATATTAACAATTATGAAACTAAAAAAAATTGTAGCTCCATTATTGCACTTATTTGTTTTCACGTTATTGATAGGTAACGGAGCTAGTGCTAAGGATGTTGCTGTTATTGGTTCAATACCGCATTTCATAGGGCAACCAGATAGCTCTTTTTCTTTAATGCAGAGCGATGCTAATAATAAAAATGATACAAAAATAATCCAATTGCTTCATGTGACGCTTTCTGATGAAGCTAAAGAGCTTTTGGCAAGTCGTGCAAAAGAAACTAAAAATCCCATTCATCAATTTCCCTATGCAATTGTAACATCTGAAAAAGCAGAACAAGTACAACTGGATATGAATAATGTACCCGTGCTCGATCAAGGCATACATGGAACCTGCATCACATTTGCAATTACTGGTGCCCTTAATGCTGCCATAGGTAAAGGAGATTATATTAGCCAGCTTTGTCATCTCCAATTAGGCAGTTATTTAGAAAAACATGGATATGGGCTGAGTGGTTGGGATGGGAACTATGCTATTTCTGTAATTAACCAGATTGAACAATATGGGGTAGTAAATACGGAAAAGCAAAGATCTATTGGTTGCGGTGGTTTCAATCAATATCCTACATACTCTAAGCATGATCCTAATTCGTTTATAGATCCCGAACAATATTACCCAATGAGTGAGAAAGTTTTCGGCAAGCTCGTGAATTGGTCCAATATTTATTGGAGAATAAGTTCTTCATGGACCTTGGATGAAGTTAAAACAGCCCTGAATACAGGAGATAGAGTAGTCTTTACTGTCTTACTCCCACGCATAGATCTTGGTGTTGTTGGAGCTGTTGGGAACTATCAAACCTCAAAAGATACTTGGGTATTGACCAAGGATATCTTATACAGCGTACAAAATGCAGACGCAGCACATGCAATGATTATTACTGGTTATAATGATAATGCCGTTGCTATTGATAATCTGGGGAATAAGCATAAAGGTTTATTAACTTTGCGAAATTCATGGGGTAGTAAAATGGGGGATAAAGGTAATTTTTATATGTCCTATGATTATTTCAAATTATTGACCTATGATGCGAGGCGAATTTCTCGGAATTAAGAGATGCTTTGCTAACTTTCTGATGAATTTAGCCAGATATTAAAAAAGATGTATTTTCAATAAAAATCCTGGAGCCTCTAGATAAAAAATCTAGAGGCTCCAGGATCTACACGAAACCTCACCAATTATATATTGATTGCGTCACTACATGATCCGTTGTGTTAAAACTCTCGGCTTGTGGATATTGAAGGCACTGAGATTGTGTCAAGTTATTAGTGGCGATTGTCCATATAACATCATCGTCATTACCACAAATGGACGGCTCTTTAAAAAGAGATTTTCCTTTGATGTAATCTAATAGGTTAAAATAATTTTTATCTCGATTTGGATTGTAATTTAAATCCCCCATAAAAATTACCGCGGCACCCGGATAAGCAGCAGTTAATGGTTTAACTATATGGTCGTATATGGATTCAAATGCAACTTTTTTATAGATAACTTGACCTTCTTTTCCTTTTGGAAAATGAGCAGCTATGACTATCACGGTAGTCTGGGGAGATATGCCACTCGCCTGCGTGCTGGTGAAGACACCAAAGGTCGCTAATCTATTCCATGGCCCCCATTCATTTTTTGTATCACCGGGGAAGTAACTACTACGATGATTATCGTCAACATAATTTAGAGGGAATGTATATTGATAACGCGTAGTTTTATTAGGATCAAATGCTTTCTCAAAAGCTAATTTGCACGGTTGTGTGGTCTTTCCATCTATATTTAGTGTGTATTCATTACAATTGTTCTTTAATACAGGATTATCCTCTAGCTTGTTATACTCTTTAAGTGTCCAACGGCTAGCATTGTAAAATATTGATACCATTTCATCGGGGCTTTGCCCAGATATGCCGCCTCGTTCTCTACCGATAGGGCGAAAATCTACAAAACCATTTGATGCAGAACTAGTCGCTTCTAAGGCGGTGATAAAATCTTCGTTAATTCCATGCAGCATTTCTTCTGTTCCAACAAAGTCAATATTTCCTTTATTTAGATCCATGAATAATTTTTCATATGCCTCTTTCGTATGACTATACTCAGTCAAATGACCGGAAACATTCATATTGACAACAGATATAGTGCCGGATGAAAAAGTGCCGGTAGATACTAAGGCCATGGAAAGTATGGTAAATATTTCTTTTCTAACATTCATCACATCTCTCCCAATGAAGACACTATTTAAAATTATAGTTGATATCTAGGAGACGGCCCGGGACGGACCTCTATAAAAAGAAACAGGTTGGCATTAATAACTACAGAAATAGTTGATCATTTTCTGCAGGGGTCCCGTCCCGGACGGTCCCCATAATCATAATAAGCATAATTAAGCGCGATGTGATCTGTTGTCATAGTTTCAAATTGTTTCAACATTTCATTAGAGCGTGAATCTCCAGTAAGCTGGGTGATCAGATGATTCATATCGATGTTAAAATGCTTGGCATAGTTTGTAACGAGCGGCCGCCAAATGGTGTTAAGATAATCAGGTACAGAATAAAACTCTTTTCCATTATAAGTTATTCTGGCATCCCTCCCCTTTTTTAATACGCTATCACGATTAAGCATAAACCATCGATGTTTTGGTAATACTAATGGTTCCTTTGCTTTGAGTTTATGTAAAACACTCATAAAGGTTAGGACCATTGCCTGGGTAAATGCGTATAATTTTGCAAGCTCGGTTGTATCAGCAAGTCTTATTTCAATACGATACCCTGCTGATGGATTTTTCTCGTCAATCAATTTTGGGAAGATATCGTACCATACATTATATTTTCGTAAGGCATTTGCCTCATCAGGTAAATTGTGACAATAGTATTTAAATTCACTTAAATCATAAAGATCTAAAGATAAAGGACCAGTACGACTCCCACTAATAGCGTCATTAAGACGGACTCTAAATGATTTATAATTGGTGTTTCTACTTGCAAAAATAGGTGAGGATTGTGTAATTACCGAACAAGGCCACATGTAAACCTGCAACCAATGACATAATGGAATCAAATAGTCTATATCACGGACATCCACTCCAAGATTTATTTGAAAACTGCAATAAAACAACGGTCCACCCTGCTCGGCCATTAAGGGTAAAGAAGCCCGACAATATGGGCTGTCAGTCATAATTAATTCATCACGACCTCTTCCTGGATGCAAGCCTAATAAAAGCAACAAACGTCCTTGTTGATATAAAAAATTATTGGTAGAACTCAAATTTTCCGAAAGATTTTTAAATGCCAAATCCAAATCGTGACAAGGTAAAGTAGATAGTTCTATTGTAGCGGCATCAAACTCAGTTTGAAGAGCAGGATATCCCTGAGAAAACAAATACGAAGAAAGTTTTTGAAATTCTCCATTATTAAAATTGAGAATAGCCTTGCCTGTGTCGATATCAATCACATTAGCTTCTAATTCTAACCCAATGGATAGTTCGCAAGCCTCCATTATTTATTGCCATTTAATAAGGGTAAGATAAATTTAAGAATAGATTAAATTAATTTATTTATCAAACGCCTATAGAAACAGGACGGATCGAGATCAAGATTAAAATAATCTGGCGTGGAATATGCTAATCTTATTTATGATAAATAGGTAATTGCGAATGGAAGCGAGCAAAATGAAAAGTACCAAAACTCCTTTACTAGATGATCTATTGACCCCTAAAAAACTGGATGGGCTGAAAGAGTATTTTAGAAACAGTTTTGAAATTTATGAAAGCTTATTTGCTTGTATTGCAAACGATGAAGCTTATTATTTGCGCGCCGAACCATTAAGACACCCTTTGATATTTTATTATGGCCATACAGCAACTTTTTTTATCAATAAATTGATTCTTGGCCACTATATCGACAAAAGAATTAATGAGCATTTCGAATCAATGTTTGCCATTGGTGTAGATGAAATGTCTTGGGATGATTTGAATGCAACTCACTACAATTGGCCTAAAGTTAAGGAAGTTGCTGATTACCGTAAGCAAGTAAAAATATTAATTGAACAGTTAATTGACACAATACCGCTTAATACAACTATAAATCAAGACTCTCTAGCTTGGGTCATTTTAATGGGTATTGAGCATGAACGGATTCACCTTGAAACATCTTCGGTGATTTTAAGAATGGTTCCATTAAGCTACCTGCGCAAATCAAAAAAATGGCGAGCCTGTAGTGAAGTTGCTGAAGCTCCCTTCAATGAATTAATCGCGGTGACTGGTGAAAGTCTGACATTAGGACGTGGCGATGAACATAAAATTTTTGGTTGGGACAATGAGTTCGGTAGTAAAAACATTTTGGTCAATGATTTTTATGCCTCGAAATTCTTAGTATCTAACCAAGAGTTTTTATCATTTATTGAGGCTGGAGGCTATGAAAACTCAGAGTGGTGGACATCTGAGGGTAAAAAATGGCTCAATTATACTAATGCAAAAATGCCTCGATTTTGGCAATTTAAAAACAGTCAATTTTGGCAAAGAAATATGCTTGAGGAAATACCGCTACCTCTTAATTGGCCCGTTGAAGTCAATTATCATGAGGCAAAAGCTTTTTGTAATTGGAAATCGTTTACAGAAAATAAATACATCCGCTTACCCACAGAAGCAGAATGGACTTTTCTACGAAGCCAAATTGCCGATGATGTTATTGATTGGCAAGAGGCTCCTGGAAATCTCAATTTAGAATACTATGCGTCATCATGCCCAGTAGATAAATTTAAAAATAAATGTTTTTATGATGTTATCGGTAATGTATGGCAATGGACAGAAACCGCAATAGATGCTTTTCCTGGCTTTAAAGTTCATAAGCTTTATGATGATTTTTCCACCCCAACTTTTGATGGACAACATAATTTAATAAAAGGTGGTTCTTGGATTTCAACAGGTAATCTCGCCACAAAAAAAGCACGATACGCATTTAGGCGCCATTTTTTTCAACATGCGGGTTTTCGTTATATACAAAGCGAGTCCCCTTTACTACCAATAGAAAAAATAAATGCTTATGAGGCTGACCCATTAATATCCCAACAATTGGAATTCCATTATGGAAATGAATACTTTGGCGTTCCTAATTTTCCAGTGGCTTGTATTAACCAATGTAAAGAATTTTTTGTTAAAATTCCCTCTTACAAGGCATTAGATTTAAGTTGTTCGGTGGGTCGTTTTAGTTTTGAATTGGCTAAATACTTTGAACATGTTGATGCAATTGATTTTTCAACTCGTTTTATCCAACAAGCATTGCGTTTAAAAGAAGAAGGTATTATTCGATATACCATAACTTCTGAAGGTGATTTAGTCGATTATAAAGAATTTAAATTATTTGACCTGGATTATCATGATTTAATTGATAAAATTAATTTTATTCAAGGAGATGCTGGTAATCTAAAGCCTATTTTTAAAGATTATAATTTAATATTTTGTGCTAATTTAATAGACAAGCTTTACAACCCCGCCTTGTTCTTAAAAACCATAAGTGAACGTCTAAATCCCCAAGGTATTTTGGCCTTAACATCGACTTATACTTGGCAAGAAGAGTACACAGATAAAAACAACTGGCTAGGTGGAATTAAAGTGAATGGAGAGTCGCAAAAAACCTTAGAGGGCTTAAAATCTATACTTGAACCTCGACTCCACTTAATTGCAACAAACGACATCCCTTTTGTCATTCGCGAAAGTGAACGCAAGTTTCAATACTCTATAGCGCAATTGTCTGTATGGCAATTAAAGCAGGATACAAATTCATCACATTGATGCCAAATGAGCTTGAGGGACCGGACCGTCCCCATACCGATGGTTTCTTGAAGTAAAAAATAATCGGTACTATTATTTACAATAGCTTGTACTCAAATAAGAAAAACGACATGAAACTGCTAAAAGGAAAAGTTAGTTTATCTATGACCTATTGGGTATTTGGCGTCCTTCCCGCAATATTATATTTCATCTTAGTAGGAATAATCATGGATAACCTACTAAAAATCTCAACGACACCGTATATAAAATGGATAGTGTATGTAGTTATATTCTTTCCTTATTACTATTATCCTTTTATTTTCTTCGCCATTTGGAAGAGTAGTAATCACTACACTAAAAATAAAGTCTGGCCTATCTTAGCCAAAATCAGCGTTATTTTAGGACTAGCTCTTCTGATAAAAATGATTATTTCCAATATCATTGTTTTTAACCATCGTAATGATCTCCCCTATAAACTGCAGTTGGAAACAAATCTATTAAATACCCAACTACCCAAACACATAAACAAAGAAACCATTTTGACAAAAATGACGTTTGATAAGAACAATAACACCCTGACTTACACCATTACATCTCCCCATGATAAATCAGAGATAAAAAGCAACCTGTTTTCTGACGAGTGGAAAAAATTTATGATCAATGGTGCGTGTAATAAAAAAGAAATTAGGGCCGCTCTCGATGCAGGAATAACTTATGTCTATCACGTCAATGACAATCATGGCGCGACCATCACAGATGTTGTAATTAAAGCGAGTGATTGTAAATAGCAGAGAGCCATGGTGCTCTCTTTCTAATTAATTTTAATTTGAGTCCTAGGAAGAAATTTCTTTCCATTTCAGCTTAATATCCCTAATGAAAACCAACTGCATTAAATTATCACAGCCTATAAAACTCTTTGCACAACTAAAGTCTGTATTGACTCCTGTTGAAAGATCTTATTCTGCTCTTTACTTAAATTTAAATGGTGTAAATTATTTTTGTTGATTGCTCCATCATCGGGGACGGTTCGGGACGGCCCCCTACAAAAGGAGAACAGATAGCGGCTAATTGCTATAAATAAAGGATTGATTTATTAGATGAGAACTGAAGTATTGATAAATATAAAATGAGATTGTTCAATAGTATTATTTAAAATCAAAGAGTTAACTCCAATTAGGCTTCCTTGCTCTGACTGTTGGTGAACGAATTAACCAGCTCCCCCTATGCATAAAGATAATACTATGGAATAATTATCAACCAACTTCGATAATATTTGTCTACTTATATGAAAATAAAAGCAGTTCTCTTAATGATCTCTATTTTTTTTCCTATTGCTTTGTTTGCAGGTACTGCGACGTGCCCTTTATCCAATGGAATCAATGTACACACTACAAAGCACATTTTAAATATCTGCAAACAGGGCACTGTAGTTAAGACTTTTAAAGTAGCGCTCGGTTACAAAGGCGTCGGCAAAAAAAAGGCGGGGGATAATAAAACGCCAATTGGTTTATATGGGTTAGCTCATCCAAGAAAATCCAATCAATTTAAAGTCTTTATTCCAATTCTCTATCCGACTACAAAGCAAGCTGCTGCAGGATATACAGGTAGAGATGTAGGGATCCATGGGCCAACGCAATCATCTGGATCTGGTTGGTTGAGTTGGTTAAGCAACTTACCCTACTCAACGCGGGGATGCATTGCTGTGGGTAAAAATAATCATATCGAGTATGTAGCCAAGTGGGTAAAAACCCATCCTGGGACAAAGGTATTAATTATTTAAAATGTAGACAAAATTTTGATACTACAAAGTTCTTCCTACAAAAAATCGAACTCATCAGGCAACCTCTCTAATGGGTTCCAGTAATTAATTTACGATTTAGAATTGCTGTTTGATAAAAATAATATCGCATAGCAAACTCGATTTTTGATGCGTCCAAATTTCTATCAAAATATTTATTTCTAGGAGCAGCTTGAGCTAGCTTAGAAAACTTCTGATAGATCTCAATAAACTCTTGCAAAAAAGATAAGGTCTGTAATATGGTTGCATAACTATGCGCTCAGTTTAATTAAAGGGATGAATTTTATGTGCCGCGTCAAGCAACTACCATTATACTTTTTTCTTTTTTTTATTATTCCTGTTCAATCGCTGTGGGCAGCTGAATCCTCAAAAACAGGAGAAAAAGCACGCTTAACCATTAGTACCGGTAAAAATGGAGTCAGTTGCTCCAAGCCATTGCAAAATTGCGTGGTTCAAGTGAGTCAACCGCAATGTATCCCAAATCCAGGCGCTGTTATCATTACAAATAACTCCAGAATTTCTGCAAATAATATTCAAGCGTCTTCGACAAGTGGCTTTTTTTCTCTTTATGTCGTGCAAAACAATAACTGTCCGGCCTCTTTGTTACCCGGTCAAAGTTGCACCATTTCGTTCTTTACCAACACCTCAGTTGCTTTTTCCATTGCCAATGTCATGGTCAAAGGAACGAATACAACCTCTGCCTTCTTTGATATGAACGCTGTACAATGCATCAGTCAAACGACCATCAGTGCACCAACTAACGCAATTATTCCCACGAATGATTCGGTTGGTACTGACATTACTGTGGCTAACACTACCAGTATCCCAGCGACTAATGTCAGGGTTAATTTACCTGCCTCCTGGATAGCAGCTGGGGTCACCAGTACCACATGTCCTACTATTCCAGGAAACGGCTCATGCGTTATAACCATTGCCTCAACAACCCCTACTTCGTTCGCACCTCAGGGAGGCATATCTGTTACTGGCGATAATGTGGTGTCTCCCCCGTCAATTGCCTTAGCTTTTTCTATCAGTAATTATTTAGTATTTTCTGTAGTAAATGGTACTGCCCACGTCATATCAGATACTGATTTCCCACCCATCTCTTGGAGTATTGGCAATACCAACGTACCTGGAATTACTGAAACCTCTACAAACCCTCCTGACGCGTGTAATGGGGCTACTGATGGATTTTGCAATACATCGGAAATAACCAGTTTTGACCCAATGGCTATTGCCGCGGGCAATTGTTTTTTTGAACTATTGCCTCAGGGTACTTGGTATTTACCTTCCATTTGTGAACTGGGAACTTCTGGAAGCGCAGGTTGTCCTGCTAATACCTCAAGTATTTTTAACTTGTTTAGTTTAGGATTTACTTCCGGAATATCTGGCCAGTATTGGAGTTCTACCGAGTCCAGCGCCAATCCTACGAACAATGCATGGTTTCTGGATTTTGCTAATGGAGCTCAGGGAATCAATAGCAAATCAACCTCGCATAGTGTGCGCTGTGCCCGTACATTTTAAAGTAGCAAGACGTCAATCATGATGTCAGTAACTGGTACGCGTGATCATCAAGATAATGATCACGCGTAAGTTTTATAATAAAACATATGAGTGTATGTGAGAGTTTAAAAAGTATAGATCAAAACTTGAAGAACCAACGTTCAACCATAGAATTATCTTGTTAGCAATTAGGCGTGGGGGTAAACGTCTTTAATTGGCGAGACTTTATATAATACACAAGGGCATAAACAGCTGCAGCAGCCAGCAGATGCTTCAAAGTATGGCCGCTTATTATTTGATCGGTTGCGTGATAAATTATTTTATCTAAGCCTTCCATGAGTTTGGCTAAACCAAATAAAATGAAACAAATTGTAAGGGAATAATTGCGCCTATATGGTGAGGGGAAAAATAATAAAATGAATAAGATCATGATCAAAGGATAACCCTGTGACCAAAGATACAAACGCATATCTCCGTGTCCCCAGCGCTCGCTAAGCTCCCACTGTAAGGTACAAAGTGCTGCTATCACAATAAATGGTACTAATAAGTAAAAGCCAATTGAGCGATGGACTTGTTCTATAAAAATTGCAGCGAAAAATGACATTAAAAGAATTCCCATCGGAATTCGATCCCAAAACAACGTGGCGTTATTTGGATGTAAATGGTAATAAGCCGAACCTAATCCAGTTAAGATGGTGCCAACAAACCCAAGTAAATAAGCCCACTTTGCTTCTGCTGTGAGTTCGCCTGGCGTTTTAGAAAGCCAGTAAATGGCTTTGAGGCCTAAATAACCCACAAAAATAAAAGCTAGATTGGACATCACATCAGAAAAATTACTCATGTAAAATAGGGTGCGTTGATCAGCAAAATCATGATAGCTCAAAGCCTGCGCAAATGGAGGAACTAAACTTAAGGCAAGGGTCACAACTACTGTAAAAAACAGCAGAAAAGCAATAATTTTATCTTGAAAACTATTCTTAGCCACTGTCTCTTAACCTAGAATATAAAAAGAACTAAACCAATTTATCCCATTAACTACTTGATATCAAGAGCATTCAGGGAAAGCATTAGCCGGAACATTAGGCTTTTAAGTATAAAAATGGAACATCCCCCTCGCCCTAGACCTCTTCCCCAAGTGGTGAGGGGATTTTGATCGAATTTCCATTCTGATAGCGCTGAAAATCCTCTTTCCACGCAAGCAACTTGATTAAAAAATAGACGTCAAATCGCAAATTTTCGTGTTATTTGACAACGTCAATTTGAAATACCGTATCAATTGCTGCGTGATCAGAAGGATTCCCCTGGGCTTGTGTATAAAGTAATGCATTTTTTAATGTTGCATGGCGATAATAAACAAAATCAATTACCGCATTTCCAAAAGTTGGTCCTATGAACGTTCCATTAGACTTCACAGCGGCCAAACCATAATTAACAAAAGTCGACTCCATGATTTGAGCTTGATTTAAGTTATCTTGAATATTATTAAAATCACCAGTAACAAACGTTGGAATGTTTGCGCGTGCAGAGTACTCTTCGAGAAACTCACTCATTGTGCGTACATCATTGTTATGAGCAGCAACTTGCCCTCCGACACAATCAGCATGTCCACCCCATGCAATGCAAAGATGGGTAGTTCCAAGCGCGATAATATCCCCACTTTTTAAATTCTTAAATTGAGAAAATACCGCAACTCGTTTGCCGCCCCCATCAGCAGTCATTGGTATCATTTTTTGGCTGTTCTCTACCATAGCCCAGCGAGAGCTGTCATAAAAAATAGACGCATCTTCTCTTGTTCCAGCCATTTTATATTTTTGATTGAGCTTATAAACACTGTCCATCAAGGAGTAATCATTTTCTTGAGTCGCAATAAAATCAAAATTATGTTCGTTAATATAGGCGGTCATGCGCACAATTGGCGGCGGATTCTTTTTCTTATCCATAGTAGACCAAGAAAATAAATTGGCTTGTAGAATATGTACTTCGGTTGCATTAACTTTGGTCACAATCAATACACTTACTAACATAATATAGAGAGCAAACTGCAAAAAACGCATAGTTACTTCCTCAAGAAAATACCTCAAAAAAAAAAGGTGATCAGTGAATAAAATAGGAAAATTTTATCATATAAAATACAAAATGGTGCTTTTATATTTTATTTTCTCGAAAAACAAACAATTAGATCGGATATGTTCCCTGAAGAATCCTGAGCTTTGTTTGAGTAAGAGAAATTTAGATTACAATATATGATTAATTGATGATTAAAACGCTTGGGTATAAAAGTGGAGATATAACTTAAATACTGCAATTTACCTCATTGAAAATTAGAGTACGTTAAAAAGTAAGATTTCCTTAATCCAAAGCAATAAACTCTGATGCTTCCCCATGAATAAAGTGTTTGATTAATTGCTGCCAAAAAGGACGATACAAAACATTAAATAAAGGATGTGAATCTTCAACAGGAAAACAAGGCCCATGATTTGCTTCCAGTAACCAAAGCTTATTACCCTCTGCTTCTACCATAAAATCAAAGCCAAAACATGCAATGCGTGGCTGGCTATCTTGCCAAATCGTGGCGAATTGACTTTTCAAAGTCTTTACTACACTTTGGCAGATAGAAATAATACGCATCTTATAGGGTTGGAAAATTGCTATTTCATCACTTAAGCGTTGAACTACATTAAGTCGTTCATCACTTAGATGTTCATTAGTAAGATGTGCTTCCAGTTGGCTAAAGTTATCTTCTTGATATGGTTTTAAGGCAATATTCAAATAGCCACTGGGGAAAAGTGCTGTACCTGCATGAGTAGAGAGCACCAACAATACTCGAATAGAAAATTTATGACCCAACTCAGGCCCCTGAATAAGTTGTGGCTTAACAATATAACGTTGCAAAACTTGGGAACCTCCCATGCGCTTATGGGAAAGAAAATGTGCTTCAATGGCATTTAAGTCATGAAATATATGAATATGCTGTCCATTATTTAACATAGATGGTTTTAATATCCAAGGCATATTGGCCAACTGTGAGTTGCTGATATGGGCTAAAACTTGAGGCCAAACCTCATCATCGATATAAAAGGTTTCTGGCATCAAATATTCGAGATGATTTGCTTGTAAAAAGGCTGCCAGTAAATGTTTATACTCTAATGTTTCGCAAATCAGCGGTGAAAACTGGAGCCATTCTTCATTGACTGACGCCAACGCAGAAAACATACTTGATTTCCACCCCTCATCTTTTAAAAAACGAGCTAAATTTGTATGAGTTGGCGTTTTGTCTTTTGTTAAGTGAAATTTCTTCATAACCTTACTATTAATTTTTCAATTCTGTATTTCATAAACAAGTATAGCCTCCATTAAATGAGTTCGTACACGCATCCCCTTTGATGACAGAACAAATAGCCTATATAATCTCTGTTACAAAATTCAAATCAATGGTTAGGCAAATGCTCAACCATAGCTAAGTCAAAGGATTACCAATGTTTCAATCAGCATTAATAATTGCACTAATGACTTTTAGTATCATCACTCAAGCAGCCCTGCCAGCTGATCCAATTCAGCGCTGTTTAGATGTTAGAAGGCTTGTAGACTTTACCTCAAAACAGAAAATGGCAGCTAAAGAGCCGGGCGTGTTGCGCTTTAGATTTCATAAAATTTCAGCATCAGAGCTACCATTAGATACCCCTGCTGGCAGTATGGATGAAGTGATTAAGGCACTAAATAATCAGATTGAAAACTGCAATAAAAATCGTGGTGAGTTTCAAACAGTAACTATTGCTGGTCGTAAGCTCAAGCGTCAAGAGTGGTGCTTAAATACCAACCAAAAAATGCTTGCTCTTGCCAAAGCCGCCCATGGCGATTTTCAAAAATATTTATCAAGCATCAAAAGCGAATTTGATTGGTATAAAAGCGATGGCTGGCCTGAAAATCATGCAGGATTTAAAAAGGGCGAGTTTCAATTTACTGCCTATTACGCACCAGCCGCTGTTGAAGCACGTACCAAGCGTGGCGGCGCATTTTTATATCCTCTCTATAGTAACCCAGGTGTTGTCAATGCAGCTGCGGAAAGTAAACGACTTAATTTGAAAGCACCTTTGTGCGGCATTGATCCGGTGACCAAAATAGCACGCGGATTTTGTCTGAAAAATGCTAATGGTACATACTCTATGGTTCCAGACCGAGCTGAAATTAATCAGGGGGCTTTAAATCCAAAATATATCATTGGCTATGTTAAAGACCCAAATGATCCCGCTTTTTTAATGCTTCAAGGCTCTGGTTCATTAATTCTTGATGGCAAAGAATTTCATATCAATTACGATGGCGCTAACGGTAGACCCCGCACCATGCTTGGTCGAATAGTCCAATGCGCACAAGACCCAACCTGTGGTGGTAACTTAGATACAATGGAACGTTGTGCTAAAGATCCTAAATGTCATAATGAAGCAAAATTACGCTGTAACCTGTCTAAAGAAGTGAAACTAAGCGGCGCATCAGAAAAGCTAATCCGTCAATATCTAGATAACCCTCTTAATCGTAATAAAGCCGCCGACTTACGTAATCGCGATCAAAGCTATGTATTTTTTGCTAAAGAAGATGGTGGTCCTTATGGTTCAGAAAATATTTCGCTAACACCACATGCATCATGCGCAACAGATCACCGGGTAATTCCTGTAGGAATGAGTTTTATCTACAGTTGCAAAAAATCTACTTCGTGGTGTGTGGCCCAAGACGCAGGCGGCGCCATTGTAGGAGCCCACGTTGATGTCTATAAGGGTGAGGGGAATCAAGCGGGTATAGAAGCAAATGGGATAAATCATTCTGGCTCATTATTTGTGGCACTGCCAAAAAGCTCAGGCAACCGCATCTAAATTACTGTCCTAATAAATACGTAGCCTGGCTGCTTGCAGCCGGGATCTAATAGTCGCAAATCCTGGTTGCAAGCAACCAGGCTACGTCTTGTAGCTTAATCACAATCCTCCATAGAATATCAGCCAAACAAAAGAACTATAATTAGAACAGAATAAAAAACAATGCTTAGTTTTTTAATTGAATATGAGCATAGAATTTACATCACCCATTGGAGCATTTATGACAAAAGCTTCTGTAAAAATGGATATCAAACGGAATATTTTACGATGTCTTTCAAATAGTGAAACCCTATTTGTAAACTTTGATATGCCGCTTCTTGCTTTCTGTAAATTACAGGGGAAAATAACTCACGAGATCATTCACGATGCCTTTAAAGCGTTATTGGTTCAATATCCTGTATTAGACTGCCTCATTTTAGGTAAAAAAGATAATTATTATTTTGTGAAAAGAAAAACCTCCAATAACATTCCCATTCAACTTATTGAACACATCAACTCAGCTGAGAAACGTCAAGCGATTATTGAGCACGTACTCAATAGTCCTCTAAATCGAGAAGAGTCCTTATTTAAAGTTGTTTTGTTACTTCCCGACACAGCGCAACAAATAACGGAACAAAGTCAATTTGAACTGATTATTACATTTCATCATGCGATTGTTGACGTCCATGCCTGTGTGCTACTGCTTAAAAATCTGCTTACCTCATGCAACATACTCATTCAGGGTAGCACTATCAATAGCCCTAAGAATCCTAAAATGGAGGTAGCACCACCAATAGAAAGTTATATTCCACCAGATATTAGGCGCTTAAATAAACAAGACCTTCTTAACGAATTGCAGCAAACGGAATCTGCTTATAATCCAAGGGTTTTACCCATTCAATCGCCCGATGTGTCTCAATCCACTTTAAAATGTGACGTATTTGTTTTGGAATTATCTAGAGAACAAACCGAATTAATCATTAATAAATGCAAACAAAACGGTGCTACGGTACAAGGAGCATTGTGCGCTGGACATTTACTCACCATTCGAAGAAACCTTGATCACAGCAAGGAACAATTAATGATTGCTTGCCGCTCAGTAATTGATTTAAGAAGTTTAGTAAAGCCGCCCATTGACCCACAAACGGTATCAGCAACCACAACCGGATTTATTGGCTATTATAAAGTAAGCCCTGGGGAGTCATTATGGGATCTTGCCAAAGAGGTCGTCGCGAGCATTCAAGAAAATATCCAAACAAATACGGTGTTTAAAAATCTGCTCATACATAAAGAAACCATTGAGAAAATGGATCGCCCCGTTGCAATTACCGTATCCAATGCAGGCAAAATTGATTTGTCTCAAGCGTATGGAAATCTTAAGCTAATCAATGTCAATTTTAATACATCCATTTTTATGCCCGCACCTCATCTTGTTGTAACAACCATGGAGAATAAGATGAGTTTGAATTATCTTTTTACAAAGCCATGGTTCACTGCAGAACAAATTAAAATATTGGCTGAACAATCTATCGAGCGTATTTTATCGGTGTAGGCTCAGTTCAGATAACGGGGTATGTGCCCCTCACCCCAGCCCCTCACCCACAATTGGGGGAGGGGATCTTTTCAATCAGGTGCCAGTCAGGGCGGATGAGGGATACCTCCTATTTCAACACTACTGCATATAATCAACTGGTTGTGGAAAGCTTATGAAATTCTTGGTTAATTGCTTTTCCTTTTGTTGATTAGGGTTGGCATTCAGACACCAGTTGTCTGACTGAGGATGCTTCTCGCCATTGCTTTTGATGACAATGCATGATTGCTTATTGACGATTTCCGCTTTATTAGTCGGACATTGAGAAGCATCCATATTGTCCGTGCATGGAGCAAACTTGGTATTGACGACAAAGGTATATACATTATCATTGACGTCCGTAAAACGTACCTTGATAGGATATGAAGCGACCGTACCCACTCTAAATCCAGCGATTTGACTATTATCAGGCATAATAACGTCCTGCTTGTTTTGCTCACAACCCAAGTCAGCTGCATCTTGATTGAGTACACATACCCCATACTTCTTAATCAACGGTTTACTCACTTGCTCAACCTGAGCTTGAGGCACACCAATTGCCACTGAGAAACCATCTGCATAATTAAACTGTTGCTGATTCTCAAGGCCATTAGTTCCGCCCACAGTAAAAATCAATCCATCCCCCAATTCGCTCATGAAGCCAACCGCATCATCGACAGAGAATCCATAAGCATCCATAGAAAGATAGTTTTTATCATGAATCAATTGCACATAAGGGTTAAACAATGTCTCAGGAGTATTGTTTCCTTTATAATTATATTGTAAATCATGAATATACATAGATTGTATCTTGGCATGATCCCATCCAGAAATCTTAGTATCAGACAATGGGTTAGCCGCCGCACCACATCCCTCGTTGAAAGGCACCCAACCATAAATGTGCTTGATTGCTTCCCAGTAGTTAAATGCTACAGGATCCACGCCAGGCGTTAAATTACACTTTTTATCTGCATACATTTGCAAATATTGCTGATGATTCTGTTTGAAAAATTGTTGTAACACGCCAAATTTTTCTTTTAAATCTTGTGGACAATCAACCTTTTGGGTGACGTATTTACTTAGATCTTCATCCCAATTCACACAAGAACCCCATAGATTTTGCATACGTTGAACCGAGTCCCCAAAGTGAAGTGATTTTTTTTGCTCTTCCGTACATTCGCCTTTAATACATGGCAATACTGTCAATACCGGTGGAAACCCGTCTTTGGGTTTAACCGGTACATTGTCCTCAGGAGGTAAAGTGCCAGTGCGCTGTGCAAAAATATTGTAACCACCAGGTAATTTCAACTCACTCAAATTATAAACAGGCCAGCCTTGTCCTATATTTTTTAGAAATGAATCAAGCTGCTCTCGAAATTTGGTCAAAGACATTGCTGAGCCACTGAATCCAATATAGGGATTATTTTTAGGTCCAATAGCAACCGGCATATACACATGATCCACATATGAAATGTTATACCCAACATTTTCTGGTTTTAACAATCGCACTGATTTCTTAGGCGGAATAATTGAGTCGCCAAAAGTATACTCTGACAATTGCGCATATATATTTTCTGGAAATTGCACATCACTGGAATAAGTACTCAACTTACATTCAGTGTTTTGTCCCTCGCACGTAACACCAGCAGGCGTTGCCAATGCCTCATCTTGCTTATTGCGCAACCTATCGTTTTTATCAGCCAACACAACACGCCCACCATTCCACCAAGTAATGTAACGATCCTTCGCTAATTCGCTATATAACGGTAGTGTAATGGTTATCGAGGATTTGGGTTCTATTCCTGTACCTTCATTAACGTACAATTTATAAACAAAATTTGTGGGGTAAGGCTCCGTAGTACCAAAGCATCCTTGAATCCACTCATTTACCGAGTTTTTACTGGTTGCTATGATGGGATAAATTGTTGTTTCAGAATTGTTATAAATAGTTATAGTCTTTGGTTTGATCGTGATTTTATTTCCATTGTAATCTTTGCACTCAATGTTCTCAGCAACAGAGACATTTGTTAACAAAAGCAATGTAACGGTTCCTAAAATAGTAATTCGTGTTTTCAGCATAACTCACATTTCCTTTCATCATTGATGCTCGAATATATCACAAGCAGTGTTTTTTATTGATTTACACAAACAAATTTAGCAATTTTTTAACAATGTAATCAGGTTATTAAGGTATGTATTGTTTTTAGCAATACGTGGAAGGACACATTGGAAAATGATGAATCAGTCGATTAATTTCTAAATCCTACACGGAATTTGACAGACTATAAACAGACTTATCCACAGAAAATGTGAATAACTCAAATGGAATTATTGGTGATTTAAAATGAAATGAAGCAAGCCCCGTAAGGACATTTTATAACGCTGTTGATTGCTGACTCACTACTGGGTTGAAATAAATATCCACAGACCTGTGGTACTTGAAATGAACTTAGACGTAGCTATCTTATACAAATAAAAAATAAAAAAACAGTCTTGACTCAAACTATTTCTTTTTTATTTTTAACATGAGCTAAATTTAGCTCAGTTCATCAGAAACAAAATTTGTCACTTAATAATCATTAGCCCCTGTGAATGATGCGGAGCAGATAGTTAACAAATCTTCAGGTTGTTTCGCGAGATAAGTGGGTTGGTGCTTTAATAAAGCTTGCTCTGAATTGTAACCCCAAGTTACAGCAATTGACTGAATGTTGTTTCTCTTTGCTGCCTCAATATCCCGCGTTTCATCCCCTATATAAAACACTTTGCTTTTATCAATTTTATAGTTCCTGAGCGTTTTTTTTAGTAAATGGCGTTTAGAAAAACAATTCGATTCATCATGGATAAAACTAAAAAAATGATGAATTTGATGTATGTCGAGCCATACAAGAACATTCTCAACTGAATTGGAAGTCAAAATACCTAAGGAGTATCCAGACTTATAAAAGGTCTCTAATATGGAAGGAATATTAGCAACCGGCTGCATATTTACCATTTGCTCGTGTAAGAGATGTCTAATTTGTCGTATTAACGAAGGTATTTTGTAAAAAGGGATTCTTAAAAAATTGATTAGCTCTCTTGATGAGAGATTACGGAGATGTTCGATTTCATGCTCCTTAATCTTTCTGAAGTTGAATTGTTCAGCCAATAAATTGGTTTTTTCAATGACACAGTCATAGCTATCTACTAGCGTACCATCAAAATCAAAAAGTAAATGCATGCGTTAATGTCCTGAGTCCGGGAACTAATGAATTCTAAGCTTAATTTGTATCATAGATCTAATCATACCCCTTAAGCAAACTTAGATATCTCTCTAGAATGACAGCGAACCTAAATCAAGATATTCTAGTGAGCGCGCTGTTTTGACAATCAAAAGCAGATTGGTGTTACAAAAACGAGTTGTTGTTTCACTACAGTTTTATTTAAAAGGAATTAATATGTCGCTTAAATCAATTTTAATTGCAGCTGCTCTCATTGTTTCATCGCAAGCACATGCAGATAATATGTTTCAACTAACTAAAAAGTCAGTGACTGTAAATCAATGCCCGCTGAGGGCAACAGGAAATGTATTCGATCTTGCCTTGTTCAATCCTGGCTATTTTGTTGTATCAAGCGGTAAAAAAGACAGCGAACTCCTGTTTACTCGTTTTGGAAGCCTCTCTTTAGACGCCAATGCGTACCTGCGTACAGACTTGGGTGCCTACCTACTTGGCATGACAAAAAGAGCAGATCCCAAACACTTAAGTAAAATCAAAATTCCCACAAAAAATTTAGCACCTAAAGCAACCAGCAATGTAAAAATCGGGGCCAATCTTCCTGCTACGGCAAGCGAGGGTGATGACTATGTAACCTCATCCACTCTCTTCGACTCTATATCGAATACATATGTATTAACTGTTAAATTAGCACGAATTGGAACTGGCATATGGATAGCTCGAGTCTTTGTTGACAATGTAGCTGTAGATGAAGGTAGATTACAATTCAATGAACGCGGTATCTTAAGTAAGCAAACAGGACTACGTCATGTTCAATGGCCAACTGACTATGGTATTCAAGAGTTCAAAATTAATTTCAAAGAGAGTACTCAATACGCAACCCCATTCTCTGTATTTTTAGTAAAGCAAGATGGTTATGGGGTGGGCGTGCTGCAAACGGTTATGGTCACCCTAGATGGCGAATTTAACTTGCTCTACAGCAATGGAATATCTAGAGTATTAAAGAATCGTACCGCCATCGCTCTATTTACCAATCCAAGCTATTTAGAGAGTCTAGTAAACCATTTATATAGACCTACGGAGAAATCGGGTTCACCAAGACTTCATTGGATAAACAGTGAGCACGCCGTATTAAGTGGCTATCTTGAAGAAGAGCCCTGTCTTGCGCATTAAACTTTTGTTTGCTTCCTGACGATTGCTGTTGCAAAAGGCAGGAAGCATTTTCTGTGAGCAATGCCCCGCTGTAAAATGCTGAAGCATCATACTCCTTCAGGAATAAAAAAATGGATCCAGTCACACATGCAGTTTTAGGAGCAGCCTGCTCGCAGGCAATTTTATATCAACACGATAAACACAATGCCTGGCTTGTAGGTGGCTTAGCAGCAATGGCACCTGATTTGGATGTATTCATTCAAGAGTCAGGCAATCCAATGCTGTTTTTCCTCTATCACCGTTACTTCACTCATTCCCTGCTTTTTATTCCAGTGGGTGCGTTAATCATTACGTTACTTTTATTACTTTTTAAACGCTTTCGCACCCATTGGAAATTTACGTTCTTGGCCGCTTTGATTGGATATTCAACTCATGGTCTGTTAGACGCCTGCACTCATTATGGGACTGTTTTATTTTGGCCATTTTCAACAGCCAGGGTAAGTTGGGACATTGTTTCTATTATTGATCCCTTTGTAACCATTCCCTTGTTTTTGGGCGTTGTCGCAACGCTTGTCTTTGATAAAAGGCGCCCCGTTATTATTGCTTTAGTACTAGTAAGTTCATTTATGCTGTTTCATATCGTGCAACATCAACGCGCAATGAGTGCATTTCGTGGCGAACTTGCCAAATTGAGGTTAAATATAAAGAAAGTACGTGTATTTCCTAAATTACTTAGTTCAACACAATGGAGAGGTATTGCTTTAAATACAGATCGGATATATATCATTGATGCTTCAATCCCTCTTTTTAATGCATCAAAGAGTCAACTTATAGCAAGTTATCCTGCATTTTCTTACCCCAAATTACCTGGTTATATAAAAGGCTCCCCCACGTTATTAAGTGATTTTACTATTTTTAATTGGTTTACTGATAACTATCTAATTACAGTTCATAATAACCCACTGCTGCTTGCTGATGGACGTTTTTTGACAGATAACAATGCGACAATCGCATTGTGGAGTATCCAATTTTTAGCGACCCAACCACATGTGAATGAACTTAATTTTTTGCGTATAGACAATTATCAACCCAACTCTTTATGACCCTTTGATTCAGTAGCCTTGGTGAAGCATAGCGTAACTCGGGGTATTGCATGAATGAACTGCTCAATCCCGGGTTACGCTATGCTTCACCCAGGCTACAAATTCAAGTTATAATGAAAAGTGTCCTGGAATATTAGGACTTGGTTATATTTTATTAATACGATAAAACTTATGTTTCATATTGCTCTGTACCAACCCGAAATTCCTCCCAATACGGGGAACATCATTCGCTTATGCGCCAACACTGGGGCAAAATTACACTTAATACACCCTCTTGGATTTTCATTACAGGAAAAAGCATTAAGACGTGCAGGCCTGGATTATCACGAGTGGGCCTCTATTGCCCAATATGAAAATTGGGAAACATTTATTCAACAACACCATCAAAAAACTATTTACGCATGCAGCGCACGGGCTAAAAAGTGTTACTCAGAAGTTCAATATACTGCAGATGACCTGTTTTTATTTGGTCCCGAGTCCCGTGGATTACCTCAGGAAATGTTACAAAAATACATATCACTATCTATTCCTATGCGTGAGAACAATCGAAGCTTAAATCTTTCCAACGCTGTTGCAGTCATTTTATATGAAGCATGGAAACAATTAGGCTTTAATTAAATATCAATAAAGAGTGGATTGTTTTAATGACACCCTAGCAAAAAGTATTTGTAATCCAGAACTCTCTATAAGCCTGAAGAATCTTCACCCAAATCCTGTCATTCCTGCGCAGGTAGAAATCCATCTCCCCAACGAAGCACATAATTAATGGATGGATAGATGCCCTCCTACACGGGAATGACACATAAATTGAAATCATATCCATTTCCATTGACAAAAAAACTGCAGATCTGTATATTCATAAAATGAATAATTAGTGGATTTGAATTCAAATGAATCGATTTTTAAGTTTATTTATCCTGACAGCATGCTTTATACTATCTTCATGCAAAACAAAAGAAAACGAGAACACCCTACATTTCGCCACATCCGCTGAGTATCCACCTTTTGAATATAGCGAGCATGGAAGAATCAAGGGTTTTGATATTGATCTGGCAAAACTCGTTGCTAAAGAACTTGGAAAAAAGGCTGTTTTTGACAACATGCAATTCAGTACGGTTCTTCCAGCAATAAGTTCTGGGCAAGATGATATTGCCATAGCAACAATCACTGTTACCGATGCGAGAAAAGTCAATTTTGATTTCTCTGCCCCCTATTTCTTTGAGGGCATGGCTTCGGTATATCATTCCAATCAACCCATCACAACACCAAGCCAACTTAAGGGAAAAAAAGTAGCAGTACAACTTGGTAGTACGATGGAGATATGGTTACGAGAACATTATCCTCAGGTGGAAATCACCGCATTGGATAATAACAATCAAGCGGTTGAAGCATTACTTGCCGCTCATGTTGATGTCGTTTTAATGGATGGCTCCCAAGGTAAAATCTATAGCAAAAAACATACAGAACTATCTTACTCGGTCATTGCCAAAGCTGATTATGGATATGCATTAGCACTGAAAAAAGGCTCGTCTTTGACAACAAAAATCAATCAAGCATTGCAAAAACTTAAAGCAAATGGAGAAATTCAAAAACTAGAGAATATCTGGTTAAAGGATTCCTTAGGAATAAAATAGAAACCGTAGAAAAAATCCATGTACTGACTTAATCAAGGAGGCTCAACATGTCCCTTACCAATCCCGTTAAAAAAACGCCAATTGAAGAGACTCATTCTCAATCGATTAGCGAAGTGACAACCAACACTTTCGTGATCAATCTACAACAAGCAATTTTTGACCTTGAAGTAGGTACGTATCAAAGCAAATTACCTAACGTTGAGTCCACAGCTGAAATCAAGGCTTCCTCTACCCGAAAAAACAAACACTTTCTTACTGGAACCGAATTAAGCGCAGAAGAGTTGAAACTTGTTTTGGAGAAAGCAAAAGCACTGAAACAAACGCCCTCTTTCTACAGCCAAGCTCTAGCACAGAAAAGCCTGGCGATGATTTTTGAAAAACCTTCTTTCCGAACCCGTTTAAGTTTTGCCATGGCAATTCAAAGCATGGGTGGCATAGCGATTGAAAGTGTAAGCAACACGCGAAAACAGGAAACACCGGCGGATATGGCTAGGGTTCTCAATGGTTATGTGGATTTTATTATGGTGAGAACTCATGCTGATGAAATTTTGCAGGAGATGGCTGCTTGTGCAAAAGTTCCCATAATCAATGGCCTTTCAGCCTTACATCATCCCTGCCAGATTCTCGCTGATTTATTAAGCCTTTGGGAGCAATTTGGTTCATTAGAGGGGCTTACTGTCGCATATATCGGTGATGGAAATAATATTTTGCACAGTTTGATGCTGTTGGCGCCGCAATTAGGAGTAACCATTAATTACTGTTGCCCTGCATCCCATCAACCTAACGCGTCGATTGTCGAACAGGCACAGCGCATTAAAACCAATATGATTCATCATTTTTCCAAACCTGAAAATGCGGTTAAGAATGCTCATGCAGTCTACACTGATGTTTGGACTAGTATGGGTTTTGAAGGTCAGGAACACCATGAAGCGTTTCAAGGATTCCAGGTCAATGAATCCTTAATGTCTCATGCGAAACCAGAAGCAGTATTTATGCATTGCATGCCCATGGAGCGAGGAAAAGAAGTATCCAAGACCTTACCTGACTCCCCTGCTTCAATTATCTTCACGCAAAGCGAAAACAGAATGCATATACAAAAAGCATTACTTTTATTTTTAAATTTATAAATAATAAATTTAAATCTCTCTGTTTATCACGCTTAATACACAAGACAGGTAGCGTGGTTGCAAGCAACCAGGCTACGCCGAGTATTAAAGTGTGGTATTAGGGTTAATCATAATCGATTCACCACTTCCCTTCGTTTGTAAATCATCCCGGCATTTTATATAGTTATAGAGGATCATCATTGATAGGCTTTTACGCATTTGCTTATTTGTTTATCAAGTCAAAATTGTGCCTCTGCGCTGAAATGGCAGATATGCTCAAAATAAGCTCACATCAAATTGTCCTTTATTTGAAAATATTTATAACCAAAGCCATAAGTTAATATTCGGAGAGTTTAAATGCCTGGCCCTTATAATAACCAAATCATAGTGAATGTATTTCGCTCCATTGTTCAAGTTGTATCCCTCCATCCAGAACTATTAAAAACTCCTGGGGTTTTTCGCATTGCAGGTGACAAAGAAGAAACGGAAAAGTTACTTGAGCAACTTATTAGCGAGCAATTTAATGTGGATATTCTAAGTCACTATGTGATGGAAGATAATCAAGTACATGGTGAGCACCTCCATATCATTTTAGGAATGATACCCGCCGTCTTAAAAAACAGTCCAATATTAGATTCTAAAGAGAGCATACTCATCGACTTCTCTAAAAATTTAAAGTTATTACTTAATACGCAACAGAAAAAAGAAAGCACAAATATGGCCAATCAATTATTTGATGAGTTCATGCAGGCTCTTTTACTTTCAAAACGAGTGGACTATCAACGTGCAGGAGAAATTATTTATCATTACTGCTACTTAATGCATCAGGCCGGCACATTCCATAATACGAATCGTATGACCTACCATAATCTCGCTATTATTATGGCTCCTCGGTTAACTCAAGATTTAAATCTCTTCCCTGCAACCGATCTTTTAGCACTGAGTGGTTTTTTAAGTAAGTTGACTTCTGTATTAGAACAGTACATCAACGATGTAAGCTGGGATCAAGACTTTAAAGAACGTCATGCCGATAAATTGGAACATTTAGCCAATAGCAATCACGCAATACGTGGACAACTGGAGCATATGAGAGATGCCTCCAGAACCATAGTGCTTACCTCCATGAAAAGCTTGATGATGCAAGCAACAAAGCTCGAAGGACAAATCGATGCTTTAGCAAAACAACTTGATCATTCTAATAAAAGAAGAGTGAAAAAAGCCTTAAATAAAGAACTGAAACAATTAAAAGAAGAACTAAAAGAACTCAACTTAAAAATTTCTGAATTGGCCCATAAAATTCCAACAATGAATCGTGGATATCAAAAAATACAAGAAGAACTTGATCTCATATCTCTTTCAGAGGATGTAGAAAAACCAGTAAAAAATAATCATGCAGCTAAAGAGCGTGGTGCAAGTGTAACCCAATTTAGCATTTTTGAGTCTGCCAACAACCCAACTGCATCTGCTTTTTTATTTGCAACTCCAGAAACAGCAGAAGAGTTTGCAGTGCACGAAGAGGCTGATGATAACCAGCAGGACAATCCTCATTTAGGGGGGCCTAGATAAACTCATCGTTATCTCTCAAGTGTTCTCGCATCACTTGAGAGAGGCTTTTGTGGTTAAAACTTTTATCACTAATTGGCTATTCTTCCATTCTGACTCGACCAGTTTATATTGTCGCACTGAGACGTTTCTAGATTATTTTTAGATGACAATTTATTCCTTAATAAATTCTTAATAAATTTGATTTACTATACATCTGCCTTTCTTGAGGTGCATGAAGGATATTGAATTATTTATATTTTTTTATCCTTCATCGCTTGCCAAATTGGCATTTTCAATATTATTTAACCAAAAGGAAATCATGTATGCGTAAATTATTGGTGTCATGTTTGTTTGTCCTGTTTACAATATCCTATGCAACTCTTGCTAACAGTTATGGGGTTCATGAAGATCATCCTTATGATTTTGTAGTGACAAAGGATGTTTATAAATTTTCAGAAGTTTATCAGATTAAGTCCCTGCAAAAAGAAACCTATCCTGGCTCAATAAAAAAGAGCGCATTTCGTATCCGTACAAACTATGATTTATCCAATAAAGATGGATGGCAAGCCACAGGTATTACACGAGTCATTTCTTTAGGCTCTTTATATCCTTGGGCCAAAGAGATTGATATTTATGATACTCGTGGTGTGCAAATTGGTTTTATTGATGGAAATTTGGCAACGCTTGAATCTGCAAAATTCACTATTTATGACTATGATGAGTCAGGAAAAGCAACTGAAATTGGCTTTGCCTATGCAAATCCCACCTTTGAGCGATTCGTGATTTTAGCCTCAACCAATAACCCACATCCAATTGCTGAACTCAATCGCAATTTTGGCAATAAAACATGGAGTGTTTCAGTTCACTATCCTGAAAAAATTGATGATCGCATCATTCGTATTTTTGCAGGTTTTGTAATTGATTACGAAGATAAGTTCTTAGCAGGCCCAGATGACTCAGACGATGATGAATTCATTAATCAGGCCGCTCATTAAAACGTAACAGAAGTAGGCTGGGCTGTTAAGCCCAGCATTTAACAATATTCCAAAGTATTTCTTTCTTATTAAAAAACGCCGGGCTTAACAGTGTATAGACCGGGGACATCCCTGACATATGTTCGGGGACATAGTTGACACTTTACAATGGCATATTGATTAGAAGTAGGAGGATCAATATGCCCTGGAAAGAGGCAACAATTATGTCCCAAAAAGA
>Ga0209935_1000728_pt1 | contig 69273 bp, 73 predicted proteins | sample ThiBio_1000_plan_2_FD_183958 | JGI IMG/M metagenome (GOLD analysis project Ga0209935, IMG submission 183958) | Wastewater bioreactor microbial communities from Cape Town, South Africa - Thiocy_cont_1000_plan (SPAdes) | ecosystem: Engineered > Bioreactor > Thiocyanate-remediating >... | reverse complement strand
CTTGGGCTTATCGGGATCAGGCGGCAACAACAGGTCGATCATTTCCACCTCTGCCTCAGTCAGTTGCAACATCAGCATCCCTTAGCATATCACCACTTTCCTGAAAAGAAGGTTTTGGGATAGATTCTAGCATCTCCTTCTGAGAATCAGACTTTGGAGTTCAAGGAAGCCAGGACGCAGTTCGATAACAAAAAGCTGTACGAGTATTGCGTGGCTTTGGCGAATGAGGGCGGCGGCCACTTGTTGCTTGGAGTCACGAACAAGCGACCGCGGAAGGTGGTCGGCTCACAGGCTTTCAATGACCCCGTCGCGATGGCGGCGAAGTTATTCGAAATGGTCGGCTTCCGCGTGGACATTGAAGAGGTTCAGCACCCCGACGGACGAGTGGTAGTATTTCACATTCCTTCCCGCCCGCGCGGAACAGCCTATCATCTGGATGGGAAGTATCAGATGCGCTCAGGTGAGGAACTGCAGCCGATGTCGGAGGATCAGTTGCGGCGCATATTCGCTGAAGGCGGACCGGACTGGAGCCAGGAATACAGCAAGACAGGGCTCGATGGTCAGCAAGTTGTCGAACTCCTCGACACCCAGGCATTTTTCGAACTGATGAGGCGACCGTATCCGACGGATCGTGCGGGAGTGTTGAGTGCTTTGGCAGATGAGCGGCTGATCGATATGGGGAATGGAAGTTATTCAATCCGCCGTATCGGGGCGCTGCTGCTGGCGAAAAGACTTTCGGATTTCGATGATCTGGCCAGGAAGGCGCTTCGTCTGGTGGTTTACAACGAAAACTCGAAACTCGATACGAGGCTCGATGAGACGGTGGCAAAAGGCTACGCTGTTGGGTTTCAGGAAATCATGCGTCTCATCATGGGGATGTTGCCGCAGAAGGAGCAGATCGTAGACGCATTGCGCAAAGAGGTTCAACTTGTGCCAGAGGCAGCCATTCGCGAAGTGGTGGCGAATGCGATGATCCATCAAGATTTCTCTGTGAAGGGAGCCTCGATCATGGTGGAAGTCTATACGAATCGTGTGGAAATATCGAATCCCGGCGAGCCGTTGGTGCCGGTGGAGCGATTTATCGATGGCTATCAGTCTCGCAATGAACGAATAGCTGACGTCATGCGACGAATGCGCATTTGTGAGGAGAAGAGCAGCGGTATCGACAGGCTGGTACATACTGCGGAAGTACATCGCTTGCCCGCACCTGTTTTTCGTGCTGACTTTAAACGTACCAGCGTAGTGATTTTTGGCCCAAGATCTTTTGAGGACATGGATCGCGCTGATCGGGTGCGGGCCTGCTATCAGCATTGCTCGCTGAAGTGGGTGATGTCGGAGCACATGACCAATCAAACTTTGCGAGAGCGGTTTAGTCTCCCAGAAGCCAAGGCAGCCACAGTCTCTCAAGTTATTGCTGCAGCTCTGGAAGCCGGGTTGATCAAGCTCGATGAGACGAGCAAGGGGTCGCGAAAATTCGCCCGATACCAGCCATTTTGGGCCTGATTTTATTTAAAGACCAGTCAATCGCAAGGCAACGCGACTCTGTAAGTTATTAAAAATCAATTACTTGTTTATTTAATCTCATTTTAAAATGCGATGAAAGATGCGATCCGGCGTAATGCTTTTGAACGAGGTTGCCGAATGCGGCCTTGCGCTGGGCCGCGGGGGGGGGGGAAGCGCAGGGGTATTTCGTAAGCCGGATCGCGCGAGGCAGGCGGGAGTGAACGCGGCTCGCGGACACCTTCCCCCGCGGCAGGTCTTCGTGCGCGATCGGGTGAGCGCGGAGGAGAGCCTCTCGGCTTACGAGTGCAAGAATGCACAGTCCCTGCGGCCGGTCGATGGCGGATCGGACTGCTTGTGTTTCGCCATCCATCGAGGGTCTGCGATGGCGGGGAAGCATTAGGTTGGTTGCGTACTAATGCGTAGCCTTCCATGCGAGGCTGCGACGGCGCGGGATGGGGGCTGGTGTTAATCACCGGAGGCGGCGGGTATTGGGATTCTCTTTACGCGGGGGTGCGGGGGATTTAAAAACGGCGGCGATGGCGCGATCGGGGATTGGCTCTGTCGATTCCTCGCTCTCCGCCGGCCTGGCTTTTCTCACCCACACTCCCGCAGGAACCCTCAATCACGGACGCTCTCACCTCTCATGAAAACCACCCGATACGCCCTCGTCGCCGCTGCGGCCCTCGCCCTGGCGAGCACCAGCCACGCGCAGCAGAAAGCCGTCTCCGGTCCCGCCATCACGGGCACGATGGAGATCATCTTCAAGACACGCATGCCGGGGCATCAGGATTCCTCGGGCGGGCCGAGCAAGGATGTCTTTGATGAATACAAGGTCGACCTCGTGGCGGGCGCGATCGGCATCAAGGGCAAGATCGAGCGCACGCCGCGCCTCGTGAGTTCCGTCCTCGGGCGCGAGACGCAGAAGGGGAAGATTTTCTACCAGCTCGCGTGGAACTTCAAAGGCACCTACCTCGGCGACTGGCTCGGCACGGTGGTGACGAACGACCGCGGCGAGTACCTGTGGAACGGCAGCGGCGATCCGGCCTCGAAGCCGCGCATCCAGATCCAGACCGTGGGCAACCAGGCGGGCTTCACGGATTACTTTGACGGCGTGATGATCGGCAAGGGCGCGCAGGCCGGCGGATCGGCCAAGTTCTTCCGCAAGCTCGCAGGCGGCAAGGTGGCAGTCTATACCGCGACGAACACGGACCCGATGGATTTCCGCCAGCTCGTGCTGGCCAAGGGACCGCTCGGCGCGTATGGCCGCGTGGCGGTCGACGGCAAGCTCATCTACGACCGCGAGAGCGGCAGTTGGATCACCGACGGCATCAACCTCACGCCGGAAGGCTCCAAGACGCCCGACAAGGTGACGGGATCGATCCGCTGGATCGAGGACCCGAACCGCGCCTCCAATGGCAAGGGCCAGTATGTGCTCAACCTCCGCTGGAACGAGGACCGAGTGCAGCCCTCCGACGAGACCTTCACCGCCGGGCCGGTGGATGAGGAGTCGTTCTTCGCCGTCGACAAATCGAAGCCCGGCCTCACCGGCACGATCGACTACGAGGACAAGCTGAACTCCGACGGCTCGCCGGTCTTCAGCAAAGTCACCTTCAACGTGGTGGCCAACAACCTCGAGCGCGGCCAGATCCTCGCCTTTATGAAACTCTGGCTCGTCGGCGTAGGTCCGCTCAACGACGAATAACGCAGCGGTAAACCTCGAAAGGCTAACACTTTTTTCTCATACTGAAACATGGCTATCTTGCTCGCACTCCTCGCCTTTGGCGTCCAGGTCTTTGCCTTCAACATGGGGCGGCTGATCCCCAACGTGCCCGGCATCAAGGGGGTTCCCGGTCGGGTGCTCGACTGGATCGTGATCCTCATCGGCATTTTCTTTTCCCTGCAGACGCTGCTGCTCACCCGGGCGGACTTCGTTCCCGTGGCGGTCTGGTCGGTCTCGTGGATCGGCGCGTACTTCATCGGCAACATCCCGAACAAGGCGCTCAACAAGGTCATCTTCGTCCTGTGGTTCGTCGTCACAGTCGGCCTGATGATCTGGTTCATGCCGGAATAAACCGCCGCGAGGGAAACGAATCCTCGCAAAGACTCAAAGAAAAGCCGCGTCTCCGCGCAAGGGGGCGCGGCTTTTTTGCGAGTGACTCATTTTGGAGAAATGCGGGAAGCCTCGGGGCTTTCGGGCGGTCCGGGGATAGAGACCGTATCGGCTCGACTGTCGGATGATGGGCTTGGTATGCTTAGATTTTCTCTATGGCTGTCCCAAAGTACTACGAGCTTTTCAATCCCCTGCTCCAAGCCTTGCGCGAATTGGGAGGGTCGGCGTCGATTCCGGAACAGGAGGAGGCCGTCGCGCGTCTGCTCTCCTTATCCGAGGATGATGTGAACGAGATTCATCGCGGGAATCGCACCAAGTTTGGCTACAATTTAGCGTGGGCGCGCACGTATTTGAAACGCTATGGCCTGCTGGAGAATTCGGATCGCGGAGTCTGGGCGCTTACGGAAAAGGGAGCCTCTGTCGACCAGGTCGTACCGGAGGAGGTTGTGCGTGCGGTCCAGCAAGAGGACCGTAGCGCGCGGGAGGAGCTGGAGGAGGCAGAGGCCGTGCAGGAGACGCCGGAGATGGTCGAGGAGCTGCGATGGCAGGATGCGGCCCTGCAGGCGCTGAGGGAAATGGCCCCGGATGCGTTTGAGCGGCTCTGCCAGAGGCTGCTGCGCGAGTCGGGATTTATCCAGGTCGAGGTGACGGGGCGCTCGGGCGATGGCGGTATCGATGGCAAGGGTGTGGTGAAGCTCGGCGGCATCCTTTCCTTTCATGTCAGCTTTCAATGCAAGCGCTACCAGGGCAGCGTGTCGTCGGGGGCGATCCGGGATTTTCGCGGAGCCATGGTGGGCCGCGCCGACAAGGGGCTTTTCATCACGACGGGGACATTCACCCGCGACGCGCGCGCCGAGGCGCAGCGGGATGGCGCTCCGCCGCTGGACATGATCGACGGCGACGAACTCGTCGTCATGCTGAAAGACCTGCGCCTGGGCATCGAGGTGCGGTCGCGCACGATCGAGGAGGTTTCCGTAAACCGCGAATGGTTTCAGAAGATTTAGTGCGGTGTGGATCGCCGGGTTCTTTTTAATGGAACCGGCGTGCGTGTGTTGTCCAGTCATGATCGCTCGGGAAGGAACAGGCAAAACGTAATACCTGATCCTTCGGCCGGGGCGGCGCGTCGGGTGGCAGCGTGATGCTTTGGTCGGCGGCAGTTTTTGCTGACACATCCGCCGTGGTCCTTTAGGGTCCCCGGGATGAACGACATGGGATATCGAGTTGTCGGAGCAGGACTTGCGCTGCTGGGCGCGGCCCTGGGATATGTTTACGCCTATGTTCCCTGGCAGGCGGCGCAGCACCAGGCGCCCGAGGTGGGCGGAGCCTCCAAGGTGCTCTTCCTCGCGCCGACGGCTTTCATCTTTGGCCTGCTCCTGCTCATTTTCGGGGCGAAGTTTCGCCGCGCGATTCAGGAGACCCGTCACGGCAAGCAGCGGCTGACGATCGTGGGCTGGATCGTGGTGGGCGTCTGCATCGTCGGCGGCATCGCGGCCAACGAATGGCTGAAGTCCGCCCTCAAGGCGCTGGGGTATTCCTAGCGAATCGACTATTCCCCTCCCCTCCCGGACGGGCCACGCGGGGATGCTGTGCGGTGACGGGGATGCCTGGCGGCCAGCTCCCCCGGGTGGACTGCCAGCTCGCGAATGGCCAGTGGGCGGCCTTCCCGGCCCCGCGCAACCCGGCGGGCCAGTGGAAATCTGAGGACGTCTTTCTCACCGATGGCGCGCGCCGGGGCTTCGTGCACGATGGCGCGATAAACTAAGTGAACACAGGCCGAAGACCCGGCTTGGCAGTGGCCTCGAATGGGCTGGGCATTTCCTCGGTGGCGACTAAGCTGGCGCGATGAAAGCCCCCCTTTTTCTAAGTCTTCTCTGTGCCTGTGCCGTGAGCGCCTGGGCGGATCAGCCCCGGAACGTGGTGAAGCCGCCGACCGTGGTGGAGGTGTCGTTTATGTCGGGAAAGTCCAGGATTGCCGATTTCAAGGTGAGGGCGGACGGGCAGCAGGTGAGGACAGGCTGCTCGGCGGGAGCTGCTTTTTCCGCCCTTACAGATCGCATGATTACGACGCAGTGGGATCTGCCGATGAAAGTGCGCGGCAGCGATGGTGTGGTCCATTATGTCCCGGCGACGCCCTCGGTCTTTGATAAACTCCCGCTCGGCCTCACGGTGAACGCAGTCGCGGTGCTGCAAAAGGGGCTCGTGGTGCTCACTTGCAAAATCTGGCAGTCGGAGAGCCGGAAGCTGCCGGCCCTTTACGGCGAGGGTGTCGATCGGGTGGATGCCGGGGATGGCCGGGTGGTGAAGTTTGGCAAGAGGGTGTATGAGTCGGGCACCGTGACGAGCGAGACGACCTTCCAGCTCTATGCCAAGCCCGGCAAGACCTACACGATCCCCGTCCTCTTCGGCGGAAAAACGGTGAAGTGGCAGGTGAAGTGCTCGCTCGTGGAGCCGTGAGTCGCCCCGCCGATTCCGCTTTTCTCAGCGACGGGCTTTGCTAAGTATTCGCTCAATATCACACTGGCGATGAGCACTTTTGGAATCTCCGAGGTGGGAGCGTTTTACAGCCTCCTTTTCATTCCGTACCTCATCCTGCATCTGGTCTTTACCTTTGCGGTGCTGGCGGATGCGCGGGCGCAGCGCGAAGCGGGGTCGGGGTTGTTTCTCTTTGGGCCGTTCGTGTGGTCGATGGTGGCGCTGTTCTTCGGCCTGCTCGGCGTGGTGGCGTACTGGGCGATTCACCACTCCTCGCTCCGCTCCCCCGTCCCGCCCATGCGGCGCTCGCGGGAGCCGGAGGAGGCTTAGCCATGTTACCATTCATGGAGCCGACGCCGTGCGGATCAAACCTGCGCCTGCCGCGAAAAAGCCTGCGAAGCCTCCGAAAGGAAAAAGGTAATACCATGAAAACCTCCAGTCTCTCCGGGATCATCGCACTGGCGATGCTCGCCTGTAGTGTTGGCCTCGGCTGGGCTGACGATGTGTCCCTCGGCGCGACCCATGATCCGGCGAGCGGGCGAGAGGAGCATTTCATGGTCTCGGAGAGCGTGGTGCGGGCGGCCCCGGCGTGGACCCCAGGCAAGAAAAGGTTGCCTCTCGAAATGAGCGAGGCGATCGAGCAGGCCCGCCGACAAGGGGAAAGGGACCATGCCGGAAAGCTCGGCGATTTGCGGAGCGTGCTGTTTATGAAACGCGGGACAAAGTACGGCGATGTCTGGGCGTACTCGGTGAATTTTCGATTGGCGGGCGATCCGACCTTCGGGGCGTCCTATGTCGTGCTGCTCGATGGCACGGTGGTGTCGCCAAACCGGGAGGCGCGATGAACGGCAGGAGCGCGATTTTCTCGATGGGGGCAGGCTCGCTGCTGGCCTGCGCCATGGCGCTCACCGCCTGCTCGCGCCCGAGGTTTCCCGGCAGCAGGCTGAGCGGTTTCCTGCGGCCTCCCTCGTCACGACGCAAAGGCGGCCCGGCGCCCGCCCCGAGGCGGCAGCCGGGTCTCCCTCGCGGCACCTACTCCGCCTTGGTTACCTCGATCCCGGTGCTGCCGGGGAGGGCGTCGTATTTGGCGAGGCCGTCTTTCACGGGCACGGTGGTATGGACCTCTCCCTGGCGAATGGCGGCGGTTTTCCAATCGGCAGGCACGTGGGTCAGCAGGGTGAGAGGCAGGTCGTAGAGCTCCGGATCGGCGGCACAGGTGAGCCTCAGCCGGATCGCCTCGGGCGTGGCGGAGACCACCTGCACCTGCGCCGAACCGCGCTCGGTCTCATACTTATGCTGGGAGATGTGATCCGTGACCCAGAGCTCCCCGGCATCGGATTTTTGCTTCAGGTAATCGAGGAGCGGGAAGAATAGCTCCTCCTGCTTCATGGCCCACATGTCCTGGTAGGTGCCATTGAGCCGCTCCACGCCATGGATGATGAGATATTCCATGCCTTTGTTGGCGATGGCCTTGTCGGCCATGGCGGTCATGTCCGGCAGGGTCTTCACGTGATACATCGCGCCATGCCCCTGGAAGGGCGGGCGGCTGATCAGGTGGTCCTCCTTGAGGAGCTGCGCCAGCTCGTCATCGGTGATGTGCCAGTTGCCCCCCACGCCGCCGGGTTGGGCAAAGGAGACGAGGCGGGTTTCCTTGCCCGGCTGGACGGAGCGGATGGTCTTGGAGCAGTCAAAGATCTCCTCGCGGGCGTTATCGAGGTCCGACACCCCGCGGTGCGTCATGGTGTGATTGCCATACACCATGCCGGAGGCCGCAAGCTCGCTCTCCCACTTTTGCGCGTAGACCTTGTATTCCCCCTTCCCCGGGCAGATGTAAAAGGTCGCGATGAGGCCGCGCTGCTCCAGCTCGGGAATGGCCACCTGCCACTGGCTCGGCCAGCCGTCGTCAAACATGAGCAGAAAGACCCCGGCGCGGTCGTCCTTCCAGTTGGCGACGCGGGTTTCACCCGCCGGGGCGGCCGCCGCAGGCCGCACGACGCAGGCCAGGACGACGAGGAGAGCGAGGAGATGTTTCATAGGGGAGGTATTCACAGAGGGGTTTGGGGAGGGCAGGCTGCGCTACTCTCAGCGGAAAGACGCCCCGGCGCACATCGGAATCCGCCCCGCCGCGCAATCGGTCATGAATTTATTTAAAAATTCCGGCCAGGAAAACCACCCGGGCGCGGGGAAAAACAGGACGCGGGAGCGCGCGGATGCGGGCCGCGGCGCCGGATCGCTCAATATCGCTGACACGCGATCCGATTTCCGCCAGCCTGAGCCATGGGCGCGACCTCGGCAATCATTGGCTCCTCCACCGGCATCGGGCGGGCGTTGGCGGAGGCTCATCGCTCCCGGGGGCTGGAGTGCGTCACGCTGAGCAGAACGCCCGAGTCCCTCGCAGGCTTCCCCGCGTTTTCCCTCGACCTCACCGACGAGCGCCAGGCAGCAGGCGCTTTCGAGAAAGTCTTTGCCCGATACCCGGAGATCGACACCATCTTTCTCATCTCCGGCACGGGCGACGTGGAGCCGACTCCCGGCTACGAAACGGCGCGATCGACCATCGCGTTGAACTGCGCTGGCTTCACCCTCGCCGCGTATCAGGCCGCAAAGCATCTGGAGCATCGCGGGGCCGGGCGTCTCGTGGCCGTGACCTCGGTGGCCGCCATCCGGGGCGGCAGCCAATCCCTCTCCTACAACGCCTCCAAGGCCTACCAATCCTCCCTGCTGGAGGGGCTGCGCTGCCGGTTCGCGAGTTTGAAATTGCCGATCACCGTCACGGAAGTGCGCGCGGGATTTGTCGATACCGCGATGATGAAAGCGGAGAAGCCCTTCTGGGTGGCCACCGCCGATCAGGCGGCCCAGGCCATCCTCGCCGCCACCCAGGCCCGGAAGGAACTCGTCTACGTCCTGGGGCGCTGGCGGCTCATCGGCTGGCTTTTGCGCCTGCTCCCCACCTTTCTCTATAAAAGAATCGGCTGACCAGCCGAAGCAGCCCACCTGTAATCGATACCTCACAGGCGCCAGCACTCGGGCTGCTGACACACAGACTGCGGTCTCCGCAGGAACTCACCGTGGACGGAAATAGGTCGTCGCATGCGGCTCGAACACGTACCGTGACGGTATGCCGCAGGTTTTCGAGAAGGACGGTTTCAAATTTTTCTTCTATAGCAATGATCATCGCCCCATTCATGTCCATGTCCGCAAGGGAGAAGGCGAAGCGATTTTCAATGTCGAAGGAACCGTCGAACTGCGGGAGTCCTACGGGATGAAGGTGCGTGAACTCGCGCGCGCGGAGGAGCTTGCGGAAGAAAATAGATCGATTATCCTTAAGAAGTGGAATGAACACCTTGGTTGATACAGCGAGGCGGGCGAGCTACCAGGACGGCCATATCTTGATTCAGATGGATAGCGGCGTGGAGCTTCGTTTTCCCGTCGACCGGAATCCCCGTCTGGCACGGGGAACTCCCAGCCAGCTCAACAATATCGAGTTATCTCCATTCGGCCTCCACTGGCCTGACCTCGACGAGGATCTCTCCTTTCGCGGCCTCCTGAGTGGTGACTACGGCCAGCATCCAAAGAGCCGATCGAGCGACTAACGGCATCCCTAATGCCACTGCCACAGGCTCTCATGCGGTCAGTTTTCCCGACGGCCCGGCGTCGGGCAGAAATAACAAAAGGCCCGGCCCGCTTCCGTCTAGCGAAAAACCACCGGAGCCGAGTCCGTGCGAAATCCCAGGCTTCCCCGGCAACTGGAAAACCCGAGGCACACGCCGGCGACGAGAAGGAGGCAAACCAATGCGCGCATGCTCAAAGAGCTAGCACAGGCCGGCACGGCGGCAAGTGCTCGATCACTCTCAGCCAAGAGGTGAGGTCAAATGTCCAGGAGAAACCGGATTGACCGGGGGAGGCAAATGAAACGACATGCGCTCCACCCCCTGTTTTCATCATTCCGTTTCGAAATAAGACAGGATCGAATAAGCGGGCCCGTTTCCGACCGAAGCGTTCCGCACGAGACAAAACGTCATTTCTCCATTCCCAAATGGCCAGCGGTGCCGGGGCACCGACTTTCCCTCCTCGTCCAGGAGGCAGTCGTCATCGGCAAAAAATGAGAGAACGCTGCCGGGGAAATCCCCTCGTTTCTCCTCCACGGAATATGTGACAAAAAAGCGCACCGTCGTTTTCTTTTCCGTAAAAAAGTCGCAGACACTCTCCGACTGAAACCTCCCGGTCACGACGATCATTTCCGGAATGTCGAGTTTGGGCCTGGGATTGATCGGCTTGTTTTCGGGCAGTTGAGCATTCGGAGAGCATTCCTGCAGCCGGATATGCCTTAGCACCCCATGCTCCGTGCTCACATTATGCGGATCATAGTGGTCGGATCGCAACTGCGGAGGCGGCACGGGATTCTGCGGCCTGTCACAGCCAAGGAGCGATAGGAAGATGAATAATCTCAGATAACCCCTCGCCGTCCGCCAATACTGAGAGAAAGAGGCAACAGCGTGTGTGATTCTCACTTCTCTTCGCCGTGGGGAGACAGCGGGCTTAAGACAGCGCCCGCTTTCCACGCCTGCGCAGGAGAGTCAGGCACGCGGCGAGGCCGAGGGCGAGGAGCGCCCAGGTGGAGGGCTCGGGGACGACCTGATAGGTGCCGAGGACAGTCAGAGGGCGGGAGGGGCCGGAGGCGTTGCCGGAGTTGCCGTCGGTGATCTGGCCGGTGGCCCCGGCGGAGGGGAGGTAGGAGGCGTAGGAGGTGAAATTCACCGTGGCCGTGCCGACAAAGGCGGGGTCGGTGGTGTTGAAGTGCTGGCTGGAGCCGTCCTGGCTGTAGAAGTTGAGGTCCACGTTCGGGCCGGAGTAGCTGTCGGTATTCCAGTTCAGGTAGGGATAGTTGCTGTCGAGATAGGTGGCAAAGGTCGACGGGGTGACGTCGCCGAGGGCAAAGCCGCTGATGGGAGTGATGAAGAACTGGAGGAAGTCAATGCCGTTGATGCCGGGGACATTCGGGCCGTCGGCGGAGGGCGCTGCGCCCGTGGCGGTGAAGACGACGGCGGCGGGGTTGGTGATGTCGATGGTGACGAGGATGTCGGCCCGGGCGACAGGAACGCTCAGGAGGCCAGTCAGGCAGGCAATGAGAAGGATGCGGCGCACGAGTCGTCTTTCGTAAAAGTACGTAGCAGATTCCGCGCCGAAAGCACGAGGAATGAATGGCTGCGCACAAAGGTGAAAACACGGGGTGCGCGGATGTTGTTCCCGACGCCGCCGACCCCAAACCCGCTGAGCCGCGCTCGCGGAATCAGGCGGCGCGGCTGCGCCGACGCAGGAAATACAGCCCGCTGGCGGCTCCCAGGCCCAGCAGGGCAAAGGTCCCCGGTTCCGGAACGGCGTTCGTACTGAGAGAGACGAGCGGAACGCCAGGGTTGGATAAAACGAACCAGCTTGTGCCTTTGTTGGTGGTGTAGGCCACGTTGCTGGACGTGTAGAATTGGTACTCCGACATCGTATCCACGGAATAGGTGGCGGAGGTGGACAGGTAGTAGGAGGCGGCGGCGGAGTCTGCGGCGGGGGCGGCGACGAGCCAGTAGCTGGAGGATGCAGCCAGCGCATAGTCGCTGGTCAGGCTGCCAAAAGTCGAAATGGTATCCACGTCGGAAATGGCATACGTGGCGAGACGGGTGCCGGGAGCGCCTGCGGAGCCATCGCTCGCATAGAGATAAATCGACGAGCCGAGCCACTGGCTGACCGCCTTGCTTTCGTCGAGATGCAGCTGCAAGGAACGCAGGTCGGCCCCGGTGCTTCCGGTCGAGAACTTCATCGCATACCAGGCGTTTGCAGTCACGGAAACCCCGGTCGGCGAGGGGGAGGACAGCGTGCTCATGATCGTATCGGCCGTCGCGGCACTCGCCCCGAGAAGGATCACGCATGCAGCCCCCAACAGCGATGATTTGGTCAGCGATGTCTTCATCTGCGTGCATCCCGTAGGAGGTTTCCGTCAAAGATCAACGCCCGCTCCACCAGTCCGGCAGAGAACTCCATGAACCCGGCAGCGCCGCCCGGAACTGCCGTGATTTTCCCTCGCAGCGAACCCTCCGCTCAGCGCAATGTTGCACTAATATTAGCCCCCATTTTGCTTGCCCCTTAGCATTGCCCCCTGATAGCCCCCCTTGAGGAATAAGGGATACCGTGCTGATGACTCCCGGGCCTATGAAGAGGGTGATATTTGCCATGCTGGCAGCGGCGCTGCTCAGCACGTCTGCCCATGCCCTCGACAAGGTGGTGCTGCAGCTGAAGTGGCGGCATCAGTTTCAATTTGCCGGGTACTACGCCGCCGTCACCCAGGGGTACTACCGCGATGCGGGCTTCGACGTCGAGCTGCGCGAGGCGGACACCGAGACCGATACCGTGAAGGAGGTCGTCTCGGGCCGGGCCCAGTACGGCGTGGGCACCTCGGATCTCGTGCTGGCGCGCGCGCAGGGCCAGCCGGTCGTCGTCCTCGCCGTCATCTACCAGCACTCGCCCTTTGTCCTGCTCACGCCCGCCAGCTCGGGCATCGAGGATGTGCAGTCGCTGGCGGACAAGCCCATCATGATGGAAAAGGGCGCGGCCGAGCTGCTCGCCTTTTTCCGCAACGAGGGCGTCGACCCCGCGCGGCTGAAGATCCTCCCCCACACCTTTGACGAGCACGACCTGCTCAATGGCCACGCCGTCGCCATGTCGGCCTACTCGACCGACGAACCCTACAAGCTCAAGGCCGAGGGCGTGCCGTACCTCACCTTCAGCCCGCGCACGGCGGGTATTGACTTTTACGGCGACAATCTCTTCACCTCCGAGACCGAGATGCGCGAGCACCCCGAGCGGGCCAAGGCCTTCGTCGACGCCTCCGTGCGCGGGTGGGTCTACGCCATGCAGCACCCGGAGGAGATCGTCACCTACATCCTCGCCACCTACCCGCGGGGCAAGAGCCGCGACCATCTCCTCTTTGAGGCTGAGGAAACCCGCAAGCTCATCCACCCCGAGCTCATCGAGATCGGCTATGTGAATCCCGGCCGCTGGCAGGCCATCGCCGAGACCTACGCCGACCTCGGCATGATGCCCCACCACCAGCCGCTCGACGGCTTCGTCTACGAGCGCGACCCCCGCATCGACTGGCGCCGCTACGCCTGGCCCATCGGCATCGCCGCCGCCCTCGCCCTCATCGCCGGCGGCTGGGCGCTCGTCACCATGTACATGAACCGCCGCCTGCACCGCGAGGTCGGCACCCGCCGCGAGGCCGAGGTCGCCGCCACCCGCGCCAGCGAGGCCAAGACGCGCTTCCTCGCCGTGCTCGCCCACGAGGTCCGCTCGCCCCTCTCCGGCATCATCAGCTCGCTCCACCTCTGGCGGGAGGAAAAAGACCCCGCCACCCGCGAGGAGGTGGCCGCCATCGCCCAGACCTCGGCCAACACCCTGCTGCAAACCGTCGACGAGATCCTCCACCACTCCGAGATCGAATCCGGCAGCGCCGTCGCCATCCAGCTCCAGCCCGTGGACGTGCGCGATTTCCTCGGCTCCATCATCACCCACTTCCGCGCCTCCGCCCAGTTGAAGTCCCTCGACCTCGGCCTGGAGGTCGACCCCGCCGTGCCCGCGACCCTCCCGCTCGATCCCCTGCGGCTCCGCCAGATCCTCTCCAACCTCATCACCAACGCCCTGAAATTCACCGACGAGGGTTTTGTCCGCCTCCACGCCTCCGTCGAGCCCGCCGCCACCTCCGGCGACCGGCAGCTCATCCTCGAGGTCGTCGACTCCGGCCCCGGCCTCACCCCCGAGCAGATCGGGCGCATCTTCACCCCCTACGCCCAGGCGGATCAAACCATCGCCCACCGCTACGGCGGCACCGGCCTCGGGCTCTCCATCTCCGCCGACCTCGCCCGCCTCCTCGGCGGCGACATCTCCGTCGAGAGCGACGGCCGCACCGGCGCCACCTTCACCGTGCGCCTGCCCATCGCCGCCAGCCCTGCCATCGCCACAGGCTGACGAAGGCGGAAGTGGGATCGCGGAAGTCGGAAGTTTTCCTTACGCCACGCCCTTTCTGGAAAGGGGCGGTTTCAGTTTTCAGTTTTCAGACTGCGCGGGAATGACGCGACGGCGCGGCCTTGGCGAAGGCGGGAAATCAGGTTCAGAACATAGGTAACACCTGATCGAGCTAAAGGCACCACATTGGGGCGGCATGACCCTGTGTCCGGAAAAGGGGTCGGGCCTATAATTTACATGCCCCGGATGCAGATTGCCTACGAGGATTCGGTCGCCCATGGGAAGATGGGCGGCTATCCGGGAGTTTGCTCTCTCTTTGCCTCCTCGGCAAACCTTCAATAAGTCTGCTCGGTCGTCGAAGCCTGGAGCCGTTTCCAAATGAAGACCGCTCCAAAATACCAAAGTCCGATCGGCAAACTCGCGAGGAATCCAGCAACGGGCGCGGCCCAGACCAAGAGGAGCGCGATTGCGGCAGGAGGCAATAAAACGAGGCCTCCGAAAATGAGCGCAGCTTTTCGAGGTATCCAGATCACAATGGCCGGAAGCAGCACAAAGACAATGATCGCCAGAGCAAAGATTTGAGGCGGCAGGTGCGTATTATTATTGCTGGAGGGTTCGAATGCGGACATCGCCGCTCCGTAGAGAGCCCAGGGCAGAGCGAGTAGCGCCAGCAGCACCAAAAGTACCGAGCTTAAAACACGAATTCCGATCATCTCTCTCGCAAACAAAGGTCAGCGTACATGCTCTTTCACCTCGATGAAAACCCGAGAATCTCCCAGGAGCGCTTTCGTCGGCCCGTTGCCCGATGCCAAGCCCCGGAAAAGATTTCTCGCAGCCCCCTTGCTGTGTCATTGCCCCACCACATGAAAAGCGCCCCGCCCTCCGCGCGGAGTCTGAAAACTGAACCCCTGAAAACTTCCAGTCTCCCCGTCAGGGCATCAGCCCGCGCAGCCGCTCGATCGCCGTGCGCCCGATCTCGATCGGCTGGCGCAGGCTCCGCATCCACAGCCGCGCCGCATTGCGCCCCTGCCGGTCCAGGCGGTCGATGCACGATTGGTTCACGATGAGCGAACGGTCCAGCCGCACAAAAGGCGGTGTCGGCAGCTCCTCCTCAAAACTCCCCAGCCTCCGGCACACCAGCACCTCCGGCGTTCCCGCCAGCAGCGCCCGCGTGAAATCCCCGTCCGCCACCAGCGCGCGGATCATCGCCACCGGCACCACCTGCGACGACATCGTCGAGGCCAGGCAGATCTGGTCGCCCGCCCCCAGCGGCACCGCCAAGCCCCCCTCGCCAGCCAGCACCCGCAACAGCCTCTGCACCGTCGCGGCGAACCGCGCCCCCGTCACCGGCTTCAACAAATAATCCACCGCCTCCACCGCAAACGCATCGATCGCATAATGCGGCCACGCGCTCACAAACACCACCGCCGGCCGCCAGCCCAGCCCGCGCAGCAGCCGGAAACCATCCGACTCACCGATCTGCACATCCAGGAAGACCACATCCGGCTTCAACCGCTCGATCTCCACCCGGGCCTCATCCACGCTCGACGCCTCACCCACCAGCTCCAGCTCACGATGCGCCGAGATCAGGCCGCGCAGCAGCCGCCGCTCGACCTCGATGTCATCGACCACCATCACCCGGATGCTCATTCTCAGCGCGTCAGTATTACAGAAATTCGCGCCGACTATCCCCCTCCTCCGCCGCCGCTGGCAAGGCAATACTCCCGGTAAATACAACCAGATGCATATCCGTGAAAAACCCGCAGAAATCGCCCCCTTGTCGGTCTCCGAGTCAAGGGGTCGGGCCTATAATTTACATGTCCCGGATCAGGTTGCCTGCGCGGGTTGGGCGTCCCATGGAAAGATCGGCGGCGATTCCGGATTTTGCGGCCATTGTCATTGAGCGAAGCTCTTTTGCGATCCCAACCATCCACGGAGCTGATCGACCTTCCGCAACGATGTTCTTCGTCGCGTTTCCATCACATCTCCCTGTCCAATATGGAAATGACAGGCCCGACTCCTTTCCACTTCAAAAACCGTCCAAACCACCACCAGTTCCGAGTCTCATCTTTTGATATTTGACTCCTGACCCGTATTTTTCGCATTTCCCCGGGGATACCGGGATTTAAAGAGATCTATTGCCAGGCTCTCAACTTGGGAACTCGGTGCCAGCAGCTCATTGTTCCCACCCAAAACAGCTGTGTAATAATCAATTTTTAAACCCCCTCCAAACGGCCGGGAGTCAAACCTGTCCTCTACCAGAAGAACTCTGCTCCCATCGGCTATTTCCAGTATGGCAATCCTCAATGCCCGGTGTTTTTCAGCCAGCATTCCATACTGATCCACCTCAACCCGTTCCCCATACTTTCCAACCCTCGACCCCTGGGAATTAATGATAAGCCACCTCCCCCCGCTGTCAGGAAGTGAAAGGGAAATTCCATTCCTTGCAACCTCAACATCACGGAAAGGCTTACGAAGAATATCCAGCGGCGACGTCCAGTTACCAAAAGAGGAATCGCAGAACACCAATAGACCGATGATAATGGCTTTATAAATCTTCATGGCGTCGGGCCAGATTGGCTTTTTTCGACTGCCCCCCAGGAACTGCCCCCAAACCACCCTCCTCCCAGTCGGTACACTGATCCAGCGAATTTCTCATATTAAATGGCCGACCCTGTTTTCCTCTCATTTGAGCACTCCAATCTAAAAGAAAATCCTCCACTTTTATTAACATACAGGTCACGAATAATACTTCTAGTATGGTCGCCGAACTGCACAGTCAGATCAAAGGCATCCACAGCCGACTGGACATCATCTAAAAGCGCAAACGTCTGGTCTTCTACAATCTCTTCTAGCCGCGCCAGCAAATCCCGCAGACCAAAAGGGGCGGCAACAAACTCAATATCCCCCAGATAAGCATTCCTTACTCTGTCAAACGTCACCCGTCGCAGGTTCGCGACCACCTCACCATTTCTATCCAGTATCACGTCAGTCATCACTCGCGGAGGAGTCCTGAGTATTTAAAAACACAGATCATAAAAAAGGAAAATCGAGGTCCGTCGTCACAAATCAAAAAGCCGTCCCCCACCCCCGGCCCCGTGCCTCGTCTGTGGCATCGGACTCCTGGCGCGCATTTCCACCGCCCACCGGGCTCGGGCCGCTAGATCTCTTCAAACAATCGGATCTTATCCCAGTCCCGGATCGACACTCGACCGTAGTCCACATCGAGACAGATGTTATTGCACTTGCAGTGCGTATTTTCCTTGGAGAAAAGCGGGACGATCCCGGTGCATTCCAGACATTCCAAAAATTTGTTGGGCGTGTTGGGAAGACCTCCATTTTTGACAAAGCTGAGTTCCTTTTTCACGATAGCTTTCCGCGAGAGTGGACCATCCGACACTCCCGCGTCAATCGGCGGAATGACCGCGCACCCGGCGACGTGATTGGCCCGGAGTTGTCAGGACCGTGCGACGTCGGCTCCTTTGCTGGGCCGCAGCTCCGCCCATCCTTCCCCGAGCGCGGCACACTCAATCCGCCCCCGCTGGCCAAGCCCCCGCGCCTCCCCACGGCGGACTCCCACTTTCCCGCACGACACGCCCCGCGACCGGCGCTCATTCCTCACCCGCGGCTTTGACGCCGGAACGAACCCCCGCGCCTCTGCGCCCCCTCGGTTGATTCAGCCCCCTCGGTTCGTTCAGTCCTTCGGCGGCCAATTGGGCCACGGGCTTTTGCCCTCGATATACGCCTTCATCCTTACCACCGGCTCGTCATCCTGCGCCTCGTCCAGCGGCTTGAGGATCTCCAGCTTCCCCTCCGACGCCCATTGCTTAAGACAGGCCTTGGCGGTTTCAAGATCGTACCGACTGTAAGCCAACAAGGTCACCTTATCGATGTTACGCAGCCCATCATCCAAGCACCTCTCCAGCCCCGCGATCAGCTGCGATTTGATTCTTTCATTCATGACCTTCGAGAAGATGGACAGTCGCGGGCGGAGCCCCCAGGCGTCTACCAGCATTTGAGTTCCCCCACCGGCACCAAGACCGGGAAAAATCGCCGCCCGGCGTCAGAAATCATCCCTTATCGGGAAACACGCGGAACTCCCTTGCGTGCATCCCCTCGGTAAACCCGGCTTGCCGATCTGGCAGGCGTGCGGCGGCTCTGCCCCGAGGCCACCACTATCTACCTCATGCGCCAGGCGTTTAAACCGGCTGCCCATCGTCGCCGAGGCGCAGCCTGCCACAGGCTAGACTGGCTTTTCTAAGCCTCATCCCCTACCCTCAGCCAACGCCATCACGACATGTCCCCGCTCGCCTTCCTCACCATCACCGCGCTCGGATTCCTCATCTGGATCATCACCCTCGTCTCCCACCTGCGCCGGAAAGACTACTCCGACACCGACAAGATCACCTGGACCATCGTGCTCTGCACCCTCAATATCCTCGGCGTCATCCTCTATTTGTTCCTCGCTCCCCCGGGCGACTATCGCGTACTCAGCGAGGCGGAACTCAAGGAAAAGCTAAACAAACAATAAGAACCCGCCCTTTATCCGCCGGAGAGTCGTTCGGCGCTTTCGATCGCAGGCAAACCGGCCTTGGGAGTGATCGTGATCCCCGCTTTTTGAAGCATCGTTTGCACGCGTTCCTCGGGCAATTTAACGGACACCGTTCGACCATCTCCACGACGCACAATTAAATATCTCCACTGCTGGCGGTTAACCGTACCGCGTTCCAGTGGAACCGTTCGAATCAACAACACCTGACTTCCCTCCGAATCTGGCAGTGAAAGAGGCTGATTAATAAACGCATAGTGATCCTCAATCGGATGAGCAGCCCAGCCAACGAGACTCTGATTCAATTTCTCCAGGTCGATATCGTTTCGCAGCTGATCCCATGAGACGGGAAGCTGACCATTGTGCTCTTTTGCGTACAACCCAACGACTACTGAGACAGCGTCTATGGCTGTCACCTCAGGAGTGCTCATCACATCGGCCTTTGCGCTGAAAAGGCCGATAAAAAAACACGCAGCGAACAATGATAGGCACTTTTTCATTAGCATCTAGCCACCTCCCTCAGCCCACTTCCTCGAAGAGGCGCACTTTCTCTTCATCCCTCGCGCCCATTCGACCCGCATCGACGTCGATCGAAAAATTGCGGCACCGGCATCTCGCGTATTCTGCGGGAGCGCTGGCGATCACATCGCCACAGATCTGACACTCGTAAAACAGGCCGCTCCTCGACGGCCAACCCTTGCGGGGATCAAAATCCAGATACGTTTTCATCGGAATATTCCAGGCGACACCAGCCACCTTACCGGCAGCACGACGTTCCAGGCGTTGTCCATTAGTAATACGTGGACGTAAACGGCCCGTGAAAGCCAAACTTTCGCTCGACCACGTAGTCGAGCGTCACGTCATTGCTGTAGGGAATGCCGTTCACGACATAAGACAGCCGGATATGATAGACGCCCAGCGGCAACTCCGCGTGATAGCCTCCCGTCGAGATAAAGGCGTAATGCACGTTCCTGGCAGCGTTAAATTCGCCAGCCCAGTAACTGAACGGAACGTCCAGGGGCCTTACCCCGCCGCCATCGAGGAGTTCGGCCCGGATGTCTTCGACCGTAATCTTGCGCTTGGAGTCTCCTTTTAATTCCCAGGTAACTTGAAACCCGTTCGCTTTTTCGTTGGGGGGCAAGGCTCCGGGAATCGAATATTTCTGGCCATTATCAGGACACCGAATCGCGCCAAACGATACGACCAGGGAACCGTCGATGATTTGGGATTCCCCTTTGAAATGGTAAAACGAATCGGTCCGAAAAGCGAAGAGCCCGCCTGCGAAAGCGCCGATGAAGAGAAAGGCGATCAACGCCAACAGGACGACAGCTAGAATGACGAGGGCTCGTGGCATCTGCGATGTCACGACTATGGCTCAGCCACTCCGTCCTGAAAAGCCAACTCTCCAGCAAGTCTCCGCCTTGCGGCCAAAGCCAGGACACCGCCTTTTTTTCAAACCAGGACTTCAGTCCCCTTTTGACCTTTGCCCCCCCGCCACCTCCGCGCCGCCGAGGTTGGCAGATGGCAAATCCGGCAGCCTCGGCGATGCTGCGACTTATGCCATGACCGGCCATCGGGCGAAGCACACTTTCCTTTGCAAAGCGGATGCTTGCGTTTCCAGGAAATCGTCCAACAATGAAGGCTGATGAAGATCCTTCTCACGGGGGCCAATGGCTACATCGGCCTGCGCCTGCTCCCCGAGCTGCTGGAGCTGGGGCATACCGTGTGCGCGGTGGTGAGGAATAAAAACCGCCTGCCCTCCGAGGATTTTGCCGGCAGCCCCGGGCGGCTCGATGTCATCGAGGCCGATCTCCTGTCATCCGACCCCGAGTTTCCCGAGGATATCGACGCGGCTTACTATCTCATTCACTCCATGGGCGACGGCGAGGGCTTTGCCGAGCGCGAGGCCGTATCCGCACGCAACTTCCTGCGCGGCCTGGAGCGCACCCGTTGCCGTCAGGTCATCTATCTCGGCGGCATCATCCCGCCCACGGAAAAGCTCTCCGATCACCTGCGCTCCCGCCTGGCCGTGCACGACATCCTGCGCTCCGGCCGCGTGCCGCTCACCGCCCTGCGCGCCTCCATCATCGTGGGCAGCGGCAGCGCGTCCTTTGAGATCATCCGCGATCTCGTCGAGAAACTCCCCGTCATGATCACCCCGCGCTGGACGGCGAATCGCTGCCAGCCCATCGCCATTCACGACGTCATCGTGTACCTGCTCGGCGTGCTGCTGCGCGACGAGACCCTCGGACGCACCTTTGACCTCGGCGGCCCCGAGGTATTGACTTACAAGCAAATGCTCGTGCAGTACGCCCACGAGCGAAAGCTCCGGCGGCTCATCATTCCCGTGCCCGTGCTCACGCTGCGCCTCTCCTCGCTGTGGCTCTACATGGTGGCCAACACCAGCTTCCGCATAGCCCGGGCGCTCGTCGACAGCATGGTGCACGAGAGCGTTTGTGCCGACAATGCCATCCGCGCCATCGTGCCGCAAAAGCTGCTCACCTACGAAGAGGCCATCGCGCGCGCCTTTGTCCGCATCGCGCAAAATCGCGTGCCCTCCTCCTGGTTCGACGCCCTCGCCTCGGGCGGCTTCCCTCCCGCCCGGCTGCGCTCCATTCGCGTCCCTGAGCACGGCATCCTAAGGGACCAGCGCATCGTGCCCATCACGGGAAATCGCGAGGCCGTCCTCGACGCCATCTGGCGCATCGGCGGCGACATGGGATGGCCGTCCATGAACTGGGCCTGGCGCCTCCGCGGCGTGATGGACCGCATGGCAGGAGGGGTCGGCATCCGGCGCGGACGACGCGACCCCGTGAACCTGCGCCCCGGCGATGCCGTCGACTTCTGGCGCGTGCTCCTCGTCGACCGGGCCGAGGGCCGCCTCATGCTCTTTGCCGAAATGAAACTCCCCGGCGAAGCCTGGCTGGAATTCCGCGTCGAGGAAACCCGCCTCATCCAGACCGCGACCTTCCGCCCGCGCGGCCTCTGGGGGCGTCTGTATTGGCTACTCTGCATGCCCTTTCACGGCTTCCTCTTCCCCCGCATGGCCCGCCACCTCGCTTCCTACGGAAGCCCTGCTGCGTGCCCATCGGCACTCGACAAGCGATAACGACGAACAACCGCCGGGAAATCAGGGTCAGGCGTCATAAATCAAAAAGAACCATCTGACGTGACTCGACTTTTTGGTCCCGGGGGATGAGTTTGTCCGGGACCGAAGGAAACAGGACCATGAAAATTTTATCCCCTCGACTGCTGTTGCTGGTGGTGCCATTTGGACTGTTTGCTGCCATGGCGTTCCTCTTTCTTGGTCTGCACTATACAGATTATCTCTATGACCGAGTTCATGCGGGCCAGACTTCAAGTCACGTTGATCGCACTCTGCTATTCAGTTTTAAGCAGAACCAATCCGTGGAGAGTACGGAATGGAGCGAAACTCTAAAAAACAAGGGTACCGTGGAGACTGTGAGGATGTATTACATGTTTTTCACTTTTCCAATAGCAGTGTTCTTTGATCGGAATGGCGTTTGTGTTGGTACGTTTCCGGTTTACAAATAAAAAAATCGCTAAACCGACGGCCTGAATAGGCCGACTCTAAAAAGAGGCCAGCCAACATGCGAAATAGGGTCAGCGTGCATATTCTTTCCTCCTAAAAAGAACTTCCGATCCACCACGCCCCTGAAAGATCGCCTCCCGCTCATTCCCTCTCGCCATTACGTGGTAGCACGCCCCAGCGTACTCGATCTGCGCACTCCTCGCCATTCCGCTCTCCTGCCATCTCTCACCCCCGCGATCAACTCATCCTTGCAAGATCTTGCACACTGACCCCTATTTTCCTACTTCTCACTCTAATCTGAAAGATTGTAATGAGAAAATATTTACCCTTTGCCAAAAAAGGAGGGCTCCCGAGCACTCCCAACAAATTTTTGGAATGTCTGGAGTGTTCTGACATTGTCCAGCTTTTCTCAAAAGAAAACACTCACTGTAAATGCCAAAACATCCGTTTAGATGCAGATTGGGGGCGAGTAGCTATCAAAGATTGGGATAAGATTAAACTGTTTGAAGAGATATAATGGTAAAAATTTGGACCATCCACTTCATATTAATATTTTCCAGACCTCTTTCCGCACACCGATAAAATGTAGACATTGATTAGCAGATCTCGTTTTCGCTTTCGGCGGCCAGTTCGGCCACGGGCTTTGGCCCTCGATATACGCCTTCATCCTTACCACCGGCTCGTCATCCTGCGCCTCGTCCAGCGGCTTGAGGATCTCCAGCTTCCCCTCCGATGCCCATTGCTGCAGGCATTCCCGGGCCGTCTCCACATCGTGCCTGCAATAGCTGAGAATATCGGATTTCGAAAAGGTATCGCAAACGCTGTCCATACAGCGCTCGATTCTGCCTACCAATCGTTGACGATTTTCCGTATTCATCGGGTGAAGAAACTGGAGCCAGTGTACACACTCCTTCACCTCGCTGGAACCCCGCAAATCTCACCGCGCCGGTCACGCCCTTTTCCAACTATGGCTGTCCCTTCCGTTGATTTCCAATCCAGAGGGTGTTTCCATCAATCCCCCACCGCATCCCGGTGAGCTCACTGAAGGCATCCAGCAAATCGCGATAGGTCCAGGTGCCGATGATATTTATCCGGGAGGCGGCCTGCTTGGCGGCGGCGTCCATTTGAAAAACATAGTCCCTCCCGCCATCCCCGGAGGAGAGCGCCTCACTCTCCCCGAGTTTTGTATTTAGGAACGACTCCATGGCCTCGCCGTCCGGCTGGAGCAGGATGATGCGAGTCGGCATGACCGCGTCGACCATTCGAACCAAGGATGCCGAGCCCTGCCCCTTCTCTTGATACGAGAGATCTCCTCCGTGGGAGGGCTTTATCACGAGGTAATTCTGCCTTTCTCCAACCAATTCCTTTCTCCTTTCCGCGATTCTCCGAAATCCATCCAGAATCGAGGTGTTTCCGGGCAGGGTAAATTTCTGCTGCAGGGCGTCCGCCTCGGGATTTTCCACCCAGGCGACATTCACATTCGCCGCCGTGATCTCAGGCATCGCGGCGTTTACCAATCCTGGCTGGTCAAACAGATCGGCGATTCTTTCATAAACCCGGGAGGAGTTCTCAAGCTCGACGTCTTTCGTGAGAACGGATCGCTCCAGCACGCCTACCGGAGACATCATCGCATCATCATAACCCAGGCACTCCCCCATACCCGCCATCAGACCTGAGAGAAGGAGGAGGCCGCACAGAAATCCAGATGCACGCAATCTTGTCTTCATGGATGAGAAAAATGGAGGGGGTACCTGCATCGGGTCAGGCTGTATACGAGGGTTCGTGGTCCATGGAGAGGTCGGCGGGTATCCATGGAGTTGCGACCATTGTCGCTAATGGACCCCAAACGGCCATTACCTTTGGGCGAACGTCTGTTCCACGAGGATCTGATAAAGCACCTCGCCCTTGCCGCTGGCATTTCGTGCGGTGAGCGAAAACTTCGTACCGTTCATCACGGTCTCCAGCCGGGGAGGAACTGCCGACTGAAAATACAGATAGCTCCCGGTCAAGGAATGCTCGCCGTATACGGAATAAAAGATTCGCCTGGGCGAGCGACCGTCATTTTTCTGGATGAGGATCAAATCCACTTCAGCCGCCCGATTCGGAAGCTGCGAATCCCCGCCGCCGCCGAGGCCATGGGTTTTGATATTCACCCAATTTTTGCCGCCAAATTTGATCACATATTTCTCCGCCGAGAAATTCTTCGCATCCAGCTTTTCACCCTGCATCGACTCCACCGCCTCGATCACCTTCGGATTCACCTCGTCCAGAGGAACAGTCGCCTTCGAAAACTCGCCGGGATACAGATGACCCGAGCCAAACGCCACCAGAGCGAAGACAGACAAAACCGCGCGCCGCATCGAAAAGACATAGCGAGAATCCCCCTCGGACTCAAATCCAATCCGCGAACCTTAACCTTATAGAGTCAGCCCCCCGGCTCGGACGGCGAGTGACGTTACCCCTGTCGCCCCCCTCGCCCGGCTTAACCATTCGGGGGCTGCAGCCGTTTCCAAATGGAGACCGCCCCAAAGTACCAAAGCCCGATCGGCAAACTCGCGATTTATGTCTCCTCGTCAGCCATTTTTCGATTCCGCCCCAAAGGACACCTGATTCCCGTCGAGGTCGTAAGCCACGAAATCCCTCATGCCATAGGGCCAGTCTTTGGGTTCGCAGCCGATCCTCGCGCCCTTTCCCCGGATCTCCCGGCAAAACTCATCCACCTCGTCGCAGAAGATATAAACAGCTCCCGCGCCCGGGGGACGTTCGCTCGGAGGACTCTGGGAAAGGTGTATCGACACCTCCCCAAGCCTCACCCCGGCATATTCGCCAAACCGGAAGTCCTCAACGAAGCCAAAAACATCGGCATAAAACTTCAAAGCCTCATCGAGGTCCCTGACGGCAAACACCGTCGCAGCGGAGCAGGTTTTCATATTTTCCGAGGTTCAGGGAAAACGCTACCACCCGACAGGTGAGGAGCAAGAACATGCACACTGACCCCTGGTTTCCTGAGACATGACAGCACGGGAAAGCGGAGTTAGGGGGATTTGACGACTTTTTTCCTGTCAAATTCGAGATTACGGGAACCGCTGGGATTTAGATAGACGGTCAGATCGACCGCCGCAGTCTCGTTGTATTCGGGGAGGATGCGCATTTCGACTCGCGCATATCTTCCGTCCCCGGTCTTCACGTAAAATTTGGCCTGCACCTCGGATTGATACTTCTCGTCAGTCGCCTTCTGGCTAAATGTCCATCGTGGTTTGTAACCATCAACCGGAGCCGTCGTCATAAACTCATCGGTGGACTCGATCAACTCCGCTCCCCCGATGCCTTCGACCGTGGTCGTCCAGTCGAAGCGTTTGTCTGTCTTTGGCCCTTTGGTGATTCGCACTGCAATGTTGCCAGAACCGTCCGCCGCCTTCCGGCCAGTGGCTAAATCAAAACTCGTCGGCGCTCCATCGTTGCTTGCACCTAAAAATGTCGGGCCGCGCTGGATCATCGGATCAGCTTCGACTTTTTTGCGCAGCCGAAAAATCACCGGATTGTTCGCATCGGGCTCATGATACGTTGGCTCCCAAAATCCGGCGTAGTCAAAACCGGATTGACCACCTTTCAACTGACGTTGGTATCCTTCCTTTGTAACCTGCACCGTCATGTGTTTTCCACGAATATCCTTGATCGAGAACAGGCCGGATCCGTCACTAACAACCTCCAAATGCGAACTTCCATTTGCTGATAAATCCGTCCAAATGACATCGACAGTCGCTCCGGCAACAGGACTTCCATCCTGATCAAGGACTTTGCCGTAAAACTCTATAGGTGTCTTCCATTCATACAGAGGATCAGCCTCACGACGACTCTGTCGATCTGCCCAACGCGGGTCGGCGGGTGCATACGGACCTCCAGGTTGCTGCCGAGCTTCTTTACTGATGATGGGCGGCGGTGGAGTAAAAGCAGGTTTTTGGGTCGCTTGACTCAGGGATTCCGCTAAAGAGGCGCTTTGTTTCCGGTTCAACAGCCAAACAACTCCGAGAACGGAGATAAGCGCGACCAAAACAATGATTTTCTTACGTGCTTTCATTGGGGTTGGGGCAAACGGGGTCAGCCATTTATTATTGATATCAGGGGATTTGTTTTCGGATTGGCGGCAAGGCGTCATAAATCAAAAAATCGCCCGACCCAACTCCAGCTCCGAGTCTCATCTTTTGATATTTACCCCCCTGACCTCCACCACCATCGTTTCACATAGTAAATCAGCGTTTCCTTAGCGCAACAAGCCATCTTGATGCGCTCCAAATACACGACAGGGTTTCGATAAAGGCCCACAAAAAAAATAAAACAAACAGAGTCTTGGGAGCAGATTCTTCGTGGCCGAAGAGCCTCGACAGAATCAGAATACAGAACGCCCCAGCCAGCATATTCGTGGCGACTTGAAGTCCAAACAGCCCACGTCTAAGCATAGTGACAAAAACGAAGACCCTCACAGGAACCACGGCAAACAAGAAAGCAAAGACGATTAAAATCATGACTACCATTTATATCTGTAGAGCTCCTTTTCTTTCGTATCAATAGCCTCGAGGATATTGCCCTCAAAGATGAAATGGGAAAGGGGTCGGGCCTATGGCTGCCCCCGTTCTCCTACCCCATCCTCATCAACGCACGCAAAACATGAATTTCGCGGAAAACAGAGAAAAATGGGCCGCCATTTCTTTTCTTCTGCCGCTATTTTGGAGAGCAGTGTTGCTCAAGCAAAGACGGTCGCCCTTCCGCCTGGCTTGGATGCGGCATGGGCCTTGGACCTGGGGCCTTTGAAGTGCTTTTTGAGGATTCTCATTTCCCCGGCTTTGGTGCACGGGATCTCACGGACCAAGACAGCGACTGGAATGTGCAAATGATCGTGCAGCGCACGAATCATCGACAGGCTGAGCGGGCGTTTCCGGTTCATCACCTCAGAGACCTTGCTTTTCGTACCGATGATGCCTTCGAGATCCTTGCGCTTGAGACCGAGCTGATCCAGCCGGAAGCGGATGGCCTCGATCGGATCGGGATCTTCGATCGGGTGCTGCTTCTTCTCGTATTCCCCGATGAGCAGCGCCCACAGCTCCAACTCCTCCTCCTGCTGTGATCCCGGTTCCGCATCCATCAGGGACTCCACAAAGGCCAGCGCCTCCTCGTAGGCCTCTTCATCGCGGATAATTCTTGCTTTCATAGCGGGCTCAAATGGTTTCGGCATTGATCTTGTCGTACTCGGCATGGGTTCCCGCGAAGCGGATAAAGACGATGCCAGTATTGTAGTGGATCTTTACGATGACGCGGTAAGTATTGCCCTTGATGTTAAAGACGACGCGGTTTCCCGGGAGGATATCCGCCGAAGGGTAGAGTCGCTTGATATCGTTGGGTTCTTTCCAACGCGTGTCCGTGGCTTCTTTATACCAGGATTTGAGAGACTGTTCGGCATCAGCATGTTTTTCCCAGAATTCCCGCAATGTCCTCACTGCGATTACTCTCATGCCACCTTCCCCCGGGGAGCGAGCCGGGTCAAGCTCGAAGTTCCCTTTTTGGGAACCTTTTTGCACCTTCGCGGACTGTCGCTTCGCGCTCACAAATCCTCCTTTTTCTCGAGTCCCGAACGGTAAACGGGGTCAGCCATTTATTGTTGATATTTGGGGGATATATTTCCGTGCCTGCCTGGCTGCGCCAATGACTTCAGAAAACAATAAATCCGGGGATCTTTCGTTGGTGGTCTCGTAAACTTCGATCGAGAGATCATCGGACCCCGATTGCCTGCGCCACTGAACCTTAAGATGCGAGGTTCCGTGTTCGCTTTTTATCAAAAACGGGTATGTGCCATGCCCCGATCCATCGGGATTCAGAAAAACCTCTGAACCGGCGTCGACAGAGTGGAGGGAATACGTGGTTCCGAATCTTTGGGATAGCGAGGCATTGTGGCTCAAGGCATTTTCGATCCACCCTCGTTCCTCGCGGGAAAGCAGAGATTTCTGCACGACCCAGTTCATCGCAAGCAGCCCGGCCAATAAAGCCAGGACCAGAAGGACGGCCGCTACTATGACGTTCTTTTTCACCAGCTGATTCCCGCGCCAAGGCCTCCAAAAAAATCCTGCCTTTTGCAGCGATGGAGCGTGTCGGGCTGATACCAATATTTCCCGCGGAGAACAAGGGCAGACCCGGGATTCCCCTGTCTCAGGCTTCCTTGGCATGCAAAGAGCAGGGAGCAGGCCGCTCAGGCGTTTGCCCGGCCCCGCGCTCCCGGCGATCACCGACGCGGCAGCCCCCCCCGCAACCCAGCGCCTAGGCGTTTACTTATCCGCCATCCCGCCCCGGCGTCCTCCGTCGCGCCCTTCCCTCCCACGCCGCCTCGCGCTTTGTGCAACCTGCCGCCCAGGCGTTTGCTTACCTCCCGGCTCTTCCGCGCCGATCCTGCTGCGCTTTCCTCGGCCATCCCCGTCGCCCCACCCTTCGCAACCGAGCGAGCAGGCAAACACTTACCTTTCGACCACCCGGGTGTCCTTTCCAAGCGCGCTCCCTCGCGGCTCCTTGCCTCCTGATTCGCGCAACCGGGCGACCAGGCATTCACTTACTCGCCACCCTGCCCATGGTATTCGGCCCCACCGCGCCAGCCTCGCGCTTCGCGCAACCAGCCGCCCAGGCGTTCACTTACATCGCCCCATCCGAGGCCATCAGGAGCCGCCGACCGCACTTTCCTCCCTTGGAGGAAACATCCCCACAAATCCCGCAACCTATCGCCTAGGCATTTACTTACACGCAACGCTGCGGACGCAAATCGCCCGTTTTTCCCCCACGGCCCGCCATTCCGAGCCGCCCCATCCCGTCGCGGAGCCCCGCCTTCACCCTCCGCGCCGCGCCACTCCGTCTGAAAACTGAACACTGAACCACTGAAAACTCCCCCGCCCCCTCCGGCGGGGGAAAAATAACGCTGGCAAAACCCGCCCGGCTCGCCCCTATTAGCAGGCCGCATTTTCGCCGTGACCATCACCTGCCGCATCCAGACCGTCCTCTCCGCCGCCGCGCTCGGACTCACCCTCCTCCTCGGAGCCGGGTGCGCCTCCGTGAGCGTGAAGGAGTCCAGTTGGGTCATGGAGCCCCCGCGCCTGCCCTCGCGCATCTACGTGGCCCCGTTCACCATTCGCGACGACGGCATGCGCGTCGACCGCCAGGGGCTCGATCTCTACGAGTTTCGCCAGCAGTTTGCCCAAGACTTCGCCGTCGCCCTCGCCGAGCGGCTGAATAAAAACGTCGCTCCCGCCCAACCCGGCCCGCCGCCGCCCAGCCCCGCCCCCGGCACCTGGGTCATCACCGGAGAGTTCGTCCGCATGAACCAGGGCAGCCGCGCCCTCCGCGGCCTCGTCGGCATGGGCTTTGGCGGGACCAAGATGGAAACGATCACGCGCATCTGGCAGATCGGCCCCGGCGGCCAGCCCGTCATCATCGGCGGCATCATCACGATCGGCGGTTCCGGCGCGGCTCCGGGCGCGATCCCGAGCGGCCCGTACACAGGCGGCCCCACGCTCGTGCTCACGGCGTCGTCCACCGGCCTGTCCTTCGACGCCAAGCGGTCCGCCCGCATGATCACGGCCACCATCTCCGAAAAGCTCGCCTCCATGGGCTACCCGCTCCCCACCCGCCCCATGCGCCCGAAACGCCTCGGCTCCGTCCCCATCTTTTAGAGCGGTAAAAACCTGCCGCGCCCCAGTCAGCCCGCCAGATCCCCCGAAACCGGGGACCGTTTTTTACAAAAGGTCGCGAAGGTCACAAAGGGAAAGGCCGCCAAGGCAGGGTTGAACAAAAGGGAGCAAAGGAAGCAAAGGGACTGGTTCCCGGCGCGGATGACGGACGTTGCGAACTGATGAACCCGGCGTGATAGCCGGGGAAGGACAGCTTTTTACAGAGCCGAGTCTGCCTGACAAGCAGAGCTAACTCCGCAAAGGGCACAAAGGGAGAGCCTTGCGCGAGGATCGCGCGGCGTTTTTCCGCTCGGGCGAGCGGCTTGAATGGCGGCGGTTTTCAAAGGCAGGGAGGAACAAAAGGGAGCGAAGGAAGCAAAGGGACTGGTTCCCGGCGCTGATGACGGAACGTTGCGAACTGATGAGCCCGGCGTGATAGCCGGGAAAGGACAGCTTTTTACAGAGCCGAGGCTTTGCGAGACAGGCGAAGCCAACGGAGCGAACGCCTCTCCGCCGGACTAGCGGCATTCCGTCACCCGCTTCCCGCCCCCAGGCATGGAACCAGCCGCTCCCCGTGCAACCATGCGTCCAGGTGTTTACTTATTCCCCGCGTCCAGAGATTTCGCCTCCGCCAGTCCGCCCTCTCGGCCTTCCGACTCCGCCCTCCGCGCAACCAAGCGCCTAGGCATTCACTTACCCCCGGCCAGTCCACAGCGTGCACACCAGCAGCCTCCCGAGAAAACACCACACCCCTGGCTCCCTTCGCAACCCATCGCCCAGGCAAACACTTACCCAGCGTCCTTTCGCACTCCTTCACAGGCCACCCGCCGCCGAGGAAATCCCCTCCGCGCAACCGGGCGACTAGGCATTCACTTACCGCGCCGCTCGCCGTGCCGACTCCCCATCGCGCCCTCCTCGGACACGCGGTCTCTTTTCCCTCCTTTCCGCAACCAAGCGCCTAGGTATTCACTTACCCTCGGTCGGTCCACAGCGCGCACACCAGCAGCCTCCCGAGGAAACACCTCCCCCTGGCTCCCTTCGCAACCCATCGCCCAGGCAAACACTTACTCCCCGCCGTTTCGCGATCTCCCCAGCCGGCTCTCCGACGAGGAAATCCCCATCCACGCAACCAGCCGCCTAGGCGTTTACTTACCCTGCACATCCAGGCCCACCTTCTCCGCCAGCCCTCCCTCGCGGCCTTCCGAATCCGCCCACGCGCAACCGGGCGACTAGGCATTCACTTACCGCGCCGCTTGCCGTGCCTCCACTCCGTCGCGCCCACCTCGGACGCGCGGCCTCTTTTCCACACTTTGCGCAACCATGCGCCTAGGTATTCACTTACCCTCGGCCGGTCCACAGCGTGCACACCAGCAGCCCCCCCCGAGGAACCACCGCGCTCCAGCCCTGTCGCAACCTATCGCCCAGGCAAACACTTACCCCGCGCCATTTCGTGATTCTCCCCAGCCTTCACCCCGCCGAGAAACATCCCCGTCCACGCAACCCGCTGCCCAGGCGTTTACTTACCCTGCACATCCAGGCCCACCTTCTCCGTCAGCCCTCCCTCGCGAACTTCCGACTCCGCCCACGCGCAACCGGGCGACTAGGCATTTACTTACCCCGCCACTCGCAGCGCAGCCTCCCCATCGCGCCCTCCTCGGACACGCGGCCTCTTTTCCCGGCTCTCCGCAACCAAGCGCCTAGGTATTCACTTACCACGCCGCCCAAGCCATCACCCGCCACCCCAAAAAATCACCGGAGGACGCGCGACTTCAGCACGTCCGCGCACGGCGTTTACCTACCCCACGCCGCCAGGGCGCGGCCACGGCCCCGCCAGACGAGCAGAGAACCCGCCGCGATACCGAGCAGCGCACACGCCGAGGGTTCCGGCACCGGGTCAAGATTCGTCGGCACTGTCGAGTTGTACCGCAGCGAGCCAACGTTCCACCCCCCCTCCACTCCGTCGTCGATCTGGAAAAAATCCACCGCAAACGCCGTCACCACCCCCGTCTCCACCGAATACTCCGCCTCCAGCACCCGGAACCACCCCGTCAGGTCATTCGCTCCCCGCCCGTCCCCGGAAAAGCTCAGCCCCGGCGTCGTCGGCAGGCCGTCATGCGGCGCGAGGTTAAACGGATACCGCGTCGCGCCCGTGTACAGCCCCACCTGCAACATGCTGCCATCCGCCGTGCCCACATCCACCGACCACGAGTCCAGCGCCTGGAGCCCGGTCATCGTAAAATTGATCCCCGTCGAGTCATCCAGCTGCGCGACGAAATCATACTCCGCCGTCGTCAGGAGTTCCGTCCGGCCCGCGCTCACATACCCCGGGCCGCTGAAGAAAAACTCCGTCCGGCGCTCCTGCGCCTCACACGCCGCCGACCACACGACCAGCACCGCCACACACCCAGCCAATATCTTATTCATACACGGAAAATCCCGGCCCTCCCCGGAGATCCCAAATCCGCCCCTCCGGAAAGCAAAACCGCTCAGCCCCCCGTCACCCCCCCGGACCTCGCGCAAAGCCAGCGCCCCGCATCATGAAAAACCGCCCCGGAGCCAGCAAGCGAGAATCCCCGCCCGTCCGCCCCGACGCGCTCCGCACCTCGTCCCGCGCCCCGCCCGGCGCCTGGACAAAACCCGCGCCGCCCCGCGAAATCCCGCTCCATACGTATCACCCGCCACTCGCTCCCGCCCGTACCAGACAACCAAGCGCCTAGGTATTCACTTACCCCCGGTCGGTCCATAGCGCGCACACCGGCAGCCTCCCGAGGAAGCACCGCGCTCCAGCTCCGTCGCAACCCATCGCCCAGGCAAACACTTACCCCGCGCCATTTCGTGATTCTCCCCAGCCTTCATCCCGCCGAGAAACATCCCCGTCTACGCAACCAGCCGCCTAGGCATTTACTTACTCCGCGCCCCCAGTCATCCCGTCTCCGTCAATCCTCCCTCGCAGCCTTCCGACTCCACCCCCGCGCAACCGGGCGACTAGGCATTCACTTACCGCGCACATCCAGGCCCACCTTCTCCGTCAATCCTCCCTCGTGGCCTTCCGACTCCGCCCCGCGCAACCGGGCGACTAGGCATTTACTTACCCCGCCACTCGCCGTGCCCCTCCGAGTGCCCCGCAGCGGACGAGCCACCCCCTTTGCTTTCTCCGCTACGTTGGCCCCGACTGTCTCGCGGACTCGGCTCTGTAAAAACCCTTCCGCCCCCGCCATCACGCCGGGCTCCTTAGCTCGCAGCGTCCCTCCACCCACACAAAGAGCACCCCTTAGCTTCCTTCGCTCCGTTGGCTTCGCCTGTCTCGCAAAGCCTCGGCTCTGTTCAATCCTGCCTTGGCGGCCTTTCCCTTTGTGTCCTTCGCGCCCTTCTGTAAAGTCCCGCATGGCCGCAAAAAACCCCGCCCAATTCTTCACCCAAGCCCACGCCGAGCAATACGACCAGCGCTTCGCCAAACTCGCCCCCATGCGCGACGCCGCGCACCTCCTCATCGCCGCCACGCTCTCCGATCTCCCCGCCGATGCCCGCATCCTTTGCGTCGGCGCGGGCACCGGAGCCGAGATCCTGCCCCTCGCCGCGCGCTTCCCCGGCTGGCGGTTTACCGCCGTCGACCCCTCCGGCCCCATGCTCGACGTCTGCCGCACCCGCACCGCCGCCTTCGCCGACCGCTGCACCTATCACCACGGCTATCTCGACACCCTCCCCGCCGCGCGCGACCACCACGCCGCCACCTCCATCCTCGTCTCGCAATTCCTCACCGACCCGGCGGAGCGAATTGACTACTTCCGCACCATCGCCGCACACCTCCGCCCCAGCGGCGCCCTCATCGTCTCCGACCTCTCCACCGGCCCTGGCGGCCCGATCGGCGAAGCCCTCATCGAGGACTGGATGCGCCTCATGCTCATGGCCGACCAGACCCCCGAGCAAATCGCCAATCTCCGCACCGCCTACCAGACCCACGTCGCCATCCTCCCCGCCGCCGAAATCGCCCTCCTCCTCACCCGCGCCGGATTCGAAGCCCCCATCCCCTTCCTCCAAACCAGCCTCATCCACGCCTGGCACACCCGCGTCGCGGAGTAAACCAGCCCCGCCCCTGAGATCGGGCCATGCGCCCAATCCTAATAAAGCACAGGCGCTCAAACCCGTTCTTTCCTTAGCTCCGTTGGCTTCGCCTGTCTCGTAAGCTCGGCTCTGTTCCAACCGGCCTTGAAAAACCGTTTTTGTGCAGTCATTCGCCGGGGGTAAAGGCGTGAGGTGAACGGAGTCGCACGGCTCAACCCTTTGTGACCTTTGCGACCTTATGTAAAATATGTCTTCAGTTTTCTTGTGACCCGCGGTCACGGCGTGGTGGTTGGTCTGCGGCGTGCCGTGATCTGGGAAAAGCCACCCCTTAGCTGCCTTCGCTTCCTTTTGTTCAATCCTGTCTTGGAAAACTTACATCTGCAGCCGGGCGTGGCCATCGCAGCGGGCCGTGAACGGAGCCAAACGGCTCAATCTTTGCGACCTTCGCGACGTTGGCTCCGCCTGTCTCGCAGACTCGGCTCTGTAAAAACCCTTCCGCCCCACGTCATCACGCCGGGCTCCTTAGCTCGTAGCGTCTCTCCACCCTCGCAAAGAGCACCCCTTTGCTTCCTTCGCTACGTTGGCTTCGCCTGTCTCGCAAAGCCTCGGCTCTGTTCAACCCTGCCTTGGCGGCCTTTCCCTTTGTGTCCTTTGCGACCTTATGTAAAAAACTGTCTTAGTCTTCCGCCCGGATCAGCCTTGTCGGGTAGACCCGCTCCAGGATGATCGGGCTGAAGAAGGTCGTCGCCAGCGCCATCAGGACAAACATCGTGAAGACCGCCTGCGAGATCACGCCGATCTGCAGGCCCACGTTCAGGATCACCAGCTCCGTCAGGCCGCGCGTATTCATCAGCCAGCCCAGCGCCGAGGCCTCGCGCGGCGGCATGCCGCCCAGCGTGCGCGCCGCCACAAAGACGCCGCCGTACTTGCCCAGCGTCGCCACCAGGATCACCAGCGCGCACACCCCCGCCGCCTCCCAGCTCCCCAGCAGGCCGATATTCGTATTCAGCCCGCTGTAGGCGAAGAAGATCGGCAGCAGGAAAAGCGAGACAAAGTCATGCGTCTTCTCGCGCAGGCTCGCCACCACCGCCTCATTGTCGCGCGGCAGGATCACGCCCACGAGGAACCCGCCAAAGATCACGTCGATCCCGATCCTTTGCGTCGCATAAGCCGCCAGCAGCACCGTGACAAACACCGCCGTGAAGACCCCCGGAGTCACACTCCCCGACGAACCCGCAAACCTCGCCATCAGCCGCGCCGCCACCCAACGGCCCACCGTGAGCATCGCCGCCGCGAAGAGCACGATGCCCACGAAGGTCGGGATGGCGGAGTCAATATTATGCAGCTTCACCACCGCGATCGCCACCGCCAGCAGCGACCACGCGCAAATGTCATCCACCGACGCGCAGGCGATCGCCATGCTCCCCAGCCGCGTGCGAGCGATCCCGAGATCCGACAGCATCCGCGCCAGCACGGGAAACGCCGTCACCGACAGCGCCGCGCCGATGAAGACCGCCAGCGAAACATAGCTCACCCCGCGCTCGGCATTGAACGGCAGCACGACCAGGCACAGCGCAAAGCTTAGCAAAAACGGCACGACCACGCCCGAGAGCGAAATCCCCAGCGCCCGCGACATCTTCCCGCGCAGCACCTTGAGATTCACATCGAGGCCGACGAGGAACATGAAATAGATCAGCCCGATCTCGGCCAGCACGTAGAGAAACGGCTTCACCGTCGCGGGGATCGCCCCCGTCGCCACCTGCGGCGCGACCGAGCCCAGGAACGACGGCCCGAGCAGGATGCCCGCCACCATTTCGCCCACCACCGCCGGCTGCCCGCACCGCACAAAGAGCGCCCCCACGATCCGCGCCAGCCCCAGGATGACGCTAATAGCCAGCAGCAGTTGCAACAAAAGCTCGGGAGTCATGGAGGGTTAATAAGGGTTGATCGGATGAACGAAGTCTCGCGCACGGACATCTGCCAAGAACAGCCCTTACATAAGGTCGCAAAGCCCGCAAAGAACAAGACCGGAATTCCAACAAACCGCCGCCACAGGATGAGGCCCGACCACCGGAATATCAGGCCTGCCCGCGAGCCGCCCGGCGGCGCAACACGCGAAGCCCGACCACCGCCAGCAAACCGCCCAGCACGAGCCCCGCCGCACCCGGCTCCGGCACGACGACCAGCGTCACCGAATCCGAACTCCACTCCCACGTATACGTGCCCGGCGTTGCACCCAGGCCGGCGATGGTGGTATTCAGCCACGTCGACGATGTATTGATCGGCGAGCCATCCGCATACCTCCGCTCGATGTAAAACGCATTCTGCCCGACGCCTAAAAAGTAATCCCCCGTACCCGAGCTCGGATAGGCCAATCCCCCCGGCCCGAAGCTCGTCGGCCAGGAGGTCAGCCCGTCATAGGACGCCACCTCGATCATATCCCCGATGATGAGCTCGGCCCCCGCAGGATACACATAAGTATTCACCGCGCCGGTCCCGAGATACTGCAATCCCGAGAGGTCCAGCGCCCCCGAGGCGCTCGCCACCACATTGCCTCCGCTCTCCGCCATGGTAATCACCAGCGCCGCCTGCGAGGAAACCAACATTCCCGCCAGGCACAGCGCCAGAACTCCCCACCGACCAAGCCAGCAAGATCGCAACATACCGCCCCCTTAAGGGAAAACCCGCCCCGAGTCACTCCCTTTCCACGCCATCCGCCATCACGCCAGCGCCCGCAAAGTCACGCCGCCGCGCTCTCCACGCGCAGTCTGAAAACGGAATCACTGAAAACTGAAAACTCTCCGCCCCTGCACCGCGCGCAGCTCCTCGGAACGCGCGGGCTCGATCTGCAAATCCACCGCCCACATCGCGCCATCCGGCTGCACGATCACATTGCCCGGCGTGAGCGTGTCCCACACCGCCACGGCCAGCACGGGATGCACCCAGCGGCCATCGTATTCCACGAATCCCCGGCTCCGCAAATAGTCCGCCTGCTCCTCCATCGTCGCATCGCGGCCCTCCACAAAGGACTGCGAGATCACCACGCGCGGCTCGTCCTCGCCCGGCATCCGCACCACGCCCTCAAAGCGCACATCGTCGCCAAAGACGCGATTTGCCAGCGCCCAGCGCTCCAGGTACGCCCCGGCATCCTCCGCCTGCGCGCCCAGCATCCCCGGCTTCGTTATCTTGACGAGTCGTCCGGTGTCGCGGTCAAGGAAGACGGCATGCTCACCGCCCGCGAATTCCGGTCGGGCAAACTCTTCAGGATCGAGATCGAGGCCTCCCCGCTGTTCATCCGCCCACGCAACGAGGCGGGCAACACTGGCGAGGCATCGCCCATGTTTCCCTTGCTCGCTTTGGCCTGGCGCACCACCGTCTCGTAGGAGACTTTCGAGCACGTGCGCCGGATCGCGGAGTCGTTCATCCGCGTTAAGGTATCTCGTCTCGATAGGCAGGGCAAGCCGATGCGGCATGCCGCACACCTTAGCCAACCCGCCCGCCAGCGGCAACGCAAAGAGCTTTCACAAAGAAGGGCTCCAAAAAAGCAACAGGCTCCGCCTAAAAAAACTTCCCACTTCCGAAATCAAACTTCCGACTTCGGCAAAACTCGCCGTCTCCCCTAATACCTCTTCCACAGGTCGCGATCCTCGCCGAAACGCATCGGCAGGCCGTCGGGGCCGGGCTCGCCGGGGAAGCCCGGCATGCCGCTCGAAGGCCCCGGGCCGAATCGGTTGATAAAGCTCATCCTCGATCGCGCCGCATCCTGCTGCCGCATCGCCGAGAGCTGCAGCACGGCATCCGGCTGCGCCTCGATGATCCGCCGCGCGTGCTCCCCGCACACGGCGACCTGCGGCGGGATGCCCGCCGTCATCAGCGCTTCGAGGTAATCGCTCAGCGCCGCCACGGTCTCCGAGGTCGATTCCTTCTTCAACCCGGAGAGCGTCTTGTCGAGCGCCATCAGCCGCGAGACCGTCCAGGCCGGGCGGGCGCGCAGCAGCTCCGCGCGGTAGGCCAGGACGCGCCAATACGCCACCAGGTCGCCCTTTTTCTCCGCCAGCTCGAGGAGGCGCTGGAGGTAGGCAAACGCCACCTCGCCCTTCCTCGCCGGCAGGTGAAAGCTCGCCGGGAGGTTCAGGTATCTCGCGGCGACGAGCGGCAGGATCATCATCTTGTACCGCGTCACCTGCCCGTCCTCATCCTGCGCCGGGCGGCACGCCGCCTCGACCCTCTCGGGCGGGAGCTCCGCCGCCTGGCGTCGTATTTCCTGCAACCTCTCCAGCTGCCCCAGCTCCGTCACGCCCTCGCTGCTCAGGCCGTATCGGGCTCGAAAGGCCCGCAGCTTTACGATCGCGGCGTCAAAGTCGTCGAGCGACTCCAGCGGGTAATTCACCCAGCGCATCCTGCTCGCCTCCATGTAGCGCTCCAGCACCGGGGAGCGCGGCATGAGCGAGACCCACTCCGTGTTTTCGAGCAGTTCGCCGAGCGCCTTTCGCACCTGGCCGTTGTTCTCCGCGCCGAGGGCGGTGAGATAATCGCGCCATTTCGCGAGGAGAAAGGCCGCCCCGCGCTGCCGGATCGCCGCCTGCGGATCACCTCCCGACGCCGGGAGCCTCTCGATCTGCAGCGCCAGCGCGTCGAGGTCGCCGGGCGTCCGGGCCGCGAGACAGGCCGGACCCCCCGGGCCAGCAGCATGGCGCGGAGGTTCTTTTCCGACGCGCCATCCTCGGCCCTCGCCGTCGCGAGCAGGCACACCACGCCGAGAAGCGCGCACCGGACCATGCGGGGAGATCGCATGGGTTGCTATCGGCCCGCCGGGTACGGCATGGGAACCGGATACGTCCGCACCTCGGGCGTTTTTTCCGCCGCCTCGGCATCCTGCGGATGCTCCTTGCGGATGGCCTCCAGGCGCGTCCGGGCCTGCTCGATCGGGATATTGTCCCCCGTCTGGCCGATCACGCGCTTGTAGGCCTGGATGGCCTCGCGGTAGAGCCCCGCCGCCTCGTAGTTCTGCCCCTGGATGTAGGCCGTGATCGCCTGCGCGTCGCCGGAGACCCAGCTCGGCGTCTGCCCGTTGGCAAAGGCCACCTGCCGGTAGGCGTCGAGCGCCTTGGATGTCGTCTTCCACTCCCCCTTCTTGCGCGACTCTGCATTCACCCGCTGGAGATAAACCACGGGCGTCTCTCCCGCCTTTGCGGGATAGGCCTCCGCGATCTCGAGATACTGCGGCAGGAAGGTGATGAGCAGCTCCTGCGTGAGCGGCACCATGGCCTGCGCATCCGCACCGTAGCGGGTCGTGCAGTACGAGAAGGCCTGCCCGTACAGACCGGCCTTCACCTGCTGCCGGGCGTCGGAGAGCTGCTGCAGCGCCTGCAGCCGCGTGTTGATCTCCGAGCTGCCGCGGTTTTTGTCCTTCAGCTCGACCAGCTGCTGCACCATGGCGTCGAGGTCGGCCAGCGTCTTGTCCTTCAGGCTCGGGAGCTGGGTCGCGGGGTCGGACTTGTCCACCCCCAGGTCATCCATGCGCTGGAGGATCTCCGAGCGCGGGACAAAGGGGTACGACGACGTGTCCTGCGAGAGATTTCGCAGCACGGTGCGGGCCGCGTCGATGTTGCCGTTGTTCTTGTTGGCGAGGTAATCCTGCCACCGGCACATGAAAGTCACCGCCGAGCGCGCCTGCTCGACCTTGCGCTGCACGACCTGAGAGCTGTTGTAGTCCCGCGACACCGAGAGGTTGCTGAGCTGGATGATCTGGTCGTCGAGGTCCTTCGGAGTCTTGGCCGCAAAGGTCGCCTTCATCGCGGCGTCGATCTGCGCCGTCGTCTGGTCGATCACCGCCTTGTCCCGCGTCTCGGCCTGGGCCTGCGCCGTGGCGAGGATCTTGGCGCAGAGCTTTTGCACATCCTCCGAGGGCGCGACCGACTGCACCTGGTTCAAGGCATCCTGCAAATTGCTCACCCCGCCGCCGCCCGAGCTCAACGCCCGCCGCACCGTCGCCGCAGCCTGCGTCGCGTAATATTGCAACTCGCGCGAGCGATCCGTCGCGGCCCCCGCCTCCTTCTGCTGCGCCTTCACCGCCGCATCGAGCTGCGACACCAGATCATCCGTCGTCTCGGTCGCCGCCGCCTCGCTCGTTTTTTCATCAGCCGCCCGCGCGCACGGGACGGAAACAGCCAGCGCCACGATCAGCGCCCAGGGGAATAAGGCTTTCATAAACAGAGCCGCCATCTCTAAGCCATCCCCGCCCGGAAGTCGAGAAATCCTGCCGCCATGCCTCGGCAAAGAGAGAGCGAGACGGCAAGTTTTCCGTGGTTCAGTGTTTAGACCTCTCGCAAAGGAAGGGTCGCCACGCCCCAGGCGAGAAAACAGGGTTCAGCGTGCCAGATCTTTCATGGATAAGTTGACCAAGGAAATGACAGATGGCAGAAGAGAAAGGCATGGCCTGGAGAACGGTCGAATTCAGCAGTTCGTCGAGAGATGAAAACAATGCACACTGGCCCATTTTTCATCACTTGCGCCTCCGCTCTGGTGGACAATGCCAGCAAACGCCGCAATACCATGAGTGACATCGCCGCTTTGGAAGCCCGATTCGACCTGGCCTTTCCACGTCGAGAGAAATATATCGATGAAGACGGACGCAGGGAATTGAGACGTTCAATTTCACGTCTGGATGACGCCTCAGTGAAGAAGTTTCTTCCGGCCTTACTCGTTGATATCCTCAAAGCGCCTCAGTTGGGTTGGTCTAGTGAAGATGACATGGTTATCTATTTTCTTGATGGTCTGAAATCGTCTGAAACGGACCAAGAAGAGCGAAGGTTTCTTCGGAAGCTTGCAGATCGGACCTTCAAGTCATTCACAAAAGAACAGGCATCAGTTATTTTAGAGTGGTTGAATGCAGTGGCTGATTGCGAGTTTATCAAGATTTGCGAAGAAGACTATCGGTCTGCGGTTTTGTATTGGGAAAGGGTCCGATCGGAGACGCGCCAATGAAATGCTTAACCGACGCGCAATGTCTGGAATGGTGCGCAATGAAGAGCAAGCCGCTCTCATGACACGGGGAAAATCCGGAGGGTTAGTCAGTACGTATCGCATTCCGGAAAACTCCCGACTTCCGGCCTCCCACCTCCGGCTTCGTCTTCCTCCTTCACTGCCTTCTGTTCCATCCTTCCCTCCTGTCGCAGCAAGACCGCGCCCGCGAAATCACCCCGCCCCGTCCTCCGCGCGAAGTCTGAAAACGGAACCGCTGAAAACTCGCCGTCTCGCTCCTCTCCCTTCTGTCCTAATCAGCCTTGAAAAAACGCCACTAAGAGTCGCTCCCCAGCATTGCGACGGCACACGACCGACGCCCCCCGACTCAGCCCTTAGCGTCCTTTGCGACCTTCTGTAGAAATGCCTTCCCGTCTTCCTTTGCTTCCTTCGCTTCCTTCTGTTCAACCTGTCTTCCGTGCAGCCCGGCGAAACTCCCCCTGCACGGACTCCGGCGCGTCGGCGTAGGCAATACCCACCCGATCCGGGTACTCCCCGGCCAGCCACTCCGGCCAGCCATCGGGGTTTGGCGCACGCCCCGTCGCCACCGTCGGCTGCCGCACGCGCTTCGCCCGAGGCGCGTCGTCCCAGATGAGATTCTTCGCGCCCCGCGTGATGCTGTAGGCGATCACCTCCATCGCCCGCTCCGCGCCCCGCCGCGCACACTCCCGCAGCAGCGCCCGCTCCTGGCCTCGCGAAATCAGCGGCCGCCCCAGGTCCTCCAGATGCTGACGCCAGCCCAGCCACGCCTCCCGAAACGCCCCATCCTGCCGCAGCGCCTCCCGCGCCTCCAGCTCCGCCCGCCGGCCCACACCCGCAGGCCCACGCCCCTCATCGCGCGGCGAAATTGACTCCTCCCCACGCCCCGTCGCCTCCCCGCCAGCTGGTGGCAATTCCCCGCCCCCACACAGCGAATCGCGATCATCGCGCCAGCGCCCTTCCCCGCGCGGCAAGCCACCCCCCGCGACCGCCCCGGCCGCCAATCTCCCGCAATCCGCCGGAGACTCCTCCGCGCCAGCCTGCAACGCCTCCCGCACCTCGCGCGAAAGCCGTTCACCATCACATCCCGCGCGCAGCCCATCATCCCCGCCCATCGCGTCCATCGGCGAAAGATCCCGGCCACCGCGCCCCGCGCCTCCCTCCGCAGAAACCGGCCCGGCTCCCGGCAAAGCCCGTCCCTCCGCGTCCAGCGGTGTACGATTCCCCTCACGATTTCCCGAGGAAAGCCCCCCGCCGCGAGACGGCGCGTCTCTTTCCTCCGCGTCAACCGGCGGCAACTCCCCGTCCGCACGTGACGACTCGCGAGCATCGAGCAAGCGCCCACCCCCGTGCGGCGACATTGACTCGTCCCCGTACCCCGGTTCCCCGCCTTCGCGCCAATCCCCGCTGCTCCGAGGCAAAGACACCCCGTCCTCCACGAAGGACTCCCCGCCACCGCAAGTCAGCGAGTCCCTTCGCACAGCGTCAGCTGGCTGCAACTGGCCGCTCCCACGCGACGCCTCCCGATCATCGAACGAACATTCCTCACCGGACGACGAAATTGACCCCTCCTTAGGTCTCTGCTCCCCGCCTTCGCTCCAGTCCCCGGCACCCGGCAAAGCCTCCGCGCATCGAGCCTGTCTGGAAAGCGCAGAACTTTCCCCCTCCTCGCGCAGCGAACCTCCCGCCTCTGGCGAAAACCTCCCCGCCTCGCCCGAGGCATCCCCTTCCGTCGGGACGGCATCCGCTTCCCGCAGCGGCTCCCCGCCTTCGCGCCGATCCTCCTGGTCCCGAGGCAAAACATCGCCGCCCCTGCCTGAGTGTTCCCCGCCGACAGGCGCAGGTTCCCCGACTGCCACCAGCTCGCGAGAGCGAGAGAGCGAGGGCACCCCGCCGCTCCGCTCCGCAGGCCCACCCGCGCGCCCACGCGCAACTCTCTCTCGGTTGGGTTCGGTCCGGTTCTGTTCTGTCTGGTCTGGTTCTGTAGCCCCGTGACGTAACTGTGACGTCACAGTGACATCCGCGTGACATAACTGTGACATCGCCGTGACATCGGCGTTACGCAGCGGTGACGCGACCTTTATACCCCCGTTACGGGTCTGAGACTTCGCCGGGACATCCGGGCGACAAGCCTGAGACTTCGCGGCCACCTTCGCGCGACCCGCCCGAGGCACACCCTCGACATCGTCCCCACCCGGCGGGACCACGTCGCGCTTCTTCTCCCGGCAACGCCGCTGCCTCTCGCGATTCTCCTCGCGCAGAGTGACCAGCCGCCCCGCGTAATCCTCCCAATTATGCACCCGCCGCCCCTCATCCAGCCACCCCGTCTCCAGCAAGGCCTGCAGGAACTGCCCCGCATCCCCCTCCCATTCCGCCACCGAAGCAATCTCCTCCGCCTCGAACCCCGACAAATCCCCATCCGGCGCAAAATCCAGCGTCCACCACCACAGCAGGTGCAGATGCCCGATCACCGCCGCCTTTGAAATCCCCAGCCGCACCGCCACCCGCCGCGTCTTCGGATGCCGGGCCATTTCCTGATGCGATTCGATCCAAGCCATATCCCCACAGCTTAAAGTGTATACACCCTCAGTGTCCACTCTGGATTTTTTTGACGCAGTGAGAGACGGCCCAGCAACTACCCCGCCCCAGCGCTTTGCGCTTTCCCAAAAATTCCCAAAGCGCACACTTATTGCATGTCCCGTTCCCCTCTTCTTGAATTTTCTCAAAATGGCGTGATTTCCCGAACGGGAAAACGGCAGAGTTCAAGAAAAATGCTGGCATTCTGCTGATAAAGTTCCTCCCCATGATCCCTGCCGCCATCGGTTTCCTCCTCTTTCTCATCGGCGTGGCGCTGGCCTCGGTCAGCGCGCCGCATTATGAGGTGCTGCTCATCTCCTCCACGGTCGCGGAGGTTGGCGCGCTCGTTTGTTTCTGGCTCGCGTTTCGGAGGGCTCCGCGCCTGAGCCGGATGCTTCTCGTCATGCTCGCGCTGATCGCCGCGCAGACCATCATCACCAACATCCTGCGCTTCTTTCCCGGTCTAAGGATTTCGGACATATTTTAGCTCCTCTCGTTTCGCCAGCCGCCTTATCTTACCAACCACCTTATGAAAACCCTCCTCCTCGCCGCTTCGCTTACGTGTTTCGCCGCCTTGCCTTTGCAGGCGCAGGTGAATGCCGCCGTACGGGATACCGCCTTGCGCAGCTTCCTCGGCATTCGCAGCGTCGGGTCGTCCGCGCCGATTGCCGACACCACGGTCTCCGGGTTTGCCACCGTACTGGTTTTCAAGGACGGCAAGTTTTGGAAACGCCTCGCCGACGCGCCGCTCCTCCCGAACCTCGGCCAGACGCCGATCGCCCTCGGCAACGCCAAGGCGGGCTACGCCCCGGCCACCGCGCAGGTCGAGTTCCTGTGGGGCCCGCGCGATGGGAAGGTGGGCTACCTGTTCCAGGCCCGCATCGGAGACGGCGGGCTGGTGCCAAAGTTCCACGAAATGCCCGAGCTCGCAGCCCTCAACACCCTGTACTCCGATGCCTATCGCGGGCCGAACCCGCCGCAATTTCACGGCATGTCCGTGATGGGAGCAGCCTATACTCTCAACAAACCGCCGCAGGGCGAGGACATCGAGGCCTGTATCAAGGCCGCCGACCTCGCGGTGGTCGTCCTGTTCAAGACCTTCGAGTCCCGGGACGACGCCGTCGCGTTTGGGAAAGCGTGGGAGCAGCAGTTCCCCAAATAAGCCGGGCCTGATCCCTGGCGCCCGAGCGAACCGCACCCGCGAAGCTCCCCAGCGGCCTCCACCTCGGCGCAGCAGCCTCGGCGCGGTTAACTCGACCTTGGCCCCTCGCACGCTGGAGATCGCCTCCGCGAGCTCCTCCTGCGCGGGCCGGGCGTCCGTTACGTATTCAGCCGCGAGGCCGTGTCGGTGGAGGCATCTCGCGGCATCTTCTCGCGCGGGCTGCGTTTCCTCCACGCGGACCCCGCCGTGCCGCCGTACGTCGTCTTTTGGACCCTCCAGCCCCGCGCGGTGAAAGCCTCGCTGGCCGCGCACGGCTACACGGTCGCCGACCCGGCCTGAGCCTCCCACGCCAGCGCAAATCCCCCGCCCCGCCGCCCGCCGGGGGAATCCCCTTTTCTCCCCCGGCGTCGCGTCTTTAGCATCCGGACATGCTCCCGAGCATGCAGGCCCTTGCTTCCCTCCTCCTCATCGCCCTCGCGTGGATGGACTCGCCGACAGGTCCCCCTGCCGTCGCCAAGGCTCCGACCGTCTTCACCACCTTCCCCCAGCTCCTCACAGCCACCGCGACGACGAGATACTACCGCGCCACGCCGGAGATCTGGGGCCACCTCACCGCAGATACGACCCGGCCCTCCTTTGCCGGAATGATCGCGCGATCGGAGGCCATCGAAGCTCCCACGCCGGACTCCGGCTACATCGAGGTCGTCACCATCTGGGACGCGGAGTTTTTTGTCCTCATCCATGGTGGGCAATCCACCGGCTCGGAACCGGAGACGACGGTTTATCGCGTCACCCCCTTCGGCATCGAACAGGTAAACGCTGGGGGAAAAATGAAGACGCTTCGTACCACCGAAACCGGCGTTTCCAAATGGAGCTACGAGTACAATGCCCAGGGTCGCATTCGTCGCCTCGCCTCATGGTTCCTACCGCTGGAGAGCGGCTCCATTCATCCCATCGGCGACCTGTTTCTCCCCGGTACAAAAGATCGGTACTTCACAGCTCCCGGCGATCCACCCACGCCCAAGCCTCCCCGCCTCATCAGCGAAACCCTCTACGACTACTGGCCCGACACCGGCAAGCTGCGCACCATCACATCCCACTCCCGCTGCGGAGGCCTCAAAACTTCTGTCCGCCACTTCGACGAAAACGGCAATGAGCTGAAAGAGCCGAAATAATCCCGCCCCCTGCCATGCATTTCCTGCTCCTGCCTTTTCTCGTTCTCCTCGCCTGGGTTCTCTCGCCGAAGCTCGGCGAACAGGTCGACCTCCGCTCCACTCTTCTCTCCACCTATCCGCAGCTTACCCATCCTGCCGCGCCGCCGAGGTGTTATCGTTATGACGGGCCGATCACGGAGAACTTCCGGTTGGATCGCACCCGGCCCGACTTTACCGCCATCCTGTCCCAGGCGGAGCCCATCGACCGCCCCGACGCCGCAGAGGGCTATGTTGAAATCGTCACCATCTCCGACCGGGAATACTTTATCCTCCAGCACCATCCCGCCACGCCTGCATTACCCGATCCCGGCATCACCGCCTACCGCGTGCTGTCCCGCCGGGTCGAGCAGGTTCAGACATTCGGAAAAAGCCAGCGTCTGACCTTCACCCAGATCGGAGCCTCGATGTGGTGTTACGACTATGACGAAAAGGGCAGCATACGCCGCGCCACCACATGGTGTACGATGTTCGACCGCAGGGCCGAGGGCCAGCAAACCGCCCGGGAGTTCGCCGCCAGTTATGCCGATCCTGTCGCCACCCGCTTGCTTCGGCGATCGTCGCTCCTCCCGGCCATATCCTGTGTCAACCCCATCGGCGAGGCTCTCTACGACTACTGGCCCGACACCGGCACACTCCGCACCATCACCCAAATATCCCACCACCCCAGCCTGCGAAGCATCACCCGCCACTTCGACGAAAGCGGCAATGAGGTGAAGCAACAGCCCTAGCCCGCCATGCCCCGCCACCTAGCCGCGCTCGCTCTGTTTTTCCTGCTCCTCCTCGCCAGCGCCCCGCTCCGCGCGGCTGATCCGCTGGAAAAGCAGGTGCCGCTGACTTACAGCGCCCGGACTTTCCGCGAGGCGGTCTCCGAGATTCAGGCCACCACCGGCTTCGCCGTGCAGTGCCCGCAGGATGTGGCCGACTTCATGGCGACGCTCACCTACTTCACCCGGATATCCTATCCCTACGGAGACGCCGCCTCCAGGACGCTGCCCGCCCGCGCCTTTCTCGATGTCATCTGCGGCGAGATGGCGATGGCGTGGACCTTTGACCCGGCGACGAAGACCGTCATGCTCGATCACCCGTGGCATAGCCGCGACCCGCGCTCCGCGCGCGAGCTGATCACCACCATCACAAGCACCAGCGTCCCTGACGATCCGCCCATCCAGGGCCTGCCGGACAATCTTCCCGAAATCCTCGCCCTCCTCGGCAAACCGGAGAATGTCGGCCTCGCGTGGAAACCCCTGCAAGCCGCCCTGGCGAATAGCCTGAGCCCCGACCGCACCGTCAGCCTGCTCCGCCGGGTGCTGGTCGGCCCCGTCATCGCCACCGACCTCCAGCCCTATACCTTCATCCTGATCAAGCTGCCCATCGAGAGATATCCCGGCCAGGGCTCCGCCACATGGTTCCTCCTGCGCGAGAATGGCACGCTCGCCTCGGCGGGAGCCATCAGTACCGGCTGGCGCTGCAAACTCGCCTCCGCAGTCATCGCCCCCAGCCCCATCTCCACGAAGAGCCCATCGGAGATCGAGATGGCCCTGAAATGGTCCTTCCAGACCCACCTCATCGCGCGTTTTCACATCGCCAGGGACGGCCTCCAGTTCCTCTCCCTCGTCGACGCCCACGGCGCGGCCTTCGATCCCAAAGACATCAGCCTCGGTGACTCCCTCCTGAAATAGCCACGCGCTGCCACAATCCTCCCGCCTGGTCCTCTCTCTCCGCTCGCGGAGGAAATGACTTTTCCACGCGGGCAACCGGTCGCCTGAAGCGGGTCGATTGACAACGGGCGGGGAGGTAATAGCTAATGCAGTCATGACGTTGCGCCGCGCTCTTTGGAATCTCGCCCTCGCGGCGGGGGCGTTCCTGCTGGGGTGGGTGCCGGCGACGCTGTCCATTCCCTCGGGCTCTCTCACGGATGTGATCTGGCCGTTTGCGGGGTTCGTGCTCGCGAGCGTGCTGCTGTGGGGGCCGCGCGCGATCCCTCCGCTGATGGCGGGCGAGTTCCTGGTGTCGCAGGCGGTGGGCACGCCGTGGTGGCAGTCGCTCTGGGTCGCGACGTGGGAGGTGGCGCTGTGGGGCGGGGCGAGCGCGTGGCTCATGCGGCGGATGGGCGGGTATCGCGCGGGGCTCGACAGCCTCGGCGCGGTGCTGGGGTTTTTCCTGCTCCCGGCGGGGCTCTGCATGTTTCTGCGGATCGCGCTGGGCACGTATTTCCGCGTGGCCTTTGGATGGACGACGTGGGAGAGCTTCGGCAGCGATCTGCTCTCGATCTGGCTGAGCGTGGCGGCGGGCATCCTGATCGTCGCGCCTGCGATGGTGGCAGGGGTGGAGCACCGGGGCGCGCTGCGCGGCCTGAGCGCGGCGCGCTGCGGCGAGGCTCTGCTGCTCTGGGCGGGGCTGCTCGCCACGGCCTACGTGCTGGTGCCTGCGGTGCGGGCGGGCACGTCGCTCTCGGTGCTGCCGTTCCTCGTGTTCCCCTTCTTCATCTGGGCGGCGCTGCGGTTTGGCATCTTCGGCGTCGGCATGAGTTCGCTGGTCTTTGGGGTGGCGAGCTTTGAGCGGTTTTTCTTCTCGGGTTCCTTCCCGGAGGCCCCGGTACTGCGGGAGGCGATGCTGTATTACCAGACGCTGCTCATCGTGGCGTCGGCAACGGGCCTGCTGGTGGCGGGTGCTCTGGCAGACCGGCGGCGGGCGGTCGAGGGGCTGGAGGAAACGGTCGCCGAGCGCACCGCCGAGCTGCGCACCGCGAATGACGGCAAGGACCGCCTCCTTTCCATCATCGGGCACGACCTGCGCGCGCCGCTCTACGGTCTCGTGCGGCTCTCGGAGTATCTCATGGAATCCGCCGCCCGCATCACGCCCGACCGGCTGGCCGGGTACGCGGGCGAGATGCACCAGTCGGCCAAGGGCCAGCTCGAGACGCTGGAGAATCTCCTGAGCTGGGCGCGCCTGCGCACGGGCCAGGTGGCGTACCGGCCGGAAACCCTGCCCGCCGAGGCCCTGCTCGGCCCGGTGGTGAATCTCTTCCGCCTCCGCGCCCACCTGCGCGGCATCACCCTCGACCTCGTCCTCCCGGAGGAAGCCGCCGCCGTCTCCGCCGATCCCGAGATGACCCGCACCATCGTGCGCAATCTCCTCTCCAACGCCCTCCCGGCCTGCCCGGCAGATGGGCGCGTGACAGTCGAGGCGCGGGCCGACGGGACGGACCTCGCCGTCTCGGTGAGCAACGACGGGACCGCGCTGACGGAGGAGGAGATACGCCATCATTTCCACGGCGAGGCCGATTCCCCGCGCGGCCTGGGGCTCGTGCTGGTGCGGGAGTTTTGCGCCGTGCAGGGCGCGCGGCTGCGGGTGGAGAGCGGGCCGGGGCGCGGCACGCGCGTCACCTTCCGCCTGCCGCTGGTTCAGTGAGGGTTCACGCCCAGGGTCTGGGCATAGCGAAGGAGACCGGCGAGGTTTTTCACCCCGAGCTTTTGCATGATCGCGGCGCGATGCCCCTCGACCGTGCGCACGCTGAGCCCGAGCCGCTCCGCGATCTCGCGGTTGCGCAGCCCGGCCGCGATGAGGGAGAGTATCTCCTGCTCCCGGCTGCTGAGCACCTTGTCAAAAGAATGCGGGTCGCCCTGCTGCCGCCGCCGGGTCTCGGCCACGATGCGGGTGTGAAACGTCCCGCCCGCCGCGAGCGCCTCCAGCGCCTGGCGCAGCGTGTCGAGCGGCTGGTCTTTTTCCACATACCCGGCCACGCCGAGGTCCCGCAGCCGCGTGAGAGTAAGCGCGTCGGTGTACGAGGTGACGGCGAGCACGCGCGCGGCGGGCAGTTCGTCCCGCAGCCGCCCGCAGAGCGCGAGGCCGTCGGGTTCGGGAATGTTCAGGTCGAGAATGACGAGGTCTGGCCGCGTGCGCAGGCACAGCTCCCAGCCGTCGCTTCCATTGGCAGCCTCGCCCACCACGATGAAGCGCGGGTCCGCGCGCACCACCTCGACCGTGAGCTGGCGAAAGAGCGCCTGGTCCTCGATGACGACGAGGCGCAGCGGAGCAGCCGGGCGGGTGGATGAGTCGTCCCTCATGGACGGTCAGGATGGCGTGTGCCAGCGACCCGTCGCACGTCCGAATTCCACGTAGTTCTACCTGAAAACGCCATTCGACGCCGGGTGGCGGAGCGGGGAAAACGCACCCATGAAAACGTGGCGGCGCGGTGTTTTTCAGGTCCTCGCATATTCGGCATTATGCTCCTCTCTCCTTCGCGGGGAAACGCTTTATTGGACAGGCCCCTCCATGACATGGGGCACGGGGACGGCGGCCTGGACGGATAGTATCGGCGGCATCGGCCCGGCGCAGGCGTGGCACGACGGCGCGAGCGCGTACTTCACCGCCACTTCCGTCACCCCTCCGTACCCCGCCACGCTGATCCTGTCGGGGACTGTCTCGGTGAATGACATCACCACGAACGGCTCGGACTACTTTGTCCTCTATCCCTCGGGCGGCTCAACGCTGGCGACCGCGGATGCCACCATGACGATGCAGATCAACGACACGAGCCTCTTCCTGCTCAATGCCCCCGTCACCGGCTCCGGCGGCCTCACGAAGTCCGGCACCGGGTCCCTGTATCTCTACGGCGGGGCCTCCTACACGGGCGACACCCTCGTGCAGCAGGGCACCCTTTCCACCAACGGGGCGGCGCACACGGGCGGGGGAAATTTCACCATCGACGCCATCGCGGGAGCCACCGCGACCGCCTCGCTTGCCGCCTCCTCCACCAATGCCGATGTCACCATCGGCGCGACCGCCGCCGGCCTGAGCAACTCCGCCTATCTCACCGGCACCACCACACAGTGGACCGTGCAGGACACCCTCACCGTCGGCGCGGCGGGAACCGGCAGGCTCTCGGTGCAGAATGGCGCTACGCTGAACACCGGCACCACCGTCATCGGCGACAGCGCCGGGTCCAGCGGCCAGATCTCGCTGGCCAGCTCCGCGCCCGGCTACCACACCTCCTGGATCAACCACGGCGACCTCATCGTGGGCCGCGACGGCACGGGCGCCCTCGTCCTCTCCGCAGGCGCCATGGCCGAGGTGGGGGCGGGAGGCAGTGCATACATCGGCTACGGCGCGGGCCCGGCCTCCTCGATCGTCCAGGTCATCGGCGCGGGGGCGCAATGGATCACCGGCGACCAGCTCGTGGTCGGCAAGGCCGGAAACGGAACCCTCTCGCTCTACCAGGGCGCGCTCGTGCAGAGCCAGGAAGCCACGATCGGCGCGGAGGCAGGGTCCCGAGGTTCCGTGCTATTGACCGATCCCGGCAGCCGCTGGGAGGTCGCGGGCCAGCTCGTGGTGGGCGGCCTGGGCGACGGGCTACTCCAGGCTTCCTCCGGCGGCGCGGTGACGAGCGGCTCGGCGGTCGTCGGGGCCGGGGCGGGGGCAAATGCCAGCGTCGTCCTGAATGGCGGCAGTTGGGAAAATACCGGGTCGCTCGTGGTCGGCGAGAGCGCAACGAGCGCCTTCGTCACCGTGTGGGATGGCAGTTCGCTCACCTCCGGCAGTTATCTCCTCGGCCGGAATGCTGGCTCCCACGGCAGCACCTGGGTGCTCGGCGGCTCGCTGGAGACGACGACAAGCCTGACCATCGGGGACGCGGGGGAGGCGTATTTTCAGGCCACGGCTGGCAGCACGATCACCACCGGAGGCGATGCCATCCTCGCGGCGCAGGCCACCGGCACCGCCACGGCCAGCCTCGCCGACTCCGGCACGCGGTGGACCACCTACGGCAGCCTCGTCGTCGGCCAGAGCGGCCTGGCCGGTCTCACCGTCGCCAGCGGAGCAGCCCTCCAGGCTGGCGTGATCATCCTCGGCAGCGAAACGGGGTCCCAAGGCACGCTCACCATCTCCGACTCCGGGACGCAGGTGACCACGGGGGCCATGTTCATCGGCCTCAACGGCACGTCGCGCGTCGTCGTGCGCGAGGGCGGCGAGTTGAATGTCACCAATCCGCTCCTGGGCATCCAGGTAGGCTCAGGCAGCGAGCTCAACATCGGCGACAACAGCACGGCAGGCACGTTGAATGCCCCCGTGGTCAACCTCGCCTCCGGAGCCACGCTGCTCTTTCAGCACACCTCGGCGGACTACATCTTTAACACGCGCCTCTCCGGCACCGGCGTCGTCTCGCAGAGCGGCACGGGTTCCACCACGATCATCAGCTCCAGCCTCGGGCTCTTCTCCGGCACTGTCCTGGTCCAGAGCGGCACGCTCCGCACCACCGCCGCATACGCCCTCGGCGCGGGCAGCGTCACCCTCTCCGGCGGCACGTTCGCCCCCTCCGGCACGCTCAACATCCAGTCGCTCGCCTGGAATGACGGCAGCATCGCCCTCGCCGCCGGGGCGGATTTCCTCAACATCGCCAGCTCGCTCACGATCGGCGCGGATGGCGGCGTCTTCACGCTCTCCGGCCTCGCGGCCAATGTCACCTACGACCTCCTGAGCGCGCCCGATCTCGACGCCTCCATGCTCGGGCTCTTTTCCCTCGCGGGCGGCGCGGCGGGGCTCGACGCGGTCTTCTCCCTCGACGGCACGACCCTCCGGCTCACCCTCGCCGGAACCTCGTCCGGCCCCGTCCTGCAAAACAATGGCGGCCCCTTCACCCCGACGAACGCCGACTTCCTCGTCAGCGGATCAGTCCAGACAGCGACAACAGCCGACAGCAACACGGTCAACTCGCTCACCTTTACCCCCGGGTCGCAGCTCACCGTGCACAACACGCTCGGCGTCACCAGCGGGAACCTCACCGTCACGGGAGGCGAGGCCGCGCTCGCGGGCGATCTTGTTGCCGTACCCGGCGGCTTGACGAAACTCGGCCCCGGCCAGCTCAACCTCCTCGCCACCCTCCTCTCCGGCGGCCCCGCCTCCATCGCGCAGGGCATCCTTTCCGTCAACGGCCTCCTCGCCGCACCCTCTGTCGCCGTGCAGCCCGGCGCCTGGCTCAAGGGCATCGGCGTCATCCTCGGCAATGTCTTCAACAATGGCGGCGTCGCGCCCGGCAACTCCCCCGGCACGCTCACCATCACGGGCGATTACACCCAGGCCCCCGGCGGCACGCTCCAGATCGAAATCGCCAGCCCCACCGTGTATGACCGGCTCCTCGTCGGCGGCCAGGCCGCGCTCGCGGGCACGCTCGACGTCCAGGCCTTCGGCGGCTTCAGCGGGCTCCAGTACGGCCAGCAGTACGCTTTTCTCCAGGCGGGCGGCATCAGCGGCGCGTTTGACACCATCCTCATGCCCGACCCGGCGCTCTATCGCGGGCGCTTCCTCACCGAGGGCGGCACCGGCATCCTCCTCGTCGCCCCGGCCAGCTACACGCTTGTCGCGGAGACGCCAAACCAGCGCAATATCGCCCGCGCCCTCGATGCCTTCATCGGTGCGGCGGGCGACCGCGACGCCGTCAGCACCGCACTCGATCTCCAGAGTGCCAGTCAATACCCCGCCGCCTTCGACGCCATCTCGCCCGCGTATTACCAGACCCTCACCGCCGCCACCATCGAGCAGGCTGTCGCGCAGAGCCAGATCATCGCGCAGCGCCTCGGGGCCGTGCGCCTCGGCGCGCGGGGCTTTCAGGCCATGGGCCTGGAGGCTCCGCTGAAGAACGACCGCAATGGCAAAAACGTCCTCGACGCCCGCGATGGCAAGGATCTCCTCGCCCCCGCTCCCGGCAACCGCTGGGGCGTCTGGGCGCTCGGCAACGGCATCTTTTCCAAGGTCGCCACCGTCAACGACCTCCCCGGCTACCGCTTCCAGAATGGCGGCTTCTTCACCGGGGCCGATTACGCGTGGAGCGAGAATCTCACCACCGGCCTCTTCGGCGGCTACCAGGGCTCCTATGCGAAGTATGCCAACGGCAGCATGTCCTCGGCCAACTCCGCCCTCTTCGGCGGGTACGCCTCCTTCCAGAGCGGCGGATTCTACAGCGACGCCATCGTCAGCGGCGGGTACACCGGCTACGTCGCCAAGCGCTCCATCCAGTTCAGCACCATCGACCGCACCGCCCGCGCCACCCCCGACGGCGGCCAGCTTTCCGCCTATCTCGATCTCGGCCACGACTGGCGCGCGGGCGGCTTCACCTTTGGCCCCCTCGTCAGCGCGCAATACACCTACTCCGGCATCGCGCCCTTCACCGAGACCGGCGCGGACAGCCTCGACCTCCGGGTCGGCCAGCAGAACGCCAGCAGCCTCCGCACCAACCTCGGCGGCCGTATTGCCTACACCTGGAATGTCGCGTCCGGCATCGCCCTCATCCCCGAGGTGCGCATGTTCTGGCAGCACGAGTACCTGCAAAACTCCACCACCATCGGCGCGAGCCTCGACGGCGGGGCCGGGCCGTCCTTTGACTACTCCACCACCGTCCCCGCCCGCGACAGCGTCTTTGCCGGAGCCGGACTCAGCGCCGCCTTTGGCCGCGACCTCGGCGCCTTCGTCTATTACAACGCCGACTTCGGCCGCCAGGACTACCTCAGCCACATGATCAGCGCCGGCCTGAATTGGAAATTCTAGAGCGTTCTCAGAATAGGCGCAGCCGATCTCGATCGGCGGCGCGAGCCGTCAGGCCGTGTCGCCGCCCCTGGCGAGGACATCAATCCCAAGGACATCGTCTTCGGCGACTCCCTCCTCCCTGAATGACCGGAAGCTGCCACGGAATCCCTGGCTGCAGGGGCCCTCGGCCATCTTGTTTTCGCCGATAGCCGGGTTCGCTCGGTCAATATTCATTTTCGCGGGGGGCGGGCGATCCGCTCCGCACGTCGTCTTCCCCAGGTCGTTCTTCCGAGGAAACCAAGCCCCTCGCCCATAACCTGCCAGACGAGGCCAGCACGATCACCAGCGCAGGCGCCAGGATATACCAGAATCGCTTGAACCACCCAAAAAGACCGAAAACGAAAAGCTTAACAAACGCCCAACCCACCGCCAACCAGCCCCCCTCGCCTGTCCCCTCCAGTGCCGAGGGGGTAAAAAATAGCGCAAAGAGCACCGCGAAAAGCAGGGTGAGCAGGATCGCGAGCCAGCTCAGGATCACCGCGAGGCGAAGGATCCAGCGCCTCCGGCCAGACGATCTCTCCCGACCTTCGCCATCCTCCGGCGCATCGGGTTTGTCAGCATTCATGCCCGCCCTCCGCCAACGTTCCCGCCATTGCCCTTTGCCGCAACACGATGAGGCCCCTGACCAGGAACAGGAAAAACATCGTGCCGGAGAGAACCATGGCGTGGAAAACCGTCGCCAGTTGGAGCTCGACGAGCCTCTCCGGTTCCACCAGGCCCGTGTACCCGGCCCGGCCCATCGTATCGTAAAACCAGGAACGCCATCCGAAGGCGACGACGAGGGGCGTCGCCGCGATGAGCAGCAGCGCGAGATTCACCTGCCATGCCCAGGCGCTCCGGCGTGCCAGCCACCACACGGCCAGAAATACCACCAGGCTCAGCGCCATCTGCCAGAGCGCGGGAGGAAAGAACGGGGAAAACATGGTTACTCGGGGGCGCGCAGGCTGCGTGGTTTTTACTCCGTCTTCAGGTACCCGATGATGACGGTGCTCTCCGGGTTGAGCCGGATTACCTCCTGCGGGTCATCGGCGCCAGTCAATCCGCCGCGCCCGCCGAACATCGCCTTGAAAATCGGCGACCGGCCCGGCACCGCGAGCTTGCCGGAAAACGCCCCCATTCCCTGCGCACCGTGCATCGGTATCTCCTCCTCCGTCGAGGTAAAGGGAGCCACCATGCGCATGCCATGCCACGTCATGACGACCGTTCCATCGACCTTGCCGCCCTCCGCAGGGCGGAAATAAATCGCGGCCTGCACCGAGGCAGAAGGGAGGTCCTTTTCCTGGCCCAACTTACCGAGGATGATCGTGCGCTTCAGCTCACCTTTCACATACACCTCCATCTCGATCTCCACGCTCCGCACCGGCGTGGCATTCTCGATATCCAGGTAAATGGGCACGACCTTCAGCGGGATCGCGAGGCTGTCCCATGCCGCCCCCTTGACCTGAATCTCCTCCCTGGCGAGAAGAGTCAGCGGGGCAAGCAAACTAAGCAAAGCGAGAAGGGCTTTCATAAAAGGGATGATGCAAAGCCTACACCCCTCGCCGCAGGGCCTGTCAAGAGAGCCATTTCGCTAAGGGCCACGGCCTCTTCCCCGCAGGCTTAGGATAAACTCTGCGTCATGCCGCAGCCCGGATTCCCCGCCAGCCTACTCCGTCGCCGCCGGGCGGAATTTCTCCGCCACCGGGTCGGTGCCGCCGCGCGGGCCGTCGACGGCGTGATAGGTCGACGTGGCTGCGTCCCAGGCGCTTTTCTTCGGGTACGGGTAGACGGGCATTTCCCACTCCTTCTTGCCGTCCACGGTGCGGGAGCCGATGAGTTCGCCGGGGGCGACGCCCTTCTCGCGCCACGCGAGTACGGCGGCGAGCATGTCGGGAGGCTTGTTCATGCCGGGGCCGCCGCCATGGGCCATGCCGGGAATCAGGTAAAACCTTAGAAACTCCTGCGCCTTTTCCAGACTGCCCTCGCGAGCCGCCACGCGCTCGTAGTAGTCGATCGACGCCCAGCAGGGCACGGTGGAATCGACGGAGCCCGCCATCATGATCATCTTGCCCCCGCGCTTCGCAAAGGCCCCGAGGCCGTCATTCTCCGCGTTCAGCCACGGGCCGAGCGCGGCGGAGTATGTATCGATGTCCGCGCCGAAGTTAATGTCGGCCAGCTTCTTTTCCGGCCCGAAGACCCACTTGAACAAATACAGGTGGCCGTGCGACGACTCCAGCGAGCTCCCCGGCGGCACCCCGCCAAAGATCCGCGCGCCCGTGCCCTCCTGCACCGGCCCGTCAAAGAGCTTCCTCAGCGCCTCGGCGTGTGCGGGGGTGAGCGTCGCGTCCTTCTTCAGCGCCAGCGCGATGACCGCCTCCTTGTCCTTCGCATCCCAGCGCGGATCGGAGACAAACTTCCCCGCCGCCACCGGCACCTCGCGCGCGGCCAGGTATTCATTCGCCGCCGCGATCACCGCCGCCTCCTGCTCCTTGGTAAAGGGACACTTGGCAAAAATCTGGTCGTTCCACAGGAAATACGCGTGCAGCGGCGCGCGGCAGTGCGCGGGGATATTGGCCACGATGCCGTCGTAATCCTCCGGGTACCGCTGCGCCTCCTGCATCGCCTGCTGGCCGCCGGTCGAGCCGCCATTGAAGTACGAATACTCCGGCCCGCGCCCGTAATACGCCTGTACGGCGGCCTTTCCCGCCACGGTCATGAGATGCGTCGCGCGATAGCCAAAGTCGCGCCACACCTCGCGATTGCCCACGCCCGAGTCGGAGTTGGGCGCGGTGCCCATGTCGGTCGTCGCGGCGACGTAGCCCAGCTTCGTCGGCCACGCGAGAGACTGGGGGTTGATGTGCCCGGCCGCTCCGCCATTGCCGAGGCCGAGGAACCGGCCATTCCATTTCGGCTCATCGGGCAGCCAGATTTCCACGAGGATGTGCGAACCCTTCGCCGGGCGCAGCTCCACCTTCATCACCGTGCGCGGCGGCAGGTTGGTAATGGGCGGCTTGTCGGGAATCTCCAGCGTCGGGGAATCCGTGTGCTCGACCGAGGTCACCACGCCGTCCGGGATCTTCAGCCCGCGCAACCGCGCCAGCCGTTCCTCCAATCCGCCGCCCGCCGCGGTCTCCTGCGCCCTGGCCATATCAGCCGTCACCATGCCCGCCAGGCAGGCCAATGCAATTATCTTCAACATATCGGGGAAATACGAAGCCCGCATTCCTATCACCCCGGCCCGCACAGGCCAATCTTTCCGTGTTCAAACAGGTGAAACCAACAGCAGGACCACCCCGCCGCGACCGCTCCCCGCCCCCTCCGCCGACGCTCAGTTTCCACCCGTGAAAAAGCACGCCCGCAGCGCCCCGGCCAGCGCCGCCGCGATGCGATCCTGCGCTGCCGCCCCGGGATGCACCCCGTCGGCCAGCAGGTCGGCCCGCGACGCGACGCAATGCGACAAATCCACCACCTCGACCGCCCCGGCGCTCGGACCCTCGCGACGCAGCAGCGCATTATAGGCCCGGATTCGCTCGCCGATGTCGGGCGGGATCACGATGCCCCACGGCTTCGGCCCCGGCTCGATCGGCAGCAGCGTCCCCACGATCACCGGCACGGGATGGATCGCGCGCAACAGCGCCGCCATTTCCGCCCACACCGCCGTCGGGTCATCGAGGTACATGTTATTCGTTCCGGCCACGATCAGAACGACATCGGGCCGATATTGCGCCAGCGTCTCGCCGATGGACCGCGCGGTCGAGCCGCACTTGGTGAACCCACCCCGCAGCTCCTCCAGCCGGAAGCCCGGATGCCCCTCGTGCCACGGCTGCGCCAGCCCGTCGGAATTTTCCGCACGGGAACCCACGAACTCAACCGCCGGGAACCCGCCCTCGCGCAACAGCCTTTCCAGCATTCCGCGATACCCACCCGGATGATCCGGCGACCCCTGCGTGATCGAGTCCCCCAGCGGCAGCAGCCTCAGTGGCCGTCCGGATTGGTCAATACTCTCCGCAATTCCCGCGATGACACCGCCGCCGCGCACGGCGCTCAGGCGGCCGAGATGCAAAAGTCCACCAGGTCGTCGATCGCCGCCTGGGCGAGACACACGCGGGTGTCGGCTCCGCCGTAGTAGATATTCAGCGTGCCATCGGGCATCGGCACCGCGCCGTTGGTAAAGACCACGTTGGGCACCTGCCCCATGCACTCATAGGGCGTCTCGGCCTGGAGGATGAACTGGCGCGGGGCCGCGATGACATGGCTCGGGTCGCGCAGGTCGAGCATCGCCACGCCGAGGTAGTAGTTTTCCGTCGCGCAGTTCTTTGCCGTCGCATGGTACACGCACAGCCAGCCGCGATCGGTCTTGATCGGCACGGCCCCCGCCCCCGTCTTGCACCGGCTCCACGGCGTGGCGGGCAGCACGACCGGGCGGCTCTGCCCCCAGTGCAGGAGGTCCGGCGAGTAGCTGATCCAGATGCGCCCGCTGCCATCGACATCCTGCGGCCGCTCCAGCCGCGCGTACCGGCCGCCGATCTTCTCGGGGAAGAGCGCCGCGTTGCGGTTCGACGGCACCGACAGCTCGCCCACCGGCTCAAATTTCCGGAAATCCGCCGTGCGCGCGATCCCGATGCAGCTCCCCAGCCCGCCCAGCCAGCTCGCGTGCGTGACGTAATACTGCCCCTCCAGCCGCGTGATGCGCATGTCAAAGCGGTTGTCCATCCAGCGGTCCTCCGTATCGCGCAGGGGATAGTCAATAGGCTCCGGCGAGATGTCAAAGTTCACCCCGTCGCGGCTGCGGGCCACGTAAAAGAGATTGTCCCGCGCCATGTCCTCCACGCGCAGCAGGAGCAGCACCCCGTCCTCGTACCACGTCGCCCCGCAGTTGAAGACCGACGAGCACGGCACCGGCATGTCGGCGGGCGCGATGATCGGGTTTTGCGGATGCCGCGCGAGCACGGCGTGGCGGGATGAGGGACGGGATGGAGTGAGTGTATTCATAAAATCAAAAGACGCGCAGCGTGCCGCCCGCGCTCCAGCGCGCGTCGAGCTGGATGCTGATGGCCAGCCCCTCGGGGTAGGCCAGGCGGCGCTGGATCACCTCGGGCAGCAGCGAGCCGACCATGTCCATCGGCATGTTCACACCGGTCAGCGACACGCCGCTATCCGTCTGCCCGTACTCCTCGACGCCGTACGAGATCACGCTGATGTCGCGCGGAATGCGAAAGCCCGACTCCTCCAGCTGCCGGATCACCTCGCGCGCCACGGCATTGCTCACGCACACGATCGCGCTCGGCATCGGGCGGGCTTCAAACAGGATGCGGCACCCGTGTTTCACCACATCGGCCAGCGAGGCCGAGCGCCAGTCGCGCTCGACCAGCGCCACCGGCCAGGGCGTGAGCCCGGCATTTTGCCGAGCAAGGTACAGCCACGAGGCAAACCGCGTCCCATGCCCCGTGTGCGAAAGCCCATCCGCCGCGTCCTCCTCGTCAAATTCCTCGTCCGGGATGAGGAAGGGCGCATGGCGGTCCAGCGTACCGAGCCAGCCGATATGCTGGTGCCCGGCCTCGCGCAGCTGCTGCACGACGAGCGCCGCCGCCCGGGCTTCATTGAAGTAGACGGAATCCACGTCGTGCTGAAAATCATGCCCGATCGTGTAGGCCACCGGCACATGCTGGCGCAGCGCCTCCACCCAGCGCGTCGGAAAGGGCTCGCTCAACGCCACTCCGTGAAACCGCTCCGCCTCCAGCAGCCCGAGCATCTCCTCCAGGCTGGGAAACGACCGGCTCACCACCTGGCCGTCCATCTTTTCCAGCGCCCGCTCCAGCCCCATCACCATATCGTTGCGGTACGGGATGGACTCGCCGCGATCCAGCGCGCCCAGCGTCGGGCAGAGCAGCCGCAGGCGATTCTCCGATCCCGTGGAAGACCGCACAAACGGCGCAAACAGCCGCTCGCGCGAGGAGAAGTACCCGATCTCCTCCGCCTTGCTCCGCACCAGCCGCCGCGTCTCCTCGCTGATGCGCCCGATCCCGCGCAGCGATTTCGATACGGTCATCGTCGTGACCCCGAGTTCATCGGCGATCGCCTGGAGCGTCGGGCGTTTCGCGGGTGCGGTGTTTTTCTGGCGTGCCATGGTGTGTGTGATGATTACGGGTTATTATAAATCACACGGACCCTGATAAAGTCTAGAGCTGACTCAGCGAGATATCGTCGAAATCAAACGCGCGGGCCGTGCCGCCGTTGCCGATGATGATGGTGTTGAGCTGGGTGAATTTCCCGAGACTGCCGATGACGCCCGCCCGGTGCTGGTCGACCAGCGCCGTGCCCGAGTCCGCCTCGCGGATCGTGACCGTGGCCTCGTCCGACGCGGTGATGGCGATGACCACCTCGTACCACGTCTCGCGCTTCCAGCCCGAGTCGGGCAGCGTTTCCCACGCGGCCTTGCCCCAGCTTTCGCCGCCGGTCGAGACCTGGATGCTGTTGTCGGAAAATCCGTCATGCGTGCCGCCGTTGAACCGCACCGAGACACCATGCACCCCGTCGCTCTGGCCGAGCAGCACCTGGGTGAGCGTGTAGCCGTCGTTGTCGGCCATCACGCGCAGCTTCAGCCGCAGCTCGCCGCCTCCGCCGCTGGTCAGCGATATTGCCTTGTCCTCCGGGATGAGGAGGCGGAACTGCTCGTTGCCCGTCACCCGCGCGCCCAGCCCGGCGAAGCCCGCCGAGACGGTCGCCTGCGCCGAGCCCGCGCCATTGTGTACGGACCACCCGGCGCTGTCCTTGAGCAGAGCGCCCTCCTGCGCCTGGGTGAAGCCCTCTTCAAAAACCGGCGTCGCGGCTGGCAGGGCGGCCATCGAGAGAGAGACGGCCCCGATAAAAAGCATGTGGGATTTTTTCATTAGACGGCAGCGCGCGTGCGGCGGCGGAGGAGGGTGATGAGGAGTACCGGGATGAGCAGCGCCCAGGTCGCTGGCTCGGGCACCGTGGCCGTGACGTCGTCAAAGGCTATCGACCGCGCCGTGCCCTTGTTGCCGACCAGCACGGTGTTGAGTGTGTTGAACGTGCCGGAGTTGCCAAACCCGGTGATCGCGGCATCCGACAGCAGCGCGATTCCCGTGTTCAGGTTCGTGATCGTCACGAGCCCCGTCACGGCCGGGCCGTAGCCCGAGTTTGTCAGCGCGATATTGGAAAAGGTGATCTCGTACCACGCATCGGAGGCCCACTTCGCCGCCGAGTAGTTGGTGTAGATCACGCTGCCCCAGCCGGTGCCGCCCGAGGAGATCTTGATCGAGTTGTCGGCGTCGCCATTGGCCGTGCCGCCGTCAAAGACCACAGCCAGCCCGTTGACGCCGTCGTTCTTGCCCAGCAGCACCTGCGCCTGCTGGTAGTTGTTGTTGCTCGTGAGCTGCATCTTGATGCTGTAGCCGCTCGTGAGCGAGGTCGGCGTCATCACGTAATTCGCCGGGATCGCGTATTTGTACTGCGACTGCGTGGTGATCGTCGCGCCCGATCCGCCCTGGTAGCCGGCGGTGGAGGTCACCGTGGCCGTGTCCGTGGCGCCCGATTGCAGCGACCAGCTCGGCACGGAGCTGAGCAGCGTGCCGCTGGTCACTCCGGAGAAGTCCTCCAGCGTGACGACGGCGGCCTGGGTTGAGGTGAGAGCAGCGAGGGCGAGGAGACTCGCCACGACGGTGGAGGGTAATGACGTTTTCATGGTTGGGATGGTTTTGGTGATTCGAGGACCCACTGGGGAAACACAGATGGCCGCTTGGCCTCGCCGATGCCGGGCGACAGCCCGACCCAGCACTTTCTCTCGCGGCCGTCGTTGTCGTTGGCGATGACATTGAGGCGCAGCACCTGGCCTGCCGCGAGACGCTCCACGCCCAGCGCCGCAGCGGGGAAGAAGACCTCGTAAATCGTCTCGCCCTTCTCGCGCCGCACCGCCGCCGCGATGTCCGGGCGCGCCGCCTGGCCGGGCACGTTTTCCCGCACCTCCGCGCCCTTGGGCGTAGGGAATACACCGTACTCGCGCCCGCTGGCGTCGTAGCCCGAGTCGGCGCGGTTGCCGGTATCAAAACCGATCTGGAGCGAATCGTGCCGCCAGTATTGCGGCTCGCCCTCGGGGCTGTCGGTGGCGACATCATCCCGCACGCGCACGGCGAGGTACACGCCCTCGGGCGTCCATCCCGTCCACACGCGCATGGAGAGATCCTGCGCCCCCTTCCAGTCCACGCCCGGGTCGGCGGGCAGCACCGCATCGCGCGTGTCGCGCACCTCCGCCGCCAGCCCCGCCGTCTCGCGGAGCCTGCCGTCGATCTTCACCCCCGCCACCGCGCGCATGGGCAGGAGGGTGCAGGCAAAGGGCAGCGTGCGCCGCTTGCCGGAGCTTTCCTCCAGCACGACGAGCGGCAGTTCGGCCCGGCCCCGTAGCGGCTCCGCCAGCCGCACCTCCAGGGTGGAGGCTCCCGGCGGGATGGCCTGCGAGCGGCCCGCCTGCGGTTGATCCGCCGGGAAGAGCTTGGCCCGGATCGCCCGCGCCGTGTTGTTCGTCACGTCGACGCGGATGAGATCGGCCCCCGCGAGGTACGGCTGGCCAAAGAGCACCGCCTCGCGGGCCTCGGCGGGAGCGGCCTTCAGCGCGGCCTCCAGGCGGTCCGCCTCTGCTGTATTGACTCTCGCAAAGAGCGGCAGCGCCGTCACCCGCCAGTCGCCCGTCATGGTGCGCCCGAGCGCGTTGCAAAGCTCCATCCCCGGGAAGGCCGCGCCATCGAGGGCCACCTTCAGCTCGCCGCCCACCGTCTGCGGTTCGCGCAGCCAGGTGACAAAGACCGTCTGGCCCGCCGCCGCATCCTCAAACCGCAGCGCCCGCGCCGACCCCGTCAGCGGGATGTCGCGCACCAGCCGCACATTTTGCAAATACCGCGCGCAGGTCGCATACGCCGCCGCCCCCGGCGTGGGATAGGAGTCCGGCGGCGCGCCGAAGATCATCGCGTAGGTGAACCCCTTCTCGTACCCGGGGAAGAACGTCGAGAACCAGAAGAGCTTCTCCACCTCCGGCACCGTGCGCACCAGCGAGATCGCCTGCGCGATGTAGGCCGCCAGCAGCTGCGCCGGGGCCGAGTCCAGCGCCTCGTCCTTGTGCAGCGCCCAGCCAAACTCCGTCGCCCACACGCGCGGCGCCAGCCCGTGCGACCGCATCAGCTCGACCATCGAGCGAAACCGCCCCACTGTGTCGATGGCATCGGGCGACTCCGCCCGCGCATCCGCCCCGAGGTAACGCGACGCCGTGTACGGATGCCCCGCCATGATGTCGAGGCTCCGCGGCCGCAGGTCCAGCACATCGCGGGAAAACCGCAGCCCGGGGAAATCCACCCCGCTCACATCCAGCCCCAGCACCGGCACGCCCGGGGCCAGTTCGCGGATGCGATCCGCCGCCGCCTGCAGGAGCCGGGCATACACCTCGGCCGGAGCCATGCTCCCCTGCGCCCCGCGCCGCACCTCCAGGTCCGGCTCGTTGATGATCTCAAACCCCGCCACCCGGTCGCGATACCGCACCGCCAGGTCGTCGATGAATTTCAGGTACTTCGCAAAGTACGGCTCCTCCAGCAGTTGCTCGGGGGATTTCCACTCCGCCCACTTCGGCGGAAACTCCGGGCGCACCACCAGCACGGTCGCGATCCCGTGCTGCGCCATGTCGGCCACGCGCGCATCGAGCTTTTCCCACGAGTACGTCCCCTCCGCCGGGGACAGCCACTCCCACACCGCCTGCGACCGCTCGCACCGTATCCCCAGGCGCTGCGCCGCCGCCGCGTCCCGGATGAACATCGACCCAAAGAAACTCCCCGGCGACGGGCCGCCCGCATCCGCCAGCGGCATCACCACCGCCAGCGCCGTCTCGCGCGCCGCCACCTGCTTTTCCCCCGCGTACACCCGCACCTTCAGCACGTAATACCCGCAGCGCTCCGTGGAGAGAGGCAATACCACCGACGCCGACGGCCCGGAGAAATCCAGCGTCCGGCTCTCCGTCACCGTCTCCCCTCCAAACTCCTCCACCGCCACCTGCAACTCCGCCTGCTTCGTCCCGGCATCGCCCGGCGTGACGGTAAGCTCATAGCTCACGCCCTCCCCCTGGTACGCGATGCCCGACGGCACGCCGGGCCGCACCGCCACGCTCCACTCCGCCCCGCAGGCATCCTGCGCGGCCAGCCACGGCAGCAGCACCGCCGCCGCCAGGGAAAGAGGCAATACACTCTTCATCGTCCGATATAGGCCGGGCTGTTCAGCACCGACTGCGTCCAGCGTTTCTCCCCGTAGGCAGCCTGCTCGATATGGCCGTCGGCCATCAGCACGTTCGCCCGGTTGTTATGCCGCGCCGCGTAGCGCGCATCCCCCGCCGCCTCGGCCGTGGGATTATCCAGGCTGTAGATTGCCAGTTTGTCCGCATCCATCACGAGCGGCCAGTCCGACGGCTTGAGGATCTTCATCGGCAGCCGCGCCTCATCCTGCGAGCGATGCGACGACGGCGTCCAGATGATCGGGTCGTACATCCCGAAGCCCACCACCGTCGGCGGCGTCGTCAGGTAGGTCGTCGCCTTCTTCGGATTCGACGGGCAGGCCAGCACCTTCGCCGACCCGAGGTAATTCGCCCCCTGCCCTCCCGGCGTCAGCCCCAGCAGCTGGTGAAACCAGTAATACCCCGACGCCGTGTCGTACACCTTGGGCAGCGAGTTGTTGTTATCCGCCTGGTACAGCGCCAGCGCCGCCCCGATCTGCCGCAGGTTTCCCTGGCACTGCGCCGCGCGCGCCTTTTGCAGCACCGACTGCGCCGACGGCACGATCAGCGCCATCACGATCGACACCAGCGCGACCACGATCAGCGTCTCGGTCAGCGAAAACGCCCGGCAGCGGCTCCACGGGAGGTTTTGAGATGGGAAAGAGTGAGTCATTGGGGGCGTGACTTGAGTAGAGTTAAAATAAACCACATCGCTTGTCAACGGGTTTCCTCACGCCCCATCGGACATCGTTTTTTCACCCAACCACGAGACAGCCCCGCCTCACGCCACGCCCTCCCTGCCCAAACTCCCGCCCAACACCAAAAAGCCCCCTCTGGAACTGTCTAAAAAAGATGGAGCCAGCGATCGCGAACACCAGCCGTCGCCAGAAAGTGGCGACCGCGATGCGGCGGCGACTTCCTCCCGGGCAACCCACCCTTCACGGCAACCCTTCGCTTCCCACCCGGCACCACCTACAGATTTTCTCCGCTCTCAGACAAAAAAAGCGCCCGCCGAAAAGCCGGACGCCGGGAGCCCGCCCGCAGGGTTTAGCTCCGGGGGACACATCCCGTGGCGCGGCGGACTCGCTCCGCCGCACCACGTTCCCCCCACCATCACAGGGAAGACGGCCTCTGCCGAAACTCCCGCACGTGCCAGCGCCGCCCATGCGGCAGCCCCAGCCACTCCATGCTGTCGATCTCCATGCGGATGCCCAGCCGCTCCAGCTGCGCGTACTGCCGGGGCGACATCTCCGTCGTCCCGTCCCGCAGCGCATCGCACAGGTGCTCAAACGCCAGCCCGCACTCCCCATGCTCCAGATACCCGCGCACGGCCTTCAGCTCCTCCGTGGTGAGGAAACCCTGGGTCTCCTCCACCAGGTCCGCCAGCTGCGCCCGGGTCATCTCGTATTCATTCATCATCTCGCTCATCGTGATCTCCTCCTTCGTGATAACTTCTTCGGTGAAAAACCTTTCCCCGCCGGACTCCCGGCCATCCGAAGCATCCGCACGATGCGATCCGCGCTCCCCGCCACCACGCCTCTCGGGACAACACCCCTCGCCCAGTCCGCTTCCACGCGGCGGACGACAGCCCGACCAGGCACCAGATCACTGGCTTTCATAAGACTACAGGGGGAGGATTATTACTAAGCCAAGTCCCACTTACACATATTAGCGTCCCTTATGCAATACCAGAGTCGCCCCGCGCCCAAAAAACCCCACCCCGCACCGAGAACGAATCTCATTCGCCCTCACCGCCGGGAAGCGGGGACGGGAAGACTGCGAGTTTTCCGTGGTTCAGTTTTCCGACTGCGCACAAACGATGCCACCTCGCGCAGGACGCCCCGGAAGCCATCGTTTACAGAGCCGAGTCCGCGAAAACAGCCGGAGCCAACACTGCAAAGAAAATGCCGTTTTGCGAGGATGAGACGACGCGGTGAAAAACACCGCCGCGCCCTGCGAAAAAGGCGATCCGACAACGAAGCCCCGCGGCCAAACCTTTTGCGTCCTTCTGGTAAAAAAGTGCCTTCCCTCGGCTCATTCTCCCGGCCCGGCGGATCAGCTCGCGGCGGATCGCACTTCCCGGGCTGTCGGAAAATTGAACCACGGAAAACTCGCTCCTCACCGCCTTCCACCCTCCGCTCAACCCCGGCGCCATCTCGAATAATTGCGTGCTTTCCATTCCAAAAAGCCTCCCAAACCCGCCCCTCCTTACCCATTCATTTTAGCGGAGTGCCTTTAAAGTTGATATTTCCGCTGGAGAGTAGGACGGAGTGGTGCTGCAGGATATTCCTCACGGCGGCGGGTTCCATTGTTTCACCAGCGCGAGCTTTCCCGCCTCGCTCAGAGATTTTATCTGATATTCCAGAAGGGATGCGGCGGAGCGGTTGCCTGCGGCATCGTTACGCAGGAGAGTCGGCGCGTCGTCGGCGCAGTTTTTTCCAGGGATCTTTATAGGTTCCCGAAACGATCTCCTGAAGGGAGGTGAATCCATGGACAATCCATGGTTGTTTTCCTTTCAACTCCTCCTCCGTGACATCCATAAAACCGCCCTTCCAGTAGACCTGGGGCTTTGTTTTGTAGATTCCATCCGTCGTCGACATCGCCGGAGGCCACATCGCTTCAGCGTCCTCAAACGGAACGCGCCCAATAAAGACCCAATCCTTCTGATATCGGCCGCCTGGCAGGGAACAGTAATAGTAAAACTTTCTCGGCGTTTTTCCCAAGAGTCGTTCCAAGGATTGAGGCTCATCGTGCCGGCCGGAGAAGATGCCGACGGCGCCTTTGTAGATTCGCGCATGCACGTAACGTCCATCGAGTCGAGGGATCGCCACGTAGTCTCCCAATTGGAGCGACTTTACTTTGAGTATTTTTGAAAAGGGTTTCATTCCTCCACATTCGCAGTTCCTTCCCTCCATTTCCCACTCATTTTTGCGCCCCCCCCCTTCGCGACCTTCTGTAAAAACTGTCTTCCGCCCTCCCGTGAGCCATTATCACGGCGTGGCGACTGGTTCGCGGCGGGCGCTCCTTTGCACGCCGTCTGAAAACTGAACCACTGAAAACCAACAGTCTCCCCGTCAGGGGTTAAACTTCAGCAGCGGCAGCGCCGCTTCCGGCGTGAGCGTCTCCACGTGGCCGTCGGCGAAAAGGTAATTCGCCTTGCCGTTGTGCCGCTTCGGCGCGCCCGAGTTGCATCCGTCCGGCTTCGTCGCGGTCGGCGACATGTATTGCCACGTCCCCGTGCGGCAGTCGATATGGTAATCCGCGCTGTCCCCCACGAGGATCGAGGTCGCCGGGCGCAGGATGCCGATCTCCTTGAAGCGGTTGTAAATCCGCCCGCCAAAGTTGATGTCCTGCCCGCCCACGTTCAGGTTGAGATTCATCCCGTAGCCCGCCGCGTTCAGCCCGCTGTCGCGCATCGCCGTCTGCGAGGGAAACATCTTCAGGTACGTCGGGCAGATCTGCGTATTCTGGCCGATCGGCACCTCCTTCAGCCGGTAGATATTATTCGCCCGCAGCGGCCCCGTCGTATACGGCGCCAGCTCCATCTGCCAGGTCGATCCCTGAGGATTCGGATTGCTCGCCGGAGTCCCAGGATTCGCATACCGCGGCGCGGGCAGGTAGCCGTCATTATCCTGCGCGTAGGCTTTGAACGCCAGCGCCATGTTGTGCAGATTCGCCACGCACCGCCCGCCATCCGCCGCCGTCCGCACCGCGCTGAGCGACGGCAGCAGGATCGCCACCAGCGCACCCAGGATCGCCACCGCAGCCAGCATCTCGATCAGCGTAAAAGCCCGGGCGGAGAAAAATGAAACGCGGCGACACATGGCAGACACGATTGGGGTGGGAAAGGGAGGATTGTTTGGGGGAACAGTCCGCATCATCCCCCCATCCCCGCGGCCATGCAACCCCCCGCGAATGTCAAACTGTTGACTCCGGCACGCCGTCCCCGCATCCGCAAACCTTTCCAACCGCCCCGCGCCGCAAGACCCAGCCCGCATCATCTCGCCCCACCGGAGAGATCCAACTCGACGCCAGCTTCGCCGCCATGCTCGGCCAGTTCAACAACCGCAGCGCCAACGGCCTCGGCGGCAACCTCGGCGTCAACTACTTCATCACCCGCTACATCGGCATCGGCGTCGACAACTCCCTCGGCGGTGCCACCGGCTCCGGCAACCTCGGCGGCGTCTTCGACAGCCTCCAGGGCAACCTCATCCCCCGCCACCCCATCGGCACCTTCCTCGACAGCCGCTACCTCTACGGCAACAGCGGCCTCCACGAAAGCCTCACCCGTCTCGGCCTCCGCTTCGCCTTCTAAGGCACCCGCCTAAAGCCAGCATTTCCCGGGAGCCCAGCGCTCCATCCCCAAAAATCGCGTCGCCCATCCCAACGCGGGCGGCGCGATCCTCCCCCCCGAGCAGCCCAGCTTTCCCCCAGGAAATCCGCATTCCCCAAAGCCGCCAGCCGCCCCACTCGCCCCACTCGCCCCACTCGCCCCACTCGCCCCACTCGCCCCACTCGCCCCACTCGCCCCACTCGCCCCAC